>Ga0190274_10000014_pt1 | contig 364627 bp, 309 predicted proteins | sample Popmic531T_FD_133002 | JGI IMG/M metagenome (GOLD analysis project Ga0190274, IMG submission 133002) | Populus adjacent soil microbial communities from riparian zone of Yellowstone River, Montana, USA - 531 T | ecosystem: Environmental > Terrestrial > Soil > Riparian zone | place: USA...
AGGTTTCGCGCGTTCGATACGATTTGCAGCGCCACACAGGAGCGTCAGGACGCCGTCTCGGCCTTGCTCGACGCCGAACAGCTGGATCTGGCGGTGGTGATCGGCGGCTACAACAGCAGCAATACCTGCAATCTCGCCCGCATGTGCGCCGAACGCGTGCCGACGTATCACATCGCCGATCCCGACTGTCTCGTCTCGCCCACCGAAATCCGCCACCGCGTCATCGGCGCGCCCTCGACGGCAGACGTCCCCGAAACGGTGACCACCGACTGGTTTCCGTCGACCGGCCCGGTGACGGTAGGCCTGACCGCGGGAGCCTCGACGCCCAATAATCTGGTGGGAGAGACAATAGCCAGGATCGAAGGATTTGCGGGTGGAAAGAGTCTTTAGGTAAGAGGTGAGAGGTCAGAGGTCAGAAGTAAGTGAGAGGAACTTCGCGGGTCCTGTAACGCTAACTAACCCCTTCTCAAACAACAAGATGGCCATCGTCAGGTCCCACCACACTTCTGACCTCTGACCTCTCACCTCTTACCTAAACATCCGCCCTTCGGCCGTCGTAATTCCTCTGTGACCGTACGACCCCATTTTTCGACGATTCCCGCTGTTTCCTTGCTCACCGTCCTCCTCATGGCTCCAGCCCTCGGCTCGGCCCCTCAGTGGGGTTTCCAGGCCCAAACCACCGGTTCCGCCGGCAGGGGCGCTCAGACCCCGCCCCAGCAGGGCCGGGGGCAGACGCCGCCCGCGAACGGCCAGCAGTCCCAGGGCCAGCGCCAGCCGCCGACGGCCGAGCAGTTCATGGGCCGCAGCCAGTGGTGGAAAGACGAAGGCATCAAGAAAGAAATGAAACTGACGGAGATGCAAGCCCGTCAGATCAACTCGATCTTCGAGAGCCGGGTGAAGTCGATCACGCCGTGGTACGAGGACTGGCTGAAACAGAACGCCGAACTCGACCGCATGGCGCGGGAACGCACGGTGGACGTCTCGACGTTCGAGATCCAGGCGAGTCACGTGGAAACGCTGCGATCCCGGCTGAATGAAACGCGCACGGTGATGCTCTACCGCATCTATCGCGTGCTGGATCCGGGTCAGTATCAGATTCTTCAGCAGATCTGGGGTCGCGGCCGCGGCGGCGCGCCCGGACCTCGGTAGATCTTTTATCGGAGCCCGGGGTCTTCAGACCCCGGGGCCCAAAACCCCGGGTCTAAGAGACCCGGGGCTCCATCAGATTCGATTGGCGTGGTATTTTTGATAGGTTCGGGACTCGTCGGCCCGGATCGCAAGAACGCAAGCAGGAGCACAGAGCCCATGACTAGCACGTGGCGGACGGTATTCGCACTCATCCTCGTAATGGCCTTCGGCAGTCTGCGCCTCGCGGCGCAAACACCGGCGGTCGCGCCCGCAACCCAGGCGACGCAGGGCGGCCCGGCCGTCCAGACGCCGGCGCCGCCACAGGATCCGCTGATCGACCGCTACACGGTCGGCCAGGCGCGTCCGCCGCTGGCCGAGGGTGCGCAGCTGGTCGAGCTCACGCTCGACCAGGCCTACGCCATCGCGCTCGAGAAGAATCTCGACCTGAAAGTCGCACGCATGACGCCGATCATCCAGGACTACAACCTGCAGACGATGCGCGCGGCGTACCGGCCAAACTTCAGCGGGTCCTACGGCTACAGCAACGCGCTGACGGCCTCGAACAACGTGTTGGACGGCGTCACGAGCGTCACGAGCGTCGGGCAGAACTACAACACCAGCCTCAGCCAGGCCTTCCGCTACTACGGCGCCCCGACCGTGAGCGCGGCATGGAGCAACGGCCGCAACACCACCAACAACGTGACGGCGCGTCTCAACCCGACGCTCAGCACGGGCCTGAACTTCAGCGGCAACATCAACCTGCTGAATGGCTTCAAGATTGACAGCGCGCGGAACAACTGGCGCTCGTTCCCCATCAACAAGGAAATCGCGGACATCACGCTGCTCAATACCATCGAGACCACGAAGAGCAGCGTCCGCAATGCCTACTGGCAGCTGCGGCAGGCCATCGAACAGATCGAGATTGCACGCCGCTCGCTGGAACTCGCCCGGAAGTCCTGGTCAGACAGCCTGACGAAGGTGGAAATCGGCACCGCGGCGCAGATCGACACGGTGACGTTCGAAAGCTCGGTGACGAATAACGAGCAGGTCCTGCTCGCCGCCGAGATCAGCTGGCAGACCGCTGAATTGAACTTCAAGCGGCTCCTGGTCACCGGCACGGACGACGAGCTGTATCGAAAGACAATCAATCCCGTCGACAAACCCGAACTCAGCGTCCAGCAGGTGGACATTCAGGCGGCGGTCACCCGAACGCTGGGCGAAGCTACGAACCTGATCATCCAGCGCAAGCAGCTGCAGCTCAGCCGCCTGACCTACGAGGTCACGCAGCAGTCGCTGCTGCCGAGTCTCCAGGCGAACGGCAGTTATCGGGTGAACGGTCAGGGCGGCACGCAGCACATCAACGGAGAGACCATTCCGGGCGGCTGGACCGACGCACTGGGCCTGCTCGGCGACTATCCGACCTGGAGCTTCGGCTTCAGCGTCACGTATCGGCTGGGCCAGCTGCAGGAACGCGCGAACGTCGCGATCGGACAGATTCAGATCGACCAGGCCGTCGCACGGCTCAAGGCGCAGGAGCTGACGACGTCCACGGCCGTCATCAACGCCGGCCTGAACGTTCAGAACTCGTACAAGCAGTATCAGTCGGCGGTCAAGAACCGCGAGGCGCAGGTGCGCAACGCCGAGGCCGCGCAGATTCGCTTTGACAACGGCTTGCTGACCAACTTCGAAGTCGTCCAGGCGCAGAACAGCCTGACGACGTCGCGGCTGAGCGAATTGCGCGCGTTGATTTCCTACGTCAACGCGATCGCCGACTTCGAGCGCGTGCAGAAAATCGGCGGCTAGTGCGCAAGGTCCTCCTCATCCTCGTCGCCGCGGCCGTCGTGGCCGGCGGCGCGTGGTTCTGGCGTTCCGGCGACGCGACGGGCGCCGCGACGCCTGAATCCGCGGCGGCGGGCGCCGGCCGCGGGGGCGCCGCGCGCGGCGTCCCCGGTGGCGGCCGCACGGCCATGACCGTCGACATGGCGCCGGTCACCCGCCACGAGGTCGTCGATACGATCACCGTCGTTGGCAATCTGATCGGCGAAGCCACGGTCGACATCGTTCCGCGGGTCGCGGGCAGGCTCGACGCGGTGATGGTGAAGCTGGGGGACCGTGTCGCCAAGGGCCAGACCGTCGCGAAGATCGAAGATCGCGAACTGCGCGAGCAGATCAACCAGGCCCAGGCCACGCTCGACGTCAACAAAGCCAACGTCAAGCAGCGCGAGGACGAATCGCGGCTCCAGGAAAGCGTGCTCGAGCGCGCGAAGGCGACGTATCAGCGCGGGCTGGTCGCCAAGCAACTGCTCGAGGACGCCGAGCTGCGCTACAACGCGGCGATCTCCCAGTTGAACGTCGCGAAAGCGCAGCAGAACCAGACGCAGTTCCGGATCGACGAGCTGCGCATCACGCTCTCGAACACGACGATCATGTCGCCCATCGACGGCTTCGTCAGCCGCCGGAATCTCGACCAGGGCGGCTTTGCCGGCGCCAACACGGTCATCATGACGGTCGTCGACCTCTCGAGTGTGCGCATGGTCGGCAACCTGGTCGAAAAAGGCTTCCGCAAGATCACGACCGGCGTCCCTGCGATCGTGCAGGTGGATACCTTCCCCGGCGAGGATTTCGCGGGCAAGGTCAGTCGGGTCGCCCCGGTCTTCGACCCGGCGACCCGCACCGCCCCCATGGAAATCGAAGTGCCCAATCCCGGGTTCCGGCTCAAACCCGGCATGTACGCGCGCGTGCGCCTCACGGTGGAGCGCCGGCCTGACGCGCTCACCGTCCCGCGCGCCGCCGTCGTCGATCTCGAAGGCAAGCGCGGCGCTTTTCTGGTCGAAGACCAGGTGGCCAAGTTCGTCGAGGTCAAGACCGGCCTGTCCGACGGCGAGCGCATTGAAATCCTCGACGGCCTGACCGAAGGCCAGCGCGTCGTCACGACCGGCGCCCTGGCCCTGGCCAACAACGACCGCGTGATGGTGGCTGGGGACGCGGGTCGGGGCCGTGGCAGAGAGGCGGGGGGCGGCAAGAGTGCCCCGCCCGCTCCAGAAGGCCCCGGGCGCGGCAGAAGTAACTAACAAGTCACAACGTAGCAACTAACAAGTCACAACTAACAACTAACAAGTAGAGCACACTGAGATGCGAGCAGGACCTTCCGAACTTGTTAGTTGCTAGTTGTTAGTTGTTAGTTTTCAACTCTCATGTCCATTCCACGCACCGCAATCAACCGCCCCGTCTCCATGTTCATGGTGTCGGCGGTCATTGTGTTGCTGGGCGCGATCTCGCTGGTCCGGCTGCCGGTCGACCTGATGCCGGACGTCACCTACCCCACGATTTCCGTGCGCGTGGGCTATGGCGGCGTCGGGCCGGCGGAAATTGAACAGCTCATCGTGCGGCCGCTCGAGCAGACGCTCGCGGCGACGCCCGGGCTCGAACAGATCAATTCGACGGCCTCGGAAGGGTCGGGCAACGTCCGGCTGAACTTCGTCTGGGGCACGAACCTGAACGAGGCGGCCGACGAAGTCCGCACGCGCGTCGACCGCGTGCGCGGCCGGTTGCCGATCGAATCCGATCCGCCCAACATCTCGAAGTTCGACGCGTCGGCCTCGCCCATCATGTCGATTGGCGTCGACAGTTCCGTCTTCGATCGCGTGCAGCTCCGCGAACTGGCCGAGAACGACCTGGCGCAGCGGCTCGAGCGCGTCGAGGGCGTCGCGGCGGTCACCGTCAACGGCGGCCTGCGCCGGCAGATTCACATCGACCTGTCGAAGGAAAAGATCACGGCCATGGATCTGGCCGTGGACCGCGTCATCAGCACGATTCGGTCGGAGAACCAGAACGTCCCGCTCGGCGAGCTGATCGAAGGCGACACGAGCTACCTGCTCCGCAGCCAGGGCGAGTTCCAGAGCCTCGAGCAGATTCGCGATCTCGTCATTCAGACGAAGAACGGCGTGCCCGTCTATCTCCGCGACATCGCGGACATCCGGGACACGACCGAGGACTTCCGCTCGTTCACGCGGATCAACGGCCTGCCGGGCGTCCGGCTGCAGGTCTCCAAGCAGTCCGGCAAGAACACGGTCGCGATTGCGTCGGCCGTGCGCGACGAGATCGACCGCATGAATCGCGACGTCCGGAACGTCCACCTGACGCTGCTCGACGACCAGTCAAAATTCATCGTCCGCTCGATCGCCGCCGTCAAAGATGCCGTCTATCTCGGCGCCGTGCTCGTCATCGCGATCATCTTCATTTTTCTCAGGAACATCCGCTCGACCTTCATCATCTGCCTGTCGATTCCCATTTCCATCATCGGCACGTTCGCGCTGCTCTATTTCTCGGGGTTCACGCTGAACACGATGACGTTTGGCGGGCTGGCCCTGGGCGTCGGCATGATCGTCGACGCGTCGATCGTCGTGCTCGAGAACACGCAGCGCCACATGGAACTCGGCAAATCGCGCATGCAGGCCGCGATCGAGGGCAGCGAGGAAGTCTGGTCGGCGATCGTCGCCTCGACGCTCACCCACGTGGCCGTGTTCGTGCCGCTGCTCTTCCTGTCCGGTGTGTCGAGCATCATGTTCGTGCAGCTGTCCATCGTCGTGATGTTCTCGCTGTCGATGTCGCTGTTCGTCGCGGTCACGGTCGTCCCGGTGCTGTGCTCGCGTCTGCTCAAGATGCCCGTCCCCGCCGATCAGCGCCGCGGACTCACCGGGCGGATGTTTACCGTGAGTGAACGGGCCCTGGACGGGCTCGACAACGGCTATCGCGCGATCCTCCATCGGGCGCTCGGCCAGCGGTTGTCGGTGATTGGCCTGGCCACCGCGCTGACGGTCGCCGCGTTTCTGATTCTGCCGTCGATTCCGACCGAGCTGGTGCCGCAGACCGACGAGGGCGAAGTCACCGTATCGGCCCGCCTCGCCAGCGGCACGCGCGTCGAGCGCAGCGAACAGATCGCGCAGCGGCTCGAAGATCTCATCTCCGCCAACGTCGAGGAAAAGACCGACCTCATCACGTCGGCGGGCGGTGGCGGCGGATTCGGCGGGTCGTCGTCAACCGTCAACGTCACGGTCAAACTCACGCCGCGCGACCAGCGCACGCGCACGAACGATCAGATCGCCAACGACCTGCGTCGCGTGCTCGTGGGCATTCCAGGCACGACGATTTCCACCCGCGCGTCGGGCGGCAACCAGCAGCTCCAGCGCGCGCTGGGCGGCGGCGCGACCGACAGCCGCCTGGCCGTGGAAATCCGGGGGGAGGATCTGGATCAGGCCCGCCGGATCGGCCAGGACGTCGTCGAGGTCATGAAGCAGACGCCCGGCATCGCCAACCCGCAGATCGGCCGCGAAGAGGGCCGGCCCGAATTAGCGATTCGCGTCGATCGTCCCAAGGCCGCGCTGCTCGGCCTGACCGTCTCGGGCGTCGCCACGACCATCCGCACCAACATCAGCGGCACGCAGGCGGCGATGTACCGCGAAAAGGGCCGCGAGTTCCCCATTGTCGTGCGCCTCCGCGAGGCCGACCGCGACCGGGTCGATTCCGTGAACGACGTCCTGATTTCGACCCCGGGGGGTCAGGTGCTGCAGGCCCGCAACCTGCTGGATTTGAGGCCTCAAAAAGGCCCGACCCAAATCGAGCGGAAGAACCAGCAGCGCATCCTCCGGGTCAACGCCGAACTGGAGGCGGGCACCGTCCTGGGTGACGGGGTCAAGGCCGTCCAAGCCAGGCTCCCCCAGGTAAACGTCCCCGCCGAATTCCAGGTGGGGTTTGGCGCCGAGGTCGAACAGCAGGCGCAGGCGTTCAACCAGCTTCGTATCTTGTTGATTCTAGGCGTCTTACTGGTCTATGCCGTCATGGCTTCCCAGTACGAATCGCTGCGGGACCCCTTCGTCGTCATGTTCTCGGTCCCCGTGGCGGCCATTGGCGTCGTCGCCGCCCTTAAGTTGACGTCAACGTCTTTCAGTCTTCAGGCGTATATCGGAGTAATCATGCTGGGCGGGATCGTGGTCAGTAACGCGATCCTGCTGGTGGACTACACGAATATCCTCCGGCGGCGGGACAGCAAGCCCCTCCGGGAGGCCGTGGAGCTGGCGGGACGGACCCGCCTCCGGCCGATTCTGATGACCACCTTGACGACGATTCTGGGCCTGGTGCCGATGTCGCTGGGTCTCGGAGAAGGGGCGGAACTACAAGCCCCGCTGGCACGGGTGGTAATCGGGGGCCTTGCCGCGTCTACGTTGGTGACGCTGGTGCTGGTGCCTGCGGTGTACACCCTCTTCGAAGAAGGACTGACTGGACTGCGCCGGGGGTCGGCGCCGTCGCATCCGGAGCGAGCTTAACGACTATGAAAAAACTTATCGGATTCGTGATTCTCCTGATGCTCGCCGGCGGCGGCTGGTGGTACTGGGTCAAATATGGGCAGGTACCGGAAAAGGCCACGGTCAACTACACGTCGATCTCGCAGGGTGACATCGTCGAGTCCGTGCCGTCGACGGGCACGCTCGAAGCGATTCGCCGCTTCGACGTCGGCTCGCAGGTCTCCGGCACCGTCATGAAGATTCACGTCGACTACAACGACATCGTCAGGAAGGACCAGTTGCTGGCCGAGATTGACCCGTCGTTGCTGCAGGTGCAGGTCGACATCCAGAAGGCGAACATCGAGCGCGCCGAGAGCGACATCGCCAGCCAGGAAACGCAGCTCGAGGATCAGAAGCGGCAGTTCGAGAAGACGAAGAACCTCTTCGAAAAGGGCCTGCAGAACCAGCAGCAGTTCGAAGCGGCGGAACTGGCCATCAAGGTGCGCCAGGCGTCGATTGAATCGGCCAAGAAGAGCCTGATCTCGAACCGGGCGAACCTCAACGCCGCCGAGCTGAACGTCAAGTACACGAAGATCATCGCGCCGGCGGATGGCGTCATCGTCGAACGGCGCGTCGACGTCGGCCAGGCCGTGCAGGCCTCGATGAGCACGCCGTCGTTCTTCATCATGAGCACGCCGCTCGACAAGCTGAAGCTCACGGCGAACGTGGACGAGTCGGAAATCGGCAAGATCCGCACGGGCATGGAAGTCCGGTTCCGCGTCGACTCCTACGGCCAGAAGCCGTTCAAGGGCGTCGTCGACGCCGTGCGCCTGAATGCCACGTCGACCAACAACGTCGTCACCTATCCGGTGTGGATCACGGTGGACAACCCGCAGCTCGAACTGCGGCCGTCGATGACGGCGACGCTGAACATCGTGATTTCGACGGCGAACAACGTGATTCGCGTGCCGAACGCCGCGACGCGCTTCCGTCCGAACGCCGACACCTACACGGCACTCGGGCTGACGCCGCCGCAGGCCGGCGGCGGCCGCGTGAACGCGCCGGGCGCGAATGGCCCGGAAACGAGCAATGCGCCGAACGCGGCGACGCCAGGCAGCGGACCGGGCGGCAACCGCAATCGCGGCGGCCAGAACGCGAATGCCGCGCCGGGAGCGGCCGGCCAGAACGCCGCGCCGGGTCAGGGCCAGCAGGCGCAGAACAACCAGGGCCGTGGCAATCGCACGCCCGGGCAGCAGGGCCAGGGCGGCGGTCAGGGCCAGGGTAACCAGGCCCAGGGCAATCAGGGCCAGAACCGGCAGCCCGGTCGAGGCATGGGCCAGGGCAGCGACCTGGCGAACATGACGCCGGAGCAGCGGCAGGCCATGATGGACCGCTTTGCGGCGATGGGCCGGGGCGGCACGGGCGGCCGTGGCGGCAACCAGGCCGGCGGCGGACGGGGCGGCACGGGCGCCGGCGGACGTGGTGGCGCGAACCAGCAGGCCGGGCGCGGTGGCACCAACACGCGCGGCGGGGGGAATGCGACGGGCCAGCCGTCGAAATTGCAGGACGCCGCGAGCGCAGGCAAGACCATCGACGAGCTGTGGGCGCCGATCATCCCGCACGACAATCCCGGCAGCGTCTGGAAGTACGACGGCAAGGAACTCAGCGAAATCAAGATTCGCGTGGGCGTGACCGACGGCAGCTTCATGGAGTTGAAGGCCGTGACGCAGGGCGAGCTCAAAGTCGGCGACCAGATTGTTCAGAGCGTGACGCTGCCTGCCTCGATGCGGCCGAGCAACGCGACCAACCCGAATAACCCGTTGCTCGGCGGCGGCCAGCAACGGCCCGGCGGCATGGGCGGCATGACGCCTGGCGGCGCTGGCGGTGGTGGTGGCGGAGCCGGCGGCCGTGGCGGTGGTGGCGGCGGCGGCCGCGGCGGGAACTAAAAAGAGGCCGGGGCTCCCCGGCCTCGTTTTCAGGAGTCTTCACTTGCCAGTAATGACCGTTAGAGACCTGACCAAGGTCTATCGCATGGGCGAGCACGAGGTCCGCGCCTTGCGCGGCGTCTCGCTCACGATCGAACACGGAGAGTTCGTGGCCGTCACCGGCCCGTCCGGCTCCGGCAAGTCCACGTTCATGCACATCGCCGGGTGTCTCGATCGGCCGTCGTCCGGCACGTACATCCTCGACGACAAGGACGTGTCGAAGACCTCGAAGGACGAACTCGCGCGGGTGCGCAACGAGAAGATCGGGTTCGTGTTCCAGGGCTTCAACCTGCTGACGCGCACCACGGCGCTCGACAACGTCGAGCTGCCGCTGCTCTACCGGAATTCCAAGAACGGCTTCAAGACGGCCGAGCGCCACAAGCGCGCGCTGGCCGCGCTCGATTCCGTCGGGCTGGGCGAGCGCTATCACCACACGCCCAATCAGCTCTCCGGCGGCCAGCAGCAGCGCGTGGCCATCGCGCGCGCGCTGATCAACGAGCCGTCGATCATCCTCGCGGACGAACCGACGGGTAACCTCGATACGCGCACGAGCATCGAGGTGATGGGCATTTTCCAGCGCCTCAACAAGGAGCGCGGCATCACCGTCCTCCTCATCACGCACGAGGCCGACATCGCGGAATACGGCACGCGCATCATTCGCTTTCGCGACGGCCGGGTGGTGGCCGACCAGCCCATCCTGCACCGCCGCAACGCGGCCGACGAACTGGCGGCCCTGCCGCCGCCCGAGCCGGATCAGATTCCGGCCGAGGCCCCGCCGACGGCTGAAGCCGGCGCGGCGCACTAGGGAGAGATCACACGCATGTCATTGATGATGACGCTTCGGATCGCCTTCAAGGCACTGGCCCGCAACAAGCTGCGGACCGTGCTGACGATGCTCGGCATGATCATCGGCGTCGCCGCCGTCATCGCGATGGTGGCGCTGGGCTCTGGCGCGCAGGCGCAGATTGAAGACGCGGTCAAGGCCCAGGGCACCAACCTGATCACGATTTCGCCCGGCTCCATGGCCAGTGCCGGTGTGCGCGGCGGTGCCGGCACATCCGTGCGCCTCAGCGAGGCCGACGCGGCCGCGCTCCGCGACATGCCGCAGGCCGCGTTCGTCGCCGAGACCGCGACGGCCAGCGGCCAGCAGCTGATCTATGGCGCCACGAACTGGCGCACGAACATCGAGGGCACGAACGTCGATCTGCCGGAGATCCGGCAGTGGCCGCTGATGTACGGTTCGTTCTTCACGCCGGAAGACGTGAAGGCGCAAGCCAAGGTCATCGTCCTCGGCGCCAACGTGTCGGACAACCTGTTCGGCGAGGGGATGGATCCGACGGACACGATCATCCGCGTCCGGAATCATCAGTTCAAGGTCGTCGGCGTGATGGCGCGCAAGGGCGCGTCAACGGGCGGCATGGGCAATCAGGACGACCAGTCCTTTTCGCCCTACACGACCGTCATGAAGAAGCTGTCGGGCCAGACGTTCCTGAACCGCATCCTCGTCTCCGCGCGCTCGGCCGACGACGTGGCCAACGCCAAGGCCGCGATCGAGGATCAGCTCCGCATGCTGCACGGCATCGAGACCGGCGGCACCGACGACTTCACGGTGCAGACGCTCGACGACGCGATTGCGCTGCGCACGCAGAACACGCAGACGATGACGCAGCTGCTGGCCGGCGTGGCGTTCGTGTCGCTGGTGGTCGGCGGCATCGGCATCATGAACATCATGCTGGTGTCGGTGACCGAGCGCACGCGCGAGATCGGCCTCCGCCTGGCCATCGGCGCCAAGGGCTCGGACGTGCTGTTCCAGTTCCTGATTGAGGCCGTCGTCATCAGCCTTGTTGGCGGCGCGATCGGCATCATCCTGGGGTATGGCGTGGCCTGGTTCGTCCGGACCTATAACCAATGGCCCACCCAGATCCCGCCGGACGCGGTGTTCACGGCGGTGGTATTCTCTGCTTTTGTCGGCATCTTCTTCGGGTTCTACCCGGCCCGCAAGGCCGCGGGTCTGGATCCGATCGAAGCTCTGCGCTTCGAGTAAGGCAAGCAGCTCTGCGCTTCGAGTAAGGCAAGTGGCCCTCCGGTTCGAATACGCGATCGGTTTTGGGGTCTTTAGACTTGATGGAACCCCGGGTCGCCGGGGATTGTGAAGACTGGGTTAACGTTCGTGGCGGGCGACCCTGCCACACTGGGCTCGGCGGGGACGTGAACCACGCCGATATTGCGAGGGAGTACTCCTATATGCGACGTGTCACAGCAATGTTGAGCGCGGCCGTGGTTGTCCTGTGGGCAGCCAGCGCGTTCGCGCAGGCGAAGCCGGGTGATTTCACCGGCAAGTGGACGAGAGAAGCTGGCGCGGCCCCGGCGGGCGGCGGTGGCGGCGGTGCGGCCGGCGGCGGCGGTGGCCAGCGCGGTGGCGGTCGTGGCGGCGGCGGTGGTGCCGTGACCTGCGGCATGACGTGCGACATCGTGGCGACGGCGACGTCGCTCAAGATCACGCGCGCGGGCGGGGCGCCGGATGCTCCGGCGGTCGTCTGGAACTGCACCCTCGACGGCAAGGACTGCAGCAACGAACAGGCCGGACGTCAGGGCGCGGCCCCGACGCAGGTCGTGTCGAAGGCGAAGTGGGATGGCGCGAAGATCGTCGTCACCACGACCCGCGACATGGGCGGCAACTCGGTCACGCTGACGTCGACGATGTCGGTCGAAGGCGGCAAGCTGACGGTCGTCTCGTCTTCCAGCATGGAAGGCGCGATGCCCTCGACGGCGACCTACACCAAGGGCTAGTTTTTCGCGCCCTCGGTTCTGACTGCCCCGGCTCTCGAAAGAGGGCCGGGGCTTTTTGTTTGTACGGGGCAGGACGGTAACAGTGAAGAAGTAAAGCAGTGGAGCCTTGGTTTGGGTCTTCCCAACCCAACAGCTTTACTCTTTCACTCCTTCACTGTTTCACTTTTTTTTCGAGCAACGCTCGCACGGTCAGTCCGGTGATCGGATCCTTCCAGTCCGGTTCCAGTTCCACCAGCGGCCGCAGCACGAACTCGCGGCCGCGAAAACGCGGGTGCGGGACTTCGAGCGTCGCCGTCTGAATCACGCGATCGCCGTAGAGGATCAAGTCGAGATCGAGCGTCCGCGCCGCCCGGACCGAGGGCCGCTCGCGTCCGCGCGCGCGTTCGATCGCCATCATCTTTTCCAGCAACGCCTCCGGCTCGAGCGTCGTCTCCCCCACCGCCACGGCGTTCAGATAGGGCGGCTGATCGTCAGGGACGTCCACGGGCGCGGTTTCAAGGCATGGAGAGACGCGGAGATTGGCCAGGAGGACGCGGAGTTGCGCGACGGCGAAGTCGAGATGGGCGCGGCGATCGCCGAGATTGGAGCCGAGGGCGATGGCGACAGGGGACATGGGGGAAAGAGAGTCTATCGATCTATTGGGACATCGATCTATCGATCCATTTGAGGTGGGCGCGGCGGCGGGAGTTGGGCGCCGTCTGATAGGTCCGGAGGTCGTGGGTCAGTCGGCGATGGCGCCCTATTCGATCCAGCGAACGCCGAGCACTCCGTCACCCGTCCCCGGCGATCCAGGTCCGTTCGCACGGCGGCCGAGTTCGTCCTGGCGGCCGGCGGCGATCTGGTCGAAGAAGCGCTTCTGTTCGAGCGTCTCGCCCAGAATCACGTTGAGCAGGTTGCGGTGGCGGGCGTGCGTGATGGTCTCGACGCGGGGGCGCCACTTGGCGACGAAGGCGCCGGCGTCGGTGGCGTCCTGCGAGACCATCGGGACGAAGCTTTCGTTCCAGACGAGCGACGGAAGCGGCGGCTCGGGCACGTCAGCTGGAATCGTTTCCAGCTCCGTGAGGGCGGCCTCGATCCAGGAGAGGTGCAGGTCCTCGCGATTGATCACGTACTGGTACGTATTGTTCGCGTTGTAGTCCGCGACCTTGCGCGCCACTGCGACGTGGCGCTGGCGGAGCGTGAACTTGCCCTTGTGGAACTCCAGGAGGATGGCGGCGAGGTCTGCTGGTTTCACGAGTTCTGCTTCTGTTTGCAGCTGATGCAAACGCGGGTCCAGGGAATCGCTTCCAGGCGCGCGCGCGAGATGGGCTCGCCGCAGTCGCGGCAGATGCCGTATGTGCCCTTCTCCAGGCGCACGACCGCTTCCTCAATCGCCTGGAGGATCTTGGCGTCCGTCTGCTTCAGTTTGAGCTGAATGTGGACTTCGTTGTTGCCGCTGGCCTGGTCCGCCAGGTCGCCCTGGCGGCTGTTGACGTCGGCCGAAGCCGGCAGCGGCCGGGTACCGGTCGACGCCGCCAAAATCTCACCGCGCTTCCGAAGGAGGATCTCCTTGAACGCCGCGAGGGTCTCCGCATCTAGCATCGGCTCGGTCATAGCCACTGGGCGCTCCACGGGCACCCGACGATCCCATCCATCTTAGCAGACGTCACGACCGGCAGTCAGTCGCTACGGAGCGTTGCCAGGGGCTTGCGGACGAGCACGTCGAGGCTCGCGATGAGCCCGACCAGGCAGACCACGGCCGCGGTCGCAACCGCCCCGCCAGACAACAACCCCGTCGCCGGCCGCCAGCGGATCTCAAAGAGGTACGTCGCCAGCGCCCAGGACAGCCCGAGCGCCCCCACGGCGCCCAGGACACCCGCCAGCAGGCCCAGCACGCCATATTCCACCGCCACCATCGCCGTGAGCACGCGCGTGCTGGCGCCCAGCGTGCGGTAGATCGCCGCCTCATACAGCCGCTGGAACTTCGTCATCGCCACGGCGCCAATCAGGATCAACACGCCGCTCGCCACCGTGATGCCGCCGACGACGGCGATGCCGAGCGTGATGTTGTCGAGCACCGCGCGGATCGAGGCCACGACGGCACGGACGTCGATCGTCGAGACGTTCGGAAACTTCGCTACCAGCTCCCGCTGCAGCGCCGCCCGGCGCGCAACGTCGTCGCCCGTGCGCAGAAAGCCCACGAACGTCGACGGTACGCGGGTGAGATACGGACCGGGACGCAGGACGAAGAAGAACCCGCCGTTTTGTGTCTCGTCCCAGGCCACGTGACGGATGCTGGTCACGCGCGCGCGGACGACCTGTCCGGCGACATCGAGGCGGACGAGGTCGCCGACGCCGACATCGGCGTCGTCCTGCACTTCCTCGGAAATCGAGACCTCGGCATCTGCGGCGGCATCGGGCGGACCGGTCGCGGCGGTCGTCCAGAACGCGCCGGCACTCACCCGCTCGTTGTCCTGCAGCGCGTCCCGGTACGTGACACCGAACTCGCGCGTGAGCTTGCCCTGCTGGCGGACGGCGTCCGGCGTCGGCAGGTGCGCGCGCCGGCCCTCGACGCCGACGACGCGCGCGCGCATCAGCGGGACGATACGCGCCGGCTCCAGCACATGCGGGCCGACGGCTATCTTGATGTCGTCGACCTGATCGCGTTGGACGTCGATCAGGACGAGGTCGGGGGATGTCGCGCCAATCTGCGCGAGAAAGTCGTCGACGAGATTGACCTGAATCGCCCGCACGGACATGACGAAGAAACAGCCGAGGCCGACCGACGTCAGAATCACGCGCGTCTGATTGCCGGGCCGCGCCAGGCTGAGGATGGCGTGGCGGACCGCGAACCAGCGCGATCGACCGAGGGGCGCCGTCACGCGCAGTAGCAGCCGGCTGGCGCCGAGAAGCAGCAGCGTGACGACGGCCAGACCGCCGGAAACGAAAATGCCGGCGAGGAGCGAACCTGACTGCCAGATCGCGACGAGCACAAGCGCGCCCATCGTCGCCGCCGTCACGAGCCGGCTCAACAGATCGCCCCGGCGCGCGTCAGCAGCGGTGTCGGCGCGAAGCAGGAGCAGCGGTTTGATCCGCCGCATCTCGAGCAACGGGACCAGCGCAAACAGGAGCGAGACGAGGACGCCGACGGCGATGCCCTGCGCCGCCGCCGACGGTGTCACGAGCACGCGATCGATCCCGAGCGGCGTCAGCAGCCGGGATGGAATCGAGGCGACCGCCGCCGCCGCGACACCCACACCGAGCAGGCTGCCCGACAGCGCGAGCCACAGCACTTCCGTCACGTAGACGGCCAGCACCTGCCAGCCCGACGCGCCGAGGCACTTGAGAATGGCGACCGATTTGATCTTCTGCTGCACGAGGACGCGCGTGACGCTCCACACGCCGATGCCCCCGAGCACAACCATCGCGAACCCGACCAGGCTCAGGTAATTCTCGGCCGTCACGAGATTCTGGCCGAGCCGATCCTCGTACGTGCGCCACGACCGCACGCCGACCGTCGTGTTTTCGAACGCGCGCTTGAGATCCGTCGTCAGGCGATCGATTTCCCGCTCGTCCACCTTCAGGTAGGTCGCGTAGCTTGCGCTGCTACCAAATCCCAGCAGACCCAGCGTCTTCAGGTCCGCGATCGACACGTACAGCCGCGGCCCGAACGAGAACGCCTGGCCGCCGCGTTCGATGCGGTCTTTCGTCACGACGCCGCGAATGGTGAAGGCGCGGCCGCCCAGCTTGACGGTATCGCCGGCCGAGACGCCCATTTCCAGCAGGAATTCCGGTGGCGCGAGCAGGCCGCCGTTCGCCAGCATCGCTGGCGAGAACGGCTGGCCGCTCTGCAGTTCGATCGCGCCATACATCGGGAACCCGGCCTCGACCGCGCGCAGTTCGACGAGCTTGACCTTGCCGCTCCCCTTCCCGTCGTCCGCGGCGGCCATCGTTCGCGTCTCGATGACTTCGGTGCGTGTCACGGACACGCGCGCGAGCTGCTGCTCCAGCGTGGCACTGGTCTCGGCGCTCCACGGCCGGGGCGAGCGGACGACGACGTCGGCGCCGACGATCTGGCGGGCCTCGCGCGTCAGCGTCGACCGCACGTTCTGGATGACGCTGCGAATAACGATGATGGCCGCGACGCCAATCGCGACACACAGAAAGAAGAACAGGAGGCGGACCCAGGCGGCGCGCGTTTCGCGCCAGGCCATGCGGAGGACGAATTTCATGTCTTACTGCGCCGTTCCACCACCGAGCCGTCGCGCAGCGCGATGACTTCGTCGGCCAGCGCGGCCAGCTCAGCATCGTGCGTGACCAGCACCAGCGTGCGGCCGTGCACGCGGTTGACGTCGACGAGAATCTGGATCACCTGCTGGCCCGTGGCGGTGTCGAGATTGCCCGTCGGCTCGTCCGCCAGCAGAACCACCGGATCGTTCGCCAGCGCGCGCGCGATCGCCACGCGCTGTTGCTCGCCGCCCGACAACTGCGACGGATAGTGATGGCCGCGGCCGGTCAGACCCACGTCGGCGAGCAGCGTCGTGGCGCGGGCACGGGCGTTGGCGGCGCCCGCGATTTCCAGCGGCACCAGGATGTTCTCGTAGGCCGTCAACGACGGCAGCAGGTGGAAGAACTGAAAGACGATGCCGATCTTTTCGCCGCGCAGGCGGGCCAGGCGATCTTCGCCGAGCGTCGTGATGTTCTGCCCGTCGATCGCGACGTGCCCGGTCGTCGGCGCGTCGAGACCGGCCATCAGGCCCAGAATCGTGGACTTGCCCGATCCGGACGGGCCCGTAATCGCGACGGCGCGGCCGCGGGGGATGACGAAGGACGTGGGGTGAAGGATCGTGAGCGGCCCGGCGCCGCTGCGAACGGTGCGGGAAACGTTCGAGAATTCGATCATGAACTACTGGATTCTATCCACCATGTCCTTGAGCTGCGGGAACAGGTGCGCGGCCACCTTCTTGGCGCCCTCCGGATTCGGATGGATGCCGTCGGCCTGGTTCAGCTCGGCATGTCCGGCGACACCCTCCAGCAGAAACGGCACGTACACGATTTGACGCTGGTAGGCTCGCAGAAGGTCGAAATACATCTGCCGGAAGGCCGTCCGGTAGTCCTCGCCGAGATTGGTCGGTGCCTCCATGCCGCAGAGCATGACCAGCGCGTTGTGCTGCAGGCCCAGATCGATAATCTTGCGCAGGTTCTCGCGCGAGTCGTTCACGCCCAGCCCGCGGATCGCATCGTTCCCGCCGAGAGCAATGACGAGGATCTTCGTCGTGGGCGTCAGGATTTGCTCGACCCGGCGCAGGCCGCCGGCCGTCGTGTCCGCGGAGACGCCGGCATTGTCGATCTCGACGCCCGCATAGCCCTCGGCCTCGAACATCTCGCCGATCTTCGCGGGATAGGCCTGGTCAGACAGCAGCCCGAAACCGGCCGTCAGGCTGTCGCCGAGAACCGCGATGCCAACCTTGCCGCTGGCGGATGGATCGGGCGTCGCGTCCCCGGTAATGGCCACCGGCGCCGTCCCCGTCGTCGGAGCCCCGCACGCCGAGTCGCGGAGCGAGCAGGACGACACGGCCAGAAGCATCAGCACACTCAGCGCACGGCGGGACAGCATCTGGCGATTCTATCGAGTTTGCTATTTCAGTTGATCGTCCAACGCGCGGATGGCGGCTTCGAGCATTTGACGATGGGCGGGCGAGCGGGCGGCGGCGAGGTCGGCCATTGCGCGGGCGCGGGTCATTTCGAGCAGGCGTCGGCGCTCGTTCCGCGCCGCATCCTCGGGCGACATCGCGGGCGCTTTGTCGCGCGACGTCTCCTTGTCAGCCTGCTGCGCCTCGACCGACTTCGATTCCCAGCCGCGAGCCATAGGGCGATTGTACGCGCGTGGCCTCTTTTCCAACTTCGGTGGCCAATGACCGCTGTTAACGGTGGCCATTGACCTCCTGCACACATGGAAAGATGCACCGCTCGCGGGCAACGACGAGGCGGCCGCCCTTCCTGTTACCATGCGCCGTGTCTTTTCGCCGCGAACTCGGGCCTTTCGACGCCACGATGGTCGTGATCGGCGGAATCATCGGCGTCGGCATCTTCAACAATCCGTCGATCGTGGCCGGCCGTCTGGACTCGCCGGGGCTCGTCCTGGCCGCGTGGGCCGTCGGTGGCGCGGTCGCGCTGGCGGGCGCCTTTGCGTACGCCGAGCTCGGCAACCTCATGCCGCGCGTCGGCGGGCAGTACGCGTACCTCAGTGCGGCCTGGCACCCGCTCGTGGGTTTTCTGTACGGCTGGGCGCTGCTCTTCATGATCGAGACGGGCGCCATGGCCGCCGTGGCGATCATCTTTGCGCAGTACGCGCTGCGCCTCGTCGGGACGCCGGACGCGTCGCCGCAAGTGATCGCGGTCGGCGCGATCGCCTTGCTGTCGGTCATCAACTACCTGGGCGTCAAACCGGGCAGCCGTGTCCTGAACGTGTTCGTGGTCCTGAAGATCGCGGCCCTGGGCATCCTGATTCTGTTTGCCTGGTTCCAGCCGGAGATGCCCGGCTGGCTCACCGCCGCGCGGATCGACGACACGCCGGCGACCGCGCTGTCGTTCGGGGCGGCGCTCATTCCGATTCTCTTTTCGTACGGCGGCTGGCAGGTCGCCAATTACGTCGCCGAGGAGATGCGCAACCCCGAGCGGCACCTCCCACGCAGCCTGATTTTCGGCACGCTGGCCGTGGTCGCGATCTATCTCTTGGTGAACGTGTCGTATCTCCGCACGTTCGGCCTTATGGGACTCGCCGGCACGAGCACGCCGGCCGCCGATGCCGCCAGCCGCTGGTTTGGCGCCGGCGGCGAGCGGTTTGTCGCGGCCGCCATTGCGACCTCGGCGTTCGGCTTCTTGAATCTGGCCGTTCTCGCGCCGACGCGCGTGTATTACGCGATGGCGGCGGATGGCGCGTTTTTTCCCGCGCTGTCGCGCCTGCACCCGCGATACGGCACGCCAAGCGCGGCGATCGTCCTGCAATCGGGCTGGGCCATCGCGCTGACGCTCACCGGCACATACGACCAGCTCCTGAACACGGTCGTCTTTGCCGACTGGATCTTCTTCGGCCTGACGGTGGCCGGCTTGTTCGTCCTCAGATCCCGGCTGGCGAAGCCGGGCAGCTACCGGATGCCGGGCTATCCGCTCCTGCCGGCCGCGTTCGTCCTGATCGCTGTGGCCGTGGTCTTTTCAACGATCGCCGAAGCGCCGTTGCGCTCGGCCGCCGGCGCCGGGATGCTGCTGGCCGGCATTCCCGTGTTCTACATTTTCACGTCCCTCTCGAAACGCCGGGCAGCGCATCAGCCGCCGCCGGCGCCCGGACCACGGACCTCCTGAGCGATGCTCGACGTTTCACTCGCGCCGTACCTGCTCTGGGCCAAGACGCGTCACCCGGCGGCGATCGATCTGGCCGGCAGTAACCTGCTCCACTGCACGCTGGCCGATCTGCCGGGTGCGCGCGAGGCCATCGATCTGAGCGCGCCCAACGACAACGGCTATGCCCCGGTGATGACGGCGATCGCGCAGCACTACGGCGTGGATGCCGGTCGCGTCGTCCAGGCGGGCGGCTGCTCGGGCGCGAACTTTCTGGCGGTGGCCGCGCTGGTCGGCGCCGGCGACGAGGTGCTTGTCGAGCGGCCGACGTACGATCCCCTGATTGGCGCCGCACGGCTGATGGGCGCGACGATCACGCGCGTCGAACGGCATTTCTCCAACGGCTTCCGCCTCGATCCCGACGACGTCCGGCGCGCCGTTACGCCTCGCACCCGGCTCATCGTCGTCACAACGCCGCACAATCCGTCGGGCGTGCGGATCGATCGCGCGACCCTCTCGGCGCTCGCGGACATCGCGGCCTCGGCCCGCGCACATCTACTGGTGGACGAGGTGTACCTGGATGCGGCGAGCCTCGTCGCCGGTATCGGCGAGACTACCGAGTCGGCGGCGCGGCTGGACGGGCCGATTGTCGTGACCTCGAGTCTGACGAAGTCGTACGGGCTGGCGGGCCTCCGGTCCGGCTGGGCGATCGCCCAGCCGGACGTCGCCGAACGCCTGCGCCGGACGCGCGACGTCGTGGACAACGCCGGCAGCGGTCCGGCGGACCGCCTGGCGGCGCTGGCCTGGTCCGTCCGCCCGCACCTGGCGGCGCGGGCGATGCGCGTACTGGGCGAAAACGTCGCGCTCGCGCGCGACGTCTTCGCCCGGATGCCGGCGGTCGAGTTCGCCGAACCGCCGGCCTGCTCGGTCATCTTTCCGCGCCTGCGCGGGCAGGAGACCGCCGAGCCGTTCGTGCAGGCCCTGCTCGAACGGCACGGCGTTGCGGTGGCGCCCGGGCGCTTCTTCGAAGCGCCCGGGCACTTCCGCGTGAGCCTGGCCGGCGACCCCGCCGCCCTGGCGGCGGGGTTGGCGAAGCTGACGACCCTCGCCACCGGACTCGGCCACTGAACGACCCAGCGTCGTTCAGTGACCGAGGCGCCGTGTGAAAGACTCAACAGCAGAGATGTCTCTCGATCTCTCCGCCATCACCCATCTCCTCGTCGCCGCCCTCGGCGGGCTCGCCGTCGGCATCGAGCGCGAGTGGAGCGGCAAGGCGCACGGGCCCAAGGCGCGGTTTGCGGGCATTCGTACGTTTACTCTGCTCGGTCTCGTCGCCGGCCTTTCCGGCTGGTTGTGGACCGCAGGCCTGACCGGGCCCGCGCTGGTCTTTCTCGCCGGACTCGGCGCCATCGTGGTCGTCGCGTATCAGGCGGCGAGCAAACGCGACGTCGACGGAACCACGGAAGTCTCGGCGTTCGTCGTCCTGGCCGCCGGCGTGCTCGCCGGCGCGGGTTCGGACCGCGTCGCGTCCGCGATCATCGCCGTCACCGTCCTCCTCCTGGTCGAAAAGAAACAGCTCCATCGTCTCGTCAAGCGCCTCGATGTCGTCGAGATGCGTGCGGGCGTCCGGTTCGCGGTGATGGCGGCGGTCATCCTGCCGCTGTTGCCCGCCGGTCCGTACGGCCCATATGGCGGCATCCGGCCGCGACAGCTGTGGGAACTCGTGCTGTTTTTCTCGGGGCTCAGTTTCGTCGGGTACCTCGCCCGGCGCGCCGTCGGATCCAGCCGCGGCTACGCGCTGACGGGCCTGCTCGGCGGCGTTTTGTCATCGACCTCGGTGACGCTGACGTTCTCGCGCCTCAGCCACGGGCACGCGGCCCTCGGGCGTTCGCTCGCCGCCGGCGTGATGGCCGCGAACGTCATGATGTATCCGCGCGTGCTGATTGCGACTCTGGTCCTCGCGCCGGCGCTCACCGCCGCCCTCTGGCCGGCCTTCGTCGCGCCGGTGGTCATCGGCCTGGCCTTGATGTGGCTCGGGATGCGCGATACCAAGATGGCGGACGCCGCTCCCAAAGCCGATGACAATCCCCTGCAGTTCCGATCTGCGGTGCAGATGGCGCTGTTGTTTCAGATCGTGCTGTTCGGCGTCGGATTCGCGCACGAGCGCTTCGGCGAACAAGGGTTGACCGGATCCGGCGCGCTCCTGGGTCTTGTTGATGTGGATGCCCTGACGTTGTCGATGTCGAGAATGACGTCCACCGGCGCCGCGCCCGTCGAAGCCGCCGCACACGCGCTTGCACTCGGTGTGCTGGTCAACACGATCGTCAAGCTCGGCATCGCCCTCGGCGTCGGACGCGGCCGATTCAGGCCGCTGGCCGGAATCGGCCTGACGCTGATGGCGCTCGCGTTGGGGACGTACCTGTTTTCCACAGGCGGCCTGTGAATGGCTTCCGGCCGCCTGTGGAAAACAGGTACGTCCCCGATTACTTGTTGACCTGAAACACCTTCATCGCCGTCGCCACCATCGACGCGGTGTCGGCGACATTCGCGGGCAGAATCATCGTGGTCGTCTTCTTGGCCAGCTCGCCGAACTGGATGATGTAGTTCTCCGCGACGCGCAACTGCGTCGCTTCCATGCCGCCGGGCTTGCTGATGGCTTCGGCCACCTGCCGGATGCCCTCGCCGGTCGCCTTGGCCACGGCCAGAATCGCGGACGCCTGGCCTTCGGCCTCGTTGATCTGCTGCTGCCGCCGCGCTTCCGACGCCTTGATCACCTGCTGCTTCTCGCCCTCGGCCTTGTTGATGGCCGCGTCGCGCTCGCCTTCTGACGTCAGAATCACCGCGCGCTTCTCGCGCTCGGCGCGCATCTGCTTTTCCATCGCGGCCAGGACGTCGTGCGGCGGCGTGATGTTCTTGATCTCGTAGCGCAGCACCTTGACGCCCCAGGCCTCGGACGCCTTGTCGAGCTCCTGCACGACCTGCAGGTTGATGTTCATGCGCTCTTCGAACGTCTTGTCCAGGTCGATCTTGCCGATCTCGCTGCGCAGGTTCGTCTGCGCCAGCTGCGTAATCGCGAAGATGTAGTCCGTGATGCCGTAGGACGCGCGCTCGGGGTTGAGCACCTTCAGGTAGAGAATGCCGTCCACACCCACCTGCACGTTGTCGCGCGTGATGCAGACCTGCGCCGCGATATCAATCGCGACTTCTTTCAAGGAATGACGATAGCGGATCACGTCGAAGAACGGCACGAGGAAGTGCAGCCCGGCCTGCTTGACGTCCGCGAAGCGGCCCAGCCGCTCCACGACGAACGCGCTCTGCTGCGGCACGACGACAACGGTCTTGGCGATGGTGATGAGAACAACCAGCGCGAGTACGACGAAGACAATAGTCCATTGATCCATCGCCATTAGCGGGCTCCCTCCGGCACGATGTACAGCATCAGTCCGTCCACGCGCGTGACGACACAGCGCGATCCGCGCACGATGGTCTGGCCATCGGCGGCGCGCGCCGACCACGCGGTGCCGCGCAGCTCGACGCGGCCCACGCCACCGGCCGGCACGTCTTCGGCGGTGATGGCGACTTCACCCACGATCGTGTCGATGACCGGCGCCTGCGGATTCGGCTGGACGCTGCCCAACAGCCGCCGGCGGAACAACGCCATCGTGATCAGCGAAAAGACCGTGAACTCGGCCACCTGCATCCACACCGGCCCCGCCCAGCCGAGCCACGCGAGCAGACCGACGAGCACGGCGCCGATGCCGAAAAAGATGATGTAGAACCCGCCCGCGCTCGCAATCGCCGCCACGGCCAGGACGAGCCCCAGCACGATCCAGTGCCACCATTGCATGTCCATAGGATGAGCCCGAGGGGATTATGGGGGGATAACCGTAGGAGGTCAAAGGTGAGAGGTCAGAGGTCAGAGGTGAGGAACGACCTGACGATGGCCGTTGGTTTGTTGAGTTTGGGCTGATTGGGGCGCTTTGCTAGCTAAACAAACAGTTGGGAATCGTCAGGTCATTCCGCACTTCTGACCTCTGACCTCTCACCTCTTACCTAAAGAGGTTTTCAGGATCTTTATCGTCGTCACACACTGCCCCGCGTGTCTCGCGGTGTGCTCGGCGCCGTGGACCAGCGCCCCCATCACCGTCGCGGGCAGGCCGGCTCGGCCGATTCGGCGGTCGTCGAGCAGCGTGTTGACGTCGGTGTTCCGCAACTGATCCATCGCCCGATCGACCTGCGCCCTGACGACGGCGAGCAGGACGGCCGCGTCCATGCCGCTGTCTTGCGCTTCGGCGCGCGCGGAGACCTTCTGCGCGTCGGTCAGCCCCTCGCCCCGCGCGTAGGTAAACAGCCGATCGAGCGCGCCGGCCATGTGCAACGCGTGAAAGCCGGCCGAGGCGGCGCCGTGCTGGCGCTGCCACAAGACCTCGGTCGAAACGCCGGCCAGGGCCGCCTCGACATCCTCCTGCGCCTGGATCAGCGCGTACGCCAGCGGTTGCAGCATCGGCGCGATGCCGTCGATCGGACCACGGAGCCACGCTTCTGACGGGATACTCATGGGCAGAGTCTATAAGATGGGGTCAGACCGGGGTCAGACGGGGGTCAGACTAGGGTCAGACACGAGTCTGACCCCCGTCTGACCCCGGTCTGACCCCCGTCTGACCCCATATGCGTATTCGGTCCGTCGTCTTCCTTCTGCTCGGGCTGCTGATCGCGGCCGCGATTGGCTTGTTCATCTTCACGCAACCGCCGGCCACGGCGCCGCCGCCCGCACCGGTGGAAACGGCGCGCGTGACCCCGACGCCGGCAGCCACGCCGTCGCCGACAGCCACGCCGTCCGCGACGCCCCGGCCGACGGCCACGGCGACCGCCACGCCGACGCCGACGCCCGAGGCGGCTCCAACCACGGCGACGCTGGTCTTTGAAAGCGACGTCCCCGACACGGGCGTCTTCATCGATCGCGTGTACATCGGCCAGGCGCCGGTGACGGCCAAGGACGTGAAGCCCGGGCCGCACATGATCAACGTGTCGGCCACCGGCTACGAAGGCTTCGCCGAAACGGTCGAGATCGCCGCCGGCCCGCGCACCCTGTCCTACAAGTTCAAGGAGATCCGCCTCAACGCCACGACGCCGGCCGTGCACAAGCACACGATCGGATCCTGCTCAGGCTCGCTCCGCGCCACGCCGAAGGGCCTGACGTACGACACGCAGGACCCGAACGACCACTTCTCCGTCGCGTTGACGGACATCGAGACGTTCACGGTCGACGTGGTCCAAATGAACCTGCGCGTGAAAATCAGGGGCGGCAAGACCTACAACTTCACGAATCCGGATGGGAATACCGAGAAGCTGTACGCCTTCCATCATGATGTGGAAAAAGCACGACAAAGACTGATGTCGGGAAAGCTACGCAACTAACAACTGACAACTAACAACTAACAGGTAAAGCGCTGAGACGGGCTGAGACTCCCCCGCTCACTTGTTAGTTGTCAGTTGCTAGTTAGGCCCGTCAGCGCTTTATCCTCCAAAGTACCCTCTCCTCGCCGTCACCACCGCCCCCGGCCGTGTGACGTCCACCGTGATCGTGTGAAACCCGGACCGATCGACGCCAGACGGTGAGTAATAGAGCACGTACGACGAGCGGAAGTCGTCGAGGATCTTGCGAAACACGGTGCCGAGATTGGCGTTGAAATCGATCGAGACGACGTCACCGCCGGTGTCCCGGGCGACGGCGGCCAGCACGCTGTTGGGCGAGACGAGCCTCACATTCCGGATCACGGGCACGGAGCCGCCGCTGGTCATCGTCGACGCGAACGTTTCGCTCGCGGTGACGAACGTCACCGTCGCGCGCGCCCGGATGGCCATCGTCTGCATCACCTGCGGCGACGTGAGGCTGCCGCTGTCGGCGCCGTCGGTGAAAAACACGATCAGCTGACGGCGTTCGGCGTCGCGTGCAGCCACGAGTGCGGCGCCCAGCGTATCGAACAGCGCCGTCGCGCCGCCGGCCGGCACGTTGCGCATGGCGCGGTTGACCGCCTGCACGTCGGACGAGAAATCGATCGCGCGATGCACCTGCGTGTTGAACAGCACGAGCTTCACGCGGTCCACGTCGCGGAGCCCCCGTCCGAGTTCGGCCACGCCCTGGCGCAGCCGCTCCAGCGCCGCCCCCGTGACGCTGCCGCTGACGTCGAGCCCGACCGTCACGTCGATCGGACGCTTCGAATAGCTCACCTCGTCGATCGACTGCCGGACGCCGTTGTCCTCCACGACGAAATCCGCCGCGGTCAGATCGACGATCGGCCGGCGCGTCTTGTCGCGGACACCCACGTCCACCGACACGGCATTCGCCTGCGCGCGGAAGATCGGCGGCGCCTGCGATGTCTGCGGCGGCGGTGCCACGGCCTGACCGCGAGCGCCGACGCCAAGGACACCGCCTACCCCGGCAATGGACAGCGCGACGATAACGGGCTTGAGAACGTCTCGCATCAGATCACGGCCTCACTTGATCATGCCGCGCAGCGCTTCGCGCGCCGCGCCGTACCAGCGAAAATCGCCCAGCCAGTACGACCACCAAGGATCGGCCGTCTTCGGCGCGATCTCAATGTTGTCCGCGACCGCCTCGGCGCCCGCGGCGTCGCCGCGCAGGGCCAGCGCGTTCATCAACGCGACCCGCGCCGATTGCGCCTCCGGCACAATCACGTGCGCCATGCGCGCTTCGGTCACGGCGTCATCGAGCTTGCCCTGCGAGGTGAACACGTGACTCTTGAACAGATGGCGCAGGTACTCCATCCCGGTGTCTTGCGGCATCACGGGCGCCGCGTCGAACGCCCGGAGCGCCTCGTCCACGCGGCCGGCGCGATAGAGGAACCAGCCCAGGCGGATGCGCGCTTCGCTGGCCAGTTCGGGCGACGCGGCCGCCACGGCCTCGTACCGCTCGATCACCGACTCCGCCCGCTTGATGGAAATCTCCGTGGCGGTCGGCCGATCGCTGAAAGTGATCGTCCCGAACCCGCGCCACAGCTGGTCCGTGACAATCGCGCGCGCCAGCAGGAAGCGCGGCTCGTTCGGAAAGCGTGCGAGCGCGCGTTCGATGAACGGCTCCGCCAGCGGCGGCGAGATGCGCCCCTGCAGCAACGTCAGCACGGCCGTCAGCCAGACGTGCTCATACTCGTCGGGTTCGAACGTCGGCCGGATCAGGCGGCTGAAGCGTTGCAGCAGGCTGCGGCCGGCATCCTGGATCGGCTGCGGCCGAGAGAAGATCGCGGCCGCGGCGAGTTCGATGGCGAACGCCGCCTCGCTGCGCATCGTGCCCGGCCACGGGTTCATGCCGCTCGTGAATTCGAATTCCTTGATGAGCTTGCCGGCATCGGCCACGTCGAGCACAGCGGCGACCGGCCGATAGTCACCGCGATCGTACGCCTCCATCAAATCGGCCATCGTCTCGAGCCTCGGCGCAACCTCGCCGGCAGGCCGCGACCCACGCGCTGAGCCGGCCGCCGGAACGTCCACGTGGTAGCCGGTACGCGACTGGACCTTCAGGGCCCTGTCTTTCGGCACCGTCACCGTTATCTGGTGCCAGCCCGGCCGCGCGACGCCCTTCGGCGAGTACCGCAGGACGTAGCTCTGACGGAAATTGTCGAACGCGTTCCGAAACGTGCCGAAGAGCGTGGGCTCGGCGAGCATTTGACCGCGATACAAACTGCCGCCGGTCGCCTCCGCGCCACGCTGCAGGAACTCGCCGTCCAGCAGCAGGCCGTGGTACGACGCCATGGCGGCTTGGCCGGTCTCGGGTGCGGCCACCGTCCGCGGGGCAACACGCGGCGCGACCGCGCGCGCCTGATCCGGAGCGTCGGGCGCTGACATCGGAGCCAACCCGCATGGCACATGTTCCACCGGCTGCAGCGTGAACAACCGCCGTGGCGCGGGCACCCAGAAGCGACGCGTGGGAGAACACAGGCCCATGCAGGCACATTGGTATGCCTGGATCCCTGCCTCTTTGTCGGCGTCCATTTCCAGCATCACGAGGTGCAGCTGCGCGTCGGCGTGATCGGCAATCGTCGAGACATCGGCGGCACTCACGGCGCTAATCGTGTCCAGGCCTTTGGTGGCTGCGACAATCACGTGGCGTCGCCGTGGCTCGATGGGTTGGAGCAGCACGGTCGTCAGTGTGTCGAAGAGCGACGACTGCCCGTCGAACGCGACGCGCTCGACCCGCGGAGCAGACGAAGCGGCTTGCAGCGGCCAGATCTGCTGGACATACGAGTCCTGCGCGAACAACCGCACGCGATCGCCCGGGCGCAGGAGGGCGACCAGCTTCCGCACCTCAGCATCCAGGTCGGCCGCCACTTTCGCCGGGGACGTCGCGTTGACCCATGGCCTGTCAGGATTCCCCGAGACGTCGACGACGATGGAGAGATCGATGGGCACGGCGGTAGATTCGACGGTTTCGATGTCCTGCTTGACGCCGTTGTCGCGCAGTTCGAAATCGGCCGCCGTCAGACCCGGAACCTGCGCGCCGTTCCTGCGCACGGACACGTCCACCAGCACGACGTCGGTATTGGCGATGAACGTGGGCGGCACTTGCTGGGCCGGCGGCGTTTGCGCCTGCAGCCAGACGGCGCCGGCCACAATCGCGGCCACGGCCATCGCGAGGCGTGTCAACTTTGTTTGAGCGCTCGCGGGGCCCCACCCCCGCTCGCGCCGCTCAGCGCCGCTCCTGACCGTCGCGGGCTTCGCGGTCATTTGGTTATTTCTCTGCGTAACGTCGTCAGCAGATACGGCCAGAAGCGATCGTCGCCGTGCATGTACTCGATATTCGGGTCCGTGTGATTCGGGCCCGCGTCCAGCACGGCCTTCATCAGGACCTGCGCCTCGGCGTGGCGATCGGCCTTGGCCAGGAGCGCGGCGAGTGCGACCGACGCTGATTGTGATGCGGGACGGACCACGAGCGCGGCGCGGAAGGCGGCCATGGCGTCGCCCTGCTTCTTCGACCGGAGCAAGGCCTGGCCGCGATAGAGGCGCGCGAGATAGATGAGATCTGGATTGCGCGTCACGCGCTCGACCAGGTCAAACCGCTCGATCGCACTGGGCTCGTCGCCGCGGCGCAGATACAGCGCGCCCATGCGCAGGGCTGCTTCGCCGCCCACATCGAGATCCGTCAGCAGCGACGCATAGACCTTCAGCGCGCCGGCGGGCTCCGGTCGCTCGCGCGCGAGCGCCTGGCCGAGCATGAAGCGCTTCTCGCGGGGAAATCGCTCGGCGACGTGATTGAGGTGGCCGATTTCCTTGCCGACATTCAGCACTTCATCAGGGAACCGTTCCTGAAGTGTTGACGGGACCGGCACGCCGCCGGCACCCACGGCCGGCTGGCCCGGCGCGGCCGGTGCGGCCGCCGGTGGCGGCGGCCCGCTCACTTCAGTAAAGCCAATTAGGAACTGCGTGTCCTCGCCGCGTTGCGCCACCGCCATCGCCGCGAGCTGCCAGATGCGCTCGATCGGCAGCGGTTCCACGCGCTGTCGCAGCAACTCGCAGCCCCATTCAATGAGCAGCGGCGGCGCTTGCCAATACAGCACGGGCAGCGGCCCGTTGGACTGGCGCTGAATCCACTTCCATTCACGCCACTCATCCGCCCGCGCGGCTTCAAGCGCGAAGGTCGCCGCCGCCAGCTCCCGACGATCCCGATCGGCCGGGCCGCCGGCGTCCAGCCACGTCTTCACGTCGTCACGTTTCAGGTCTTTGACCAGCCCGCCGAACTTTTCGAGCGCCGCCAGCCGCGCCTCGACCTCGGCGAACTCGCCCTTCGCATACCGATCGAGCAACTCCAGGGTCGTGGGCGTTTTCTGTGCGGCAGGACGAACGGCCGCAAGGCAGGCGGCGAGGACTAGCGCCAGGGAAATGAGGCGCGCGCGGGGCATGGACTGAAAGGCTACCTTAACTAACAACTAGCAACTAGCAACTAACAAGTGGGGCGGAAGGACGGGGGCGAACCCCTTCGCACCTCACTTGTTAGTTGCTAGTTGTTAGTTGTTAGTTAGTCGGCTATCGACACGCACTCTGCCCTACCGGCACCAAACATGCCGCGTCCAGATATCTCACTCCCCCAAACTCCTGGAACAGCAGCAGCGTCTGGCGGCCATTGACCGCCGTCGATCGCTGCGTCTGCATCACCGGAACGGCCGCGGCGGCGCCGCCCTTGAGGGCTTCGCTCAGCACACGGCCAACGAGCGTGCCCGTCGCCGGCATCTTGAGGCTCATGATGTGCGCGAGTGTCGGCGCGATGTCAGCATTGCCGGCGGGCACGGGATTCACGAAGCCGGCCTTAAAGTCCGGCCCCATCGCCGCCATGTTGTTCAACGTCTGGTCGCGCCCGAATCCGCCGTGCATGCCCTGCCCTTCGCGCAGGGCGTTGTCGGAGACCTGGACGCCGGTCTGCAGATCCGCGTTGTTCAGATAGAACGTCCTGAACGCCACGACAATCGCCGGCCGCGGCAGCTTCGTGGCGCCGACCAGGTTGATGGCCGTCAGCGGCAATGTGCCAGGGATGTTGCCGTGCTTGTCGTCCACGAACACGGCGCCCGTGTAGTCCGACGCCAAGAGCACATCCACCACCCGTTGCACGGTCTCGCGGCTGCCGTCGGGCACATAGATGAGGTCGGAGCCGCCATTCGCGGCGACGATCAGACGCGAGTCCGTTCCATCGAGCTTCGGCACGGCCGCGCTCAGGTAGCCGTTGCCAAACGCCGGGTGCTCCCACGGCGCCCCGGCCTGGCCAATGCGCACGCGCTTGATGACGCGGCTGCCCGCCTCGCGCGAATCCGGATCGTACAGCTCGAGTTTCAACGCCAGCGCCAGATCGATCGCGAGAAAGCCGTTGGGCAACGTGCCGGTCGCGGTGTCGACCTGGCCGGCGGCATCCACGTACTCGTGTTTGGCCGACTCGGTCGCGCTCATCGTGCCGGCGGCGTCGATCTCACGCCGGCTGATGGTGGCGAAGCCGTGATCCGATGTGACAAACAGATTGGTGTTGGCTTTGACCGCAGGATTCGCATCGAGCCACGCGAGAATCTGCGCGAGATCGGCATCCGCGTTGCGCACAGCTGACATCGACGTGTCGCCGTTGATGCCAGGCGCGAGCGTGTTCAGGCTGTCGCCCTGGTTGTGCTGCGTGCCGTCGGGATCGCGCGACCAGTACAGCATGGCGAACGGCCTGTTCGCCCGCACGAACCACGGCAGCACTCGATGAGTCGCCGCATCCGCAAACCAGCGCTGCTGCACGACGTTGGCCATGCGCGTGCCGGGGCGGCTGCGATCGCCCGTATAACTGTTATTGTAGACCGACGTCGCACCGTACCCATTCGTTCGGGTCGGTGGCTCGAACGGCAAGCCGCCAAGCGCCAGATCGCCGAGAAACAGCGGCGGCACCGGTACTCCCGCCGGCGACGCCGTCGAATCGTCCACGAAGATCGTCGCGGGCGAGGCCGGGAAGGCGCGGTTCACGGGCGCGACGGCGGCCGCGTCCTGAATAACCACCGGGCCAAGCTTGCCGATTACCGCCGTGTTGTAGCCGGCGGCGCGGGCCACGCTCATCAGCGTGCTTTCGCCGAGGTAGTTCCCGCTGAAATGGTCATTCATGTCCGCGAGGATGCGATCGTTCTCGATGAACGGCACGGCCGTGCCCGGCTCGAGGCCGAAATTCCCGGTGTCGAACGAGGCGTAGCCGGTCCAGATCGAGTTGCTGAAATCGCCCGTGTCGCCGATCTGATGGCCGGTCGCGATGCTCGCGGCGTTGGCCGTGGTGAATGTCGGAAAGACGGAATGGCTGTTCTCGAAGTGCACGCCCTCCGTCCGCACACGCCACAGCGCCGGCGTGTCGGTCCTGTTGACCGAACCGTGCCGCAATCCGTCGGCGACAAAGATGATGACGTTGCGAGCGGGCGGCTGCGGCGTTTGAGACGCAAGCGGCAATAGGCCGAGCAAGGCGGCGGTGGCGATCGTCACAGATCTCATCGGGGCACCTCGTTGATTAGTGGCTCGCGGGGCCCCACCCCCGCTCGCGGCGCTCAGCGCGCTCGTGACCGTCGCGGGCTTCGCGGTCATCTTACGGGGTTTGGGAAAACGGAGGGTAACGCGCAACCCTGGCGGCGATCCCGTCGTCCAAGCATCATGACCAAGGAGTCCAGATGATTGCTGCCGTCCTTGCCGACCTCCGCCACTCCACGCGCGCCCTGCTGCGCGCGCCGGCGTTCTTCGCGACGACGGTTCTGACCCTGGCACTGGCGATAGGCGCCGTGGCTGGCATGTTCAACGTGGTGTGGGCCGTTCTGCTGCAGCCGCTGCCGTTCGCGCAGCCGGACCGGCTCGTGCTGCTCAATGGCACGGCGCCTGGCTCCGACCTGCCCGAGCGGTTTGACCTGGGCCTGGATTTCTATTTTCAGTACAAGGAAAACTCCAAGCTGCTCGACGGCCTCTTCACCTTCGACGGCGGGACGTCCACCTTCAGGACGGCCGATCGCGTGGAACGCATTCCGATGGCGTTTCCCTCGACCAGCATGTACGCGACCCTGGGCGTCTCGCCGATGTACGGCCGCCTGCCGAAACCGGAAGATGGCGACCGCGTCGTGATGATTAGCGATCGCTTGCTGCAGACCTGGTTCGGCGGCGACCGGTCGGTTGTCGGCAAGACGTTCTTCGTGTCTGGCACCATGCGCGAAATCATCGGCGTCATGCCGCCGGAGTTCCGGTTCCCCAACGACAACACGCTGCTGTGGGTCGGCGGCGAGCCGCGCGTGACCGACGTCCGGCCCGGCAACCTCGGCACGCAGGTCGTGGCACGGATGAAGCCGGGCGTGACCGCCGCGCAGCTCGAAGCCGAACTGACGCAGATTGCCAAGGGCCTGCCGGCGCGCTTCGGCGGCCCGCCGGGGTACGCGAAGTTCGCGGAACAGCACCGCGCGGTCGTACGACCGCTGCTCGAGCGGATCGTCGGACCGGCGGTCGCCACATCGCTGTGGGTGCTGCTGGGTGCCGTGGCCGTCGTGTTGCTCATCGCGTGCGCCAACGTCGCCAACCTCTTTCTGGTGCGTGCCCAGGGGCGTCGCAGGGAGATGGCGGTTCGGCGCGCGATTGGCGCGAGCCGGACGCAACTGGCGAGGCTCCAACTGGCCGAGGCGCTCGTCGTGGCGCTGGCCGCAGGTGTCCTCGCGGTTGTGCTGAGCGCCGTCACGATGCCGCTCTTCGTCCGCGCCGCGCCCGATGGCATTCCACGCCTCGCCTCATCCGCGCTCGACTGGCCCACGCTCGCGGCCGCCTTCGCGCTCGTGGTCCTCGTCGCGCTCGCGTGCGGCATCGGCCCGGCCCTGCGGGCGTCGTCGCCGGATCTCCAACGGTTGCGAGAGGGAGGACGCGGCGGAACGGGACGCCGGCGGTGGAGCCGCGATGCCCTCGTCGCAGCCCAAACAGCGCTGGCGCTCGTGCTGCTGATCGGTTCCGTCCTGCTCGTGCGAAGCTTCCAGAAACTCCACGGTGTCGATCCGGGATACCAGACAGCGGACCTCTACACGTTTCAATTCGCGCCCGAGCAGGCCCGGCTGAGCGACGGGCCCGCGTGGGGCCGATTCCATCTGGATTTCATGGAGCGGCTGCGCGCCCTTCCCGACGTGACGACGGTGGGTGCCGTGAACAACCTACCGCTCGACGAAGGCACGGGCGGTGGCCGATGGCTCACGGACTCGATGCCGCCGGACAGCACCGGAACGTTGCTGGATCAGAACTTCACGGCGGGTGACTACTTCCCGGCGATGGGGATCGCCCTGCTACGCGGGCGGACGTTTACCAATGACGAGGCGTTCACGCCGAACACGAACATCGTCATCAGCCGGTCAGCAGCGGAACGGCTGTGGCCCGGAACGGAGGCCGTTGGCAAGCTCGTGCGGCGGCGGCTCAACAACGAACTCCTGACCTTCACGGTCGTCGGCGTCGTGGCCGACGTGAAGCAGGACGACTGGCGCCAGGCCGGCGAGGCGGTGGTGTACTTGCCGTTTACTGGACCCACCGCTCGACTTTGGGCGATGGGTTCTCCGGCCTACGTCATCAAGTCGCCGCGCGCCGACCGCCTGACGGCCGACGTCCGCACGCTCGTGAAACAGGTCGCGCCCGAAGCGCCGGTATATCGCGAGTTCACGATGTCATTCCTGGCGCAGCGCTCGATGGTGCAGCTCTCGTTCACGATGCTGACGCTCGGCGTGATTTCGACGCTCGCGCTGATTCTCGGCGCGGTCGGGTTGTACGGGGTCCTCTCGGTGCTCGTCGCCGAGCGCACCCGTGAAATCGGTGTGCGTATCGCCCTGGGCGCCACGGCTGGCGCCGTGCAACGGATGGTCGCGACGCGCGGCATGGTGGTCGTCGCGATCGGTGTGGCGGTCGGGCTGGGCGTCGCCGCGGCATCCACGCGCGCCCTGCGCCCCTTGCTGTTCGACATCGAACCCGGCGATCCGCTCGTGTTCGTGACGATGCCGGTGGTGCTGCTGGTGATCGGGCTGGTGGCCAGCTATCTGCCGGCCCTGCGCGCCAGCCGGGTGGATCCGAACGAGGCGCTGCGCCGCGAGTAAGCGGCGCCGCGCCTCTTCAGTTTGCTGCTCTAGCGAAGCCGGTACTTGAACAGGAAGAGGATCGACGCCTGCCGGAAGTCGGAGAGGCCCATCCAGATGTCGCCCTCTTCGTCTTCCTCCAGCGTCCGGATCGAGAAGGTCACGCGCATCTCGAAGGCGAAGCGCCGCATCTCGAAGCCGCCGCCGAACATGATGCCCGGGGCGAAGCTCGAAAAGTTCTCGGACACGTCGTTCCCGTTCAGTTTGGACGACATCAGGAAGTCGAGGGCCATGCCGGCCAACGCGTAGGCCTGCGCCGCGTCCCTCGAGTCGTACCCCATGAAGTTGAAGCGGGCATAGACCGGGACGTTCAGGTAGTGGGTCTTCAGCTCGCCGAAGAACAGTTGGCCGTCGCGGGCCATGTAGTTCACGTCGGCGCCGAATCCGACCTTGCCGCTCTTGTTGCCGCCGAAGCCGACGCCGACCAACACGCCCGACAGCGACCCACGCTGTCCGAAGTAGTCGCCGTTCGTGCCGACGTCAAACGCGGTGGCCTTCACGTAGCCCACCTGCACAAAGATCCCCAGCTTCTGCACGTTTGGCATTTGTGGCGCGAACGAGACGGCCGAGGAGAGTCGCATGGGCGCGCCCGTGGCCGGCGCGTCGTCCTGTGCGAGTGCGGGCGAGGCGGTAGCAATCACGGCAAGAACGAACACGGCAGTCATCAGGCGTCGAAGTATTGACATCTGTTTTCTTCCTTTCCTCATTCATGTAAGCGAAAAACGGTATCCGATCGGGGTCACCGGGCCCCGACACAGGGTTTTCGGCAAGCTTCGATACGGATATGGGTGTGCAGATCTATCGTGGAGAGAGTTCTGGGGCGTCCGGCGGACGGGCGGCGGTTCCCTACTGGATCTTTCGAGTCTTGACGTTCCAGCAATCCCCTTTCATCGATCGCGCGGCGGTCTGGCCTGCCGCGGTCCATTTCACCGCGGTGCCGGTCACTTTGGCCGACGCCCAGGACAGGGCCGTAATCTGCCGCGTTTCCTTGAACTTGATCACCGCATCGGCGCCCGCGCCGGCCGCGATGTCGGCCAATTGCCACACGAGCGCGTCGTCATGGCTTCCGTAGAACTTTTTGGTAGCTGACACTTCCCGACGCACGACCGAATACATCCGCGCGGCCGGATCCTCTTCGGTGATGAACACGCGGCAGGCCGCCTGCACCGCCGGGGCCGAGGGCACCGCAGGTTCGGAGGCACGCACGGGAATGAGGACGGACGAAGCGATCAGAAGAGCCGCAGTCACACGAAGCATACGCACCTCACCACATCGACGCCAGAAAATCGGGGCGCGCGAATCCTAACACGACGGCCGGCTCAGGGTTCTGGCTGGCTCGCGACGGCGGTCTAGGCGGGGCCGTTTGGAGGCGGTACCGAGCGGTCGTAGTACGCCATGAGTCCCTCGGCGGAAATCGGGCGGGAGAAGTAATACCCCTGCGCCATCGGAATTCCCGCCTCGCGGAGAACCTGGGCTTGAGCCGCCGTCTCGACGCCTTCGCAGATCACCTCGAGGGGTGTGGCCTGCAGCAAGGCAGACAGGCCGGCGAGCCACGCAGGCAGCGGTCTGTCGGTCGTGATCTGGTCCACGAGCGACTTGTCGGTCTTGATGAGGTCGAGCGCGTATCGTGACACCAGCGCCAGGTTGGTTCCCGTCAACGTGACGTCGTCGAGCGCCACGCGAATGCCTGACCGGGATGCGATCTCGAGCGTGGCCAGGCCCAGGGCGTCGGGAATCCCCCGCTCGGTGACCTCGATGATCAGTTGATTTTTGATTTCGGACAGCCCGGTTTTCCCGGCGACGTATTCCAGCCCGCCGCGCCCGAGGAGTTCCGGCGGGACGTTGACGCCGATATGCGCGTCCTTGTGAACCCGAAGCCACTCGCCAAGATCCCGTGCCACGGTTTCAAACACCCAGTACGTCAACGCCCCTGACAGATGGGTTCCTTCGATGAGACCCACGAACGCGCCCGGTTGCAGCACCCCGGTTGGCCGTCGCCACCGCGTCAGGGCCTCTGCGCCAACACAGCGGCCGTCGGCCAGGGAGACCGTGGGCATGTACTCGAGGAAGAACTCCCCGTTGTCCAGGCCCGCACGGATGTCATCAAGAGTCAGAGGCTTACTCATCTCAGCCATCAGTGCGCAGCATACGCGTTTCAGTGCCGCGGGTGTTGTACCCTCCACACACAGGCCGCAGTCACGTCGGCGCCGTCTTTAGAAGAGGCCAAAACAATGAGAGCACGAGCAGCGTTGATCGGTTCGCTGGCGTTGATGTGTTCGTTGTCCGGGATGGCCCAGACGGCCCAGCGCCCCACGAGAATCCCCCCGAGCGAACTCGAGGACAAGGTCCTCGGGTGGATGAAGGTCTACGACTACAAGGGCGCGACCGTGCCAATCACCCAGGACCATCGGGTGTACTCGCCCGCGCAACTCTCCATCGCGCAGCTCTTTGCCAACTGGATGCAGGCCAGCTATCTGCCCAAGGGCGCGCTGGGTGATGTCTTCCAGATCCGCAATGCCAAGCTGAGCCCCTACAACCAGGACACGACCTCGTTACCCAACGCCTACGGGGCCCTGGTCAAGCTCTACGTGCAGCTGAAATACGGCGTGAACAACAAGATTGAGCCGCTGACGGGCGATAGCACGAACTGGAACATGGAGGCCAACGGCTTCTACGGGGAACCCCTCCAGGCGATCAGCACCGCGCAGCGCAGGTATTTCACGCTGCCGACATTCGAAGAGCAGGGATACGGGACGGACCTCGACAACGCGACCGACATCTCGAACCACCCGGTGCTGAAACAGTTCCCGACGCGCTTCGTGCGGAACAGCGTGACCGGAAACCAACGACTCATCGTGCTGACCAAGGACCACAAGCATCCGTTCGTGACGGTCACCAAGGGCGAGTACATCCAGGCCATGGAAGCGGCCATCGCCAAGAAGTACGACGACGAGAAGGCGAAGATCGCCAGGGACAACAAGGGCAATCAGAAGAGCATCGACTACTTCATGGGCTACCTGAACACGAACCACGGCAAACGCCTGGAGGCCCTCAAAAGCAACAGGGACAAGTACAAGGACCGCCTGCAGGAGACGGCCGAGGTCGCCACCCTGCAACCGACAGATCTGCTCGAGAACTATCCCGATCTGTTCGAACAGGACGGAATTGGGCAGAGGAAATTGACCGTCTACACGATCGATCCCAAGGTGACCGAACTCTGCAAGACCGGCGGGCCTCAGTGGATCGTCATGTACTGGACGGCTGATTTGAGGGACCCGATCAGCCTGAACCTGCACAACGCCATCCTCAACAACTTCGACTTCCAGTACGTCTATGACTACTTCTTCGATCCCGCCAAGGTGCAGGGGCGGCCGTACAAGCCCCTCCGATCACCGTCGTTCACCGAAACGGTTGCCGCAGGCAAGGCATCCGAGGCGGCCACGAAGAGTGCGGCGGATCCCGCCGTCGTGTTCTTTGAAGATTTTTCCGCATCGCCCGTCGGCAAGAAGCCCCTCAACTGGTACAGCACACTGGACAACACAGGCACCACCAGCCTCGTCACGGAGTTCAAGGGGCTGGACGGCCATTGGGCGTCGATGGCCGGCATGGAGATCAAACCGACGGGCCTGAAGACTCCCCTGCCGAGTGACTTCGAGTTGAGCTACGACGTGGTCGCCGCGCAGAACTACCGGTGGGGCGCCAAGTCCCTGGGCTTGAAGTTGTCCAAGACGGGCGCGACGCCGTCGTTTCTCAACGTGCATATCCGACCAGGCTTCGACGGCAGACCGGGTGAAGTCACAATCGAAGGCAAGTTCCCGAGCGCGCCGACGTACCTGAACGGGACGAAGTGGGTGGGCGCGCCGGGGTTCTCGAACAATGCGGTGCACAACCGCGTCACCGTGACGCTCAAGAAGAAGGGCGACCTGCTGCAGGTGTTCGTGGACCAGACCAAGGTCGCCGAGTACGAGAAAGGCATCCCGCCCGGCCTCCAGTTCGACGCCATGTCGTTCCAGTTGTTCGGCGATGCGGCGCTGGCGGATGAGCGGATGTACGTCGGGAACATCAGGATCAAGAAGAACTGACAATGCCGCAGGCGCTTCGTGTGCTGCGTCGCTCGCCGTGGTACGCCGCCACGATCGTCGGCGCCGTCGCCCTCGCGATGGCTCTTGCGACGACCGTCTTCGCCGTCGTCGATGGCGTGCTGTTCAAACCGCTGCCCTATCCCGAGGCCGGACAGCTCTACGCCATTCAGGCGGGCATCAACGGCCTTCCGCGGAACATCACGCCGGGGCCCTCAGCCAACGACATTGCGGCCTGGACTCGGGCGTTGCCCGACATAGCCATCACGGGCTTTCGGGTTCAACCGTGGATGGGATTTGGCTCGGGCATCAATGACAACGATGCCGGCGTGGCCACCGTGCAGCGCAGTTTCTTCGACGTGATGCGCGTCCAGCCCTTGCTCGGCGGATTCAGCGCTGACGATTTCACGACGGATACGACGTTCGTCCCGGTGCTCATGATGTACGACGTCTGGCAGCATCGCTTCGGCGGCGATCCTGCGGCGATCGGCCGATCGGTGAATCTCACGACAACGGGCACCTCCGGCTATCGAATCGTCGGCGTCATGCCTCCTGGATTCGTCTTCCCCACCGACCGATGGGATGTCTCGTTTCTCAAGCCCGCTCTCTCGAGTCAGGCGGCCTCGCGCAGCGACCTTCGGGACGTGGTTGCGCGGGTACCGACCGCCGACGCGGCCGCGGCGCTCACACCGCGCCTCGAGGCGGCGATGCGCGAGTGTGCGGCGGCTCAACCGCCGCGTGGCCCGAAGCCGGCCGGCTGGTCCGACGCCAACTGGCGGGCGGAAGGTCCCCTGGACCAGGCCGCTGTGACGCCGCTGTCGGTCTCGATCGGACAGAAGAACCGCCCCTTCCTGAATTCTGCATTTATCGCCGTCCTCGTCCTCGTACTGCTCGGCGCGATCAACGCGTCTGCGCTGATGGCGGCGCGCGCCATCGATCGACAGGCTGAGTTCGACGTTCGCCGTGCGCTGGGCGCCGGCGGCCTCGCCATCGCGCGGCTGGTAATCGGCGAGGCACTCACGCTGATTACCATCGGGGCAAGTCTTGGTCTGGCGCTGGCGCCCATGCTCCTCGACGTCGTGCGCTCGCTGCTGCCTGAAGACCTCGTCCTGCTCCGAACGCCAGCCGTCGATTGGCGCGTGGCCGGTTTTGTCGTCATCAGCATTCTGGTGATGACCGTTCCAGCCGCGGCGTGGCCGATGTGGCGGACGGTCCGTCACACGCGGTTGGGCCGCGCCGCCGAGCGCGGCGTCACCGGCACGCGATCGACTGGACGGCACGTCGTGATCGCCGGACAAGTGGCTGGCGCGTTCGCGCTGACCGTGATTGGCGCGCTGCTCGTCCAGTCACTCCTGGCCGTCTATGCCAACGGCCATCCGATTCGCACCGATGGCATCGTCTTGCTCGAAGCCGTGATCGACGATGAGGCGGGAGCCCATCGCCCTTCGGCCGAGCGAGCGGCGCGCGTGGCGACAGCCAGAGACCGCCTGCGGCAAGCGCCCGGCGTGAGAGACGTCGCCGTCACCGGTGCGCAAGTCCTGCGCGGCGGCAACTGGGTCTCGCGGTTCGAGCCGCCGAAGGGCGCGGCCAGTCCACGAATGACCGTCGATCTGCAGTCCGTGACAGCGGACTACTATCGCCTCGTTCAGCCGCAGCTGATTGCGGGGCGGCTGCCGACCGATGAGGAACTGGCGAGCGATGCGCGCGTCGTCGTCGTCAGCGAATCCGTCGCGCGCGGATACTGGCCGCGGGTCTCGCCGGTCGGTCAGCGAATCACGCAGTCTCGCGACAATGAGCCGTGGACCGTTGTCGGCGTCGTCAAGGACGTCCGCTGGCAGGGGTGGGACATGGAGGCCCCGTCGATCTACGGGCCCTTCCGCCTGCTCGCGGAGTGGCCGATCTTCAACTTTCTGATTCGGGCCGATGGCCATGCCGGACAGGTGCTGCACGACGCAGCGGCGGCCGTCGCGGCGGCTGATCCGCGCATGCGCGTGGTTCGAGCCGGCATGTTGGAGGATCTCTTCGTCGACTCGGTGAAGCCGCGCCGATTGCAGTCGTGGCTGTTCGGGTCGTTTGCATCCGCGGCGTTGGCGGTCGTGGGCGTCGGTATCCTTGGCTTGCTCGCCATGTCCGCCGCCCGCCGCACGAAGGAAGTGGGCATCCGCCAGGCGCTCGGGGCGACGAAAGGGGAAATCGTCCGGCTCTTCCTGCGAGACCAGCTGGCCCCCGTCGCGGTCGGGCTCGGCGTGGGCGGCGCCATCGCCGCCTGGTCGACCCAGTTCATCAAGACATCCCTGTATGGCGTGACGTCGAGCGATCTCGGTGTGTGGGCGGTCGCGGCGGGCCTGATGATCGGAATCGCCGCACTCGGCACGATCGTGCCGGCCATCCGCGCCAGCCACGTCGATCCCGCGACCGTGTTGCGCGCCGAGTGACTCCATTCGCCGGCGATTCTTGTTTCTGAGCAAGAATCGGGCGATGCCTCTCGCTGTCGTCTGGACCGGACTCCTGCTCATTGGCCTCGGGGGCGTCTTCTTCGTCCTTGAACGCCGGAAGAAACAGACTCGCCTCACGGAACTGCGTGCTCAGTGGTGTGTGGAACGGATGCGCGACCGTGACATGGCCGCCATCGCCGCTTACGCACGCGGCGTCGTCAGGTCCGGGACACCACTCGACGACCGAACGTGGGCCGACCTGAACATGGACGACGTCTACGCGGCGATCGATCGCACCGAAAGCACGGTGGGACAGCAGGTGCTGTACGCCCGCCTCCGGTCAGGACGTCCGAATGAGCACCTCAGCGCCTTCGAAGCGCTGGTCACTCACGCCAGCGAGGATGTGCCGGCGCGGGAACGGGCGCTGCTCGCCCTCGGCAAGTTGCGGGCCCCGGCCGGATATGACCTGTGGTGGCTGACACAGCCCGGCGTGTTCGAGTCTGCGCCATGGCATGTCCTGTTTCCAGTGGCGGGGCTCAGCATGATTGGCCTTGTCGCCCTGGTGCCATTTTGGCCACCCGCCATCCTTCTGCTGATCTTCGGAGCGCTCGGGAGCATCATCGCGCGCGCATCGATTGCGCGTTCCCTTCGGGTCGTGGCGGGCGCATTCAGACAACTGAATCCGCTCATCGCGTGCGCTGAGGCTCTCCGCGAGTCACCCAGGGCTGCCGCTCCCCTCGTCGGCACACTGCAAGAGGATGTCTCGCGTCTCCGCCGCCTTCGGCAAATCGCCAGTTGGGCGGGCCGGGAGAGTAGCGCGGCGGTCACCGGTGACATGGCCGCGCTGCTATTCGAGTACTTGAATATGGTCCTGTGGCTGGATGGCATTGCGCTGTTCTTCGGGGCCCGCGAGCTCCGCGCACGCAGCAGCGAATTGCTTCGCGTGATTGCCGCAGTCGGCGAAATCGATGCGGCGTTGAGCGTCGCGTCCTACCGTGCGGGCACGGAGGGTTGGACCAGACCGGTCCTGACACCGTCCGGTCCCCTGCTGCTGGACGACGTACGGCACCCGTTGCTGCCGGAGGCCGTCCCAAACTCGATCGCATTGCTGCCACCCAACGGGGTGGTCATTACCGGTTCGAACATGTCCGGCAAATCGACGTTCCTGCGAACGGTTGGCGTCACCACGATCCTGGCCCAGACGATCAATACATGCCTGGCTCGACGATACTCCGGACCGCCGTTCGTGGTCCGCAGCTGTATTGGGATGGCTGACGATCCGGCGACGGGCAAGAGTTACTACCTTGTCGAGGTCGAATCGGTGGTTTCGCTCCTGGATGCCGCCCGAGGCGGCGTCGCGCACTTGATGCTCTTCGACGAATTGTTCCGCGGGACCAATGCCGTCGAGCGCATCGCGGCCGCCGAGGCGGTGCTCTCCGCGCTCGTCGCCACCAACGGGGCCGGGCCCGCGCCGCATGTCGTGATCGCGGCGACGCATGATCAGGAACTCGTGGACCTGCTCCAAGGCCTCTATGTGGCGCATCACTTCACCGACTCGATCGATTCCGCCGGCCTGACGTTCGACTACACGCTTCATCCGGGCGCGGCGACGACTCGCAACGCGATCGCGCTACTCGGACAGCGCGGTGCCCCGGCTGATGTGGTGGCACACGCCCTCGAGCGCGCGCGAGGGCTTGACGCCGCCCGGCAAGCGGGGCGCCGCTAGGGCAAGATCGGCGCCGATTGGCCGCAGTGGCCTTCAAAGTCATGCCTTTGGCCCCTCTGGTCACCGAGCGTCAAGCCTGCTCGCCGTCTAACCAACTGGTATTAGCGAGGAGGGTTTATGAACATGCGGCCAGGAGTCGTTGCATTATTCGTCGCCACATCGGTCGTTGCGCTTGGAGCACAGAAGGCCCAAACGCTGTCTGTGCAGGTCATTGGCATCGAAGAGGTCAATGGGCAGAGTGCCTCTAGCGTCAGTTCGCACCAGGTCGTCACGGAGGCACTTCGCGGCGCTAACGTGTCTCTTCGCCTGCCAGATGGCAAGGTCGTCGTCGTCACCTGCACCAGCAAGACCAAGACCGATTGGGTCAATCTTGCCCAGGCAGCCCGCAGTTGCCGAGTTCCCCCGACGGGTGATGATCTCATCACCGCCGAATTCGCAGGCACCAAGGCGAAACTGTTCTGGAAAGAGCCGACTTTGGACGGCAGCGGAAAGATGATCAACGAGACCTATGCGATCACGGCGGTCAAGAAGCCGGCTGACGTCCGCTAACTCGTTGGGCTGAGCCGAATCCGCTCGACTTGACGCACTAGCGAATGGAGGTCCGCATGACAACCCGCCTGCGCCTGCGCAACATCTCGGCCCTGTCGGTCGTCCTTGCGCTGGCTGCTTCGGCAATCGCGATTGCTCAGCAACTAACTACCGGCGAGATCGAGAAGGCGATCCAAGCCGGGCAAGGCCGTTCACTTGGGGAATTGGTGTTCACGTGCAGCACCGGTGCCGGCCTTCAGGAACCGGTCACCCCCAGTGAGAAGCCCTTTGGCTATCAATACGTGGGCGCTTATCGTGTGGAGGTATCGACGAGTGCTGGTCGTATCGCCCTGGCCTCCCGGGACGCCAAACAGCGGCGTCAGCCGTTCGGGCTCGCCGATGTCACGCCTGAGATGCTCAGGCCAGGGCTGCACGTGGTGGCGACACCCGAAGACCCCTTTCTCGCCAACCAGACATACGAAGTGGATCGTCACGATCCGATCTATGGAGTCGTGCTCCGCCTGAAGCGAAAGGGTCTCGCGGACGCCATCCTGGATCCTGACAGCTCGCGAAGCGGGCTCGCCACATTCCTCCGCACGCCTCTGCCTGCGGGAATGACGGAGGCTACTTGGGTAGGGTCCCAGGGCGGCCAAATCAAGGCGACCAGTTGGCACGCCGTCTTTTCAAAAGAGAAGGTCCTGTCGTTTTCGGCAGGAGATCTTGACGCAGTTGTCCTGACGAAAACGGGCAATCAGTACTGCAAGATCGCGGCGTCGACGAGCGCGAAGCTGCTGCGTTAGGCAGCGCCCTCGTGCGCGTCGGCCCGGCGTGTCAGCGTCCGACGATCACTTTGAAGCCGCCGTACGCCATGCGCTTCATGTCGAACGGCGTGTCCTTGAATTCCGGCGTCTGCGCCATCTCTTTCATGACCCTGGCGTTGACGCGGTCGCGATGGGCGCGCGACTTGTAGACGATGTACGAGAATACGACCGTCTCGCCGGCCTTGAGCTTGGCCAGCCGCGGAAACGGGATGCCCCACTTCGGCTTGAGGTCGTCGCCGACGCACTCCATGTAATCGAGCGCGCCGTGCTTCAGCCAGATCCGCTTGCCCCACGCGGCCATCTTCGCGTAGGCCTTCAGGTTTTTCTTGGGAACCGGCAGTACGAAACCATCGACATAGCGCATTGGTGCCTCCATTTGGGGTCAGTTTTTTCGAATGCTAGCAGAGACTGCGTACGCGATCCGAATCCCAAACCACGCAGTTGTGCCAGAATTCCCGTCACGAGCGGACGTCTGACACCCTCAAGGTGACCCTGATGAACAGTCGGCCGGCACGCCCGATACCGCGCGCGTGGGTAATTGCGATTGTTATCAGCATCGCCTTGGGTGGGTGCGCGTTACCGACCGCACCGACGCTAGCGATCTTCACGGAGGACTGGGCCGGCTGGGTTGAGCCCGGACACCTCACGCTCGTGAATATTCGGTTCACCAGGGCCAACGGCCGGCTCACTGCGAAAGCGTGCACCTACACGAGATACGGATTCATGGGCTTGGATGACGTCCCGGTGACCCTCGCGAGCCACGGTTCCCAGATCTCAATGAACTACGGATCTGATCTGCTTGCCGGCGGGATTACCGACCACATACTGACCCTGCGTGGCCAACACCACTACAGCTACCTGTATCCGCAAAGCAGTAGCGGTTATTGCGCCGCGGTGCGCAAGTAGGAGGGGCTGGACACCAGTTAACGTTAATGACGCGCCTGCGTATTCCACGGGTGGCCATGTCCCGGCTTGATCTCAAACTCGCCGTCCGCATGCTCCTCCGCTACCCCATCCTGACGCTCGTCGCCAGCGGCTCGCTCGCGCTCGCGATTGCCATCGGGGCCGCGGCGTTCGCGTTCATTTCGCTGTTCCTGTGGCCGCGCATGCCCCTGCCCGACGCCGATGCGATCGTCCTCGTTCAGCACCACGACCGCGTCGAGAGTCATCCCGAATCGCGCGTGGTCGCGGACTTCCTGCGCCTGCGAGGCGGCACGACGACGCTCACCGACGTCGCCGCCGGACGCACCATGGCGCGCAACCTGCTGATGGGCGACGGCCTGGTCGAGCCGATCTCGGTCGCCGAGGTGACGGCGTCGACGTTTGCCATGGCGCGCGTCGCACCGATCCGTGGACGCGCCCTGACGGACGCGGACGCGAGCGCCGCCGCGCCGCCGGTCGTCATCATTGGCGAGCGGATCTGGCGCGAGCGATTCGGCGCAGATCCCGACTTCCTCGGCAGCACGGTCCTCATCAGCGACGTGCCGACCGCGGTCGTCGGGGTGATGCCGGCGGCCTTCCGGTTCCCGTCGATCTACGAAGTCTGGCAACCGCTGAAGATCGACGAAAGCGCGGTGCAGCCGCGCGCGGGCATCGGCATCGACATCTGGGCACGGATGAAGCCAGGCGTCACGCCGGAACAGGCCAACGCCGAGCTCGCCGTGCTCAGCGCGCGGCACGCGGCGGCCTGGCCAGCGACCCACGCGTCGCTCGTCGCCGACGTCCAACCGGCGACCTGGTCTGACATGAGCGATCCGGAAGAACGCACGCTGCTCGCGTCGATGAACGGCGTCATCGCGCTGGTGGTGCTGCTCGTGAGCGGGAACGTCGCGCTGCTGATGTTCGCGCGCGCCGCGACGCGCGAATCAGAGATCGTCGTCCGCACCGCGCTCGGCGCCAGCCGCGCGCAGCTCATCGGCCAGTTCGTCGCCGAAGCCCTGGTGCTGAACATCCCGGCCGCCATCGTGGGCCTCGCGATCGCGCAACGCGTGATGCACTGGGGCTTGACGACGTTCGTCCTTGCGGCCCACGACGGCCAGCTCTTGCCGTTCTGGATCACGTCGACGCTGCCGCCAATGTCGATCGCGTACGGCGCCGGCCTCGCGCTGGCCGCGACGCTGGTGACGGGCATCTTGCCGGCGATGAAGATGACGAGCGGCGTGTCGTCGCGCCTGCGCGAGACCACCGCGGGCGGCGGCGGCCTGAGGTTCGGTGGCGTCTGGACCGTCCTGATCGTCGCCCAGATCGCGGTCACCGCGACGTTCCCGGCCATCGCGTTCATGGTCAAGACGACGGCGTGGCAGCGCGAGGCGCGCCAGATCGGCGTGCCGACGGATCGCTATCTGACGGCCGAGCTGAGCGGCGCCAGCGAGATGACGCCGGCGCGCTTTGAGGCCGCCGTCCGCCGCGTCCGCGAGGATCTCGCCGCGACCTCCGGCATCGCGCGCGTGGCGCTGGCGGATCGCCTGCCGCTGATGTGGAACGGCCACCACGTGATCGAGGTGGATACGGGCGGCGAGGGGCCCGCCGACGAGAAACTCGTTGGCGCGCATCTTGTCAGCACGGCCGCTGTCGCGCCGGCCTTTTTCACGACGTTCGACGCCGCGGCGCTCGCGGGCCGCCTGCTCGCCCACGCTGACGACGCGGATGTCGCGCGGGTCGCGGTCGTCAACGAGTCGTTCGTCAGGCACGTGCTCGGCGGCCGCAACGCGATCGGCCGTCGCCTGAAATACCGCCAGAGCTCGAACGGCGGCCAGCTCATACCGCAGCAGCAGTGGATCGAGATTGTCGGCGTGGTACGCGACCTGGGCATGGGCGGTGGCCCGGCGGCGCCGAAAGAAGCGGGCATCTACCTGCCGCTCAATCTGCAGGCGCTCTCGTCGGTGCGGATTGCGGGCCTGGTGGCCGGCGACATGACCGCGGCGACAACTGCGCTGCGCGCCGCCGCGGCAAAAGCCGACCGGGCGCTGCGCATCGGTGACGTCCAGCCGCTCTCCGCTGTCACCGCAAACGGCGTGAGGATCATCAACTACACGGTCGCGGCGCTCGGCATCGTCAGCGCCGCCGCGCTGGTCCTGGCGCTGTCGGGCCTCTACGCGGTGATGTCGTTTACGGTGTCGCGCCGCACGCGTGAGATCGGTATCCGCGTGGCGCTCGGCTCGCCGCGATCGCGCGTCGTCGTCACGATTCTGCGTCGTCCGCTGATGCAGCTGACGTTGGGCTCCGTCTTCGGTGCGCTGTTGACGGTCGGGGTCTCGCGACTCATGGAGCTGCCGCTCGGCTTTTCACTGGGACTGATCGCGGTCGGGCCCATCATCTTCGCCGTCTGCCTGCTCGCGTGCATCGTCCCGGCTCGGCGGGCCCTGCGCGTGGATCCGATCGCGGCATTGCGGGCGGAATAGCTCGGGCTTCGGCGGGACTATTTCGAGTCTCCGTAGCGCGCAATCAGGCGGCCGGTCTTGTCAATGTAGCCAAGCAGAAACTGCTCGAGCTCAACGAGCGCGACGCCGTCCATGAATGCACCATTCCACAGATTTCCATGAACCCGCAAGTCGAAGGCCCAGTTCCCTTTCGCATCGATGTAACGCATCCGGTTTTCGTCACAGCACACCGGGGCCAGTCCCTCGGAGAACCGACCTGCTTCCGCAAAGCGCGGGGGAATGAGAAACTTTCCAGCACGGTCGATGTATCCCATTTGCTTGCCATCGAGGGAAACCGCCGCCAGCCCGTCGGAAAAGCCTGATGCGCTGACGAACTGCGGTGGAATCACGAAGTCGCCACGCTTGTTGATGAAGCCCCAACCGGCCGGTCCTGTTCGAACAGCAGCCAGCCCCTCGCTGAATGCGGTGACCTGATCGAACTGAGGGTTGATTGCCCACTGGCCCGATGTATCGATGAACCCTCTCTGCTCGGTGCCAAAGACCTGGACACCTGCCAATCCGTCAACGAATCGGCTCACAGCACCTGCGGACCAAAACGAGCCAGGAATCGCCACGCGGCCCGTCTTGTCGTAGGCGCCGAGTCGATTACTCGGCTGCCCCTTGCACGGATATCGCTTCGGATTCCCTGGTTCGTCCGCGCAACGGAACACCTCGACTTCGGTCATCACAAACCCGCCGGAAAACATCTGCTGGCAGCGCTGGGGCGTCATGCGTATGTTCCCGTCTTCCCCATCGCACTTGATCGCAATGCGACCAGTCAGGTCGATGTAGCCGGAGGGCTCACTTCTGCTGTCGGGTTCCTTCCAGCGCACGTTTGCCAGTCCGTCGGAAAACCGATCCGCGTGCGTGAACTGAAATGGGATGACGGTGACACCGTCCCGATCGATATAGCCCCAGAGGCCGCCGCGACGCACTGCGGCGAGGCCTTCGTAGAAAAACCCTGCGTCCTCGAACTGCGGCGAGACGACGACGGCCCCTTCATGATTCACGTAGCCGAATTGGCCCAATCGCCGAATCGGCAGCGGTCCGGCCGTGCCGGGGTCGCGAGTTGGCCACACATCTTTGATATCCCGCTGGCCTGCGCCGACAAGGACTACCGCCGCCTCGCAGAGCAGCACAGTGAGGAGCATGACTGTTCGTAGCATCTATGCGACCCGATCCTACGAGCGAATACGAACCGGCGAGGCCCTATTGTTTCAACGGCCGCGAACTTCTGGCCATGGCTCGGGCCGAATCTCCGCCACCACCATGCCCACGGTCATGATCGGCACCTGTGCGATCACGTCGGCCTGCGGGTTCATGACGCCGGTCGGCCCGTAGCCAATCCGGCTTCCGTCGCGTGCGCCCGTGACGTCGGCTGACACCAACCACATGCCGGTTTCCCTCACCCGTTCGGCCCGGATCGCATTGTGGCGGCACTTCCACGCCTCGGCGGCTTGACGTCTCATCATGTTCTGCGATGGCACGAGCAAGACGCGGGCGCCCTGCTCCGCCACGGCTTTCGCTGCCTCGGGAAAGTTCGTGTCGTAGCAGATGTTGATGCCGCAGGTGACGCCTTCCAGCACGCCGTGCCTCACCACGACCGCCGTGTTGAAGTAGGCTGCCCCGCTCTGCTCGATGACGCCAAACACCAGGGTCGGGCGAATCGGGGACAGACGATGAAGGATCTGCTGAAAGGCGGTCGCGGTGAGATCGAGCGCGTATCGGCTGAGGTGTTCAGATTCGACCAGATACCCTTGCAGGAAGCACTCCGGGAACAGCAACAGGTCGACACCGCTAGCCCGAGGTTGGCGCACGAAACCCTCCAGGCACGCAAGGGCGGCCTCAATGTCGCCAAGAATCTCCGGGGTTTGGCATGCGCCGACTCGCAGGTGGGGCGTCAATGTGCTTCGCGCGATTTTAGCGAAGTGCCGGGGGTGGGAATCTGTCTGCCTCGCCATCGCCGGAGGACTTAACGCGACAACTGGCGCCTTCAGTTAGGATCGCCGCACCCATGAAAGGCATTCGCAAGCCCGACTATGGCCTCGACGCGCCGTCAGCGGTCCGCAATCTGCTCATCGTCGCCGCGCTCGGCATCGTCTCGCTGATCACCCGGTGGCTCGGCCTGTGGTCGCGGCACGATGCGATCGCCGCAATAGCCCGGCCGCTGATCAGTGCCGGCCTGGGTTGCGGCGCGATGGGCCTGTGGATGATCTACGACAGCAAGATCGGCAAGCTGCGCGAGCGCGAGTATTTCCTCGATCGGATTGTCTGGCGCGGTGACGAGCGCGTGCTCGACGTCGGATGTGGCCGGGGGTTGTTTCTGGTCGGAGCGGCGAGGCGGCTCGACACGGGCGGCGCGGTCGGCATTGACGTGTGGAACGCCGAGGATCTCAGCGGGAATACCCCATCCGCTCCGCTCGACAACGCGATGCTTGAGGGCGTGTCCGACAAGGTCGAGGTGCACACGGGTGATGCACGCCGAATGCCCTTCGCCGACGCGACGTTCGACGTCGTTCTCTCGAGCATGGCCCTGCACAACATTTACAACGCCGGCGAGCGGCAGACCGCGGTGCGCGAGATCGCGCGCGTGCTGAAGTCCGGCGGTCGTGTGCTGATCTCCGACATTCGCCACCTCACGCAATACGCCGCGACGCTGCGCGATGCCGGCGTCGATGCGCGGTCCGTGCAGGGAGTCGTCTCATCGCTGGTGTCCGTGCTCACGTTCGGCTTTGTGCGATTCGGATACGTGATCGGCAGCAAGTGAGGTTTGAACCCAACGAGGCCACCAAGACCAGCTTGAGGCCGCCCTGCGAGCGTTGCGGCCTCTATAAGTCCTTTTGTTTCAGTGCCGGGGGTGGGAATCGAACCCACACGGGCCTTTTGAGCCCTCAGGATTTTAAGTTCGATCCCCCGTTTCTTCGCGATCCTTTCGTTTCAATAACTTAGCGACTCGCCGCCGAAATCCGCGACCTTTCGCTTTACGAGTGATGCGAGAGATACGTGAAGTCGGGTCGAGACAGGGACAGAAAAGGGACAGCGCGGGAAGTCAGATCCTGGTCAGCGCTTCTGAGCACACTTCGTCAGCGTGTCCAGCATCTGCACGGCCCAACGAGCCGCCGGATTGTCGTCATCGTTGTCGTCCACGTCAATGAATCCGTCCACGACGATCCGGTGAACCATTCCGTCCAAGTGAATTACGTTCGGATCCGGAAACATCGGGACTCGAACTTTGTGAAGGGCTTCCCTCCATTTTAGAAGAGGGGGGCAAGCCTCGGCGCTGGTGGTCAGTTTCTGGATTCTGATCTGTGGCAGCACCGACTCAAAAGACGCCTCGGGGTCTGCCCTGTGCAAGCGTATCAACTGCTCGCTGATTGACTTCCCGACCGGGGCTACAACGGTCGCGCCGTAGAGACCATAGCCCTGACCAACATCAATCGCGAAGTAGCTCTCGATCTCGGCGGGTATGATCGAATGCGCTGCCCGATAGGCGACGATCACGCGCTGCGACCGCAGAGGCATCAGCGCATCCAGAGTTTTTTCCTGATATAGCTCGGACCATCGGGAGTCTTCTTCGGTTGGCTCCAGGACCGGCTGGGTCCTTACTGGTGGCACGGGAGGTCGCGATTGGCGGTTCGGTTGTGTCGCGACCGCACATCCCAAGCCCACGAACCAAACCAAGCTCACCACGCATCGACGAATCAGCTGACCGTTCATCAGACCCCCAAAGTGCCGATCGATTGCTAGTCTGCGCGCGCCATTTCGAAGAACACACCTCCGAGGAACCCGAAGACGTGATCCTTGTCTCGAACAACAAACCCGCTCAGGCCGCTCCACGCAGAGTCGGCGCATGACAGACCGATTAACGAGACCTTTTTCGGGAGATCCAGCGTCCTTACTGAAAATCCAAACACCAACGGAAAGAATCTCTCCGGATCGACGACCATCTGAACGTAATCGGCCTTTGGGCATTGCTGGAGACCGAATTCCGCAGTCCTCCCGGCAAATCGTGCCGTTCGACCAACCCAAGTATCTGCCGCAGCTGGGAGGGCGTCGCCGCTCCGAAAGCTGACTCTGCGCACAACGTTCCACGAACCAGCGAGGCCGACTGGCAGAGTTGTCGGCTTGGGTTGATCAGCATATCGAAAGGTGGTTGTGACGGTTTCGCTGCCGTCCGATGAGGCTCTCCATGCGAAGGCACCACCTGCCTTCTCGCGGGCTGAACGCGGAATGTCGAGCCAACGTTTCCGCAGGAACTCGCGCGCGTCGTGGAAGGAACCCAGGACCTCCGAACGCTCGTCAGGCCACTTCGATTCGTCGCGCTTCAGTTCCTTGTCGAGCCGATGTGGCCGAGTGTAGGCGGTGAACACAACGGTGCTGGTTGCAGGAAACAGTTCGGCCGAAGCCGAGTCATCCGGCGGGTAACCACTACAGCGAAACTCGAGCCGTCGCTGGCCGTTTGCATTGCCAAAGCGAAGTCGTTCGCCATCAACCGCGACTCTTGTGGGAGCATGCCCATCTGCAACGATCGAAAAGGTGCAATCATCGATGGGCTTCAGCCTGTCGTTCAAGAAATACGCAAATTGGATCGTGTCTACCCTGTCCTGGGCAGGCCTTACCCCGTATGCCACGACGGATTGGCCGACCCAGACCGCAAGCGCCACTGCTGAGAGAATCCCTGTCGCAGGCTGTAGCCAACCGCGCACGGTCATAGAACGACTGTAAGCCCGAACCTTGCAGGAGCCAGGTCCTTCGTGGTCCCCAAAAGGGACAGCGCAGGGACACAATTTAGGCGCCCTGCGCCTTCTTGTCCCACTTCTTCCAAGCGTCTTTCCTTCCGTTCAGCCAGTCGTAGTAGTAACGGAAGATGATCCCTGACATCTCGTCAGGCTCTTTCACGCCACGCGCGTAGAAATAGTTCGCCAGTCGCGAGTTCATCCACAGGCCCCAGTCATTGCGAAGTTGCATGCCCAGAGGCATGTGATATCGGCCCATCTCGCCAGCGTTTCGAAGGTGGCGCATTTCGTCGCGGATGTCGGGCGGCAGCTTCTTGTCCAACTCGCCAAAGCAGTCAACGAGGTCCTTCGGGATGTAGACGCCGCCAATGGACTCTGCAGTCGCATTCGCGGCGAGGAATCGCTCGCGCTCCTGTTCCGCTTGCCGCTTTTCGTCGCGGGCGACGCGATCGTCCGCGTCTCTGAAACTCACGAGATCTCCGTCCAAATACAAGCCCCCAAAATACCAACGGTCGGCAACGGCCGGAATGGTAGAGGTGTCGAAGGTCTGTGCCTTCAGGAAATCAGCGATCCGTTCTTTGGAAAGCCGCGGTGATTCGACCTTGACTAGATCCGGCTCGAAATGGCCATCCCGGAACAGCATTCCACTGAACCTGAACCAATGCCCTTCAAATTCCCGATCGTCGGGTCCGATTACGTCGAGCACTTTCATGTTCATGCTCGCGGCCAAAGCAGCATACGCGCTGCGGCCGTCTTTAAGGTGAGGCAAGTCTGTGTCAGGCGTAGGAAACGACACCAGTTCCATGCGATTGCGTTGTCCAAGTGCCTTGAGTTCCGGGTATGCGCTGTCAAAGGCTGCCGATCGAGTTCGTTCGCCACTGAGCAAACTGAACGTGTGCGTAATCTTCTTCGAATTCGTCAGATACACGCTGTCGCCAGCGCTGAAGACCGCATACTCAGCGAGGAATCGTTCCTTCTCGTGAGTGCCGGATTTGACAACCTTCTTGAAGTCCTTGGTCCCGTAGTGACTCTTGTCCTTGTCGATGACTTTCTCGTTGTAATACATGGAGAAACACCGCTCCACTCTCGGACAACCAGTGATCTCCTCTCCCGTGAAGCTGCGAATCAACACGCCGCGACGATAGATCGAGATGCTGCGATCGGGAGCCTCCGGGTCTGCGAACGAAACGTTGACGACGAGGATCACGTCGCCGTCGTTACTCAGGATGATGGTCGGTCCTTCACTAACCGACGCTTCAAAGGCCTTGTCGAATGAATAAACCACGCGATCGCCGTCCACCTGGAACACTCTAGTGACCCCGTGAAGGTGGGGGCTGCCGTGGTCGTAGGGAACGGACTTCAGATAGAACCGGCCGTTCTGCGAATAGGCCGTCACAGTTTCAGCAGCCGAACTAGCGGCGACTTGAGCGCTGGCGGGCACTGCTGCTACCAGGGTCAGGAAGGAAGCAATCAGACCGTGGCGCACGGCGCAATCATAGGCCTGACGAAGACTGGTATTGCCTGACATGAACCTTGAACGACGTCAGGTCGATACCTTGCACCCACGGTATCTTCCGACGACGTCCTTGACGTTTCGCCTTACGATGGATGCGGCTTCTCAAGTCTCGGCGACGATCTCCCGTCAGCGGTATGTTATTGATTCTAAGTGCCGGGGGTGGGAATCGAACCCACACGGGCCTTTTGAGCCCTCAGGATTTTAAGTTCGATTCCGGTTTTCTTCGCGATCTTTTCGTTTCAACGACTTAGCGACTTTCCGCCGGGATTCTCGACCTTTCGCCTTACGATGGGTGCGAGGGATACGTGGAGTCGGGTCGGGACAGGGACAAAAAAGGGACAGCGCAGGGACAGAGATCGCTGCTCCGTCGAATCAGATCGGAGGCCCTCGACATTGTCATCGGCCTCCTGGCGTTGCCGTTCATCCTGATTCTCCTCGCCGCTGTTCCAGTTGTGGCACTGGTGTCGAAAGTGACGGGCTGGGGCGCGACGACGCCGTTGTCGAAGGCTGACGTCGCCAAATACCTCGAGGACTTCGTCAACAACGAAGGCGGCCAGTGGGATTGGGACGATTTCACTTCCATCCCAATCAAAGATCCGGAACTGGACAAGGTCCGCCATTTCTGCGAGGAGGCTCGCCTACTCTGGCCTCCGCCAGACGGACGCGGATGGTGCAGCGATGAAGGCCTGGACCAGATTCGAGCGCTCGCGGCGCAACTGCGGGCGGAAATAGATGCTGACGCCACGGCGGTTTCAGCTCCCGCTCAGCAGGCGTAGCGCTGTCCAATCGTGACGACTATGGCAAAACATTCCGATAGGGACGAGCACTCTACACACCGGACCGATCCGCTGGCGACATTTCTTGAAGAACTCAGTCGGGTGCAGGACGATCATCGGCTGCTAGTCTTGGTCGCTCACGGAGTTGTCGAACTCTTTGTGAATACCATCGCCGAGAGCAAGTGTCAGCACGGTGAGAAGATCGCGAGCGACACTCGCGGCTAGACGAGGACGAGCCCATTGGTGAGAGCGACCACGACGTCATGGGTGAACTCATCCTGAACGACGACATCGGAGAGCACGCCCGCTGAAGCGAACAGCGCCGGATGCTTGCGCCCCCACGCTAGGAGCTGCCCAACCGTGGTGGACTGGCGCGCATCGCTGGCGATAACTGCCAGTCGGGTGTCCGGAAGGCCGCATGGGTTTTCAATTCTCATCGGTCCTCGTCTCAGCCGTCTGACGCCGCGATTTCAGCGGGCCGCCATTTGATTAGCGACGGCGAGTGTACCTCGCCGGACCCCAGCTATGGCACAAACGGGAAGCCGGAGTGCTTCTTCCAAAGGGCTTCGTGTTTCGCGTTCTCGGCGTCCTGCCAGTCCAGAGTGTGAACCCAACCTTGGGGCCGAGGCTTGACGTCCGGACACTGTGCGCAAAAGCGCTCGCGGAACACGCGATCGGCGGCATCCAGCGTCCGCCCTCGAACGGCGTGCCCATGTTTGGTGCAATGGATGACCTTCAGCCCCGCTGTCGGTAACGTGATCTCAACCGGCACGTCCGGATTTGCCTGCAGCGTCACGAACGTGTGTTCGCAATCCCGCAAAACCCGCGTTGGATCGAGATCGTCAATGGCGAGCCTCACCCACTTTGCACGCTCGTCGCCTTCGTCCGTCACATCGATGCCGAGGCCCGTCGCGAGATTCTCGTAAATCTGCTTTCCGGACGCCTCCATCCGGGTATGTGGCCCGGGCTCCGCTTCCCCGGCCAACTTGGCCAGGTAGTCCGTGGCCGCCTTTCGCACCTGCGGATCACGAATCGTCTCGAACTCCTGCTCCATCCACTTGTAGGTGTCCGAGTTCTTGTCGGCGTCGAGCAGCCGGACGGCACAGACCGCGTCGGCGAAACGCTGTTCGTCCTTCGTCAGCTTGGCCATCTCGGCGGCGAGCCTAAAGAGCTGAAACGCCTGTCTGTAGAGACTGAGACTCGCTTCAGCGCCATGCCGCCCCGAGATCGTCAACTGGCGCCCGAGTGCCCAAAATGCCTTTCCGAATCGCTGGATGATGTCACCAAGACTGAGGCCGTCCGTCGTTTGGAGCGCGTAAGTCAAGAAGCCAGTGCACTCATTCATTCGTTGGTAAACGCGCTCGATCTGGGTAACTCGTCGATACTCAAGCATCGGGAGAAGCCAGTAGTCGCGCCGTTTTTCGCTCGCTTGGAGATGAAGGTCGATACCCCAATACTCATGAATTGCAAGATGGAGGCTGCCGAGCTTTCGGAGACCCAACGCATACAGCTTCAGCCCAACTGGCCCGTTCTTGGTCAGCCCTCGGAGCCTGTCTGCCGCCAGACGGATCACCGCGATGCGGCGTCGATCGGGAAACTGATCTCGAATGGCCTGCCTGGTTTCGACGTGTTCGAGAGTGATGACCGCAGAGACCCTAGTCGACATGCTGGCCGTTTCGTTGGTCCACATCCGAATCAAGTCAGCGTGTGCTCGATCGAGTTCTCCTTCCTCCATTGCCCTAAACGCATTCGCGAGGCGCAGTCCGTCTGTGATTTCACTGAAGGCCGCGATCGTGTCGTCAAGCGACGGTAACCGATTTACCGCAGCGACAAAGTCTGTCGGAGATGTATTCGTTACTGCCCTCGTAACGAGCACTGACCTTGCGCGGGCGAGCGCCAAGAGAAGCGCGTCAAAAGGCGCTGACAGTTCATTCGCTGTTGGGACTCTTATCGTTACAGACGAATCCTCGCGCGCCTGGGCCAGACGCTCATGGAGCTCTCGTTCCAATTGTGGCGCGGTCCAGTACAGGCGGTTCGCCGTGACATCCGCCTGAACGAGTACCGTCGGCACCTGAAGTTCATTGACCAGGTAGCGGGCCCTGGGCACCTCGAGCGGCACCGAGACAAAGCTGCGATCAGCGGAGTATGTGGGCTCCTCAGAACTCTTGAGCTGAATCTTGAACGTTGAGCCTGTCGTTCTTTCGTTCGCGAAGACCTCGACCTCGTAGTCAGCACCGTAGTCCGGATCGAGCCGTCTGAGCACCCAACCGGTCGGGGCGAGGACAGAGGTAAGCAGCGCGTGCCCGCGCGTGTCGGTTACGTGATGCACCGGTCGTTGCATGATCGTGGGCCTTCGATTCTAGTCGGCTGACTCATTTCCAAGGCGACAGGGACAGAAAAGGGACAAATTGCACCATTTTGGTGCAGTGGTCACTTTCGCCTCGCGGCTGTAAGTGATTGATTCTAAGTGCCGGGGGTGGGAATCGAACCCACACGGGCCTTTTGGGCCCTCAGGATTTTAAGTCGGTCCCAGCGCAAACGCGCGACGACCGGTGAAACAACAACGGTCCCAATTTACCGGAGCATCGTTGCAGCGGGCACCAACTTGCAGCGGCGAGTTTCGTCGCGGCGTTAGCCCAACGTTAGCCGACAAGACCGCGAAATAATCTGAAATCAGTCGGCAGCCCGTGACGGCCAGGCCCACCTTGCGCCAAAAGGGCCATCTCTGGCCAAGGAAGTTTCTGAAACAGTGACGCTACTCTAACTGTCGCACGGCGGACCGCATTGCACGCACCCCTGGCGGGTACGCAGCGGGCTCGAGGCCACGAATCGGCGGAGAGTGGTGACGAACCTACTTACTTAACTCCGAGGATCCGGCTTGCAAGCCGTTCTGCCCATGGCCGCTTCTGGACTGGTCTCTCGGGTCCCAAAACGGGCTCCGACAGAAGCGCTCGCGAATTCACATCACGGAGCTGAGCCCGCGTTTCCATCATGAAGCGCCAAACCGATGCCGTGAGCTTGCCGTAGCCAACAACTCCCAAGGTGAAGAGGCTCAGCATGTAGACAATAACAAAGCCACCCACAGCCCTTGGCGAAACCGAGAAGTACGCCAAGCTGATCCAGGACACGAGGAGCGGCGAAACGATCAGAAGAGCCTTTCCGCCGAGCCTTACACCGTTGATCAACAATGGTGCCGCAACAAAGCCACACAGCTTCACTGGCACCGGCAGCGGCAAATAGCAAATCAGCAAGAGCACACCGGCCAGCAGAAGCAATTCATTACGCCCAGGAGGTCTGTTCATGAACACGTCCCCATAAAGGAAGCGGCTGCCAAACAAGGCTCCGAGCGCACCCTCTGGTCCACAAGTGCGCTCGGGGCCACCGAAGTTACCGCATGTGACCTTTGGCCTGTTCTTGCGGCACTGCTTCTGGAAGGAGGCATTCTGTATATACCTCGTAGACGATACCAGCCGTTACTATGGCAACGCCAGCCGCCGCCAACCAACCGATCGTTGAGGTGCCAAGTAGCGCAGTGATAGCGCCAACGGCGGCCGTTGCCAGCCCCGAGACGGTGATCGTGCCGGCAGTGAACGCCGCCAGGGCAACGGTGACAGCGTTTCTGGCTGCCGTGAGCGCCGCATTCACGACGGCGCTGTTGCCTAGATAAGCGACGGCAGCCGCGATTGCCTCACCGATTGCGACCGTAACCGCCGTAAAGCAGTTCCTGCCAGAATCAGCATCCGCAGGCTCAGAAGCCACGCAATCGGCCGGAGCGCCGTCACCTTCGAGGTCACTGGTCCAGCCTTTGCCCTCGTACAGAAGACCCTCATAGGCTTCGAGGGCACTTACCCAGCCTTCGGCTTCTACAACTAGAGCCTCAATCGCGACGATGGTGTCTTCCGCCTCAATCTGGGCGTTTTCCCAGTCTTGTTCCCACTCCTCCTCCGCCCTGCCTGGAGCCGGCGCACCATCAGGGACAGTACCGTTCTGGAGGTGTAGCGCAGGATGGACTGGTCGGCCCAGCGCTCTGACGGTTCTTTCGGAATCGCGAACCTTCACGACCAAGTCTGGGCCCCGGTAGAATCTCGATATGCCGAGTTCTTCGAACCGCTCGGTCCGTTCGGTCAATGGCAGCTCAGGTATTTCGAGAATCGCAAGCACTCGCTTCAATCCAGCGCTAACCCACCGTCCGATGTCGGTATTCGGTTTACGGACCTGGTCCAGAGCGGCGAAGCGTGTCGCTAGATTCACGCGTTGGCTGCGCACTGTCTCTCTCTGGTTCTGCCGGGATGCTGAGACGAGCATCCGAACGGAGGCAGCTCCGCCACGCGCTGTTTCGAGTTTGGTCTCTGGAGAAGTCCGCACTCTACCCTTAGGATTAGCGGCTGCCGCAAGTAAAGGGGTCGTACCAACGATGCTCAAACAGAGCGCGGCGCTGAGAGCCGCGACTACCCGCAGTCCATGAATCATGGGATCTCGCCTCCGAAATGGTCTTGCGTTATCGAACAGTGAGAGCGAAGACTTGGAAGTGAAGAGGTGCGAACGAAAGATTGACAGGAGGCGAGGGCCGAACACTAGCATCGCTAGTTAGCTTTCGTCAAGCTCTCTGCCGTGCATTCTCAGGCTCTGCCTACTCCGCACAACGCCGCCGGTGCCTGCTTGTGCCGACGGTGGGGAGTCTCTCCCCGCTGCGAACTCGCGCGGCGTACGACTCCCGAGGACGCTTGACAGCGGGACACATCAACGGTAACGGTGCGCACCGGCCGCAGTGCGGGGACGATTCGTCCCGCAAAGGTCTCAAGTAGGCTCTCCGGTTTCATTGACGGACGGCCTCAGCGTTGCCGGCGCAGCATTTCGGCGCGCTCTGTCTGTGCCTTCCGACCGAAGGCGTCATGCGGGCTTTGGCTAAGACAGCTGGAGACGACTTCGCCGAATCAGCAGCGGCGCACTTCCGACAGACATCGAATCATTTTCGGTCGGGTTCGGCCGCATCGATTGCAGAACTCCGAGGCAGTTGAGACCCGTACCATCACGTGCCCCCGGCACTAGAGGGGACTCACCTCTTCACAGCCGACCATTTCATCAACGCATCGAATTGTCGTCGCTCACTCGGCGTCATTGTGATTAGCCGTTGCGCGACGGTGTCAAACAATTCGACCCGGTTGCGAAGGTGAGCGAGTTCGCGGTCATGGGGCCGGCTCGCCCATACGTGGCCCGCACAGAATGCCCACCCGAACAGGTCCGAGGGAATGTTGACCTAAGAGAATGGTTGGGCGATCCTAACGAAGCGCGCAGCAGCGTTGCCAGCCTGGCAGCGTCGGGACTCGACACAGTTGACAGCCGACGGGAACGTGAGGCGCCGGCGCCAAAAGCCACGCGGCCCGGCGCGGAGCCGGCGTCAAGGCCGAAGCCCGAAGGGGCCGAGCCTTGCGAGGCGCCTTGACGCTGGCGAGCACCGGGGTACCATTAGGTAGCGTCGGCGCCAGCTGACTCACTTCTTCGTGGCTGGCCATTTCATCAAGGCATCGAATTGTCGCCGCTCGGTCGGCGTCATCGTGATCAGCCGTTGCGCGACAGCGTCAAACACTTCGACCCTGTTGCGAAGGTGTGCGAGTTCGCCCTCATAGGGCCGGCTCGCCCACGCGTGGCCGGCACCGAACGCCCATGCCGCCGCGAGCGCGAAGATTAACGCCAGCGTCCAGCGTCTCCACACTCCCGGCCAGAAACGCTGCAGTTCCTGGTCGCGCAGCCCTCGAACCTCAGCGATCGTGCGCCGTGCTTCCTCGAGCCACTGCCTCTCGTCACGCAGTAACTCACGTAGAGCGGGATTTTGGACAATTGCATTGGTCTGTGAATCGATCGCCCGCAGACGTTCGTCTGTCTCCAGAACGCGGGCGTGGATCTGGTTGACGACCTCGCGCTGGGCTCGAAAGGCTTCAAGGGCGCTGGACATCTATCGCTCCCAGGATTGATCGTCGCGCTGGTCATCGCGAGATGAGGGCGATGAGTCCCCCGACCGCCGCTGCCGGTCGTCCTCTGGGACGCCGCGAAGAATCGCCTCCCTCTCCGCTTCCAGATTCGCAATCTGCCGGTCGATGTCGGCGATGGCTTTGCCGGCGTCGCCCACCGCGAGGGCATTATTCAGGCGTTCGTGTTCGTCGCCGCGACCCGTGATATGCGGCGCCGCCGGTCCGTAGTGTTTGCCGGGGTCCCGGTCGATGCCCTGCCTCTCGTAACTCCGATGATCGACACGGTCGACGCTTCCGCATCGTTCGAGCGCGGCGTTCGTCATGTCAGCCCACTTGGCCCGCGCGTGCTCAACCCACTCCCGCCCGTGGAACGACCGACTCTTCGGCGCACCGCCACGGTCGGGATGTTGCGTGTTCGCGCGGTGGAACCAGGCGTCGCGGGAACGCGCGATCCCATCGTTCCTACGCTCGGAGAACATCAAGTGGGCGTGCGGATTGTGACTGAGGCCGTCGCGGTCCAGGCCGGCGTGAATCGCGAATGTGTACGGAAGCTGCTCGTGGCTGGTCAGCGCCTGCGCGAATTCGCGCGCGAGGGCCACTTGTTCGTCACGCGGCAGGTCGCGCGGTAATGCGAAATCCGCGCTCACGTAGAGTCGTCCGTTCGCGCGCTCGTGCAGGTCGGCCGCATCCCAATATTCGGCAGGATCTTCCTCTGCCCAGGACGGCATGTGACCGGACTCGGCATAGACCACGGGATCCCGATCTGCTTCGCTGTACTCGTCTTGGCGAGTGACGTAGTCGAACGCAGCCCGGGCGGATGCGCCACCAGCCCGCGAGCCGGAGCGAAATGACAAATGGTAAAGACCGCCACTGGGACGCGCTCCACCGCCGCGAACAATTTCCGGTTTCTGATCCAATGGATCCATGGGCTGCCTCACGTAGGCCACAGGCGCACGCCAGGCGTTTCGAAGAAACGCCAAAGTGCGCCTGTGGCCGAAATCACCATCTGTGCGTGGCACCGCCACCGTGCCGGCCACAGGCAGCTGGCACCTGCGTTGCCCGACCGCGCCCGCTGGCGCGGCCAGGTTCAGGCCAGAGTCCGGTTCATGCCAACTAACGCGGCGTCAGGTCGAACGCGCTTCGGTCGTGCGGCCGAGTGAGATGGGCGTCGAGCCACCGCACGAGATCCTCGCGAGTCTGGAGCGCCGGCACGCCCTCGTGCTCGATCGCGGCGAGCACCGTGCCGCCGATGACAATCTTCCGGCGCGTGTCGCGCTTGCGTTCAGTCCGGCTGGCGCGGGCCGCGAGCTTGTCTCGCTCCGTGCGCAGCCGGGCAAGGCGCTCATCCAGGGACTGAAGGCGGAGACGGATTTTTTCAGTTTGAAACATGGCGTTTTCCGATGTCAGGACGATGGTTTAGCCCAGGTCAGCGGGCGGGCCCGTCATAGTGGGTTGGGCTGGGACCGAGCTTGAAGCGAATCCAATCGGCAACCTCATGCTCGGCCCAGGCGACCGCGTTCCTTGAGATCCGAACGTGGCGCGGGAAATCCCCCTGCCGCTCAAGCCGCCAAATCGTGGTGCGCGACAACCCCGTCCGCGCGCGCACGGCCGGGAATCTGAGGAATCTGAGCGGTCGATTCGCGGTGTCCGCCTGCGGACCGGCACGCATGCCGAGTCTGACTTTCGGGTTGATCGGTTCTGCCCCCACTGGACTCTCCTTTGTTGAACTCCGACCGGTCTGGCTCGACCAGCCCCTAATTGACCGGACGCTACTTCGGGGGGAAAACTTGACCGAGAATCTGAAAATATTTGCTCCCTGCCATTCGACGCACCGGCGCATAAGCCAATCCGTCCTGCGCGGAGTCGACGTCAAGGCCGCAGCCCCGCGTCCGCGGGGTGTGAGCGAAGCGAACAGCCTCGACGTCGACGAGCACAGGGCCAGAATGGTTGGGCCGGTGCGGGTGGAATTGACGATGGTAGAATTCTAAATATGCCAACCACGGAAAAGGAGCGAGCCATCGAGGCTCTTAAGACCCTGCCCGAGCGGGCCACGATCGAGGACGCCATCGAACGGTTGTGCCTTATCGCGAAAATTGAAGAGGGCCTACGGCAGTCCGAGGCTGGTCAGTTGGTGTCTCATGACGAGGTCAAGAGACAGTTCTTGTCGTGAGGATTGTTCTCTGGACGAATCAAGCCCGCTCGGATCTCGCCGCCATTCGCGCCTTCGTCAGTCAAGACTCGGCTCACTACGCGTCGGTCGTTGTCGCCCAGGTCATTGCGGCAACGGATCGGCTGCTCACCTTTCCGGAGGCCGGTCGGGCGGTGCCGGAATTCCACGATCCAGCCGTTCGCGAAGTCGTTCATCGTCCGTATCGAATCATCTATCGGCTCGTGGGTGTGGACCAGATTCACATCCTCACCGTCCACCACGCAGCCCAGAGATTTCCTTCGGACCTGGCATGACGACTCCCAGAACGAGGGGCGTTGCCCACCGAGGGCTTCGCTCGCTATCGACGGAACGGCAGGACCGCGGTCGGTGTCAGTTCGCGACCGACGATGACGTCCGCGAGATCCGTATCCCAGACCTCGAGGGCGCGCCGAACTTCGGCCAGGTAGTCGTGTTTGATGTAATGCCGCTCTGAGTGCCGGGGGGTGGGGAATCTTGAAGTTTTTTTTTCGCCGCGCGAGAGCCTTGGGTGATTTGCGATTCTCCTAATGAAAAGGCAGACGCATGTGCAACCAAGTATCACTGAAGTGGCTCGGACTTTCACTGCCGGCAGTTGAAGTCCACGCCGAGGCTGTTGCAGCCTGCTGGCTCGGCCGGAAACCGGGACGGGAGCCTTGAACCCGGGTGCAATCAAGGACGCTGAAGGAGGTATCCGGCGCGGGTCGCACGCCGAGTTTGTGCCTCGCGGCTATTTCGCAAACGCCCGGCGATTTCGCGCGGCGCGCCAGTGACATCGCAAAGCTCACCGAAGACCTATCGAATTGTAGATGAAATTGCGCGGGGTGCGCACGACGCGCGCCGAACTTCTCGGAGCCAACCAGCGATCTCCGCTGACGAGCGAGGCATACCGAACTGCGGTAGTGGGCTAATCCTCAGGATTAGCCCACTACCCGAGGCCCGAACTGCACCGCGCATTCCGGCAGAGTGCTCTCTGACGCGATTCGGTCAAGTCGCGACAGTAGGTTCGCTAGAATCGTCCGCCGATGAGCCGGAACTACTTCCCGCGAACAAGCGTGTTCGGGGCTTCAGCGTACCGAAGGCCTGCCCAAGCATTGCCCCGCCGCTCCAAATCAACGATGGCCTTTGACATCGCGTCCCGACCATTGTTCAAAGTGGGCGGAATGTATAGCCGAATCAAGATGTCATCGTGGCCCTGAAAGAGACCATTCACCACCAACACCTTACTGGTTACGCCGGGGGCAGTGAAGCAGATTCCGGGTGACGGGCAGTCTAGGTATTCACGCGCTCGGCCGGTTCGCGCCGTCGGGCCTAGATGCTTTGCTATCTCCGCCGCCTCTTGATCCCGCTGCGCCTCCGTCTGTGGAACTGCGCGCCCAGAAATCGCTCCCAAGGTAGACTCTAGGATAACGATGATATTCGGCTCCGCAAGATTCCAGCCGTTCGCTATCGCATATCGAACGGCTGCCACGCGAGGCAGAGTCGATGACTCCTGTCCCGCGGCTTGCGCCACCGATTGCGTCGCTATAAGAAGGACCGAGACCAGCCCGCACGCCGTTGTTCTAAGCAGTCCCGGTGGTTGTTGTAGCTGCTTGTTCATGACCTTACACTCCCCTCAATAGAGCATGTACGTGCAGTCATTACCACGACCGATCGCGAACGACTCCGAAGAGTTTTGGTTATACCCGTGTGCTCCCTCATGGGCCAAGATGTACCAATCCTCGAGATAGGGCCAATGGATCGCAACGTAGCCGTTGCTTGAGCCCCACCACGTGGAAAAGGCCTCCCACTCGTACCCATCGTTATAGTTGCCAGTCCATTCGTAGATGTCGTGCAAGTACAGCCAATTGGCCTCGTCCGAGCATCCGCCTTCAAACTGTTGGATCCGATTGTGGACGGCCGCCAACGTTCCGCCGCTCAGATCTTCCAGGCATTCCACCAAAAAAAACGCATACCATAGGAATGAGTCATCTGTCAATGACGCTGGATGCCTCGCCACACAAGTCCGCTCCGGCCTCAATGAGAGCCAACAGGCAAAGCGAACCGCATTTCGAAAACTACGGCGAAGGGGCGGGCGGCGCTGGCGCGGCGTCAGATCGAACACGCTTCGGTCGTGGGGGCGTTCGAGATGGGCATCGAGCCACCGAACCAGATCGGTGTGCGTCTGGAGCGCCGGCACGCCCTCGTGTTCCACCGCGGCCAGCACCGTGCCGCCGATAACGATCTTCCGGCGCGCGTCACGCCGATCACCTTGCCCGAGTCCGGTCGGACGGTGCCTGAATTCGACAGTCCAGTCGTTCGCGAGGTCGTTCATCGTCCTCACCGGTTCATCTATCGGCTCGTGGGCGTGGACCAGATTCACGTCCTCACGGTCCAGCACGCAGCGCAAAGATTTCCTGCGAACCTGGCATGATGACTCCCAGAACGAGCTGGGGTTGGCCCACCGAGGGCTCCGCTCGCTATCGACGGAAGGGCAGGACCGCGGTCGGTGTCACCTCGCGGCCAGCGATGATGTCCGCGAGGTCCGTATCCCAGACCTCGAGGGCGCGCCGAACTTCGGTGAGGTAGTCGTGTTTGATGTAATGCCGCGCGGTGACCGTGTACCGCGCATGATTGAGTGCCCTGCCGATGACCTCTTCCGTGAAGCCGCGGGCCGCCAGCCGCGTACTGACAGTGCGTCGAAGGTCCTTCCACGTGTAGGCGCCACCGTGGATTTCTGAAAGCGCACGATGCTCGTCGCTCCACTGGGTCAGCCCCTCGAAGACGAGTGCTTGGGTCGCCGGAGCCTCCTTGCGGCGACGGTCAAGAATAGCGAAGGCCGTCGGTGAAAGCGGCACGGCATGGGGCCGACGATTCTTGGTTCGCGTACCGGGCATGGACCACGTGTGGGCCTTCAGGTCGACCTCGGTCCACCGCATGCCCACGGTCTCAGCGCCGCGCTGCCCGAGCAGAAGCCGGAGTTTCACGGCGTCGGACGCCGGTCCGGGGCGCGTCTCGAGGCCGGCCCAAAGGGCGCGCAGCTCGTCGTCACTGAGCACGCGCTCTGATGGCTGCTCCTGGAATCGCTTGATCATTCGCGCGGCAGGATGAGCGTCGACCAGAGAACGATCCAGCGCGATGGTGAACAGTCGGGAGATGACAGCCTGCACCCGGTTCACCCCGACCGTTAGCCCTTTGGCCACCAGCGAGTCGAGTAGCTCGTGAACATGCGCGCGGGTGATGGCTCTGGCCGGTGTCGAGGCCCAGGCCGGCAAAAGGTGCCGCTTGGCTGTCGCGATGTCATCTCTCCAAGTCTTCTTCCTGCCCTTGGCGAAGCTCTCATAGAGTTGGACCAGGTCGCCGAACGTAAACACCTTTGGGGCAGTCGTCTCTGGTTCGGGCATCTGGGCGGCCGCTCGGGCCGCGCGCTTCTCCGCGGCAGGGTCACGGTTCTCAACATCGATCGCATGGCGTTTGTCGAGCGCCCGGGATCGTGCCTCAACAAGCGTGACCGCCGGGTACGTGCCGAGCGTCATCCACTGCGGCGCTTTGCCGCCAGTGCGATAGACGAACGCCCACGTCTTGCGGCCCGACGGCGAGACGCGCAACGTAAGGCCCTTGGCTTTGGTATCGAAGTAGACAACCCGCCTCGACGTGCGGAGGCCGGCAATGAACCGATCAGTAAGTTTAGCGGCGGGCATCGGCGTACGATTGAAACGTTAGCCCGACGTTAGCCCGAATGTCAAATAGGGCTCTAGCTATGTCCAGATAATCATATGTAAGTGATTGATTCTAAGTGCCGGGGGTGGGAATCGAACCCACACGGGCCTTTTGGGCCCTCAGGATTTTAAGTCCTGTGCGTCTGCCAGTTTCGCCACCCCGGCGGAAGGTCGCTAACCTATTAGTTCACAGTCGCTTGCCGCGACTTGCCTCTCGTCTTGCGAGGAACCATCGCAGGCTTGGTGTCAGTTCTAGTGTCAGTTCGTTTTTCAACCAAGCGGTTCACCGCCTCTCGCAAATGGCCTGGTGCAAGGTGCGAGTAGCGCATCACCATCACGAGCGTTCTGTGTCCGAGCAACTCACCGACGCTTCGAAGGTCAACGCCGCCCATGATAAGTCGGCTCGCGAAAGTGTGCCGGAGGTCATGCCAATGGAAGTCGGCAACCTCGGCCATTGGGAATGGCCGGTATCGCTCGACGCTCACCGTCCCTGACGACCACTGAATCCCGCTAGAGAGGTTCGGTCTTCATTCGGCCCGAAGGATCTCGGACGGCGACAAACGCCGGATACGCCACGCCGCGATAGTTCCGGCAGCCCCTGTAGCCAGCAACATGACTGCGGTCGCAGCAAGATATGTCAGAGGATCGAATCGTCCAATGCCAATCAGAAGCGCGTCGACGACACTGGCAAGCAGCGCGGCGGCGACAAGACCGACGACCGTTCCGACGAGTACGGGAGCGAGCCCTGCGAACAGGACCAATCGCGATACTTGGTTCGGCATCGCGCCCAAGGCGATGCGTATTCCCATCTCCCGACGGCGAGATGTCGCTAGATAGCCGACGAGACCGAACACGCCTCCGACGCCAAGGACAAGCGTGACCAGACCGAAGCCTGAAAAGAACCATGCGCCAAGTCGTTCGCGCCCTAGGTCTGTCTCGATTATCTGGGAACCGGTAATGATTTCGGCCGGCGTCGAATCCGGCCAGCCCGCTGCTATGGCCTTTCGAATCGGCTCCACCAGCGTTGACGCCTCGCGCGAGGTCCGGATTGCAAACTCAGTGGTGTAGTACTTCACTCTCTCCGTCACGTCTTCCGCGTAGAAGATGCCGGCCCTGTGGGAGAAGCCCATGGATTCCAGGGCGATGTCATCGACGACACCGATGACTCGATAGCTGTATCTGGTGCCCGAAGACAACTGCTTTCCGATCGCAGCCTCGCTTGGCCAGAGGCTTTGAGCAAGTGCGCGTGTGACAAGGACCGAGCGTTCACCTGGCGCCCCAGCCGCGACACTGTCCGCGATGCTCAATCCGCGACCGGCCACTCTCTTGACGCCAAGGACATCAAGATAGTTAGAACCGACATGGAGCAGAGACAAACGAATGTTCGTTTGGCGTCCGTCCGTGCGCACCATCAGCGTCGGCGGAACCATTCTCGCCTGGCCCAGGGTAATCGGGGGACGACCGAGCGCCACGTCCTGAATTCCAGCTATTGCGCGAAGGTTGTCAAATAGGTCGTTGATGCGGCTAACCGTCCGCGCATTACGCTCAGTTCGCTGGGCTTCCGTCAGGCCTCCATCGGAGACAGAGTGATTCATGACCGTGGCAAATACCGTCCGAGCCGTGTCGAAGCCAGGACCGGCGCTGTAGGCATAGAGAACTGTGCGCACGAAGAGGCCCGCCGCGACCATCACGACTATCGTGGCGGCCACGTGGACGGTCAGAATTGAACGCCTAGTCCGGAGCGAAGTCGCAGTGCTTTTTGCTGAAGACACATTGATGTCGGGGTTGAGAGCGACACGCGTTCCACGGCGAACGGGCGCAATCGCTGCGACAGCCAGCGCACCGAAGGCCGTTGCAACTCCAAATAGCGCAACACGCCAGTCAGGCGCGAGATCGATCCGACTCAGCTCCACGCCACCGGGCAACGAGAGCGCGGGCAACACACGCAGCCCGGCCCAGGCAGCGGCGATCGCCCCAACGGAACCGACGAGCGCAAGCGCCCCGAGTTCGATACTGAGAATGCGGACGAGTCGCGTCCGTGAACAGCCCAGCGCCATCCGAATCGCCAACTCAGATCGACGCCTCTCGTAGTGCATGAGGACAATTGCAGCCAGGGTTCCGCATCCGGCGAAAAGGACGATGGCCGCGATTCCTGCGGCGAGCCAGACGACGGATTGACCACGGACGGCGATTGTTGCGCCAGTTGGAGATCCGTAAAGCCGGGCTACAGGCATCACGGCCACGGCAAACATCCCACCGCGCGCATTCACCGCACGCTCCGCTTCGGTTGAGCTCACGCCAGGCCGAAGTTTCGCTAAGCCAAGGAAATTCGGGTCCGGTTGCCCGAGACTCGAGGTCGAGAGGTGCGACACGGCGTAAGGCGATACCCACAGATCAACTTGCTCGCCGAGGCGCGCCCCCTGAAAGCCTTCAGGTGCGATGCCGATGATTTGGATTCGCGCGGGCGAAGTCTCAATGAACGTCCCGATGACTTCGTGCGATCCTGCAAACGCCGAGCGCCACAGGCGATAGCTCAAGATGCCGGTTAGCGGGGCGCCTGGCCGATCTTCCGCGGGCCTGAAGTCGCGGCCACGGATCGGCAAACCCATGATCGAGAAATACTCTTGAGTTACAGCCAGCGTCTCGATCTCACGGTCGGCCCCTGCGAGTCTGACGTGCAACCGATTTACAGCCATCTCATTGGTAGTCGGCACTTGACCGCCCACGAGTTCGAACACAGGCAGGGCTCGGACTTTTTCGAGGCCAAAACGCGCCCAGTACAAGCTGTCGTACGTACCAGAAGCACCGGGTGCGCTCAGAAGCATCACGACACGATCAGGATCCGCAATGGGGCGGGGACGCAGCCAAAGAGCATTGACTAGCGTGAAGACAATCACATTCGCGCCGATGCAAAGCATGAGCGTCGCGACAGCGGTAAACGCGAAGCCAGGCCGGACCGCAAGTGCGCGCACGCTGTGACGAACGTCGTGCCACAGTGCCTCGGCCATGACTGCCCCCTTCTCTAAGGTCGTTTGTCGGTAAAGAGTAATCTCCACCGCATCGGGCTATCGCGGAATTGGTCGAGCGTTTTTTAAGTCCTGTGCGTCTGCCAATTTCGCCACCCCGGCGTGAGTCTCTCTGATCCTAGAATGCTACTGCTCGCGTGGACTTCGCACCGGACTTCGTACGCGCGGATCACCAACCGGCTCGAGCGCGAAATCGACCTTCGCCGTGGTCTGTGGCGCCGTGACGCGGACGGGCGTGCCTTTGGCGTTCCAACACGAACGCGCCTCACACGGAACATTCTTGTAGACCTGATCGGCCAGCGGGAGAGATCGCAAGCCCGTCCCGGCGTCGGTCATGAGCACAAACACCGTGTAATTGCCGGTCGGCAAGCCGGTCACCTCGTACTGCCCCTTGGCATCGGTGGTCGCGGAAGCCGAGTGCGATCCGTTGACCTGGATAGACGCGCCGGCGACGGGAACGCCCGTCCTTGCGTGCGTCACGGTCCCACGGATCCGGCCGCCATATCCCAAAGCAAAATCAATCGAGGCCACCGCGGCGGGTGCGGCGATCGTCACCGAACGCTCGACACTCAGCATCTGTTCCAGACGGCGTGCGTGTTCCAGCCCCGCCCCCAGAACTCCTTCCCACGCGGGCCGGGCCTCGACGGTGTAGACACCGGTGACGAGCGCATCGATCCGATAACGCCCGTCTGGCCCGCTGACCGCAGGTGCCCGAAACGATCCGCTGACAGCCATCACGCGAACGTACGACAACGGTTCGCCCGTCACCTTATCGCTGATGGTGCCAGAGACGCTACCGCCGACGGGCAGCGCGAAATCGATGGAAGTGGTCTCGCGCGCCGCCGTGACCTGCACTTTCACGCCTTCGGCCAACGGACATCCGACGTAGGAACATGGCCTGCCGGCGTACAACAGTGTGATCAACTCGCGTGATGACGGCGGCGGCCCGGCTTCGACGGAGTACTCGCCAGGGGCGAGTTCGGGCGAGCGATAGCGCCCGCGGTCGTCGGTGCGGACCGGTACGGCTGGCACGGTTGGGTCGGCGCCACGCCGGATGATCACGGTCGCACCAGGGACCGCCGCACCGTTGGCCGCATTCGTAACCGTTCCCGAAATCGCGCCTCCACCGGCGGCGACCTGCAACACCGGCGCACAGATCAGCGCCAGTCCGGACAGACGCCACAGCTTCCCACCACCGAACCTTTTCTCTCGGATCATCATGAGCCACAGTGGTGGTGTCACTCAACGCGCCGCTCGACTCTGTTTCAATCACGACCGGAGAGTAGGCGGTCATTGGGTCCCCTGCCCCACGCAGAATTATTGCCCAACTGTCCCGCGTCTTTCTTCGAATGCACCAGGCAGAGTTCAGCGAGGCCCCGCTCTTGGCACGACGCTAGGCAGACTTGGATCGTTATTGTCGATCACCACCGACGCCTTGCTTTCAGGATCAACAGAAGCCAGATACAGCCGTTGCCCGGGCACATAGCGCTGTTCGTATCGATCTCGCACGGCCTGCCGGCTGCCCCAATTTGACAGGTCGCGGTGCTCGGCTCGGGCGACGGTCACGTCAAAACCTGCACGGACATAGATCGAGTATTCAAACCAGCCGTCGAGCTCCGGCCGGTGCAGGAACACCCCATCGAGCAAGAGAACGGCATCCGCCGCGGCCACCTGCTTCGGCGCCTCGATCGGCGCGTCGCGCATGATGTCGAACGACTCGCGCCGGTACCGCCGCGATCCACCCGGTCCGAGCGGCCGGAGCAAGAATGCGGTCAGACTTTGATAATCGAACGAATCGTGAAAGTACCCCTCCGCCGACGCCACACCCCGCTGCCTGCGCACGGTCGCTGGATTCGCAAAACGATCCACCGTCGCGCGGATCACCTCCCGGCCGCGATGACCGATGATCTCGCCCAACTCATCCGCGAGCGTCGTTTTGCCAGCAGCATCGACGCCGTCGATCGCCACGCGCGCCGGGTGCGGCGTGCGGATCGCCAGAATCGCATCAGCAAGCCCATCCAGCAGGCGGCGCCGTTCCGGAGTCGCGACCCTAGTCAACGGCACTACTCTAGCCGCACTGTCGATGGCCCGTTTTGGGGTCCGGCGGGACAGAGTCCCTCGGATTGAAGATGGTGTAAGGTGTGACCTTCACACCATGACTGTGTCTTCTCGTCGGGCATTCAGCGCCGCGGCCGCGATGCTGGGCGTGCTGACGATGCTGGCGGTGGCGGCCGTTCGCGTCGAGAGCCTGGGCTCGCGACGAGCGGCGCGACAGGGTTCGCCTCAAGATCGGATTGTCACCGGACAGGTCATCGATGGCGCGACCGGCCGCGGCGTTGGCAGCGCCCTGGTCACCATCACAGCAGGAACGGGGATTCAGCAGCCAGCTCGTGGGTCCTCCCCGGAGCAGCTGACCAACAGAGTGTTCACCGACGACACCGGCCGCTTCATCTTTCACTCGCTGCCGGTCGGCTCGTTTGCGCTCGGCGCCACGCGGAACGGCTACATCCCGGCGCAGTACGGGCAGACTCGGCCGTCTGGACCAGTCAGACGACTCGAGCTCGCGGTTTCGCAGCGCGTGACGAACGTCACCGTCACGATCTGGAGGTACGCCGAAATCAGCGGAACGATCCGCGACGAGACCGGCGAGCCGCTGAGTGGCGCGCGGATCAACATCATTACCGTTTCCGGGCCATTGGCGCGCCGCGAATATGCCACGCGCGATTCTCCAGTCACCGACGACCGCGGCATGTACCGATCCAGCACCTTGACCGCCGGGAACTACCTGGTTCAGGTAGCGTCGCTGGTGAGTGCGATCCCTGTCGAGACCACCATCGCGTACCTCGATGCGATGGCCGACCGCTCCGGGAATCGTGTGCGCGACAGTATTACCGCGAGCGGCGGAACACCGGCGACCTCGGGACAGCAGGTGGGCGATCTGCTCATCCAGCCATCGACCCGCGTAGGCGTCACAACACCGGTGACTGTTGATGCAAGCGGTCGAGTGAGCGTGTACCCGGCGACGTTTTATCCTGGCGTGACGTCAGGGACCGCGGCGACCGTCGTGACGGTGCCTGCCGGGGATCGGCGCACCGGAATCGACTTCGTCGTCAAGTCTGTGCCTGGGTTCCGCGTGTCCGGGACGGTCACCAACGCGGAAGGCCCGGTCCCTCACACGACAGTGAAAATCATTCCGGATGGCATCGAGAGTGAGATCGGCTATGGCGCCATCGGTGCCGAAGTCGCCACGGCGGTGACGCGCGGCGACGGCACGTTCACCGCGCTCGCCGTGCCAGCGGGGCGCTACGTGGCTGCCGTCACGAAGCTCGCGACCCCACCGTCGGTTGACGGGCCGGCACCGTCGGACACGAGACTGTGGTCGGCTCGCGTTCCGATCACCGTCGGTGACACAGACGTGTCTCGCGTGGATTTGAAACTCGCATCCGGGCCGACCCTTGCTGGCCGGATCGAGTTCGAGGCGGATTCTGTCGCGCCACCCGATCCGGCGGTCCTTCAACGGATTCGGATCCTGATTCGTCCGTCGAACCCGGCAAGTGGAGTCCGCCAGAGCGCCGCGCCGCCTGGCGCAGACGGAACATTTCTCTCGTCCCAACTCAGCCCTGGCAAGTACATCGTCAATGCAGGACCTCTGCCGCCCGGCTGGATCTTGAAATCACAACGTGTGGCAGGCCGGGACGTGACTGGGGAGGCGATCGAAATTGGCGAGTCCGGTCTGCGTGACCTGCTCGTCACATTTACCAACAAAGCCGGGGAGTTGTCGGGCACCGTCGCGAGAAGCACCAGTGCTTCGGAGGTCGCCGTCCATCTGGTTCCGGTGGACGTCCGCGCCGCAGGCCAGATTCGTGCGTCGCTTGTCAGGCGGGTGCTGGCCGGCGACGACGGAACCTACCGGTTTGATTCGGTCGTGCCTGGTGAATACATCGTCGCCGCCGTGCGGGCCGGCGCCGATGACTCACTGGAGATCGATGCGAGCGATTCGAAGATTGCGGCCGCACTCGTGCGACTTGGATCGCGAGTGATGATCGGCGATCGCGAGAAACGGGCGCTCAATCTTTCGGTGGTGACCATTCGATGATGGTCCGCGTCTTGACGTTCCTCGCGCTCCTCCTGAGTCAGGGGGCCATCACATCCGGAAGCGCCGAACTCGGCGGCGTCGCCGTTTCCTCCGACCGCGGCCAGCCAATCCGGCGCGCCGTCGTTCGCATCACCGCCCCGGAACTTCGGGGCGCGCGCGAGATACCAACCGACAATGCCGGACGTTTTCATTTCACTGGCTTGCCGGCCGGCCGCTACACGCTCACCGCGCGTAAGGCCGGATTTGTGGAGTCGACATACGGCGCGACACGGCGACGCGGGCTGGGTACGGCGATCACTCTTGCCGACAATCAGAAAGAACTTGGCATCACGTTTCCGTTGATGCGCGGAGCGGTGGTCGCCGGCAAAGTCACGACACCTTCCGGACAGCCCGTTGACGCGTTTGTGGAAATCCTCGAGCGGACGATTGTCGCCGGAAAGGTCACCGTGACGCGGGCCGGCTCGGCGGCGACGGATGCGACCGGCGCGTACCGCATCGCCGACCTGGCGCCTGGCACCTACATCGTCGGTGTGTCGAACGTGCAGGCCAGGTCGCAAGCGGCAGCCGTGACGACGCCAGCGGATCTTGACTGGGCAGCCCGGCAATCCTCCAATGCAGCCAGCCTGGTCGGATCGCCGCCGCCCGTGCGCCTTATGGCCCTGGCCGGAACGTTCTATCCGGGCGTTCGCGAGGCGTCCGCCGCCACGGTGATCACGCTCGAGTCCGGGAGCGAGCAACTCAGTCTGAACATCCCGTTGCAGTACGTGGCCGTGTCGCGGGTTTCGGGAACCGTCGTGCTCCCGGACGGACAGCCAGCTCAGGGCGGGAACCTGAGCCTTGTGCCGGCGGAACAGCTCGGCGGAGATGGCGTGAGTGCGGTCAGCACGCGCGCCAATGCCACGATCGACGCGCGCGGCAGATTCGAGTTCAGCGGCATCGAAGCCGGCCGCTTCGTCTTGACGGCCAACAGCACCGGAGGCGGGCGCGCCGGCGGACTGCCTGATCTCTGGGCGCGTCAGGATGTTGCGGCCGATGGGCGCGATCTCGACAACCTCGTCGTCCACATGCAGCCCAAAGTCTCCGTGGCCGGCCGAGTCATCGCAGAGGAAGGCAGTAAACCGATCGATTTTTCGACGGTGCGCGTCACGCTCTCACTACGGCCGGCCGACGGTCCCGGATCTCCGGGCCTGGGCGGATCAGGAAGCAGCGTGAGAGACGGGTCATTCCTGTATCCGGCGGTCACGCCCTGGTCGTACACCATCGCGGCATCGATTTCACCGGCGGGAGCCGGTGGTGGTGTTGCGCCGGGCTGGGCCGTTGCGTCAGTCACGCTGGGCGGCCTCGACGTGTTTGACAAGGTGTTTGAAGTACGCCCGGGCGCGCCGGTGAGCGACGTCGTGATTACGCTCACCAGCAAGCCGGCATCGCTGTCCGGCACCCTCACCGATGGTGCGGGCCGGCCGGCCACTGAATACTTTGTTGTGCTCGTGCCGACTGACCGAAGCTACTGGGCTCCGGGGCTCACGCGGACGCCGCGTGCCGCACGTCCTGCGAGCGACGGCACCTTCCGATTCGAGATGGTGACGCCTGGCGAATACGTCATCGCCGCCTCGACGGGTTTCGATGCACGTGAAGCCGCCGATCCCGCTGTGCTCGAACCCCTCATCGAACGCGGAACGAAGGTGGCCGTTGGTATCGGCGCTGCCGCAGTTCAGAACCTCCGCATCAAGTAACGAACACCGAACCCGCGTGTCCGCCCCTCCGCGGCGTCGCTCAATCAGCGCACGTAAACCGGCCCACGATCGCGGCCGAGCAAGAACGCAAACCCGACGCCGCCGGCCACTGCGCCCCAGCACGCGCCGGCACAGACCGGCCCGCTCTCGGCCGCATAGTCAATCACCGAACCGACCACCGTTCCGACGAGGAGGCCGAGAAACGCGCCGCCGACGGTGCGCCCACCCGAGCGACCAGCGGGGCGCTTGCGCACTTCGCGGACATCGGCGCGGTCGACCCGGACAACCACGTCGGACATGGCGGCAATCTTCTTGTCTCCGACAAAGATCCCCTCCGGACCGATCTTGACCTTCCTGGCCGCGTCCGACCTCGAGCCCGTGGTAGTGAGTGACACGAGCAGTTGCGGATCGCTTGACACGATCTCGCGCAGCGTCTCCGTCACGACGTAGGGCATTTTTTCGTTCAACTTCATGACGGTCAGACCATTGTCGTCACTGGCGAGGACCGTGCACTTGGCCGACCAGGACTCGACGGTGAGGAACATCTCGGATTTTGGCTTGAAGTCCCGGACGCGCTGCCAGTCGCGCTTGCTATCGGGAACTTGATCCGGCTGGGCGACCGCACTCGACGCGCCTATCGCGCGGCGAATGGACTCGCGTGAAAACGGCGATGGGTTGGGTGGCGCGCCTGCAACCTGCGCCGATGCGCCAACGCCGTTCGCGAGCATTGCACAAATCGTGAGCACCGCCACGTGACGCGCCATGTGTGAGCCTCTTTGGAGTGGATGAGGATTATGGGGGATGCGAATCGCCCTTCGCCAGTCCTTTATTGTCCTGCTACCATTCGCGCCGAGGACACCCTATGAACCGATTCGCGATCGTCGTCGTGGCGGCGGGCCTGGCGTTGTCGTCTGCCCTCGCCTCGCAGGGGCGTGGGCAATTTGGCGGAGAGGGCGGGTCCGCGCCGTTGGTGCCGGAATTCGTTCACCCTGCCGGCACCACGCCGTGTGGCAGCAGTAGTTACCGGAGCCCAGGGGTCATGGGTGCGTCGTTCGAGCTCGCGGCCACGGAAACGGTGGCTGTTCTCGAGGAGCACTATCGGAAACAACTGACCAGCGCCGGATGGCGGATGGAGTCGACGGGCGGCGACGCGAATGGCGCCTTTTCGCGCTTCGCGGTGGCCTCCGGCGCCACCACACGCGTGGGCACGCTGCGTGTCGCGCCCATCCAGGCCGGCCGCCTGTCTGTCGCAATCCGGCTGGTCGAATCCACGCCTCCTCCCCCGCCGCCGGCTGAGAAGACCGAGTCGCAGATGATGGACTGGATGCTTCGACAACTCCCGCGGTCGTCGCCAGCCGACACGCCCGCGGTGGCCGCCGCGCTGCCCAACACGTTTCCGACGGAATTGCTGCTGGCGCGGTTCAAGAGTAGCCGCATCCTGACGTCGGGCAACCGCGTGACCGTGGCCGGAACCGTCGGTAACACCGCACCATCGGAGCTGGGAGCGTTTTTGCTCGGGCTGAGGAAGGCCGGTTGGATCAGTGCTCCGACCCAGGGCTTCACGTCGGTGTTCGCGTTGGGTGAGTTCTGCCGCAACGACATCAGGGCGTCGCTGGTCTTCAATGTCGAACCGACGCGAGTCGTGATGGCCGCCGTGAGTACTGACCATTCGCCGAACGGTGGCTGCGCTTTGCAAGCCAATCAGTCGCGCAACTTTTTCGTCCCGATCGTGGTCGTTCCATCCGGGTCGGCGCCGTTGATCGACGGTGGCGGTGGCGCATCGCATTGGCGGTCGGGCCTTCGACTGAGCACGTCGGCGCCAATCGCGTCCGTGCTCGCCGACTTCGAGTCGCAGATCACGGCGGTCGGCTACAAAGCGGTCTCGCGCACGACCGACGCGGCTCAGAGCCTTGTGCGGTTCGAGTCGACGCCGGAGGCGGTAGCGCCGGCAGTGCTGATCCTGTCGCTGACTACGTTGCCGTGGTCGTCCCAGATCGATGCCGTCTTCGATGTGATCGGGAGTCCGGTGCGCTGACGGCCGCGCGACAACGCGCCCTCACTCCCGCCGGAGCACATCGACCACATCCATCCTGGTCGCAGGCCCGGTTGCCGGCGAAGGCGTTTGAACGTGTCGATCAGGCTCCGTCGCATGGCTCTCGGTCTTTGACGCCGGGGTCGGGGCCGCGGCCTGAGTGCTCTCACAACTGGCGAAAGCACCTCGCGCTCAGTAGAATCCCCCGACATGTCCTCATCACATCGTCGTTTCTATCTCTCGATGGCCGCCTTCTGGCTGGTGTTCGGCCTCGGAACCACGTTCTACCCCCGCATGATGCAGATGTTCATGACGCCCGAGGGCATCGCGGCGTCCACGGCGTTCTCTGACTCCGTGTGGCTGCACGATGGCCTCGACATCCTGTCGGTGTGCGTGCTGCTCTTCGCGCTGTCGACCGTGCCAGCCACGAAGAACACGCTGCGCCTGGCGGCGATCGTGGGGCTGTTCCCGCCTGCAGCGATCGTGTACTCACTCGCGGCGACGCCGTTCATGACACCGCTGATTCTAGTCCCCGGCCTCGGCTGCTTCGCCTTTGCGGTCTGGGGTTTTCTGCTGGCCAGCCGCATGCCTGCGGCGGCGAGATAATGCACCTCGCCGCTCGATCGTCGCATGCAGTACAGTGACTTTCGAGGTGGGTTACATGCGTCTGTTCACGGTCGTCGCGTCGGCTTTTTTGATTGCGGTCACTATTGCTGTCCCCGCGATGGCGCAGGATGTCGAAGGCTCCAAAGACCATCCGATGGTCTCGCGGATGCCGGGCTACATCATCCAGACCTACGACGCGCAGGACTTTTCCGTATTTGATTTCCAGACCGATCCCACGTCCCACGTGGAAGGCCGTTACTGGAGGATCGAATATGCCGTGCCCGAAGGCGGGAAGAAGGCCGGGCCGGTTCAGATTTCGCGCAACTACACGGATCTCTTCGTGAAGCGGGGCGGCAAGAAGTTTCCGGACGCCGTGGACGCGGGCGGCGGCACGTCCGTCGCCTGGATGCCGGCGGCCGGCAAGAAGATCTGGATGCAGATCGACATCAACAACAGTGGCGAGCAGTACACGCTCACCATCGTCGAAGAGGCGCCGATGGAACAGAAGGTGGAGTTCACGGCGATGGAACTCGCCAGCGCACTGAACGCCACCGGCTCGGTCGCGCTGTACGGGATCCTCTTTGACACGGGCAAGGCGATCGTCAAACCCGAAAGCGCGAATGCCCTGGCGCCCGTGGGCGAACTGCTCAAGAGCGACGCGACCCTGAAACTCGAAATTCAGGGCCATACCGATACCGTCGGCACCGCCGCGGCGAATCTCAAGCTGTCGCAGGACCGCGCGGCTGCGGTGAAGGCCTACCTCGTGCAGACGTTCGGCATCGCCGCCACTCGCCTGACAACCGCGGGTTTCGGCGGCACGAAGCCGGTCGCCGACAACACGACCGACGATGGCCGGGCGAAGAATCGGCGCGTGGAGTTGGTCAAGAAGTAGCCCCGAGAGTCTTCATGACGAGGTTGGCGTTCGGTCTGTGTCTCGCGACGCTGTTCCTGCCTGGACCCATTGTCCTGTCTGCGATCGGCCAGGCTCAGACGCCGGCGCCGCCGCCACTTTCCAGGCGTATGCAAGTGCGTCTGGTTCCTCCGTCGACGTTCAATGCGGACGTCTTCGGCGATCTGGACGAGGACGTCAGTTTCCTCCTCGAGGTCATCGACACTGTCGATCGCTCCGTGACGGTCAAAGCCGGTAGTCCGGCAGAGGCGGCCAAAGAACTGAGGGCCGGCGATGAGCATCGACTGATCACTCACGACTTCGTCGCGGCCCACGCGAGCTACGAGCGGGTGATCGCGCTCAAGGTCGACGCGGACACGACCGGGCGCGCGCACCTGGGCATGGCGCTCACCCTCGGCGCCGTGAAGTCCTTCCCCCTGGCGCTCACGTCGGTGGCCGAAGCGGTGCGTCTGTTGCCGGCATCGGCAGACGCCAAGCTGGTCTCGGGCCTCATCTACATCCTGAAGCACGATCTGAGAGCCGCGATTCCCTGGCTCCGAGCGGCGGCTCAACTCGATCCGAAAAGCTACGAGGCGCAGTATTGGCTGGGTTTTACGCTGCTGCACGGCGACGGCGCGAGCGACGAGGCCAGCCTGGCGGCATTTCGCGAGGCGCTGCGGCTGCGGCCTCGCGACACGAACGCGGCGGCCACCGGGGTCGGCATGGCGGCGATGAAACTCGGCTATGTGGACGACGCGATGAACGCGTTCGAGCCGCTTATCAAGCGCACCCCCGTCAATCGGCTCGCCTACTGGTTTCTCGGGCTGGCGTATCTGAACGTGAATCGTCGAGCTGACGCCGTGGCGCTGGCGCAAAAACTGCAAACGGCGGACAAGAAGCTGGGCGACGAACTCGCGAAGGTCATTGCCGACTGGAAGTGAAACGTCTCACGTCGATGGCCGCCGAGCGAGACCGCGTCCACCCATAGCGCGCCAGAAAGACCTGGCCGACCGCCATCCAGGCGATGAGCAGCAGCGCGCACACCCGCCCCATGACGATGTAATCGTGTGTGCGGTGTTTTCGCGCCTGGCCTCTCGCCTGCGCGGTGACAAACCCCTCCGCGACCTGTCCCAGGCGGGAATCGACCTCAGTGAGCGTCGCCACCACGCGCAGGGCCAATTGCGCCAGGCGACTGATTCGATCTTCCAGGCTCTCGCCTTCCGCCGCCCGCGCCACGCGATCGCGGATCGCCTCGACTGTTTCGATCGACTGTTTCAGCGTGTCGCGTAACACAACAAGCCGCTCGAGCAGGGGGTCGACGACCGCCGCGTCGGCGTCCGCTAGTTCGAACGCCTGCTGAACGACCTGAAGCGATGTCCCCGACATCTCGAGCCAGCCGTCCGCCTGTCGCAGACCCGAGGCCAGCCGCTCAACCTTGTTCGCAACCTCCGGCAGCGATGCCAGGCGTTGGGTGGCTTCCCGTCGCGCCCAGTCTTCGACGCCTTGTCGAACGTCCTCGGTCGTGATCTTGGATTCCTGAACGCGCTTCTGAACGTCGAGCACGCGCGCTCGACCCGCAGCCAGCGCCGTGTCCACCCGATCGAACACCTTTTCGTTGGCGTGGCTGAGCCGATCGGCCGTCCGCCAGACCACGACGGCGGCCGCCACACAGACCACCACGCCGAGTGTTCCGATCGACACCGTCAACAGATGAAACAGTCGAGCGAACACTCTCATCACGCTCCAGTATCCGTCGACGTCCGAACCTCGGCAACGCCGCATTCGTGTCGCTGTGATAGAGTGCCGCCCATGCGTCGTTCGACTCACGCCCTCCACCATCATCGTCATGTGACGACCAGGCGGAGCTGCGTGTAGCGCATCGAACGAACGCGATTTGCAGCAGCCCCGCCGGATAGGCGGGGCTTTTGTATTTCTGCCCCTCTTTTCCGTCGTGGCTCCTGCCAGGAGCCCGAGTATGGATTTCTCGAAACTGAATGGACTGGTCCCGGCCGTCGTGCAGGACGACGGGTCGAACGAAGTCCTGATGGTCGGCTTCATGAACGAAGCCGCCCTCGCACAAACACGCACCACCGGCTACGCGACGTTCTACTCGCGCACACGGCAGACGTTGTGGATGAAGGGTGAAACGTCCGGCAATCGGCTCGCCGTGCGGTCGATCCTGACCGATTGTGACCAGGACACGGTGCTGCTGCGCGTCGCCCGCGAAGGGCGAGGCGATGTGTGCCACACCGGCACGCGCACGTGTTTCACCGCGGCCACGGCCGCGTCGCCGCCGCCGAAGCCGTCGGCCCCGCTGGGCGCCCACGGCCCCCTGAAGCTCGGCATTCCGAAGGGCTCGCTGCAGGACGCGACGATTCAGCTCTTCGCGCGCGCCGGGTTCAACATTTACCCGAGCGCCCGGTCGTATTTTCCGGCCATCGACGATCCCAACATCACCTGCATGCTGATTCGCGCGCAGGAGATGGCGCGCTACGTGGCCGACGGCGTCATCGACGCGGGCCTCACCGGCCAGGATTGGATTGCCGAGTACGCGGCAGGACACGGCGGTTCCAATGTCGTGCCCGTCGCGGATCTTCCGTACGCGAAGCAGAGCTTCGGACGCGTGCGGTGGGTACTCGCCGTGCCTGAGGATTCCGCCGTCACCTCGCCACACGAATTGGCCGGCCGCACGGTGGCCACAGAACTGGTGCGCGCCACCGAGGCCTACTTTTCGCGGCTCGGCGTGGATGCGAAGGTGGAATTCTCGTGGGGCGCCACCGAAGTGAAGCCGCCACTCCTGGCCGACGCGATCGTCGAAGTCACCGAAACCGGCTCATCCCTGCGCGCAAACCGGCTGCGGATCATCGACACGGTGCTCGAATCGCAGACGCAGCTCATCGCGAATCCTCGCGCGCTGGGCGACGAACGACTGCGGGCCCAGATCGACAATCTCGCTTTGCTGCTCGGCGCCGCAATCGAGGCGCAAGGGCGTGTCGGGCTGATGCTGAACGTCGAACGCGGCCGGCTGAGCGACGTGCTCGCACTGCTACCCGCGCTCCGTAATCCGACGGTGTCGCCGCTCAGCGACGACGACTGGGTGGCGGTGAATACCGTCATCGACGAACGAACCGTCCGGGAACTCATGCCGCCGCTCAAGGCCGCGGGCGCGCGCGGCATCGTCGAGTATCCGCTGAACAAGATCGTGCTGTGATGCGGATTCTACCGATCGCCAATAGCGACGCCGTGGCGCGGCTCGTCGATCGCCGTGGTGGCGTCGACCGTCGCGTGGAGCGCGACGCTTCCCGCATCGTCGCCGATGTTCGACGGCGGGGTGACGTCGCGGTCCGCGCATGGAGCCGCCGGCTGGATGGGTGGAAGGGGCCGATCGCGCTGTCGCCCGCGCAGATCGAGCGGGGCTGGCGCGCGACTCCCCCGCCGATCCGGTCGGCCATCCGGCGCGCGATTCGGAACGTGGAGCGCGTGGCCGTGATGCAAACGCCCAGGCCATTCACGGTCAATGTGTCCGGAGGCGTGACCATCCGGCAACGCGTCACACCACTCGATGTGGTCGGTTGTTACGTGCCAGGCGGGCGCTATCCGCTTGTGTCGACGGTCGTGATGACGGTGACGCCGGCCCGGATCGCCGGCGTGCGCGAGATCACGGTCACGTGCCCGCGCCCGACCGCGGCGATCTGCTGTGCCGCGCTCGAAGCCGGCGCCACGCGTGTGCTTCGGATTGGCGGCGCGCACGCGATCGCGGCGCTCGCCTATGGCACGCGATCGATCGCAAGGGTGGACAAGATCGTCGGCCCCGGCAATGCCTGGGTGACCGCCGCCAAGCGCCTCGTGGCGGGTGACTGCGGCGTCGATCTCCAGGCCGGGCCGAGCGAGATCCTGATCTGGTCGGATCTGGGCCGCGCGGACTGGATCGCGCTCGATCTCATTGCCCAGGCCGAGCACGATCCGGACGCTCGGGCGTGGTGCGTGACGACGCGGCCCCGGCTCGCCGCGGCTGTGGCAACAGCAGTCGCGCGCCTGCTCCCGCGCTTTCCGGCCGCCGCGCCGGCCATCGCGCGACATGGGGCGGTCCTCGTGGCGGCCTCGCGCCGCGAAGCGATCGATACCGTCAATCGGATCGCGCCGGAGCATCTGGTGTGCGACAGCGTTCGGGACGCCGCGCGCGTGACGCACGCGGGCACCGTGTTCATCGGCGACTGGAGCGCCCAGGCCGCCGGCGACTATTGCACCGGGTCGAACCATGTTCTGCCGACCGGCGCCGCCGCCCGGTATCGCGGCGGGCTGACGGCCGCGGATTTCGTGCGCACCACGACCTGGCAGATTCTGACCGCCCCCGGTCTCAAGGCAATCGCGACGACGGCGATCGCGCTGGCGGAGACCGAGGGTTTGCGTGGACATGCGGCGTCGGTCCGATGTCGGATTACGGGAAGGGGTGTTCGATGATTCGACTGCATCTGAATGAAAACACCGCCGGGCCGTCGCCGGCGGTGCTCGACGCGGTGCGACGTCTGGCGGCGAGCGATCTGGCGTCCTACGCCGAAGATGAGCGGACTCGGCGCCTCTGCGAGCGGCACCTTGGTGTCGACGCCGGGTGGGTCGCGCTCACGAATGGCCTGGACGAAGGGCTCTATGCCGCGGCGTACGCCGGCCGGCTGATCGATCCCGATTTCGAGGCGATCGTCGTCGAGCCTGCGTTCGAGATGTACGCGATCGCGGTGGCCGCGGCTGGTGGTCGGCAGATCACGGTGACGCCGGCCGCCGACTTGCGCTGTTCCACCGAGGACGTCCTGCACGCCGTCACGACGCACACACGCGTCATCTATGTGTGTGACCCGAACAACCCGACCGGCTTGCCGCTTCCGGAAGGCGCCATCGAACGCATCGCCGCGGCGGCGCCCCACGCGCTTGTCCTCGTCGACGAGGCCTACGCCGACTACAGCGGCCGGACGTTCATCGGTCCGCGCCTCGATCGCTCTCGTAACGTCGTCGTTGGCCGCACGTTCGCGAAGGCGCAGGGTCTGGCGGCCCTTCGCATCGGCGCGCTCATCGCGCATCCCGACGCGCTGGCACCGCTCCGCCGGGTGCTGCCGCCCTACAACGTGAACGTGTGTGCGATGGTCGCGCTCGAAGCGGCGCTCCAGGATGTGGCATACACGCGCGCGTGCGTCGAGGCATCGCGTCAGTCACGGGACTTGATCTACGCGTGGTGCGCTGCACGCCGGCTCGACTACTGGCCCAGCGAGGCCAACTTCGTGCTGATCCGCGTCGGCAGCGCCGTCAGCGCGCTGGTGCGCCATGTGGCCTCGCGCGGCATCCTGATCCGCGATCGCTCGAAGACGCCGGGGTGTGCCGGTTGCATCCGGATTACGGCGAATCGCGTGGACGAGACGCGGCTGGTCCTGCAAGCCCTGGAGGCCTTCGATGCGCCGCTCGGTGGTTGAACGCAACACGAAGGAAACGCAGATTCGACTGCGCCTCGCGCTGGAGGGTCGCGGCCGGTATCGCATTTCGACCGGCATCCGGTTTCTGGATCACATGCTCGAGACGGTGGCACGTCACGGGGGATTCGATCTCGACATCGACGCCACGGGCGACCTCGACGTGGACCAGCATCACACGGTCGAGGACGTCGGGATTGCGCTTGGCGAGGGCATCGCCCGCGCAACGGGATCGAGGCGCGGCATCAACCGCGCAGGCTATTTCGTGATGCCGATGGACGAGACCCTCGCGGTGTCGGCCATCGACCTCTCCGGCCGGCCTGCGGCGGTCGTGGACCTCGGCATCAGAGCGGCACGGATTGGCGATCTGCAGAGCGAACTCATCCCGGACTTCTTCGAAGGCTTTGCCGCAGCCGCGCGAGCCAACGTTCACCTGAAAGTGCTGTACGGCAGGTCAAGCCATCATCGCGCGGAAGCCACATTCAAGGCGTTCGCCAGGGCGCTGCGGGTCGCGTGCGCGCGCGATCGGCGGCTTGCGCGCCTGCTGCCCAGCACGAAAGGTCTATTGTGACGATCGCCCTCATCGACTACCAGGCCGGCAACCTCGCGTCGGTCGTCAAGGCACTCACCGTCGTCGGCGCCCACGTGCGTCTCGCGACCTCCCCGGCCGACCTCACGGGGGCCGACGGTATTGTCGTACCGGGCGTAGGCCACTTCGGCGCCACCGTGCACATCGCCGAGTCGCTTCGCCTGGAGATCACCACCCAGGTCGCACGCGGCGTGCCCCTTCTAGGCATCTGCCTCGGCATGCAGTGGCTGTTCGAGGCGAGCGACGAAGCCCCCGGCGTGCGAGGCCTCGGCATGTTTGAGGGTCGCATCACGCGATTGTCCGGGATCGAGAAGATCCCGCACGTCGGCTGGAATACGTTCGAATCGACCGGGCGCGACTCACGATTGCTTCGTTCCCTGTATGGCCCCGGGCGCACGCCAGTTGCGTACTACACGCACAGCTATGCCGCGCCGCCTGGCGCCGAAACGGTGGCGACGACGTCGTACGGGGCGACGTTCGCGAGCGTCGTCGAACGCGGCCACGTATTCGGCACGCAATTCCACCCGGAAAAGTCCGGCCGCGACGGCCTCGATGTGCTGGCCGCCTTCATCGGCGTCGTCCGCGACGCGAGGGTGTCGTGCTGACGCGGCGCATCATCGCGTGCCTGGACGTGCGCAGCGGCGAGGTGGTCAAAGGCGTTGAATTCGACGGTCTCGTCCACGCCGGCGATCCGGCCGCGCTCGCCAGCCGCTACGATGCGGCCGGCATCGACGAGGTCGTGGTCCTCGACGTCACCGCCACTCGCGAAGGCCGCAGCGCGCTGTCGGACGTCATCCGCCGGGTGGCCGCCCATCTCTTTATTCCGCTCACGGTCGGCGGCGGCATCAGATCGCTCGACGATGCGGCCGCGGTGTTCGAGGCCGGAGCGGACAAGGTCGCGGTAAACAGCGCGGCGCTTCAGCAGCCAGGGCTGATTGGCGCGATCGCGGATCGTTACGGCACTCAGGCGGTGGTGGTCGCGATCGACGCGAAGCGTCACGACACCGGCTGGCGGGTGTTCGGCCGCAGCGGCACGCTGGATTCGGCACGCGAGGCGGCGGTCTGGGCGCGCGAGGCGGCCGATCGTGGCGCCGGCGAAATTCTGCTCACGTCGATCGATCGCGACGGCACGCGGGCGGGTTTCGATTGTGCGCTCACCGCGTGCGTCAGCGCGGCCGTGCCGATCCCGGTCATCGCGTCTGGCGGCGCCGGCACGCATGAGCACTTCCTGGAGGTCTTCACCTCCGGCCGCGCCGACGCCGCGCTGGCTGCGTCGATCTTTCACTTTCGGGAACGGTCAGTCGGCGCCCTGAAACGCTTCCTCGCCGCGCACGGCATTCCCGTGCGGGAGGCCGCCGGCGGATGCTGATCCCCTCCATCGATCTTGCAAACGGCCGCATTGTCCAACTGGTGCAGGGCGAACGTCTCGCTCTGGCCAGCGACGACATCGATGGCTGGATCGCGCGCTTCCGCGGGTTTCCGATCGTGCAGGTGATCGATCTCGATGCCGCGCGCGGTCGCGGATCGAATCGGGATCTCGTCCGTCAGATCTGCGCCCGGCTGCCCTGTCAGGTCGGCGGCGGCCTGCGGTCGGTCCAGGATGCCGCCGAGGCCCTCGCGGCGGGCGCACGGCGCGTCATCGTCGGGTCGGCGCTGTTCGATGAGGCTGGTGTGAACATTCACGCGGCCAGGCAATTCGCGGACGGCATCGGCGCCGAGCGCCTGATTGCGGCTGTGGACGGCCGGGGCGGCCGCATTGCCGTCTCCGGCTGGCAACGCACGCTCGAGGTGCCGGTGACGCGCGCGATGGCCGCGTTCGAGCCCTTCGTCGGCGCGTTTCTGGCCACCTTGATTGATGGCGAAGGCCTCATGCATGGCGTCGACATGACCCGGGCCACGGAGTTGCGCGGCGCGACTGCACGGCAATTGATCGTGGCCGGCGGCATCCGCGGGCTCGATGAAGTGCGGGCGCTCGGCGCCCTGCGGATTGACGCCGTGGTCGGCATGGCGATCTACACTGGCGCCCTGTCGCTGGAGCACGCGACAGAATCATGAGAGACATTCGCGCGATCGTGTTCGACTTCGACGGCGTCATCGTCGACTCGGAGGCGTCTCATTTTCTTGCGCTGCAGGACACGATGGTCGCCGCAGGCTGGCCGCTGTCGGGCACCGAATACGGCGAGCGCTACCTGGGCTATTCCGATCGCGATACCTTCGCGGCGGTGAGCGACGACCGCGGCCTGCGGCTGACGCCGGCGGACATCGATCGCCTCGCCGCAGAAAAGGGGCGGCGCTACGAGCAGCGTGCGAGCGCGGGGCCCGTGCTGTTCCCTGACGCGGCCGATTGCATTCGTGGACTGGCGCAGACGTTTCCACTCGCCATCGCCTCGGGATCCTTGCGGCATGAAATTGCAACGGTGCTCGATCTGCATGGCCTGTCGGCCTTGTTCGCCGCCATCGTCGGCGCCGACAACGTCAGCGCCGGCAAACCGCACCCGGCGCCGTATCTCGAGGCGGCCCGGCAATTGAACGTGCCGCCGGCCCTCTGCGCCGCGATCGAGGATTCGCCCTGGGGCCTCGAATCCGCGCGAGCCGCCGGCATGTTCGCGATCGGTGTGACCCATTCCTATCCCGCCGCGCGATTGCCCGCGGCCGATGCGATCGTCACGTCGTTGCGCGACGTGGCCGAACTGCTCCATCGGCTCCGCTAATCGCCCCGCTCACAGCCGGCTGAGACGCCGTCTCGGCCGCTCTCTATAACCGCCGGCCCTCGCAACCGCATTGATCTCGATTACCGCCGATCTCGCCGCCGGCCAGTGGCTCAACTCTTGCCAACATTGATGAGACACGTGCCATTCCGCCTTGCAGGAGATCAGTCATGACGACGAGACCGCAGTCCGCGCGCCGACCCGCCCGCGCTTCCACTTCATCCGACCGTCGACCGTACGCGGGCGCTCTTGGCGTAGCGCTGCTGGCCGTGCTTGGCCTCGGCCAGATCGCGTGTTCGGCCGACGGGGCCGCGACACCGGCCGCGAGGTCCGACATTCAGACCACGCCCACGCCAAAGGGTCCAGCCGGGGCGACCCGGACGGAACACGACCTCCTCGGCGACAAGCAGGTTCCTGCCGACGCCTACTACGGCGTGCAGACGATGCGGGCGCTCGAGAACTTCCAGTTGTCCGGCGTGTCGATCAGCCACTACCCCGGTTTCGTCGAAGCGTGGGCCATGGTGAAGCTCGCGGCGGCGCGCGCGAATACCGACGTCGGCGCCATGAAGAAAGAACGGCTCGACATGATCGAGAAGGCGGCCGAGGCGCTGCTCGCCGGCAAGTTCCACGACCAGTTCCAGGTGGATTGGTATCAGGGCGGCGCCGGCACGTCGACGAACATGAACGCCAACGAAGTCATGGCGAACATCGGGCTCGAAGCGGCGGGCCACAAGAAGGGCGAGTACCAGTTCCTGGAACCGCACGACGACCTGAACATGTCGCAGTCGACGAACGACTCGTATCCCACCGCGATCAAGGTCGCGCTCCTGCTGCGCAACGACCGGTTGATCGACGAGCTGAAGCTGCAGGTGGCGTCCTTCCGTGCGAAGGGTGACGCGTACCTGAACATCGTGAAGATGGGCCGCACGGAATTGCAGGACGCCGTGCCGATGACGGTCGGCCAGGAGTTCCACGCGTTTGCGGCGTCGCTCGAGTGGGAAGTCCAGAACCTGCGCGAGGCTGAAAAAGCACTGTACGCCATCAACATGGGCGCCACGGCAATCGGCACGGGCCTGAACGCGCCGAAGGGTTATGCCGAAAAGTGCGCCGCCCATCTGGCCAAAATCGTCGGCAAGCCCATCGTGCTGGCCAACGACATGCTGGCGGCCACGTGGGATCAGCAGGGGTTCGTGATCTATTCCTCGGCCCTGAAAAGCGTCGCCATCAAGCTGTCCAAGATTTCGGCGGACCTGATCCTGCTGACGTCCGGCCCGCGCGCCGGCCTCGGAGAAATCAACCTGCCGGCCATGCAGCCGGGCTCGTCGATCATGCCCGGCAAGGTCAACCCCGTCATTCCGGAAGTGATGAACCTGGTGACCTTCCGCGTCATGGGCAACGACCTGGTCGTCACCCTGGCCGCGCACAGCGGGCAGCTGCAGTTGAACGCCTACGAACCGGTCGAGGGCCTCGCGATGATCGAATCGCAGAGCCTGCTCTTCAATACCTCGAAGCTCTTCCGCACGAAGTGCATCGACGGCATCACGGTGAACGAAAAGGTGCTGGCCCGCTACATGGAGACGACGATCGGCATCGTCACCGCGCTCAACCCGGTGCTGGGCTACGAAAAGGCCACCGAACTGGCGGCCGAAGCGAGCAAGTCCGGCAAGGGCATTCTGGAAGTGATCCGCGAGAAAAAGGCGCTGACCGAGGACCAGATCAAGGACCTGCTCGACCCGGTGAAGCTGACGAACCTGGATAAGTCGAAGTACACGAAGAAGTAGTACCGCGAGGCCTCGAGCGTAGCGAGAGCGCCGAGCGTCCGGAAGACAAGCGCGGGGGTGGGGCCCCGCGCAACTAAACAAAAGACGCCTCGAGCGTAGCGAGAGCGCCGAGCGTCTCGAGCACAGCGCGGGGGTGGGGCCCCCGCGCAACTAAACAAAAGATAACAGGCGTTTGGACAAAGGGAGTGAAGGTATGAAGAAGGTCTATAGGTACTTAGTCCTCGGCGTGATTCTGGTCCTTGGCGGACAGGTTGCGCACACGCAGGCGCGCAAGCCGAACATCATCATTCTGGCGACCGGCGGCACGATCGCCGGCGCGGCCGCAACCGGCACGCAGTCCGGCTACACGTCCGGCGCCGTGAGCATCGACGCGATGCTGGCCGCCGTGCCGGGCATCAAGGACCTGGCCACGATCAAGGGTGAGCAAATCGCGAATGTCGGCTCGCAGGACATGTCGTTCGAGATCCTGCTGAAGGTTGCCAAGCGGCTCAACGAAGTGCTGGCGACGAACGCCTACGACGGCGCGGTCATTACGCACGGCACGGACACGATGGAAGAAAGCGCCTACTTCCTCAACCTGGTCATCAAGAGTGAGAAGCCGGTCGTCATGGTCGGGTCGATGCGCCCGTCCACCGCGGTGAGTGCGGATGGCCCGCTGAACCTGTTCAACGCGGTCGCCGTGGCCTCTGACCCGCGCGCGAAGGGTCGCGGTGTGATGGTCGTCATGAACGACTGGATCCACGCCGCCCACTCCCTGACCAAAACGAGCACGACCGACCTGCAGACCTTCATGTCTCCGCTGCGCGGCCTCGTCGGCGTGACGGCGTACGGCAAGCAGGACTTCTACAGCACGCCCGTGTGGAAGCACACGACCGCGACGGAATTCGACATCGCCGGCGTGACCAAGCTGCCACGCGTCGACATCCTCATGGCCTATGAGGACATGTCGCCCGACCTGATCGACGCCAGCGTGAAGGCGGGCGCCAATGGCATCGTCATCGCGGGCGTTGGGAACGGCAACATGAATCAGGTCACGGTTGACGCCGCGGCCCGGGCCGTCAAGGCGGGCGTCGTCGTCGTCCGCAGCAGCCGCGTGCCGCTGGGCCTGGTCGGCCGCAACGTCGAGGTGAAAGACGATGAGCTCGGCTTCATCGCGTCGGACGAACTCAATCCGCAGAAGTCACGCATCCTGCTGTCGCTGGCGTTGCTCAAGCCGCGCACGCCGGCGGAACTCCAGAAGATGTACCAGGTCTACTAGATCTGTTTCTGAATGACCTACGCACACTCCTGCACGATCCTGCCGCGGCTGTTTCTGGCCGCGGCAGTTCTCCTGCTGGCCGCAGGGCCCGTTGGCGCGCAAACCACGACGAGCGCGCCAACCACAACGAGCACCCAACAGCCTCCGCCGAAACCGGCTGGGCAGGGGACGGACGACCGCACGATCGAGGCCGGCGAATCCGCCTCCGATGCGCCAGCCCGCCAACTGATCAAGTGGAACGAATACCGCGGCCCGCACTTCACCATGCGGCTCGGCGGCGGGTTCCTGTATGAAGGCGCGACATACATTCAGGACGACGCGAGCCAGCAGCAATTCGACCTCGCGAGCAAGTGGAAAGTCCGCGACGCGCGATTCACGCTCAAGGGCGGCTTCCCTTCGCTGAGAGCCAAGATCACGTATTCGATGGGCTTCATGTACGACGGTCCGACCGATCAGTTCCTGGTCCGTGAGACGGGCCTCATGCTGGCGGTCCCCAGGCTCCGCGGACATCTGTTCGTCGGCCGCACGAAAGAGGGCTTCTCGCTCAACAAGGTGATGGTTGGCTATGCGGGCTGGACGATGGAGCGCTCGACGATGAGCGATGCGTCCATCCCGATTCTGGCGGACGGCATCAAGTGGCTGGGCTACAGCACGAATCATCGTTGGATCTGGAACATCGGATTTTATGGGGACTGGCTGTCCAAGAGCCAGACGTTCTCCACGTACCACCGCCAATTCGTCGCGCGCGTGGCCTGGCTGCCGATCCATTCGGAAGCAACCGGCACGCTGCTCCACGTCGGCGGCAATTTCCGGTGGGGCCGGCCTGAGGACGACACGCTGCAAGCCAAATCGCGTCCCGAAGCGTTCATGGCCGACAATTTCGTCGACACCGGCAAGCTGCCCGCAGTCTCCACAAAGATGGCCGGCTACGAGGTGTACCTCCGGAAGGGATCCGTGATCCTCGGGAGCGAATACTGGTTCAACCAGCTGGATACACGGAAAGACGGCGACCCCGCGCAACTGGGCGACGACCCGCGTTACCACGGCGGCGACGTCGTGGTGACGTGGCTGATGACCGGCGAGACGCGCGGCTACAACACCGTCGGCGGGTTCTTCAAGGGCGTCTCACCGGCCAGGCCGGTGTTTGAGGGCGGCCCCGGCGCATGGGAAATGGTCCTTCGATTCTCGAACATCGATCTCGACGACAAAGGCGCACAAGGCGGGCGCTTCTGGCGATTCACGCCGATGGTCAACTGGCACCTCTCGGACCACGTGCGGCTCGAGATGACCTACGGGTACGGGCGGCTGAACCGCTTCGGCCTGCTCGGGAACACGCACTTTTTCCAGACGCGGCTGCAATTGCAGCTGTAACGAGGCCGGGGCTCGTTTTCACGAGCCGGGAGCGGAAAACGAGCCCCGGCCTCGTTCCCCGCCTCCGTGTTACTGTCTCCGTAACAATGAAGATCACAAACGAATTGCGCTGGATGGTCTGCGCCGCCGCCGTACTCGCGGCAGGCTGCGGATCAACGCCCCCGGAACCGCCACCTCCCCCGCCGCCTCCGGCCGCGACGCCCGAGGTCGAAGAACTCCCGCCGGTCGCGAGCCCGTACGACGCGCTGCCGGCCGAGGCGCGCAACCAGCTCCACGAGCCGTTCCAGGGAGATCTCGATGAGTTGGTGAAACGCCGGTTGATCCGCGCCGGCGTGGCCGTCAATCGGACGCATTACTTCATCGATCGTGGTGTGCAGCGCGGCATCGCCTACGACTCGTTCAGACTCTTCGACGAGGAACTGAACGAGGAGCACAAGACCGGCCTCCTCAGGGTCAACATCGCGTTCGTGCCGCTGACGCGCGATCAACTGCTCGCGTCGCTGAAGGCCGGGCTCGTGGACGTCGTCGCCGCGCAGATGACCATCACGCCCGAACGGCTCAAGGACGTGGATTTCAGCAACCCGACTCGCACGAACATCTCGCAGATCGTCGTCAGCGGACCAGGCTCGACGCCGCTGGCGGGGCCGGACGCCCTCGCCGGCAAGACGGTGTTTGTCCGGCGATCGAGTTCGTACTACACGAGCCTTCAGGAGTTGAACGCGCGCCTGGCGCAGGAGCAGAAGGCGCCGGTCACGATCAGCGAGGCGCCCGAGAACCTCGAAGACGACGACATCCTCGAGATGGTCAACGCGGGCCTCGTCCCGCTCACCGTGGTCGACGATTACGTGGCGGGGTTCTGGAGCAAAGTCTTCACGAAGCTGCGCCTCCAGAAAACCGCGGCGGTTCGCACCGGTGACAGCATCGGCGTCGCCGTCCGCAAGAACAATCCGAAACTGCTCGCGGCCATCAACGCATGGATCGCGAAATACGGCCCCGACACGGTGTTCGGCAAGGCGATGGACCGGCGCTATCTGCAGAGCACGAAATACGTGACGACAGCGACCAGCACCGCCGAGCGCAAGCGCTTTCTGGAGATCACCGAGCTCTTCAAGAAGTACAGCGATCAGTACGACCTGGACTTCCTGCTCATGGCGGCGCAGGGCTACCAGGAATCACGGCTGAATCAGGATGCCAGGAGCCCGGTCGGGGCCATCGGCGTGATGCAGATCATGCCGGCAACCGGACAGGAACTGGGGGTCGGTGACATCACACAGCTGGAGCCGAACATCAACGGTGGCGTGAAATACATGCGGCAGTTGATCGACGGCGAGTTCAAGGGCCAGCCTCTGGATCGCCTGAACACCGGATTGATGGCGTTTGCGGCCTACAACTGCGGCCCGGGCCGGATGCGGGCGCTGCGGCGGGAAACGACGAAGCGCGGGCTCGACGCGAACGTCTGGTTCAACAACGTCGAGCAGATCGTGTCGGAACGCATCGGCCGGGAGACGGTCGAGTACGTCAGCAACATCTACAAGTACTACATCGCTTACAAGCTGGTCGTGGAACAGCAGGCCAAGCGCACCGCAAAATAGGAGGCTGGACCTTCAGGTCCGGCAGGGAGCAGCCGGGTCTGAAGACCCGGCTAATGCACAACCGGCGACGACGACTTCATCCGCTCGAACTGGATGGTGCGCGTAATGAGCGCATCGAGTTGCGCCTGCGGCAGGTCGAACGGGCCGGCGACGGCCGCGCCCATGGGGATCTCGATCGCGATGACGACCTTGTCCTCGACCGGCTCGACGATCCAGCTGAAGCCGAGCAGACTGACGGCGCGGTCGCGCGGCGCCTTGGGATTCTGCACGCGGTCGATGGCCCGCAGGGTTTCGACGAGCACGTCACCCACGGCGGCCTCATCCCACGTGTCCGGCGTACCGTGCGGCACCGTGATAGCCTCCGTCACCGCGAAATCCCGGCCCTTCAACACCACTTCGACATTGAACGTCGTCATGCTCGCTTGATCCTTCCGTAGATCCATCATCTCATGACAGCACAATTCGGCGCGGTGCCGAGGCCTCGTCGAGCTGGGGGCCCAGCGTCGCCGCATCGGTCGCCGGCGTACGGCAGGTGAATTCGTAACAGACGTAGGCGGTCGCGCGGCCCTCGCGCATGGCCATGGACGACAGCCACGGCGCCCGCGCCACAGGCGCGGAACCGGGATCGCGCGTGACCGTCACGGCCCACGGCAAGTACCGCTCCTGGGTCACGCGTTCGAGGGCGGCCAGATCGGACGAGCCTGATTCCCCGGCGAGGACGACTTCCGAGCGCCTGGCGTGCCAGAGCGCGAGATTGGCGGCCATCAGCGGCATGACGCGCACGACGCCGGCCAGGCCCTGACCGTAGCGCTCGAGCGTCCGTTGCGCGCGATCAAGAAAGGCCGCGTCACCGGTGAGTTGCGAGAGCCGGATCAGGTTCCTCACCGTCACCGACATCGCTGACGGTTCGGCGCCGTCATAGTCTTCCTTGAGGCGCAGGAGCACGGACGGATCGTCGCCGGTCGTGTTGTACCAGCCACCATCGCGATCGTCGAAAAAGAGCGTCGTCTGTGCCTCGGTCAGTTCGACGGCCCAGTCGAGCCAGCGCGATTCCGCCGACGTCTGGAACAGCTCCAGCGCGCCCCAGGCGAGACACGCGTAGTCCTCGCAGTAGGCGTCGATGCCGGATTCACCATCGCGGAAACGCCGCCAGAGCCGGCGGGCGTCCGCCCGCCATAAGTGTGTATGGGCGAATTCGGCCGCGCGGCTCGCCGCCTGCCGCCACTCCCCTCGCCTCGCACTGTCGACCATCTGTCGCGCGGCCCGTGCCATCGCCGCGATCATCAGTCCGTTCCAGGCGGCGATCACTTTGTCGTCGAGATGCGGACGTGGTCGACTGGCGCGCGCATCAAACATCGTCTTGCGCGCACGCCGCAAAATGCGCATGACCGATTCGACGTCACGCTCCGTCCGCACGGCCACGTCCTCGATGGACTGCGCGACGTACAGGATGTTCAGGCCACGAAATTCGCCCTGCGGATCCGACAGCGCGTTCCCTCCGTCTTCGATCCCGAACCGCCTCTGTACAACCGGCGCGTCGCCACCCATCAGGGAATCGACTTCGGCGGCGGACCAGACGTAGAACGCACCCTCGGTGGGGACCTGATGGGAACCGGGGAGCTGGGGAACCGGGGAGCCGGGGGGATCAGGCGGCATGGAGTCCGCGTCCTCGGCTGACAAGAAACCGCCATCCGGCCCCGTGAGGTCGCGCACCACGTACTCGAGCGTGTCTTCGGCCACGGCGCCGAACAGCGGATCGCCGCTCGCCTGCGCGCCTTCGAGATACGCGAGCACGAGTTGCGCCTGGTCGTAGAGCATTTTTTCGAAGTGCGGGACGCGCCATTCGCCGTCGACCGAATAGCGATGGAACCCGCCGCCGATGTGATCGCGCATGCCGCCCATGGCCATGGCCCTGAGCGTATCGAGCGCCATCGTCTTGGCGCCCTCGTCGCCAGTCAGCGCGTGCGCATTCAGGAGGAAGAGGAGTTCGGACGGCCGTGGAAACTTCGGCGCGCCGCCGAAGCCGCCGTGCCGGCGATCGAACGATTGCGCGAACGCCGCGATCCCCGCCTGAATGGCCGACACGTCGGCAACCGGCGCGCGCTCGGGCCCGGGTCCCTCCCCCGCCGTGACTTCTTTCAGGCGATCGACGATGGCGGCGGCCTGTGTCAGCACTTTCGGCCGGTCGTCGCGCCAGGCACGCGCGATCTCGGAGACGACGTCGGTGAAGCCGGGACGTCCCCACCGGCTCGTGGGCGGAAAGTAGGTGCCGCCGAAAAACGGCCGTAGTTCCGGGGTCAGCCACACGCTCATGGGCCACCCGCCCTGCCCCGTGGTGGCCTGCACGAATGTCATGTACACGCGATCGACGTCGGGACGCTCTTCCCGGTCCACTTTCACCGGCACGCACGATCGATTGAGCACATCGGCAATCGACGCGTCCTCGAACGACTCGTGCGCCATGACGTGACACCAGTGGCAGGTGGAATATCCGATCGACAGAAAGATCGGCTTCTGCTCCCGTCTGGCCTTTTCGAACGCTTCGTCGCCCCAGGGATACCAGTCGACGGGGTTGTCGGCGTGCTGCAGGAGATAAGGGCTACGTTCGGACGCTAGACGATTGGGCATGAGGATCTAACTGACTATATGGCCAAATCTTGACGGTCTCCACGACCGGTCCTTGGCCCCGTTAAGCGGCGATTGGAAGCTGCGTTCCGGTCTCCGCGAACGTGGCCCTCGGTCACCGGACCTGTCGCCCGCTGATTGAGAACCGCGACGCGGCCTCCGCGAAGATTGGCCGGGAAATCGCGCCTACGTCCGTTCGGATTGCGACCTGACGTTGACACGGAGCGCACGGAGACACGGAGGGCACGGAAGACCTTTGGGGTTTGGGACAAACGCACTCGTTCCCTCACCCAAGCTTCCCCCGTGTCCTCCGTGCGACTTCCGTGCTTCCGTGTAAACGTCACGTCGAAATCCGAGCGGACGCAGGCGGCGATTTCCCGGGCCACGTTTGTGGAGACCGGAGCGCAGCCGCCAATCCCCGCTTGCCGGGGCAGGATCGCGGCCCTCAATCAACAAGCGGCAACCTGTCCTCAACTCTTGACCATTTTCGGAATCTCCGCCCGGGCCCTCGCATAGCAGGCCGTCACTTCCACGCCGTACAGGAGAATCACCGCCGACAGGTACACCCACACCAGAAACGCCACCACCGTCCCGATCGAGCCGTGGACGCTGAAGCGGGAGACGTCGCTCAGATACCAGGTGAAGCCCGTCAGGGCGATGCGCCAGAGGACGCCTGCGAGGATGGCGCCGAACCAGACGTCGCCCAGGCGGACCTTCGTGTTCGGCACGAAGAAGTACACCATGCCGATGGCGATAATCACGACCGGCATCAGCGAGTACTGCGCGGCAAAACTGGTGATGCCACCCAGGCTCGGAAACCACGACTGGGCGGCGTGGAACCAGTTGGTTTCGGACACCTCAACGGCGCCCATCAGGAAGAGCGCGGCCGCGAGCACGACGCCGGCGGCCAGCATCATGACGAAGGAGGTTACCTGGTGCATGAGGTACGTGCGGCGCTTTTCCGTGCTCCACGCATGATCGACGGCGGCGGTGACCGCGCTGAACACGCCCATCGCCGCCCAAATCGTCACGATCGTCCCGGCAATCGTCAGCGGCACGGGGCCGCGCTGCAACTCGACGACCTGCGCGCTCAGAAAGTCGAAGTTGCTCGGCAGCGCGCGCTCGATCAGGTCAATCGCCGCCCGCTCGTTGCCGGCGCGCCCGACGGCGAAGCGGCTCAGCAACGACACCACCATGAGGATGAACGGAAAGAAGGACACCAGCCCGTAATAGGCGATGGACGCCGAGTACGTCGGGTTTTCGGAATTGTAGAACTCGACGACGCCGCGCCAGGTGGCCCGCCAGGCCAGTTGAGCGGTGCGTCGAAGGCGGAGCATCAACTCGCGCTCATTGTACCGGACGCCCGTATAATCGCCGTATGTCGGACGCCCTGCCGCGCGCCTCGTCGCCGGCCCCTGCTGCGACCCACGCCACGAATCAAGTGTCGACCCCCGTGCCGGGCTCGTCGTCCGGCCAGCCGCCGGTCCCGTCTGCCGCGCCGAAGAAAGCATCAGACGCCGTCGCATGCGAACGCTGCGGCACCGAGATGTTCCGCATGCACGCCGTCTGGCGCTGCCCGAGTTGCGGATTCAAGACCGATTGCTGCGGCTGGTAGCGCGACATGGATGTCCTCGCCAGCCGGCTGAAAACCGATAGCCCCGAGTTTGCCGCGAACCGCGAGCGCATGACCGCGCTGCTGGCGGAACTGCGCGAACGCCAGGCGCTCGTCCACGAGGGCGGCGGCGCCCGCTACATGGAACGCCATCGCCAGCAGGGCAAGCTGCCCGTCCGCGATCGCATTGCCAGGCTCATCGACGCCGACACGCCGTTCCTCGAACTCTCGGCCCTGGCGGCCTGGGACCTCTATGACAACGAGGCGCCGGCCGCGGGACTGGTGACGGGCATCGGCCGCGTCGCCGGCCGCGAAGTGATGATCATCGCGAACGACGCCACGGTAAAGGGCGGCACGTACCTGCCCGTCACCGTCAAGAAACACCTGCGCGGCCAGGAGATCGCCCTCCAGAACCGGCTGCCCTGCGTGTATCTGGTGGATTCCGGCGGCGCGTTCCTCCCCCTGCAGGCCGAGGTCTTTCCCGACCGCGATCACTTCGGCCGCATCTTCTTCAACCAGGCGCGCATGTCGGCCGAGCGCATTCCGCAAATCGCGGTCGTCATGGGTTCGTGCACGGCCGGCGGGGCCTACGTTCCCGCGATGTCCGACGAAACGATCATCGTCAAAGGCACCGGCACCATCTTTCTTGGCGGCCCGCCGCTGGTGAAAGCGGCCACCGGCGAAGAAGTCACGGCCGAAGAGCTTGGCGGCGCCGACGTCCACACGCGCCTGTCAGGCGTCGCCGATTACTTTGCCGAAGACGACGACCACGCGCTGCAACTGGCCCGCACGGTGGTCGGAACGCTGCATACGTGGAAGCGGTTGCCGGGCGACATGACGAAGCCGGAGCCGCCGAAGTACGACCCCGAAGAACTGTACGGCCTGGTCAGCGCCGACACGCGCAAACCGTACGACGTGCGCGAAGTACTGGCACGGCTGGTCGATGGATCGCGCTTCGACGAATTCAAACAGCGGTACGGCACGACGCTCATCACCGGGTTCGCGCGCCTGCACGGCTTCCTGGTCGGGTTCATTGCCAACAATGGCGTGCTGTTTTCCGAGTCGGCCCTGAAGGCCACGCACTTCATCGAATTGTGCAACCTGCGCGGCATCCCGCTGGTGTTTCTGCAGAACATCACCGGCTTCATGGTGGGCCGGCAATACGAGCGCGGCGGCATCGCGAAGGACGGCGCGAAGATGGTCCACGCGGTCGCCAATTCCGTCGTGCCCAAGTTCACGGTGATCACCGGCGGCTCGTTCGGCGCCGGCAACTACGGCATGTGCGGCCGCGCTTACGACCCGCGGCTGCTGTGGATGTGGCCCAACGCGCGCATCTCCGTCATGGGCGGCGAGCAGGCGGCGGCGGTCCTCGCGACCGTCAAGAAAGATCAGCTCGCCCGCGACGGCAAGACGCTGTCGGCCGACGAGGACACGGCTATCCGGACGCCGATCCTCGAGAAGTACGACCGCGAAGGGTCGCCGTATTACTCGACCGCCAGGCTATGGGATGACGGCATCCTCGACCCGGCCAAGACGCGCGACGCGCTCGCGCTCGGACTCTCGGCGGCCTACAACGCGCCGATTCCCGACGCGAAGTTCGGCATCTTCCGGATGTAACGATGGCGGCCATCCTCGTCGAACGCGGCCCGGTCACGACTGTCACGCTCGATCGCCCCGACGTCCGCAACGCGTTCAACGAAGGCATGATCGAAGAACTCACGGCGTTCGCCGCGAGCGTGCCCGCCGACGGATCGATCCGCGCGGTCGTCCTGCGCGGCGCGGGCCCGGTCTTTTCGGCCGGCGCGGATGTGCAGTGGATGTCACGCATGCTCGGGTTCTCGCGCGAAGAGAACCTGGCGGATGCGCGGCAGGCCGCGTCGATGTTCCTGGCGCTCGATCGCCTTCCGGTACCGCTCATCGGGCGCATCCATGGCGCGGCGCTCGGCGGCGGCTCCGGCCTCGCCGCCATCTGTGACGTCGTTGTGGCCGCGGACGACGCGCTGTTCGGTTTTACGGAAGTGGTGCTGGGCATCCTGCCGGCGATGATCTCGCCCTACGTCGTGCGCAAGATTGGCCTGTCGGCCGCGCGGGAACTGTGCCTGTCGGGCACGCGGTTCTCAGCCGCGCGCGCGAAGGACATCGGTCTCGTCCACACCGTCGTCCCGGCGGGCGATCTCGACCGCGCCGTGGCCGATCATCTGGCGCTGTTACGGAAAGGCGCACCGAGTGCCATCGCCGCGACGAAGCGTCTGTTGACGGACGTGTACGGCCGCCGGCCTGCCGACATGCTCAGCCTGACGGTGGACCAGATCGCGACGCAGCGAGTGTCGCCTGAGGGCCAGGAGGGCCTGCGGGCGTTTCTCGAGAAGCGTCCGGCCGCCTGGACCAAGAACTCCGATACATGATTCAGCGCGTCCTCATCGCCAATCGCGGCGAAATTGCCCGACGCGTGATTCGAACCTGCCGTGCCATGGGCATCGCGACGGTCGCGGTCTATTCCGACGCCGACGCCGGGTCGCCGCACGTACGTGAGGCGGACGCGGCCGAACCGATCGGCCCGGCGCTGGCGACCGAGAGCTATCTCAACATTTCGAAGGTGATTGACGCCGCGCGTCGGTCCGGCGCTGATGCGGTCCATCCCGGCTACGGTTTCCTGTCCGAGAACGCGGACTTCGCGGACGCCTGCGAGGCCGCCGGGCTGGTGTTCATCGGTCCGCCAGGCCGGGTGATTCGGCACATGGGGTCGAAGACCGGAGCCCGGGCGATGATGGCCGCCGCCGGCGTGCCCGTCGTGCCCGGCGATACGCCCGTGGCGCAGGACGTGCCCGCGATTGCCGCAGCGGTCCGGGCGCTGGGACTGCCGGTGGTGATCAAGGCGGCCGCCGGCGGCGGCGGCAAAGGCATGCGCATCGTCCGCGACGAAGCCGCGATCGATGACGCTGTGCGCGCGGCCAGGAGCGAGGCCGAGCGTGCGTTCGGCAACGGCACGCTGTACGTCGAGCGGCTCGTCGATCGCGCGCGGCATATCGAAGTGCAGATCGTCGGCGACACGCACGGACACATCGTGCACGTGCTGGAGCGCGACTGCACGCTGCAGCGGCGCCACCAGAAAGTGATCGAGGAAGCGCCGGCACCGCGCCTGTCGCCGGCCGTGCGCGAACGGCTCACCCAGGCGGCGATCGCTGCCGGCCGCGCCGCCGGGTACATCAACGCGGGGACGGTCGAGTTCCTGCTCGAAGGCGAGGGCGACGACGCGCGGTTCTATTTTCTGGAAATGAACACGCGCCTGCAGGTGGAGCATCCGATCACGGAGGCGATTACCGGCCTGGACCTGGTGCGCACGCAGATCCTGGTCGCATCAGGCGAGCCCCTCCCCTTCTCGCAGGCCGACGTGCGCGCGAGCGGACATGCGATCGAATGCCGCATCTACGCCGAGGACTCGCGCCGCCTTCTTCCGCAGGCCGGCCGGCTGCTGCGGTACGTGGAGCCCGCCGGCGACGGCATCCGCGTGGACAGCGGCGTCGCACAGGGGCAGGTGGTCACCGTGCATTACGACCCGCTGCTGGCCAAGCTCATCGCGCACGGCCAGACGCGCGACGAGGCCCTGGCACGCATGGCCGCGGCGCTCGAGGCGTACGAGATTCTGGGGCTGCGGCACAATGTCGCGTTCCTGCGGAGACTGCTGGCGCGGCCGGAAGTACGCGACGTGCGCGCGCATACGCGGTTCATCGAAGGCTGTCTCGACGAGCTGTCCGCGCCGCCGGCGCCGGAGGTCCTGCACGCTGCGGCGGCGATGGCCGCGTTCGCCGCGTCACGCGAGGCCGAACCGGTCGCGGTAATCGATGGCGAGGCCGCGGGCCTCGACCCGTGGGACGTCCTGGGACCGGTGGTCTGGTAGCGCCATGCCGAAGCGCCTGCACCTTTCTTCGGACAACGGCGACTGGTCAGCAGACGTCGCGGGCGCGCGGGTCTCGCTGACGAACGCAGTGGCGGATGCATCCCCCTCCGGCGGCCCGACCGTCGTCACTGTCACGCCCGCCGACGACCACCTCGTCGTTGACGGACTCGCCCGATCCTTGCCGGGTGCCGCAGCAGTCGCCGGCGACGTCGTCTGGGTGACGGTGGCAGGCGAGGTCTTCGCGTTCACGGTCACGCACGGCGCGCACCGCGTTCGCGAAACACGCGATGCCGATGCGTTCATGCCCCCGATGTCGGCGACCGTCGTGCGCATTGCCGTGAAAGTCGGCGACCGCGTGCAGGCCGGCGATGTGCTGATTGCGCTCGAGGCGATGAAAATGGAATTGCCCATCAAGTCGCCGCGCGAGGGCGTGGTGCGAGCCGTCCACTGCCGGGAGGGCGAACTGGTGCAGCCGGACCAGGTGTTGATCGAACTGGAGTAGCCATGCCGACTTCCAGCACGCGCATCACCATCTACGAAGTCGGCCCTCGTGACGGGCTGCAGAACGAGCCGACGGCCGTGCCCGCCGGCGCCAAGATCGCGTTCATCGACGCCCTCAGCGCCGCCGGCGCCCCGGCGATCGAGATCTCGGCGTTCGTCAATCCGCAATGGGTGCCGCAGATGGCCGATGCGGCGGCGGTCTCGACGGGCATCGCGCGGCGGCCCGGCACGCGGTATTCCGCGCTCGTGCCGAACCTCAAAGGCCTCGAGCGGGCGATCGCGGCCGGCCTCACGGAGGTCGCCATTTTCGCCGCGGCGTCGGAGACCTTCAGCCGCCGCAATATCAATCAGTCGATCGACGCGTCGCTCGTGACCTATCGCGACGTCGCCCGCCACGCGCTGGCGGCGGGCCTCCGCGTGCGCGGGTACCTGTCCACGGCGTTCGGGTGCCCGTATGAGGGCGACGTGCCGATCGCGCGCGTCGTCGAACTGACCCGCGCCCTGCTCGATCTCGGCGTGTTCGAAGTGGCGGTGAGTGACACGATCGGCATCGCGCATCCCGGCGACGTGCGGCGCCGCCTCGGTGCGCTGACGCCGTCGATTCCGGCGGCGCAGGTGGCGCTCCACTTCCACGACACGCGCGGGACGGCGTTGGCCAACGTCCTGACGTCACTCGATTTCGGGATCACGACGTTCGACACCTCGGCCGGCGGCCTGGGCGGCTGTCCGTACGCGCCCGGCGCCTCCGGCAATCTCGCGACCGAGGATCTGCTCTACATGCTCGATGGCCTGGGCTACGACACCGGTCTGTCAATTGACGCGGTCTATCGCGCGTCGCTCGCCGTCGAGCCGTTCATCGGTCACGCATTGCCCTCGCGGTACGTGCGGGCCCGAGCGGCGACGGCCACCTCCAGTGCCGACGGCACGCACTGACGCCTGGCTCGACGCGCTCATCGCGCGCCAGGGCGCCGCGATGTCGCGGCCGGAGTTTCTCAAAGCGATTCGCGCGCTGTCGGCCCGCTACGTCGAGCGGCGCGGCACGCTGCCCGATCGGTCTCCGCTCGATTCGGCCGGCAAGCGCGCGGCGTTCGCCGGCTTCTATGCCCCGCTCCACTTTCTGACGATGCGCGGCATCATCCGCGCCGTGGGGGCGGACCAGACGACGATGGACACCATCATCGATCTCGGCTGCGGCACCGGCGTGGCGGGAATCGCCTGGGCGTGCGAGGCGCAACGCCCGCCGGCGATCGAGGGCGTCGATCAGAGCAGCTGGGCGCTCGATGAGGCGCGCCGGAACTGGAGAGACCTGGGCCTGCACGGCCGCGCGCAGCGGCGCGATCTGGTCGTCGAACTCGAGCGGCTGGCGGCGACCCACGAGGCGCGTCCGGCCGCGCGCGGCATCGTGATCGGATGGAGCCTGAACGAACTGGCGCGCGAGGCGCGCGATCGCGCCGAGCGCGCGATCCATACCCTCGCCTCGCGCGGCACGCGCGTGATTGTCGTGGAACCGATTGGACGCCGGCTGGTGCCGTGGTGGCCAGCGCTGGCCGAACGTGCCGTGCGCGCCGGAGCGCGGGCGGACGAATGGCGGTTCGAGGATCCGCTGCCCGCGGCGCTGGCCTCGCTCGATCGCGATGCGGGGTTTCAGCGAGAAGGGCTGACGGCCCGCAGCCTGGCGTGGCTGCCTACGGCGTCAGCTGCGCCGTAATCCACGTCGCGGCGTCATCCACGGAGTCGTACCGGCACACCCGCGCCTGGGACGGATGCAGTTCGGCCAGCCCGAGCAAGAACCGCGAGACGCGCGCATCGGATTCGGCCAGCACCAGCACGCGCTTGCCGGCGCGCAAGGCGATCGCGACTTCGGCGCCGACGCCCAGCGACGGCTCGCCGACGTATGCGACCAGCGCATCGGCCGCCGTCACCTGATCGATATCCCGCTCGGCGACCTCCAGATTCGTGAGGTGTCCGTCACGCACGGGGTCCGCATGCTGATGCGGCACATACGCTTCCCACCCGGCTGTCCGGCACGCATCGCCAAACCGCTCGTAGAGCGCCCGCGACCGATCGAGCGCGGCCGCATTGATCAGTGCACCGGAGATATAGGCCAACATGGGCCGACAGTGTACAGGTAACGCCGGTTGCCGACGGTCACCCGTCGTGACGGCTGACCGAGGTCGAGGACGACTCCGGGAATCGATTCCGGGAATCGATTCCCGGAGTCGTCTTTGGCACGTCACACGACGCACACGCGCCAGTCGGCCGGCGGCGCGATCGGTACCAGCGCCAGCCCAGCACGCCGGCGGCGCCGAGCGCCATCGCCGTCACCAGGGCGTCCTGCCACATCGCTACGACACCCCCAGCGCCGTCAGCGACTGATAGACGATCAAGGCCGCCACGTAGGCGACGCCGGACATATACCCCAACTGTAACGCCGCCCACTTCAGACTGCCAGACTCGCGGCGCGTGACCGCGAGTGTCGGCAGGCACTGCATCGCGAGCACGAAAAAGACGAGCGCGCTCGCCGATGTGGCTGGAGTAAAGACCGGACGGCCGTCTTCGCGCCGCATCGTCCGCACGCCAGACATGACGCCGGCTTCATCGTCGCCGGCGCCAGCCAGCACCGCCATCGTCGACACGAAGACTTCGCGCGCCAGAAAGCTCGTCAGCAGCCCCGCGCTCAACTGCCAGTCGTAGCCGAGCGGCGCGAACACCGGCTGTACCGCATGGCCAAGGCGACCCGCAAAACTGCCCGCCTGTTGCGCGCGCGATTCGAGGCGGTCGGCCTGATCGACGAGGACGCCGGCGTCGGCCGGCGTCGGGGCCGCGGCTGCCTGCGCGCGCAACGCGACCGCGTCAGGCGGCGGCGCGACGTGCGGATACGCGCTCAGCCACCACATCACCACGCAAATCGCCATGATGACGGTTCCGGCCGTTTGCAGGAACGACAGGCCCTGGTCCCGAGCGGTTAGCAGCGCATTGCGCACCGACGGCACTTGGTAGGCCGGCAACTCGAGGATCATCGGGCTGGCCCGCCCAGGGAGGATCGTGTGGCTGAAGAGCATGGCGCTCAGGAACGCGGCGCCGGCGCCGAGCATGAAACACCCCGCGAACGCGACCGGGGCGAGCGACGGATGATCGGCAAACAGCAAGCTCGTCAACATGACGAAGACGGGCAATCGCGCCGAACAACTCATGAACGGCGCCACGAGAATCGTCACCAGGCGATCGCGCCGATTCGGAATGAGCCGCGTGCTCATGAGTCCGGGCAGCGCGCAGGCGTGCGACGTCAGCAGCGGCACGAACGCGTGTCCCGGCAACCCGAACCGGTGCAGGAACCGGTCCATGACAAACGCGGCACGCGCCAGATAGCCGGTGTCCTCGAGCAGGCTGATCAGAAAGAACAGGCAACAGATCTGCGGCAGGAACACCACCGTGCCAGCGATGCCGCCGATGACGCCGTCCGTCAGCAGATCGCGGATGGCCCCGGCCGGAAAGTACTGCTGCACGAGCGCACTCAACGCGGCGAACGTCGTGTCGATGAGCTGCATCGGCACCTGGGCGAGGAAAAACAGGGCCCAGAACAGACTGCCCATCACGACCACGAAGACTCCAAGGCCGATCAGCGGATGCGTGAGCAGGCGATCCATCCGCTCGGTGTATTCGCGCGCGTTGCCCGCCGCCTCCGGCGATCGTCGGACGACAGAAGCCGCGACCGAGCGCGCCCAGCCAGTGAGCACGTCGTGAGGCGCGTCGGGCCCCGGCCCCTCGCGGGCGGGTACCGCGACGCCGGATGGCGTCTCCGCCATCTTCTCGATCGCTCGCCGCAGGTCCTCGATGCCGAGCCCCCGCGACGCCACCATCGTCACTACCGGCACACCGAGCCGCTCGCTCAAGACATTCGCGTCCACGGCGAGGCCGCGTCGCGTCGCGACGTCCATCATATTCAGGCAGACGATGAGGCGCGTGTGCGCGGCGAGCAATTGCCCGACGAGAATCAGGTGCCGGCTCAGGTTCGAAGCGTCGACAATGACGACGACGACGTCGCCCTTACGGCGCGCGTCGCTCATGGCGGTGCGGACGATGCGCGCTTCGGGCGTGTCGAGCATCTCGTCGTAGATGCCGGGCATGTCGAGCATCTCGATGAAGACGTGGCCGCGCCGCAGCGTGCCGGTCCGCAGCGCTGTCGTCGTGCCCGGAAAATTCGAGGTCTTGGCGCGCGCGCCGCAGAGCAGATTGAAGAGCGTGGTCTTGCCGGTGTTCGGATTACCGACGAGCAGGGCCCGAAGCCGGACAGGCGTCGGCTGCCCCGGCACGACCGGGGCGGTGTCGAGGGCAGGACCCGGAGCCATTCGGGTCGTCAGACGACGGGCGGGTCTGGGATGACGAAGATCTGGGACGCGACGGTGCGCGATACGCCGATGCGCGTGCCGCCGACCTGCAGGATGCACGGCTCGCCGGCCTTGCACAGGCGGAATTCCTCGGCGCCCGACAGCCCGAGGGCCCGGAGCAGCCCGACGGACTGGGCGTCAAGGCGCGCCTCGTGCAGGCGGCCGGTACGGCCGGTGCCCAGGGCGCTGAGCGCGATCGGTGGCGTCGCCACGTGAGGCATCGTGTCCGCAAGCGTATCACTAAATGAGACGAGTCTCATTTACAGCGGGCTAATGAGACGGCGTCGGCGATCAGTAGTGTTCGGCGATCGGGCGCACGCGGCCCTCGAAGCGTTCCTTCGCGGGCTTTTTTCGCAACGGCGGGAGTTGCATCTCCGGCGACGGCACCTTCGTCTCGTCCACGTGTTCGAGCAGGTGCCGAATCAGATTCAGCCGGCCCTGCCGCTGATCGTCGAACCGCACGACATGCCAGGGGGCGTGTTTCGTGTGGGTCGCCTTGAACATCGCCTCGCGCGCCCGGGTGTAGTCGTCGTAGTGGTCGCGGGCTTTCAGATCGATCGGCGAGAGCTTCCAGCGCTTGAGCGGATCGGCCGCGCGCTCGGCAAAACGCGCTTCCTGTTCGGTCTGATCAACGGACAACCAGTATTTGAACAGCCGCACGCCATCGTCGACCAGCATGCGCTCGAAGATCGGCGCCTGTTTGAGGAAGCGCTCGTACTCGGGCTCCGTGCAGAAGCCCATCACCTTTTCGACACCCGCGCGGTTGTACCAGCTGCGGTCGAACAGCACGAGTTCCCCCGCGGCCGGCAGATGCGGCACGTAGCGCTGGAAGTACCATTGGGAACGCTCGCGGTCTGACGGCTTGGCGAGCGCGACGGTGCGGACCTGGCGCGTGCTGAGTGTCGCCGCGATCGCGTTGACGACGCCGCCCTTCCCTGCCGTGTCACGCCCCTCGAACAGCACGATCATCCGCGTGCCAGTGTGCTGCAGCCAGCGGGTCAGGTTGTTCAAGGCGATTTGCAGCGGCTCGAGGTGCTCTTCGTAGTTTTTTCTTTTCACGACACCCCTTCAACCTATCGTGACGCGCTTGACGCCGCGGTCGACGAGCCACTGCTTCAGCCGGTGGCGTTGATCGCCCTGCAGCATGAACGAGTCGCCCTGGATGGTGCCGCCGCACCCGAGCGCCGCTTTCATGGCTTTGAGCCAGGCTTCGCGCTCCGCCGGCGGCAGGGCCAGTTGTTCGATGACGGTGGCTTCCTTGCCGCCGCGGCCGGCCCGCTCCATGCGCACGACCGCGCGAGGATAAGTCTTCGCAGGTTGTGCCTTGGGCGAAGGGGGCTCGGGTCTCGCTGGCACGACGTTCGTGTGAGCGAGACCCGACTCCTCCTGCTTGCGCAACGGGCCGAGCGACGCGAACGGATTGTTGAAACGATCGCCGGACAGGACGCCTCCTACTTAACCGCCTTCGCCCAGGCCGCCGCTCCGCCGACCACCGGCAGCACGAGCCGCGTTCGGTCGAGATCGATGGTCAATTCCGTTCCGGGCTTGGGCCAGAGCGTGAAATCCTTGTCGCTCGACAGAATCATGAGCCCGATCCGCTTGCCGGCGGGCACGATCTGATCGTCCGGCTCCAAATCGAACGTCATCGTCACGAACTTCCCGGGCTCCAGCGGCCGCCCGGCCTTGCGTGCGTTGTAGTCGCCGCCGCGCGTGAGGGACTCGGCATTCTGCGGGTCGGCCCAGCCGCGCGTAATCAGATTATTGGTGCCGATCTGGCCGCCGGCCCACGGCAGTTGCACGAGCCAGACGGAGAGATTGGCCGCCGGCTTGTTCGAGGCCAGCGCAATGGTGATGCGCGAATACCCGGACAGATGCACCGGCTCCAGGAGTTCGGGCGTCGCATAGATCAACCGGTGGGTCGACTCGCTCTCCGCGGCGAGCGCCGGCCCACCAGAGCTCACGTCATCGATCAACGTCTCGTGCCCCTGCGATCCCGGCACGCTGATGGCGAGCGTGCCCGCTGACTTGCCACCGACTCCAAGTGCGAGCGTGACGGCAGCGGCCGCCGGATTCGGATAATCCGCGTACGGCGTCGGCGACAGCGCCGCCCCGCCTCGGCCACGGCCTGCACCCGGCGCCGCCGGATCCGCGGGTGGAGCCGGCGCCGCTTCGCGCACGATCCACGCCTTCGGCCCGGACTCGACATCGTTCTCGACCCCGTAGAGGAAATGCGTGAACCAGCGGTTCTTCATCTCCATCGGCGGATCGCCGCCGTGTCCGCCCTGGTGGTAGTACGCCTGCAGCGGCACTCGTCCCTTGAGCGCGGTGTAGATGCGGACGCTGTGTTCCGGAACGACGTTCCAGTCATTGAAGGCGTGCGACATCAGCACCGCCGCCTTGATGTTGCCGACGAGCGGCAGCAGATCCCGCTTCTGCCAGAAGTCGTTGTAGTCACCGTGCTGCCGATCGCGGCCCGCGACAAACTCGCCGTCGCGATACGTCTTGTTGCAGTACTCGCGTCGAACCGTGTCGCCGCTGTTGATGTAGTCGTACAGGTAATCGATATCCTCGCCGAGCCAGCCGCCTGGATGACGGACGAGGCCGTTGGTCCGGTAGTAGTGGTAGTACGACGTGTTCGGCGCGACAGGGATGATCGCTTCGAGGCCCTTTACACCGGTGACCGCCGCGGCCACGGGTAGTGTGCCGTTGTACGACGTGCCGATCATGCCGACTTTGCCCGTTGACCAGCCGGTCGCCTTGACCTGCTCGGATCCGGTTGGCGTCGTGAATCCCTTCGCGCGGCCGTTCAACCAATCAATGACCGCTTTCGGCGCCAGCCGTTCGGGCGCGTCCCCGACGGTCGGACATCCCTGCGACAGCCCCGTGCCCGGCGCCTCGGAGTGCACGACGGCAAAGCCGCGCGGCACCCAGTCCCCCACGATCGAGTTCGCGACCCGCGCGCGCTCCGGCTGAAAGACAATCGGCGCCTGTGACTGGCGCGCCGGAGGCGGGGCCCCCACTTCCTGGTTCACATTCCACAGCCGCGACCGATCGTTCGAGGTGCCGGCGTAGTACGGCGACGATTCGTAAATCACCGCGACCTTCAACCCTTCGGTCTCGGTCTGCTTCGGCCGCACGACATCCGTGAACATGCGGTCGCGGGCGCCGTCGCCGTCGGAATCGAATTCCGTCTCGACCCACAGCTTCTCGCGAATCCACTGCGCGGGATCCTGGAAGCCCGGCACGATCTGCGCCTGCCCGTCCGTGAACACCGGCACCGCCTTCTGCGGCGCCCCCGCCATCACCAGGGACGACGCGGTCGCGGCCAGCACGACGATCATTCCGAATTGCGGTCGGGTCATTAGATCCTCTGTTAATTAGTTGCGCGTGGGGCCCCACCCCCACGCGCACCTCGCGGCTCCCGCCGCTCGGCCGCTCAGCGCCCTCGCTACGCTCGGGGCTTCGCGGTCTAGGTTCGTTACCTTCGCGTGGGGCCCCACCCCCACGCGCTCCTCGCGGCTCCCGCCGCTCGGCCGCTCAGCGCCCTCGCTACGCTCGGGGCTTCGCGGTCTAGGTTAGTTACCTTCGCGTGGGGCCCCACCCCCACGCGCTCCTCGCGGCTCCCGCCGCTCGGCCGCTCAGCGCCCTCGCACCGGTCTCTCGTCTTTCAGCCAGTAGCTGAACCACTGCCGGATGCGGTTGAGGCGATCGGTCAGCAGCCAGGGTTCGCCCGTGCGTGACAAATCGTGATTCGACCGTGGATACCGGATGAACTCGGCAGGCACGCCGTTCTTCTGCAACGCCATGAACCACTGCTCGGCGTCGACGATCGGCGCGCGGTAGTCCTCTTCCGATTGAATCAGCAGCGTCGGTGTCTTGACCTTGTCCGCGTACTTCAGCGGCGACCGGTCCACATACGTGTCCCAGGCCTTCCACGGCGTGCCGAGGAACTCGCCTTCGGTCAGCGACTGTGCGTCGGACGCGCCATACCAGCTGAGCCAGTTGCTGATCATCCGGTCAGTTTCCGCCGCCTTGAACCGCGTGGTCTTCGTCGTGATCCACGCCGTCATGAACCCGCCGTACGATCCGCCCGTCACACCCAGGCGATCCGGGTCGACGTCGGGCCGCGCGGCCGCGACGTCCACCGCCTTCATCAGATCGAGGTAGTCGTCGTCACCCCAGCGCGCGCGAATCATGTCCTGGAATTCCGCGCCGTAACCGCTCGATCCACGCGGATTCGTATAAAGCACCCACATGCCCGCGCCGGCGAGATTCTGGAACTCGTCGAACCAGCCCTCGTTGTAGGCCGAGTGCGGTCCGCCGTGGATGTACAGCACGAGCGGATACCGCTTGCCCGGCTCGTAGCCGTACGGCTTGACGAGCCAGCACTCCACTTCCTGATCGCCGACCGACTTGATGGTGAAGCGTTCGCTCGGCGACCACGCGATCGTCGCGTTGACATCCTTATTGAAGTGGCTGAGCTGGCGCTCCGTGCCGTCGAACTCTGACAGGAACAGTTCGGTCGGTGTCTCCTGGGCGGTCGCGATGTAGGCGACCTTCGTGTGCGCGCTGTCGTAGGTGAATCCGGAAATCCGGCGCCGGCCCCCGACGAGTTCTTTCCGATCGCCCGTTCGCGGGTTGATGCGATACAGCGCGTTGCGGCCGCCCACGTTCACCTGCATCAGCAGGTCGCCGGACGGCAGCCAATCCACCGGCCCGCCATCCGTGCGCAGATCGGCCGTCAGGCTCTTGCTCGCGCCGGTCGTCACGTCCGCCAGGTAGATGTTCGTATTGGTGTTGGGCCCGTTGTTCGCCGTGAACGTGATCCACCGCGAGTCGGCGGACCACTCCACGCTGCTCTCGGTCCCCGGCGTGCGAATCCGCTTCGGCGCGCCACCAGCGGCCGGCATGACGAACAGTTCCACCTGCAGCTTGTCGCGCGTCGCCGACGCCCGCTCCGCATCGGTCCCGAGCGCGGCGATGCCGTCGCGGACGGTCTTGATGGCGGTATCGGGACGCAACTCCGCGTCGGCCGCAAAGACGATCCACTTGCCGTCGGGCGAGACCGTAGCCGTGCGATGGGAGTACAACGTCGTCGTGACGGGCTTGGCGCCCGATCCGTCCTTGTGGTCAATCAGGATCTGAGTTGGCGGCCCGTCAACCGCCGGCGCGTTACCCCGGCCAGCACCGCCGCCACGTGCACCGGCCGCCGCACCGCTCGCCGCAGCGATGGGGCCCGCGCCCGTGCTCGGCACGTAGCCGCGTCCGTTGGCTTTGTAGCGCGCGTCGATGATCTGCATGCCGTCAAAGCGCGCCGGATCGAGCGGCAGCGTGATCGCATTCACGGGCGGCCGCGCCATCGGGGGCATCGCCGCGTACGCGTCGGCGGCTCCTGAGCTCCGGCCTGGCGCAGACGAGACCGTGCCATCCGGTGCCGCCGCTCCGCGCGCCGCACCGCCGCCACCGTTGCGGCCACCGCCGGCATTGCCACCATTCCCGCGCCCCGTCGTCACAGGCGCCGCACCCGGCACGCCCGTGGACACGATGAAGCTGCCGTCCTTCGGCGACGTCGCCGACGGCCCCGCCGGGCCCGCGCCGCCCGCGCGCCCGCCGAAATCTCCGCCGCCGGCATCCGCCGCGGCATTGCCGCCGGCCGCGCCGGTGTACTGAAACTCGCCGCCCGCGCGATCGAGCCGCACCGCCCAGCGGTTGCCGGAATAGCCCGGGCGCGTGGACGTAAACAGGAGCATCGTGCTGTCCGCGCTGAAACTCGGCGTGGTGCTGTCAAACCCCGGCGCGCTGAACCGCTGCGGTTCGCCGGCGCCCGGTGCCGTGGAGGCGAGCCAGATTTCATTGACGCGCGCGTTCTTCGCCTCGATGACGTTGGTCACCTGCACGGCGACGTACTTGCCGTCAGGGCTCATCACGGAGTTGCTCAGCGTCTTGACGCGATACCAATCACCGGGGGTGAACGCGCGCGGCGCCGCTGGCGTCTGCGCAAACCCGGGAAGCACGGCGATCACCAGCCCGACCGCGAACAGAACACGGCGCATGGAACTCATGAAGGGTCTCCTGAACAAACTAACAACTAACAACTAGCAACTAACAGGTTTGCGATTTTTGCTCTATTTCACGTTCAGTGCGTTGAAAATCACGCGGAACGTTCCAAATGGCTGGCCGCGCCACTGCGGGCGGAAGCCGAGCAGCAGTACGTGCCCCTGTCCGAGTTCGGCGTCGATCGCGGCGGCCTTGCCCTGTATCAACGCCGCGCCCTGCAGGAAGCCGGACGCCAGGGGTGATTCCTTGTCCGGGTACCGCGCGATCACGGATCCCTTGAATCCGTCCGTGGTCTCGAACACCGGACCGCTGTCATAGAACACGGCGGCGCGTTCGGGCATGCCGGCCATGAATCGATTCGTCGTGTCTGGCAGCACGGTCAGCAACGATCCGCCGACAAAGAACTGTTGCCGGCCGACGCCAGCGACGACGTTGCGGACAGGCAGTTTGAGTTGATCGATGGCAAAGCTGCTGCTGCGGTTGAAGCAGACGAGCGTGCCGCCCGCGCGCACGAAATCATCGATGGCCTTGACGCGCGCATCGACCGTCGCGGCCGGATCCGGTGGCGTGATGTTGGTCAGACTGACACCACCTGCCGCCCCCGTCGCCGCACCCCCGCCGCCACCTCGGCCGCCGCGCCCTCCCGCGGCCGCGGTCACGCGCGCATCGTCCGCCAGCACCAGCACGTCGATCTTGTCCTTGAGTCCCCCGGCCTGGACCATGTCGCCGGAGACGCGGACGTACTCGAACTCGTATTGATCGAGCACCCAACGCGTCCAGCCTTCGTCCATGCTGGTGTCGCCCTGGAACAGGCCCACGCGCGGACGAGCCGCCTTGGCGGCTGGTGGCGTGACGCGCTCACCGTAGAGCGCCAGCGAAGAGACGAGCGCATCCTGCGCGGCTGGCGTGAGGCCCGTCACGACATAGCGCCCGGAGGCGGCGTCGGCGCCGGGTTGCCACCGCACCGTCGCGCCGGCTCGCCACGCGCGATTGATGGCTTTGAATGTGTTGTTCTGCGCAGGGTTGAGCGCCAGCGCCGTGCCGGTGCCCGTGACGCGGCCTGCGGGCGGCACGATGGCTTTCGCCGCGGGCATGGCATCGAACCCGATGCCCGGCGCGCTGTCGAACGGCGCGGCATCGACGGTCGCCACGCTGTTGTACGAGGCGGGCGCGGTCGCGGCCGCGACTGCTTCGCCAAGAAATTTCATCGACGCCCTGGCCGCATCCGTCAGGGGTTTGGTCGCCGCCACGGTGCGCACGCCCATCGCGAGCGGCAGCGTCCATCCGGCCGCGTCGTACGGCTGATCGAGCGGGCCGCCCGGGGACTCGCGAATCTCGGGGTACTTCTGGACGTCGAGCACTTCGCGCGCCAGCGCCGCGAATTCCTGGTCGGCCGGTATGACCCAGGTGCCCGCGGCGAACGTCTCGCCCTCGGCGTCGACCGGCCCGGTCAGTTGCGCGACGCGCACGCCGCTGAAGGCCAGCCGCCGCAGCATCTCGACGGCTGCGACCGGATCGCGCTGATCCTGCGGGATGAAATACGCGAACGGCGCCTCGCGGCGCCCGCGGGCAATTTGATCACGGCCCGACTGGTAGCGCGCGTACAGGAGCGTGTCCTTGTACTTCGACGCATAGTCGATCGTGGCCATCGACGCGGTTTCCATGTACTCGACTGCGTCGCGCAGCCGCCACGTGCCGCCGAGCCACGGGCTCACGTACAGCGCCTGGGCGCGACGCATCGCCTCGGGCACCTGCTCCGGCGCCGACGTGCGCGGCGACGGGCCGGTCCCCTGCGTTTCGGTCCAGAAGGCGGGGATGTTCTTGAAGACCGGGTTGTAGTCGATATAACCCGGATACCACGCGTCGAACCCATCGCCCATGTGGGTCGCGCCGACCTTGCCCTCGCTGTTCAGGCGCTGCGCGATGGCCATGCCGATCATGTTCACCTCGCTCGAGATCAGGCCGGGTGCGTGCGTCGCGATCGGCTCGGCGAACGGCGGCAGCCAGATGCGCGTCGGGAACGGCGACGACTGGTGGTGGACGTAGATGATGTTCGGTTCCCACTGCCGCCACGCGAACTCCATGACGCGCGACTCGATGGTGTTGAGCATGTACGCGTCGCGGTTGTTGTCGTGGCCGACGTACTCCTGGTACAGCCGGGGCAGGTTCAACCCCTGGTTCGGATTCGTACCGACGCCCGCCATGTAGTAATCGGCGATCATCGAGTGTCCGTCGGGATTGATCGTCGGCCACAGCATCAGGATGACATTGTCGAGCATGGCCTTGGTCTCCGGCTCGTCGGCGCGGCTGACCAGGTCGTACAGGAGTTGCGGCGTGTGCTGCGGCCCTGCGACTTCGCTCGAGTGGAGGCCGCCGTCGATGTGGACGAACGCCTTGCCCTCGCGCGCCAGCCGGCGCGCGTCCGCGTCGGTCAACCCCTCGGGATGCGCGAGCCGCCGCGCGATCTCACGGTAGCGATCGACCTGCCGGAGGTTCTCGGCCGATGACACGAGCGCGAAGTAATAGGTGCGCCCCTGCGAACTCTTCCCCGCCTCGACGAGCCTGACGCGGTCGCTGGCCGCGTCGACTTTCTGAAAGTACGCGAGGACTTGTTCGTAGTTGGCCAGCCGGTAATCCGCACCCGGCTGAAAACCCAGGACCGACTCGGGTGTCGGGATCCCTGCGGCCGGCGCCTGCCGCGCGGGCAGCGTGACGGAAAGGCTGACCAGAGCGGCGGCTAATAGGACGACTAAAGCTCGCATGGGGATTCGATGAGCGAATTCTAGTTCAGGTGCCCCCTTCGCGACGTGCATCAGACCGTCGCTTCGAGGGCCAAGGTCCCGCCTTCGCGACGCCGGCAATCGCCGTCGCTTCGGCGGGCAGGCCCCGCCTTCGCTCCCGACTCCCCGGCGAGTGCGCGCCCGCGCACGAGCCACGCGAACGACGCGCGATTTGTCCGCGCCGACCCATCGGACGAATCGCGCAAGTGAGCTGTAAGGGGGTCCCGCCTTCGCGACGGGCGCACGTGCTCATCGCTTCGGCGGGCAGGCCCGGGGACGAAGTCGCCGGTTCCCGCGAGTGCGCGCCAAGCGCACGAGCCACGCGAACGACGCGCGATTTGGCCGGACAATCCAGCGGCCGAATCGCGCAAGTGAGCGTGCAAGGGGTCCGGGGACGAAGTCCCCGGATCAATATTGGAGGCGCCGCCCGGAATTGAACCGGGGATGGAGCTTTTGCAGAGCTCTGCCTTACCGCTTGGCGACGGCGCCTTTTGAGAAAGTCAGAAGTTGGAAGTCAGAAGTCAGAAGTGTGGAACGCCCTGACGCCTGCCAACTTCGTTCAGTTGGAGGTGGGCCAACAGCGCTCGATCAGTCGAATCCGTGTGCTCATGATCCAGACCATCCAAGCTTTCCAGCCGGCCCGTCGCCTGCCCCGCCGATCTCTGCCTCGGTGCTCGCAGAGAGTAGCGGCCGAGTGGAGCCGGCCGCGAAGGGCCGGCGCAACGAGAGCCGCCAGCTGGGGTGCAGGGGCCCCCAGCGATCCAAACGTCCCTGCGGTCCAGCGGAGCGAGCGTCGCAGCGCGAGCGCAGCGCCGACCGCCAGGCGGGGTGCAGGGGCCCCCGCCGATAAATATTGGAGCGGGAAACGGGATTCGAACCCGCGACTTCGACCTTGGCAAGGTCGCACTCTACCACTGAGTTATTCCCGCCCTGCCTGACCTTTGAGTCTACACAAACACCCGGCGAACCACCAAATGCGCCCGAACGATGGCACCGTCCGCGGGGCCGATCTAAAGGATCAATATCGGTACCAATACGGATCGCATTACTGCTGCGCCGACGTCCTCACACCACGTGGTCGCGCAGGAACGAGGCGCCTTAGAATGAGAGGAAGGAGACCCACTGCCATGAAATCACATCGCGTTGTGCTCTTGGCGCTTGTCGTCGCACTGATCCCTCTCGTCGCGGCCGTCCGCGTCGTACCGGTCGCGGCGAGCCCGGCGGTCCAGGCCGCGCCGGCCGTCAAGGTCATCGAAGTCAAGGCCGAGAAGTACCACTTCACGCCCGACAAGATCGACATTCCGATCGGCACCGCCGTGCAGTTCAAGATCACGGCGCTCGACAACGAGCACGGCTTCGAGATCGAAGGCGTCAAGGACAGCTGCGTGAAGATCCCGAAGGGGGAAACGAAGACCGTCGACTACAAGGCCGAGAAAGCCGGCAAGGTCAGCTTCAAGTGCTGCCACACCTGCGGCCTCGGACATATCCGGATGAACGGGGCGATGACGGTGAAGTGACGCTGACGGACAATCGATCCATCGGTTCATCGATCCATCGATCCATTTGAGGTGGGCGGCTTCGCCGCCTTCAATTATTCAGTTGGTGCCGAGCGCTTTTCACGCGCACCCACTGCGCATGGATCGATGATCAAATGGATCGATGATCAAATGGACCGATAGGCCCGATCTATCATTTCCCTCATGACCATCATCCACGACCCCTCCGTGCGCGCGTCCATTGAGGCGCGGCTGGCGAAGTTGCGGCCCGACTCCGCAGGCGTCTGGGGCCGGATGACCGTGGACCAGATGTTGTGGCACGTCAATCAGGCGATGGGCACGGCACTCGGCAAGGTCCAGCCAGCGCCCGAGGGGATTCCGATTCCAAGCGCCGTCATGCGATTCGCGGTGCTCAAGCTGCCCTGGACGCGCAACGCGCCCACGAACCGGGCGTTCGTGACGGGCGACCGCCATGATTTCGAAGCCGAACGCGCCCGCTGCCGCGCGCTCATCGCTGACATCGTCGCCCGAGACGTCAACGTCGCGCCGCCGAAACACCCGGTGTTCGGCCAGATGAGCGGACGACAGCAGAGCCAGCTGCACGCGAAGCACCTGGACCACCACCTGAAGCAGTTCGGAGTGTAGGAAAGCGAACGGGAACGAACGGGAGCGAACGAGAGCGAACGGGAACGTCGTTGGAACGAGCGCGCCCGTTAACCCTTCTCGTCGCTCCCAGTCGCTCGCGTTCGCTCTCGTTCGCTCCCGTTCGCTCTCGTCGCTCCCTATCTCCCTCTCGACGTCGGCGGCACGATGCCCTTCAGCCGCATATAGGTCACGAGATTCCCGTAGTGCTCGTTGAGGTGGCCGACGTTGCCGAGCAGCGCGGCCATCCGCGTGCCCTTGCCGCCGCCAAACGGCATGTCGATCGTCTCGATCGCGGTCTTGTCCGTCAGCGCCTTGAAGGCGGCGTCGCAATAGGCCGCGGAATCCTCGAACGCCTTGATGATCGCGACCTTGGTCACGAGTGAATCGAACGCGCTCTCCGACTTCGGCGTCTTCTCGCCCTTGGCGGCCGAGCAGAACTCGTAGTTGGCGCCGGCCGTGTGCGCGACGATCTGGCCGAATGTCCGCACCGTTCCGGGAACTGGCGAGTAGCTGTACGCCGCCTCCGGCACGTCGACGGCCGAGTCGTGAATATGCTTTTTCGCGTCCTCCCACTGCCCTCGGACCGCATCGCTGACCGGCTGAGCCGGGCCCGTCCGCGTCTGCGCGCCCGCCACACCCATCCACGCCATCGTCAGCACACCGAGACAGACCATCGAACGCTTCATTGCGAACCCCCGGACAAGAATACTTCGAACTTCAATTATCCACGTCCCAGGCATGGTCGATGACGCGCACCGTCATGGCCGGCGACCCGGCGCGGTCGATGGCCACCACGTCGAAGCGGCAAGGGGCGTCCAGATTACCGGTCCAGGCGAGGTAATCCAGCGCCATCGCGGCGACCCGCCGGCGCTTGGCGGGCGAAATGGCCTCTATGGCGCTGCCGCGCCGGCTCGATCGGCGGGCCTTGACCTCGACGAACACGAGCACGCCGGCGTGGCGCGCGACGATGTCAATTTCTCCAAAGCGGGTGCGGTGCCGCGTGGCAAGAATTGCGTACCCGCGGGCCGTGAGGACGTCGCGGGCGATGTCTTCGCCGAATTTTCCTAGGAGTTGTGGCTGTGGTGGCTCGGGCATGCCGTCGTCGGGAGCAACCGGTGTGCCAGTCCGTGCGCTTGCAGACCACTCCGGGAATCGATTCCGGGAATCGATTCCCGGAATCGTCTGTGATACCTCTACCGGCGGCGGGCTTTCGGCTTGGCCGGTGCCGCGGCAGCAGGCTTGACCGCTTTCGGGTCAGCCTTCGGCGCGGCCTTCGCCGCAACCGCGGGCTTCGCCGCAGCGCCTGGCTTGGCGCCAGCGGCGGGCTTTGCCCCAGCGCCCGGCTTGGCCGCGACGGCCGCAGCGCCCTTGCCGACGGCGACGGCTCCTTTGACCAGCTTGCCACCGGCCTTACCGGCAGGCGCGGGTGCCGGTGCCGGCACGAACGGCTTGGCCTTCCCCTTGCCTCGACCCTTCGCCGGCGTGGCGGCGAGCAGGCTCGGCGGAATGGTCACGGGCTTCCCGAGGATCTTCTCCGCGACTTTGAGCAGGTCCATCAGGAAATTGGGCCCCTCTTTCACGCGGCGATGCGACTGCGAGTAGAGGTCCTCGGCGAACTTCACCATGCCGCGCGTCTCGGGGAACCGCAGATAGGACGCATCGAGATCGCCGAAGCGCACGCGATCGAGCCCGTTGACGTCCTTCAGCATCGCCAGCAGCGGCCAGACCGGCTTGCCGCCGAACGCCGAATGATCGTCGGGGAGGCAGTGCATCATCACCGCCAGCAGCATCGACGGGTCGTCCGACTGCACGCCACGAGCGATCAGCCGCTCCTGGAGGTCGGTGGACTCATTGACGCGCATCACGGCGTGCATGCCGTGCACCTCGTCGAACCCGTCGTGGGTGCGGGCGAGGTCGTGCAGATAGACGGCACCCCAGAGCCGGGACGCCTCGTCGGCCATGCCGGTGGCCTCGATCAGGCGAAAGGCATGCACCATGACCCGGCCCACGTGGGCCTGGCCGTGAATCTTGCTGGGATGGGCAAAGTCAGACGGATGCGGAATCAGGGCGTTCAACCGTGGTTTCTCCAGCCTTAGATTCTATACTTTGCGGGGGGACTTCGTCCCCGCCGCGCCCCCTTACTCGCTCACTGGCACGATTCGGCCGGTGGCTCACCGCGGCCAAATCGCGCTGCGTTCGCGAGGCTCACTCGCTAACGCTCGTTCGCTGACGAGAGGGATCTCGGCCAGCCGTCCTTACTTCTTCTCCGGAAAGAGGCTGACTTTCACGTACCGGTTGGTGTTCAGGTAGCGCGTCGCGGCGTCCTGCACGGCCGAGACGGTCAGTTTCTGGTACCACGACGCCAAATCGAACAGCACGCCGATCTCGCCTTCCTCGCCGTACTCGTATTTCGTCGAAATCTGGGACAGCAGGTAGTCGTTGTCCTTGATGTTCGTCTCGTGCTCGCGGATGAAGGCCTCCTTGGCGTCGGCCAGCTGCTGCGCCGTCGGGCCGGATGCCTTGAACGCCTCGATCTCGGCAAAGACGCGTTTCACCAGTTCGTCGGTCCGCGCCGGGCTGCTGCCGAAATCGACGACGAAGCTGTACACCGGCTTCGGGTACTTCTCGTAGCTGGCCTGCGCGGCGACGCTGTACGTGCCGCCCATCTCTTCGCGCAGAATCTCGCGCAACCGCGTCTGCAGGACGGCGGCGGCGGCGCGAATGGCGATGCGCTCCTGCTGGGTGTAGGTGAACGGACCCGTAAACGTGATGCGCGTGTGGCTCTGCGGCTCGAGCCCTTTTTCCACGCGGCGCTCGACAATCGACGTCGGCGGCACCACGTTGCGATCTTTCCAGGTCTCTTTGCGGCCGGTGGACGGCAGCGACGCCAGGTATTTTTCGACCAGGGGCTTCAGGCGCGCCGGATCGATCGTGCCGACGAAGACGAACGTGAAGTCACCGGCATCGGCGAACCGATCCTTGTAGAACGCCATGGACCGCTCGAGATCCATCCGATCGATCATCTCGGGCGTGGGCGTACGGGCCCGCGGATGGTTCTGGGTCATCGCCTCGGTAATGGCTTCCTGGAACGCGCCCATCGGCTGCGCGCGCATGCTGCTGACCGCCAGCCTGGCCTGCGTCTTCATCAGCGTGAACAGGTCCGTGTCGGCGCGTGGCGCGGTAAAGCGCAGGTAGATCAGCTGGAACATCGTTTCCAGATCCTTGACGGAGGCCGTGCCGTTCAGGCCCTCGTCCAGGTCGCCGATGTACGGCGAGACGCCCGCGATCTTGTCCGTGAGCAGTTTGCGCAGATCGGTCCGGTTGAACTCCCCCACGCCGCTCTCGCCGATCAACGTCGCCGCCGGATCGGCCCAAATCAGCTCATCGTCGCCGACCAGCGACGTCCCGCCCGGGCTGAACGCCTGAAAGACGACTTCGTCTTCCTTGAACGTCGTCGGCTTGATCACGACCTTGGCGCCGTTCGACAGCACCCACTCGGTGATCCCGACCTCGGCGCGCACCGTCGTCTTCGTGATCGTGCCGGTCTTCGGCGTCGCGGAAAAGAAGGGTTTGGCCGACGTCGCGTCTTCGTAGGGCGTGAGGGTCTTGCTCGTCGCGGCCTTGATGGCGGCCATCAGCGTCGCTTCGTCGGGAATCTTGACCGTCGGTTTCTGCGGCGCGTTGACGAGGACGACGCGGTTGCCTTCGGGCATCCATTCCTTCGCAAGGCCGTTCACTTCGCCGAGGGTGATCGTCGGCATCACGCGACGGGTGATATCCACTTCGGCGACCAGGCCCGGAAACGGCTCGGCCTGCGTGAAATTCCGGACGAGCTCATCGGCCAGCTGCCCCGACGGCCGCTTGGAGATCTCGGCCATGGCCGATTCGACGGCCCGCAGATAGGACGTCTTCTCGCGATCGAGCTCGGAGCCCGTAAAGCCGAATCGCGTGACGCGCTCGGTTTCCGTAAAGAGCGCTTCGAGGGCCTTGTCGATGGCGTCTTCCTTGGCGAGTGCGCTCAGCGTCGAGGCCTCGGACGACTTCACGAACAGCCCGCGGCCTGCGCCGGCGCCGAGGAACGGCGCGTCGACCTTCTGCCCCATTTCCGTCAGCCGGGCCGAGAGCATCGCGCTGAAGAGCCGCTCGACGATCTGCTGGCGGTACGCGCCTATCGTCGACGGATCGCGCAAGGCCATCTTGCTGTACGCCGACACGGTGGCCATCGTGGCCTCGGGATCGGTGGCGATGGAGAACAGCGTGCCGGGCTGCTTCGGCACCTCGAACACCGGCCGCGGCTTTGGCTTGGCCGCCGCCGGAATCGCGGCGAAGTGCTTCTTGAGCAGCGCCTCCATGGCCGGCTTGTCGAAATCGCCGACGGCGATCACGCCCATGAGATCCGGCCGGTACCAATCGGCGTAGAACTGCTTGAGCCGGTCCACCTTGAAATTCTGGATGACGTCGGTCTTGCCAATGGGAATCCGCTCGGCATACCGCGATCCCTTGAGCAGCACCGGGAACTGCACATCCTGCATGCGCGCCTGCGCGCCGCGCCGCAGCCGCCATTCCTCCATGATCACGCCGCGTTCCTTGTTGACCTCCACCGCGTCGAACGTCACGTTGCGCGCCCAGTCATCGAGGATGAGGAGCGCGCGATCGATGACCGCCGGCTTGTCGGTCGGAATCTGCAGCGTGTAGACCGTCTCGTCAAAGCTCGTATAGGCGTTCACGTGCGCCCCGAACTTCATGCCGATCGATTCCATGAACGACACCATCTCGTTCTTGGGAAAATTCTTGGTGCCGTTGAACGCCATGTGCTCGACGAAGTGCGCCAGCCCCTGCTGATCGTCTTCCTCGAGAAGCGACCCGGCATTGACCACCAGCCGCAATTCCGCGCGCTTCTCCGGCAACGGGTTCTTGCGCACGTAGTACCGCAGGCCGTTCGGGTACGTCCCTGTCGTGGTGTCCGGATCGGTCGGCAGTTTCTGCGCCAGCTGGGTGGCCGTAAAGGGCGCGGGAGCGGCCGGCTGCGCCTGCGGGCGCGCCAGGACGAGCCCCGTCGCCGAGAGGATGGCCGCGACGAGGACAAACGGGAACACACGGCGGGACACAGTCATGAACGCTCCTGCCCCCATACTACCGGACGTCGAAGGTCACGTTCCTCTATCATGGGAAGATGCCTGCAAGCGCCGACCCCACACCGATCCGCTTCGACACGCTGAAGCTTGCCGATCCGATCGCGAAAGCCGTCGCGGCGCTCGGGTACGAAGAGCCGACGCCCATCCAGCGCGAAGCGATTCCGATCATGCTGGCCGGCCGTGACCTGATCGGCCAGGCCGGCACGGGCACGGGCAAGACGGCGGCCTTCGCGCTGCCACTCCTGCACCAACTGATGACGAAAACCGCCGGCGCCAAGGGCTCGGTGCGCGGGCTCGTGCTGGTGCCCACGCGCGAACTGGCGATGCAGGTGGCCGAGGCCATCCACAAGTACGCGAAGGGGTCGTCACTCACCGTGGTGCCGGTCTTCGGCGGCGCCCCGATGGATCACCAGATTCGGTCGCTGCGTCGCGGCGCCGATGTCGTCGTCGCCACCCCCGGCCGCGCGCTCGACCATCTGCGCCGCAAGACCCTCGCGCTCGATGCGCTGCAGGTGCTCGTGCTCGACGAGGCCGATGAGATGCTCGACATGGGCTTCGCCGAGGATCTGGAAGCCATCCTGACGTCGACACCGGCGACACGGCAGACGGCACTGTTTGCCGCGACCATGGCCCCGCGCATTGCCGCGATCGCGGAGCGCCACCTGCGGGCGCCGGCGCGGGTCCACATCAAGGCCGAAAAGCGGGCGCCCGGCAAACTGCCCCAGATCCGCCAGGCCGCGGTCATCGTCTCGCGGTCGATGAAGCCGGATGCGCTGGGCCGGTTGCTCGAATTCGAGGCCCCGACGTCGGCGATCGTGTTCTGCCGGACGCGGATCGAGGTCGACGAGCTCACCGAAACGCTGACGTCACACGGCTACGGCGCGCAGGCGCTGCATGGCGGCATGGAGCAACGCCAGCGCGATCGGGTGATGCAGGCGTTCCGATCGGGCCGCGCGGAAGTGCTCGTCGCAACCGACGTGGCCGCGCGGGGGCTCGACATCGAGCACCTGTCCCACGTTTTCAACTACGACATCCCCACGTCACCCGAGGTCTACGTGCACCGCATCGGCCGCACGGGCCGCATCGGCCGCGAGGGCGTGGCGATCACGCTCGTCGATCCGCGCGAGCAGCGCCACCTGCGCAACATCGAATCGCTGACGCGCCAGAAGATCGACCTCATGGCCGTGCCGACCGAGGCCGCGTTGCGCGTGCGCCGGCTCGACAGCATGCGCGGCGCGATCAAGGACCGCATCACCGCGGGCCGCCTCGAGGAGATCAAAGCCTTTGTCACGTCCCTGGCCGCCGACACCGACTTGATGGACATCGCCGCCGGGGCGATCGCGATGTTGTACGAGGGAAGCGGACCGGAGGCGGAGGACGTGGAGGAAGGGCCGGAGGTCGCGGAGCGGAGAGACGGAGGCGGACGGAGGGCCCAGGGCCCCGTCACCGTGTTGCGCGTGAATGCCGGACGTGATGCCGGAATTCGGCCGGGCGATCTCGTCGGGGCGATTGCGGGCGAGGCCAAAATCGACGCGAGCGAAATCGGCGCGATTCGCGTCGAGGAACGCCACTCGCTCGTCGAGATCCCGGCGTCAAAAGCCGATCTCGTCATCCGCGCGCTCAAGTCCACCAAACTGCGCGGCCGCAAGGTCGACGTCCGCCCAAATGGACCGATGGATCGATAGATCGATAGACGGCCGGCGCCTGCTTTTTACTTCCCCGGCTTCAGCGTCACTCTCACATATCGACCCGGATCCAGGCACTTCCTGGCGGTCTCGCGCATGAGCGCCGGGGTCAGGGCCTGAAAGATCTTGGGCACGTCCCAGAGCGACTCCGGCGGATCGCCGGCTTGATAACGCTGCGCCATTTGCCCGACGAGGAACGGGTTCTGCCGGATGTTCGTTTCGAAATCCCGCAGCAGCGCGGTCTGGATGTTGCTGACCTGTTGTGCTGTCGGACCCGTATTCCGCATCACCGCCAGTTCGGCCAGCACGCGATCGGTCAACGCGTCCACGCGCGCGGGGTCGCTCGTGAAATCGACGGACACGGTCGCCTGGGGCACCGGCACGCGCGCCACGTTGCCGGTCACCGCGACGTCGTATGTGGCGCCCAGTTCCTCGCGCAGGACGTCGCGCAGGCGGGTCTGGAGGACTTGCGCCAGCGCCACGACACTGACGGCATGCGCACGATCCGGTTCGACCACGCTCGAGAAGACCAGCACGGTGCGGGCTCTCGGATCGACGCCGCGTTCCACGACACGCCGCACGACGCCGGCCGGCGGCCGAATGCCCGGATCTTTCCAGGCGTGCGGCCCGCGCGTGGACGGCAGTGACGCCAGGTATCGCTCCACCAGCGGCCGCATGACGGCCAGGTCGAAACTGCCGGCGAAGACGAACGTGAACCCGCTCGCGTCGCTGAAACGCTCGCGGTAGAACGCGAGCGACTTGTCGAGGTCCATGCGGTCGATCGACGCCGCCGTGATCGGTTCGGCGCGGGGATGGTGCTGCGACAAAGCACCGGCCAGTTCGAGACTCAGCGCATACTCCGGATTGGCCGCCTGGTTGGCCAGCGCATCCCGCATCTGCGCGCGCAGCGCATCGAAGATCACCTGATCGCGCCGGGGCGCGGTCACGATCAGATGGATCAACTGAAAGACCGTCGTCAGTTCCTGCTTCGTGCCGCCGCCGGACAGGCCCTGTTCGAACGGGCCGATGACGGGCTGCACGCCGACGGGCCGTCCGGCCAGGTAGCGCCGGAGGTCGCCGCTCGCGAACCGGCCGAATCCCATGGACGTCACGACCTGCGATGCCGTTTGTGCGGGGACGAGGTCGGCGTCGGCCGCCAGGGACAACCCGCCTGGACTCACCGCGCTGAACACAATCTGATCGGCGTCGTACTTCGTCGGCAGCAGGACGACCCGCACGCCATTCGACAGCGTCCATTCCGTCAGGCCGATCGCCTCGTGCGTGACCGTCGTCGCGATCGATCCGGCCACGGGCTCGTGCTCGAGCAGGGACTCCGCGGTGACCCTGCCCACCCACGCTTTCACGTCGGCGCTTGCGGCGGCGGACACGGCGGCTTTCAGGGCCGCCTCGGTTGGCGCCGTCCGGCCGGCCTTCTCCGGTGCCGTCACGGCGACGATCCGGTTTTCCTCCGGCATCCAGGTCTTGGCGATCGTGTTGATTTCGTCGATCGAGATGCCCGGCAACAGCCGCGCGATCGTGTCCGACTCCCACTGCACGCCCGGCACGGGCTCGGTGATCGTGACGTGACGGATGTACTCGGCCGCGAGCGCGGCCGATTGCAGCCGATCCTTGTCCCCGATCAGGCGCTGATAGGCGCCGGTCAGCGTCGTTTTTGCGCGATCCAGTTCGGGCGGCGTGAACCCGAATTTCGCGACGCGCGCCCGCTCGATCAGCAAGTCCCTGAGCGCGGCTTCAGCGGCGCCGTCGCGCGCGGTGGCCGCGAGCGCTACCAGTTGCAGGCCGCGCAGAGGTTGCGTCACCTGCACCGCGGCGCCCAGCATGGGCCCGCCTGGCGCCTGCGCCACTTCCGCGAGCCGTTGGGAGAGCATCGACGTCATGAGCCGCTCGACCGTGTCGCGACGATAGTCGCCGACCGTGATCGACACGAGCGGACGACGCCGCGTCATGACGAGCACGCTCGTCGCGGTGGCCTCGCGATCGGTCGATACGAGCACCGACGTGCCGGGCTGCGCCGGCACTTCGAAGTCGGGACGCGGCCTGGCGCCGGATCGCGCCGGCAGGGCGCCGAACTTGTCGGCAATGAGACGGCCCATCGCGGCCTGATCGATGTCGCCGACCGCGATCACCGACATCAGGTCGGGACGATACCAGTCGTCATAGAACTGCCGCAGCCGCGCGGGCGTGAACGTGCGAATCGAATCCGGCGTGCCGATGGGCGCGCGATCCGCGTACCGCGAGCCCTGAACCAGCAACGGAAACTGCCGATCGCGCAGCCGCGTCGCCGCCCCCTGACCGAGCCGCCACTCTTCGAGAATGACCCCGCGCTCCTTTTCGACTTCGGCCGGATCGAACGTGACCTGGTGAGCCCAGTCCTCGAGGATGGTCAGCGCACGCGCGACCACCGCGGGATCGTCGGTGGGCACTTCGAGGTGGTACACCGTTTCGTCGTACCCCGTCTCCGCATTGACCTCGGGGCCGAAGCGCATGCCGATGGACGCCATGAACGCGCCGATCTCGTTCTTGGGAAACCGTTTCGTGCCGTTGAACGCCATGTGTTCGACGACATGCGCCAGGCCGCGTTGATCGTCGTCTTCGAGCAACGAGCCGGCGTTGACCACCAGCCGCAGTTCCACCCGGCGCTGCGGTTCGTGGTTCGCGCGCACGAAGTACCGGAGACCGTTCGGCAGCGTCGCCGTCGTGATCGTGGCGTCGAACGGCAGCTTCTCCGCCAAATCAACATGCGGGACGTCCGCCGGCGCGCCGGCCGCCGGGCTCGGGGGTGTTCCCTGCCGCAGATAAAGAAAGAGCCCGCCCACGAGAAAGGCGACGCCGACGACGCCGAGAACTGTGGACGATCGGGACGAGGAGGACATTGGTGCAAGTCTATCGATCTATCGATTGGAGCGACCGATCCATCGATCGGCTGGGGGAAGAGCACGCCGCGGAGCCGGACGGCCCCGCGGCGGTCGAACTGCGATCGTTAGATCATGTTGTTCAGGTTCCGCAGCGCGCGCACGCGCACCTTGCGGCTGGCCGGCTTGGCCTTGATCATGATGTCTTCGCCCGTGAACGGGTTACGACCCTTGCGCGCCGGCGACGCCGGGCGCTTCACGGTGCGCAGCTTCATCAACCCGTTGAAGTTGAATTCGCCGCAACCCTTGCCGAGATCAGCCGCGATCAACTGCGACATCACGTCGAACACTTCACGCACTTTCCCGGTCTTCAATTCCGTCGCCGCGGCGACCTGCTTGATGACGTCGCCACGAGTCCGGCGCGACTTCGCCGGCGTAACCTTGAATGCCTTCTTCTTTGCGGTCTTGGCCATGTGAACAGTCCTGTCAGCTAACGCGAACGGCAGCATGCCGAACGAGCGGCGCACAGCGTACCACGGATTTAGCGTGTTTCGTCGGCAGATCAAGCACTTTTCGAACGTCGCACTGCGAAGTTTCCCGCGCCGTCCGCAACGCCGTGCGCTATCCTGACCGTCCGTGCGCGTCGTCCTCGCGTCCTTCGGATCGTTCGGCGACCTCAACCCGCACCTCGGCCTGGGCCTCGCGCTCAAGGCACAGGGCGACCAGCCCGTCCTCGCGGTCACGCGCGCGTATCAACCATTGGTGGAAGCCGCCGGCCTCGAGTGCCGCCCCATCCGTCCGGATGGGGACCCGGCCGATCAGGCGGTCCTCTCTCGCGTGATGGACCCGATCTGGGGACCGCAGTACCTGATCCGGCGACTGATGATGCCGAACCTGCGCGCGATGTACGACGACCTCGCGGACGCCACCCGCAACGCGGATGTCGTCGTCTCCCACCCGCTGACCTTTGCCGTCCCGGTCTTCTGCGAAAAACACGGCCTGCCCTGGGCGGCCTCCGTACTGGCGCCGCTCAGTTTCTTCTCGAGACAGGACCCGCCGCTCTCGATCCCCAGCCCGCTCGCCGCGTCGATACACCGCCGCTGGCCGGTCGCCTCGTCCGTGTTTGGCGCCGTCGGTTTGGCCGTGACGCGGTCGTGGACCTCGGCGGTACAGGACCTTCGGCGCTCGGTGGGGCTGGGCCGTGGCGCGAACCCGGTGGGGCCGGGCCAGTTCTCCCCGCATGGCAATTTGGCGCTGTTTTCGAGCGTTTTGGCCCAGCCACAGGCCGACTGGCCTGCGCAGACGGTCGTGACGGGCGCCGTGCGGTACGACGCAAATCACGGCGGCATGGGGGAGGAGCTGGCGGAGTTTCTGGCGCAGGGTCCGCCGCCGATCGTCTTCACGCTCGGAAGCGCCGCGGTCGTCACGCACCAGGCGTCGCATTTCTACGAGGTCAGCGCCGCCGCGGCCACCGACATGGGGATGCGCGCGGTGCTCCTCACCGGTCAGCTGCCTGAGAATCGTCCCGCCGTGACCTCAGGCAATGTGTTTGTGACCCCGTGGGCTCCTCACTCGGAACTGTTCCCGCAGGCGGCCGCGATCGTTCACCAGGGCGGCGCGGGAACCCTGCACACCGCGCTGGCGTCGGGCCGGCCGATGGTGGTCGTGCCGTTCGCCCACGATCAACCCGACAATGGGGAGCGGGTGTTCCGTCTCGGGGTCGCGCGCGTCGTGTATCCGCAGCAGTACACCGCCAGGCGGGTCCGGAGCGAACTCGAGGCGCTGCTGGGAAACCCGGAAACGGCCGGGCGCGCCGCCGACGTGGGGGCGATCGTCCGTGCCGAAAACGGCGGAGCAACCGCGGCCGCCGAGCTGTCGCGTCTCACCGTGCAGGCGTCGGCAGGAGCCTGACGATCTCCGCTTCCACCGCCGCCGCGTCGATTTCTCCGGCAAACATCGCGACCAGCTGGCCCGTGCGATCGACGACGAACGTCATCGGCAGCGCGAGAATCGCCGGCAGCCTGGATTCGATCTCGAACGAGCTTCTGACGATGGGATAGGTCAGGCCGGTGGCGCGGCCGAAGGTCCGCGCGAAGTCGTCGCTGACGTTGTCCTGCAGCAGTCCGAGGACGAGGACGGTCTTCGCGTATTTCGCCTGCAGTGCGGCCAGCGCGGGGATTTCACGACGGCAGGGCGGGCACCACGTGGCCCAGACGTTCACGATCACGACCCGGCCCTGCCAGGTGGCCAGCGACCGATCGACGCCATCGAGGTCGCTCGCGCGAAACGCTTCCAGGGCGAACGGGGTCGCCAGGCGCTCGGAGCCGACGACACCGGGTTCCGGCTTGGCGCAAGCGGTCGCGAGCAGCATAACCGTCAGGACCATCGCGAGCTTGATGCCCGCATAGAGCCACTCCACGGCATCGCCAAAGCGCGCCGCCCACGCCGTCTCGGAGTGATGGCCGTTCGGATCTTCGACGTAGCGCAACGCGCTCGTCTGCGTGCGCAGCACGTCCCGCAATGCGCGCGTGTCGGCAATCGCGCGGGCGCCTTCGTGCGCCCCGATGTCGAGCCAGACACGCGGCGGCGGACGCAGCGCCACGCGCCGGAGCCGTTCGAGCACGACGCGATCGTCCCACCAGACCGACGGCGACATGATGAGCAGCCGGCCAGCCCGCCCGGGAAACTGGCGGGCGATGGCGACCGTGGCGAGTCCGCCGAGCGACGAGCCGCCCAACGCGACGCCGGCAAAGTCCGTGCGCGTCCCGTAGTCGTGCGCGAGGCGCGGCAGCAATGTTTCGAACAGGAATCGGCCGTACTCGCCGGCGCCGCCACCCTGGCGATCGCGACGGCCGGTCGGCGTGAACTCGCGGATCCGCAAGGGGCCGAGGTGATCGACGCCGACAATCACGAGCGGCGGGATGCGGCCTTCGGCGATCAGGGCCGCCGCCGTCTCGGCGACGCGCCAATGCTGGCCTGGCACATGCGCGCGGTCCGGCTCGAACAGGTTCTGGCCGTCGTGCAGGATCAGCACCGGCCAGCCGGCGGCGGGCCGGTCGTCCGTGCCCGGCACAAAGACCGTGACGGTGCGATCGGGCGCGTACGGCGGCCCGGCCGTCAGGTGCTCGAGCGAGGCAGACATCGAACTATCGTAGTATCGGACGCCACGCCGATGCGCCGCGATTACCACGTCTGGCATTCCGCCGTCCTCGGACGGCAGATGGAACTGCTCGTCTTCGGTCACGCCGGCCGCCCGGTCTTCGTGTTCCCGACGTCCATGGGATCGTTTTTCGAATACGAGGATCGCGGCATGGTCTCGGCGCTGGCCGGCAAGCTCGACGCCGGCGCCGTCCAGCTCTTCTGCGTGCAGACCATTGACGATGAGACGTTCTACGCCCGTCGGCCGCCGCGGGAGCGAATCGACCGCTACCTGACGTGGGAGCGGAGCCTGCTCACCGAACTGGTTCCGTTCGCACGCCACGTCTCAGGCCAGCCGACCTTCGGCGTCACCGGCTGCAGTTTCGGCGCGTTCCACGCGTTCACGATGGCGCTGCGCCATCCCGACGTCTTCACATCCTGCGTCGCGATGGGCGGCGCCTTCGATGTGACGCGCTTCCTGGATGGCTACTACGACCAGGATGCGTACCTGCTCTGTCCGCCGCATTTCCTGCCAAACCTGGCCGACCCGTGGTTCCTCGATCGGTACCGCGGGAACAAGTGGGTATTCGTCACGGGCGAAGCCGACATCTGCCGCGGGGCCACCGAAGAAGCCGCGGCGCTTCTCGCGGCCAAGGGCGTCCCGCATAGCCTCCACGTCTGGGGCCATGGGTCGCATCACGACTGGCCGGAATGGAGAAAAATGGCGGAAGCGTATGTGCCCTAGGGCCACCGCGAGGCCCGTCGCGTAGCGACGGCGCCGAGCGCCTCGACCAGCGCGCGGGGGTGGGGCCCCGCGCGAACTAATCAACCGATGGCCATTGGGATACTCTTTGTCTCTATGCGTATCGGCGTCCTTTTCGGCATGGAGGAGTCCTTCCCTCCGGCGTTGGTCGAGCGGATCAACGGCATGCGCATTCCCGATCTGACCGCGGAGTTCGTGCACGTCGGGGCGGTCCGGATGGACGAGCCGGCGCGCTATCGCGTCATCGTCGATCGCATCTCGCACGACATTCCGTTCTACCGCGCGTACCTGAAAAACGCCGTCCTCGCGGGCACGACCGTGATCAACAACCCGTTCTGGTGGAGCGCGGACGACAAGTTCTTCAACTACGCGCTGGCGGCGAGATTGGGCGTCGCGATTCCGCGCACCGTGCTGCTGCCGCACAAGACGCATCCGCCGAACACGACCGATCGATCGATGCGCAACCTGGAGTATCCGCTGCGCTGGAACGACGTCTTTGACTACGTCGGGTTTCCCGCGTTCCTCAAGCCGTTCGATGGCGGCGGCTGGCGCGATGTGTATCAGGTGCGATCGCCGGAAGAGTTCTTCGCGGCCTACGACCAGACGGGCCGGCTCTGCATGACGCTGCAGGCCGCGGTGAAGTTCCGGGAGTACTTCCGCTGCTACGTGATCGGGCAGTCGCAGGTGCGCCTGATGCCGTACGACCCCGGCCGGCCGCCGGCCGAACGCTACGTCCACAACCCGCCGCCGTACGACCCGCAGCTGCTGGCCCGTGTCGAGCGCGACGCCATCACGGTCTGCCGGGCGCTGGGCTACGACTTGAATACCGTGGAGTTCGCCGTCGAGGACGGCATCCCGTACGCGATCGATTTCATGAACCCCGCGCCCGACGCGGAGTTGCGGTCGATCGGGCCCGAGAACTTCGCGTGGATCGTCAACGCCGTGGCCGAAATGGCCGTGACCAAGGCGCTTGCGCCACCGGCTCCCCCGCCCACCCGCTGGGACGCGCTGCTGTGACCGCGCCGTCGTTCACGATCGGGATCGAGGAGGAGTACCAGACCGTCGATCCGAAGACGTTCGACCTGCGCTCGCACATCGCGACCGAGATCGTCGAAGAGGGCAAGCGCCGGATGAAGGAGAAGGTCAAGGCGGAGATGCACCAGTCGGTCATCGAAGTCGGGACCGGTGTCTGCCAGACCGTCAAGGAAGCCGCGATCGATCTCTACGACCTTCGACGGCAGATGATCGCGCTGACGGAGGAGAACGGCCTGCGGCTGGTGGCGGGCGCCACGCACCCCTTCGCCGACTGGCGGGTGCAGGATATCTATCCCGACGAGCGGTACCTGCAGGTCGTCGAGGACATGCAGATGGTCGCGCGCGCGAATTTGATCTTCGGCCTGCATGTACACGTCGGCATCGAAGATCGCGAAACGCTGATTCACCTCATGAACCAGATGCGGTACTTCCTGCCGCATCTGCTGGCGCTGTCGACCAACTCGCCGTTCTGGATCGGCATGAACACCGGCCTGAAGTCGTACCGCTGCAAGGTCTTCGACCGGTTCCCGCGGACGAACATCCCCGACACGTTCACCTCGTGGGCCGACTTCGAGGGATTCGTGAACCTGCTGGTGCGCACGCGCTGCATCGACAACGCGAAGAAAATCTGGTGGGACATCCGGCCGCATCCGATCTTCGACACGCTGGAGATCCGCGTCTGCGACATCCCGATGCGCGTCGAGGAAACGCTGGCCCTGGCCGCGTTGATTCAGGCGACGGCCGTCAAGTTGTACCGCCTGCACGCCACCAACCAGAGCTGGCGCCAGTACAGCCGCGCGCTGCTGATGGAAAACAAATGGCGCGCATCGCGCTACGGCATCTCGGGCTCGCTGATCGACTTCGGCCGTGAAACCGAAGTGGACGAGCGCGCGCTGCTGCGCGAGTATCTCGTGTGGGTGGACGACGTCCTGGACGAATTGGGCAGCCGCGAAGAGGTCGAACACATCCGTTGGATTCTCGACCACGGCACGGGCGCCGATCGTCAGCTCGCCGCCTGGCAGGCGTCGGGACGAGACTTGCAGGCGGTCGTAGATTTCATGATTACGGAAACCAAGCAGGGACTGTAAGGAAGCCAAGCACGTGAAGGAAGTCAAGGACGTGAAGCACGCCGAACTCCAACCGGGGGCTGCCAATGCGGTCCGCGTCTGTCTCAACATCCAGCCGCACGAACGCGTGACGGTGATCAGCGACGTGGCCTGCCAGGACATCGGCGAGGCGCTGGTGCGCGAAATCGAGGCGGTGGGCGCGGACTACGCGGCGTTCGTGCTCGAGGACGAGGCGGCACGGCCGCTGGTGGCGCTGCCGGATCGGATCGCGGCCGATCTGGAGCGGAGCGACGTCAGCATCTTCGCCGCGCGCGTGCAGGCCAACGAACTCGGCTCGCGCATGACGATGACGGACATCGTGAACCGTCGCCGCATGCGGCACGCGCACATGGTGAACATCACGCCGCAGATCATGACCGACGGCATGCGCGCGGATTACCAGGTCGTCGATCGCATCAGCCAGCGGGTGATCGATACCGTCCGCGCCGCCCGCACGATTCGCGCGACGACCCCGGCCGGCACCGACATCACGGCGACGCTCAATCCGGCCTATCGCTGGATCAAGACCAGCGGCCTGATTTCACCCGAGAAGTGGGGCAACCTGCCGGGCGGCGAAGTCTTCACCACGCCTGGCGACGTCACCGGCACGTTCGTGGTCGACGGCGTCGTCGGCGACTGGCTCTGCGATCGGTACGGCTTGCTCGAGCGGACGCCGCTGACCCTGCAGATCGAACAGAGTCGCCTGGTCAGTGCGACCTGCGACAACGCGCAGCTGCGGGACGATTTCTGGGCCTACACGCACACGGACGAGGAGAGCGATCGCGTCGGGGAATTCGCGATCGGCACCAACATCGAGCTGCAGCATGTGATCGGGCACATCCTGCAGGACGAGAAGTTCCCGGGGGTGCACATCGCGTTCGGCAATCCCTACGGCGCGCACACGGGCGCCGACTGGTACTCGTCCACGCATATCGACGTCGTCGGCCTGCGGTTCGACATCGTCGTCGACGGCAAGCCGATCATGGCCGACGGCAAGTTCCTGATATAGAGAACGAAACGATTTGCACCTTGTAGGGCCGTGTAGCGCCATGTAGGGTGCGCGACCAGGGTTGGGTCTGGTGGCCCGGCTTTGCCGGGCCCAGCGCTGAGAGGAACGAACGTGAATACGAGAGCCACACCTAATCGACGGGCTCTCGTCTTCGCGTTCGCTCCTCTCAGCGCCGGCCGCGCAGCGGCCGCCAGGCCCAACCCTGACGCGGCGCACCTGGACATCCGGTTTCTGCTCGACGCAGTGCAACTACATGGCCCTACACGGCCCTACACGGTAAAACTCTTCTTCCGATGATTCCCAGACATCGCCAGGCGTTCAACGCCGCGTTCACTGACGATCGTTACCGCGCGTTTCGGGCCGAGCTCGAGCGGCGGTGCGGCGTGCCCGTCGCGTTTCACGTGTCGGAGACGCCCTGCTTTTTTCCGGAGGCGCTCATCGCGGACCTGACGAGCGCCGCGCTCGCCATGGTGTCGGATCTGCTCGCCGACCCGGCCTATCGGCGCGCGGCGGCCGATGTCGTGCCGGAGCGATTCCGCCTGCCGAACAGCGAGACGCTGCCGACGTTCGTGCAGGTCGACTTCGGACTCCTGCAGGTGGGCGACCATGTCGAGGGCCGGCTGGTCGAGCTGCAGGCGTTCCCGTCGCTCTACGGCTTTCAGGTGATGCTGGCGGAAACCAGCCGCGACGCCTGGCGGCTCGACGGCGTCTCGGTGTTCCCCGCCGGGCTCACGCGCGCTGAGTACCTCAAGGCCGTGGGCGGCGCAATCCTGGGCGATCACGATCCGGCGGAAGTCGTGCTGATGGAAATCGACCCCGACCATCAGAAGACCCGGCCGGATTTTTCCGCCACCGAACAGTTCTGGGGCGTGCGCGCCATTGACGTCCGGTCCGTGCACCGCGAGGGCCGCCGGCTGTTCTACGAACGCGACGGCCGCCGTGTGCCGATTCGCCGCATCTACAACCGCGTCATTCCCGATGACCTCGAACACCACGCGATCGCGCTGCCGTTCGACTACCGCGACGACCTCGACGTCGAGTGGACCGGCGCCCCCGACTGGTTCTTCCGCGTGAGCAAGTTCTCGATCCCGTTTCTGCGCCATCCGTGGGTGCCGCGCGCCGTCTTCCTGCACGAAGTCGAGCGCTTGCCGGACGATCGATCCAACTGGCTCATCAAGCCGCTGTTCTCGTACGCCGGCAGCGGCGTCACGTTCGCGCCGACGGACGCGGACATCGCGGCGATTCCCGTCGAGCGGCGCCGCGAGTATCTGCTGCAGGAGCGCGTCGCGTTCTCGCCGCTCATCAACACGCCCGATGGCCCGACGCAGGCGGAACTGCGCCTGATGCTTATCCGCGAGGGTGACGGCCATCGCCTGGCGCTGGTCCTGGCCCGGATGGGACGCGGAAGAATGATGGGCGTCGATCACAACAAAGGCCTGAAGTTCGTCGGCGCGTCGGCGGCGCTGTTCACGCCCTAGCGCCGCGGCTGCCGGCGACTTCGCGATCACAGCGGGCCGTGAGTGCGCCCGCGCGCGCACTTGCTCGTGTGGGCCGGCAGCACGCTGTGATACGTTTTTTGGCCCGGGTCGCGCGGACCCGGCCGACCACACCGCCGCACCAGAGGTATCGCCGTGGACACCAACACTGATCGGGCTCAGCCAACGAAGACCGACGCCGCCGTTGCGACCGAGGATCTCGGCGCGGGCAACATCGACAAGGTTCGCGACATCCTGTTCGGCGGCCAGATGCGCGACTACGAACGGCGCTTCGCCCGGCTCGAGGAGCGCCTGCTGCAGGAAACGACGGAGATGAAAGAAGACGTGCGCAAGCGCCTGTCCGCGCTCGAACAGTTCCTCCGGCAGGAAGTGGAATCGCTGGCCGATCGCATCAAGGCGGAGCACGAAGCGCGCGCCGACGCGGACAAGGACCTGGCCGTCCAGGCGCGTGACGCGGCGAAGGCGTTCGAGAAGAAGGCCGGCGCGCTCGACGATCAAATCGGCCGCGTGCAGCGCGAACTGCGGCAGCAACTGCTCGAACTGCACCAGCGGATGACCGACGACTTGCGCCAGAAATCCGACGAGCTGATCGGCCGCCTGACGAAAGAGGCCACCGAGTTGCGCACCGACAAGGCCGACCGCGCGACGCTCGCGTCGCTTCTGACCGAAATGGCCATGCGGCTGACCAACGAGTTGCAGATCCCCGGCGTCGACCATGGTCGACGAGGGTGAGCGCGCCGCCGGACGCGGCCCCGATCGCCGCGACGATCTCTCGTCGCTCCGCGCGCTGATCGTCGGCCCCGAACAGCGGAGCCTCGCCGCCATCCAGTCCCGTCTCGACGACAAGGCCGGACGCGCCGAAGATCTGGCCGAGGTCCTGCCACGCGTCCTGCTGCAGCACGCGCAGGACGCCCACTTCACCGCCGCCCTCACGCCGCCGATCGAAAAAGCGATCACCACGTCCGTCCAGCGCAATCCCAAGCCGCTGGCCGACGCGCTGTTTCCCGTCATGGGCCCGGCCATCCGCAAGGCCGTCGCGGCCGGCCTCGCGAGCATGGTCGATTCGCTCAACCGCACGCTCGAACAGGCCGTGTCGTGGCGATCGCTGCGGTGGAGAGTGGAAGCGCTGCGAACGGGCAAGTCGTTCGGCGAGATCGTGCTGGCCAAGACCCTGCTCTACCGGGTCGAACAGGTGTTCCTGATCGATCGCCGCAGCGGCCTGCTGCTGCAACACGCGTGGGCCGAAGATGCCGTCGTCGAAGACGCCGACATGGTGTCGGGCATGCTCACGGCGATCAAGGACTTCGTCCAGGACTCGTTCAAGGTCGCGTCCACCGATTCGCTCGAAGCGCTCAAGGTCGGCGACCTCTCCGTCTGGATCGAGCCGGGACCGTACGCGATTGTCGCCGCCGTGATTCGCGGGTCCGCGCCCTCGGGCCTGCGGGGCCGCCTGCAGGAAGCGGTCGAGATGATTCACCTGCAGTTCGGCGGCGTCCTCGAGACGTTCGACGGCGACACCAGCCCGCTCGCCGACGCAAAGAACACGCTTGAATCGTGCCTGCACGCCGAGTTTCGCGCCGACGAGCGCAAGCCGCGGACCCGCAGCACCTGGATCATCGCCAGCGTGGTCGTCGTCGCGCTCCTGATCTGGGGCGGGCTGCGCTGGCGCGATTCCAGGCATTGGGCGGCCTACCTCGACGCGCTGCGGGCCGAGCCGGGCATCGTCGTGCTGTCCGCCGATCGCCATTGGCGCGGCTTTGCGATCTCGGGGCTCCGCGATCCGCTGGCGCGCGATCCCCAGAGCCTGCTCGCAGCGGCCGGGGTCCTCGCCGGCGACGTCCGGGCCGCGTGGACGCCCTATTACGCCCTCGAGCCTGGCCTGATCGCCGCGCGCGCCACCACCGTGCTGCGTCCGCCAACAGGCGTGTCGCTGTCGGTTCGCGATGGCGTGTTGTCACTGGACGGCAACGCGTCGATGGCCTGGGTGACAGAGGCCAAGCGGCTCGCGCCGTTCGTCGCCGGCGTGGTGTCGTTCGACGCGGCCGGCGCGCTGGCCGGACACGCGCGCGAGGCGATGACCGGCGTACAGAACCAGACCTTGTTGTTCACGCGCGGCGAGGCGTCGCTGGTGCCAGGACAGGAGACCGCGCTCGCGCAATTGACGACGCACGTCGCCCAACTGGCGCAGATTGCCGGCGTCGCCGATCAACGCTATCGCATCGACATCGTCGGCCACACGGATGCCGACGGCGCCGAGGAATCCAATCTCTCGCTCAGCCAGGCTCGGGCGGACGCGATCAAGACGGCGCTGACGCCAGCCGCCGGAGCGGGAGTCGAACTGGCCGCGCTGGGAGAAGGCAGCCGCCAGCCGGTCGTCGTGAGCGACAATGAGCGCGACAAACAGCGGAATCGGCGCGTCGCGATCACGGTGACGCTCATTGCGGGGACGGGGAACCAGGGCCGGTAGCCACACATGATCCAGAAAAAAATCTGCATGCTCGGCGGCTTCGCGGTGGGCAAAACCAGCCTCGTCGCGCGGTACGTCACGAGCCTGTTCTCCGAGAAATACCTGACGACGGTCGGCGTGAAGATCGACAAGAAACAGGTGGCGGTCGACGGGCGCGACGTCACGCTGATGCTCTGGGACATTTACGGCCAGGACGACTTCCAGGACGTGCAGACCTCGCAGCTGCGCGGCATGTCCGGCTATCTGCTCGTGGTCGACGGCACGCGCCGGGCGACGCTCGAAACCGCGCGTCAGGTGCAGGCCAAGGCCGCCGCTGCCGTGGGCGAGGTGCCCTTCATCCTGCTCCTCAACAAGTCGGACCTCTCGGCGCAGTGGGAAATCGACGAACCGGCGTTCTTCAAGCTCGCCGAACAGGGCTGGCACGTGATCCGGACGAGCGCCAAGACGGGCGAGGGCGTGGAAGAAGCGTTCATGGCGCTGACGCGCGCGATGCTGGTGCGAGCATGACGGACACGCTGTTGTCGGAGTTGTTGCGCGCGATGGACGTGGCCGTCATCGAACGGCTGCCGGACTCACGTTACGACATGGTCTCGCCCTCACCCGGCTGGCTCGAGGCGGCGTTCGACGCGGCGCCGGCGGGCGCCCGCCATACGCTCGAAGGCGCGCTCCCCTTCCTCGAGCAGTTTCTGGCGCAAGCCGACGCGGCCTGGCACGACCGGGGAACCGCACGCGCCGACTCAGGTCCGTTTGTGACCGTGGTCAACGGCCAGGAGGCGTTGCTGCGGGCGACGGCACTCACGATCGACAGCCGCGCGCTCCTCGTGCTCGAACGGCTGACGGGCGACGCGGACACGCGGCCGATTCTTCAGAAGGCTCGCGAGCAGATGCTCGCGGCCGAACGGCTGGCGCACGATGCGGCCGGCGTGCAGGCCCCGGCGGCGGCCATCGGCAAGGCGCTGGCGGATCTGGCGGCTGCCGATCTGCCGGCGTCCACACACGACATCGTCCAGAAACTGCGTGCGGCCGCCACGCAGCTCGGTGCGGTGGCGGATCGCTTGCCGAAGCCGCCCGCCAAGAGCCGGCGGTAGCCAGAGCCCGATCCGGCGTCCGCACTCACGTCGTCCGGTTTACATCCGGCGTACTCTCCGCATATGGTTAGGGCCGTTTCAGGAAGCTGAGGGACGACGTCCCTCGGCGCATATCGAGACGGCTCGAGCGGAGGCAGACGGCATGCAGGGAGTGTCGGCGGCGATCACGCGCCGCGGTTTTGGTCAGACGTTGCGGCGCGACAAGTGGTGGGCGATGCCGCTGGTCATCTTCATCGGGTTCAGCGCGTTCGTCGTGTACGCGACATGGGCGGCGTTTCAGAACGCGCACTACACGTCGGGGCCGTATCTGTCGCCCTTTTACGCGCCGGAACTGTTCGGCGATTCTCCCCATGCCTGGTTCGGCCCGAAACCCGGCTGGTGGCCTGGACTTCTCCCGTTCTCGCCGGCGCTGCTGATTCTGCCGTTCCCCGGTCTGTTTCGGTTCACCTGCTATTACTACCGCGGCGCCTATTACAAGTCGTTCTGGGCGGATCCGCCGGCCTGCGCCGTCGGCGAACCACGCAAGAAGTATCTCGGCGAACACTCGTTCCCGCTGATTCTCCAGAACGTCCACCGCTATTTCATGTGGGTGGCGGTCCTCTTCATCGGCCTGCTCGCCTACGACGCCTGGAAGGCGCTGTGGTTCACCGATCCGGCGACCGGGCAGATCACGTTCGGCATCGGTCTCGGCACGATCGTCATGACGGCGAACGTGGTGCTGCTGGCCTGTTACACGTGGGGCTGCCACGTGCTGCGGCACGTGGTCGGCGGCTGGATGGACGAAGTCTCGAAGGTGCCGGTCTGTGACTTCGCGTATGCGTGCGTCAGCAATCTGAACGGACGGCACCAACTGTTCGCCTGGTGCAGCCTCATCTCGGTGATGTCCACGGATCTCTACATCCGGCTGTGCTCGATGGGCGTGATCACCGACCTGAGGATCCTCTGATGGGCGCGCCGGAGACCTATCAGTACGACGTTCTGATCATCGGCGCCGGCGGTGCGGGCCTGCGCGCCGCGATCGAGGCGGCTGGGGCTGGCGTCAAGGTCGGCCTGATCTGCAAATCCCTGCTGGGCAAGGCGCACACCGTGATGGCCGAGGGCGGCATGGCGGCCGCCATGGCCCATAACGACGACCGCGACAGCTGGATGGTGCACTTCGCCGACACGATGCGCGGCGGCCAGTACGTCAACAACTGGCGGATGGCCGAGCTGCATGCCAAAGAAGCGCCCGATCGGGTACGCGAACTCGAAGCGTGGGGCGCGGTGTTCGACCGCACGCCGGACGGGCGCATCAATCAGCGCAACTTCGGCGGCCACCGGTACCCGCGCCTGGCGCACGTCGGCGACCGCACGGGCCTCGAGCTGATCCGCACGCTCCAGGACCACACCGTCTACCTCGGCGTGACCGTGCACATGGAGTACACGGTCATCGATCTGCTGCTCGAGGACGGACACGTCGCGGGCGTGCTGGCCTACGACCGCGAGCGGGGACGCTTCCACGCGTTCGCCGCCAAGGCCGTCGTGCTCGCCACGGGCGGCGTGGGCCGCGCTTACAAGATCACCAGCAACAGCTGGGAAGGGACCGGCGACGGGCACGCGCTTGCCTATCGCGCCGGCGCGGAACTCATCGACATGGAGTTCGTGCAGTTCCACCCGACCGGCATGGTCTGGCCGCCGTCGGTCAAGGGCATCCTGGTCACAGAAGGCGTGCGCGGCGAAGGCGGCGTGCTCAAGAACAGCGAAGGCCGCCGCTTCATGTTCGACGACATTCCCGACAACTACAAACCGCAGACGGCATCCGATCCCGACGAGGGCTGGCGGTACACGCAGGGCGACAAGAACGCGCGGCGGCCGCCGGAGCTGCTCACGCGCGATCACGTCGCGCGCTGCATCCGGCGCGAGGTCAAGGCCGGCCGCGGCAGCCCGCACGGCGGCGTGTTTCTCGACATCGCGTGGATCAAGGAGCGGCTGCCGCACGCGGCCGAGCACATCAAGCGGAAGCTCCCGAGCATGTACCACCAGTTCAAGGAACTGGCGGACCTCGACATCACGCAGGAGCCGATGGAAGTGGGTCCGACGACGCACTACATCATGGGCGGCATCCGGGTGAACGCCGACACGCAGGAGTCGACGATTCCGGGGCTGTTCGCGGCCGGCGAATGCGCGGCGGGGATCAACGGCGCGAATCGGCTCGGCGGCAACTCGCTGTCGGACCTGATCGTCTTCGGCAAGCGCGCGGGCGAACACGCGGCAGCCCACGCCGGCAGCCGGCGGCCTTTCACCCTCAACCCGCGCACGATCGATGAGGCCACGAAGGCGGCCCTGGCGCCGTTCGATCGCGGCGCCGCCGGCGAGAATCCGTTCACCGTCCAGCATGACCTGCAGGAGACGATGCAGGACCTCGTCGGAATCGTCCGCACCGACGCGGAGATGCGCGAGGCTCTGACCAAGCTCGACGCCTTGAACGCGCGCGCGGCACGTGCCGGCGTGGACGGCCATCGCGAGTACCACACGGGCTGGCATGCGGCGCTCGATCTCCGGAATTTGCTGACGGTTTCGGAAGCGATTACGCGTTCGGCGATCGAACGCCGCGAGAGCCGCGGCGGCCACTTCCGCGACGACTTCCCCGACAAATCACCGGAGTTCGCGACGTTCAACATCGCCGTCAGGGACAACAGCGGCACCATGGCGGTCGAGCGCCGGCCGATCCCCCAGATGCCGACCGAGCTGCAACAAGTGATCGAGGCTCAGAAACAATGAGGGGTCAGACCAGGGTCAGACCAGGGTCGGAGCTGTGTCTGACCCTCGTCTGACCCCGGTCTGACCCCAAGGGAACTTCATGGCTGAAGCGACTTTCAGAGTGTGGCGCGGCGGCACAAACGCCCCGGGCAAGTTCGTCGATTACCGGACGGAAGTCTCGGAGGGCATGGTCGTGCTCGACGCGGTGCACCGCGTGCAGGCCGAGCAGGCGCCGGACCTGGCGTGCCGCTGGAACTGCAAGGCCGGCAAGTGCGGGTCGTGCTCGGCGGAGATCAACGGCAAGCCGAAGCTGATGTGCATGACGCGCCTCAATACGCTCGACCTGACGGAGCCGGTCACCGTCGAGCCGATGCGCGCGTTCCCGCTCATCAAGGACCTCGTCACCGACGTGTCGTTCAACTTCCGCGCGAAGCCCGGCATCAAGAAGTTCGCTCCGCGCAAGCCGGACGCGGCCGACGGCACCTGGCGCATGGCGCAGCGCGATGTCGATCGCGTCCAGGAATTCCGCAAGTGCATCGAATGCTTCCTCTGCCAGGACGTCTGTCACGTCGTGCGCGATCACAACAAGCACGAGGAAACGGGCTTCATCGGGCCGCGCTACTTCGTCTACTCGGCCGCGCTCGAAATGCATCCGCTCGATACCGGCGACCGGCTGCGCGACCTGAAGGACGCGCACGGACTCGGCTACTGCAACATCACGAAGTGCTGCACGACCGTGTGCCCCGAGCACATTCACATCACCGACAACGCCATCATTCCGCTGAAGGAGCGCGTCGTCGATCGGTTCTATGACCCGGTGACGCGGCTGCTGAGAGTCCTGACGCGATAAGGCACGGCGCGTGGAAAGCCGACAAGTCGGATCCGACCGCGTCCTGGTCCAGCAGGACCGTCTGGTTGTGATCACGGCGGTCGAAATGCCGGACTGGGAAATCCGGCCACACCGGGTCAGGCTCATTCAATTCGACGGCAGATCGTGGCGCGTGGCTGGCAAGACGACCGCCGCGGGCAAGGTCCATTACGAATTGGCGCCGTGGTGGCCAGCCGACGAGTACGTGACCGGTCCTCAGATCGACTACGGCACCGCGTACGTCATGGCCCGCGATCACGCCGCCAGAGCCGCCAACCGCAGCAGTCATGTCACGTTCCTCCTGCGGGTCGTGTCGCCATTCATCGGGTTTCTTCCCGGCCGCACCAAGACCCGGCTCGAGGCCGCGTACGGCGTCGATCCCGTCGCGACGACGTTTCAGTCGGTGTTTCTCGAGTTTCTCATCACGATCTGCTCGTTCGCGATGGCGGCGATCGGCACGTTTGTGCTCGCGCATGCGCAGGCCGCCCTCCTTCCTGGAACCACCGGCGGCCTTTCGGTCGTGCTCCTGTTGGTGATCGGCCTCGTGAGCGCGATCGACGGCGCGACGCGCTACAGCCGCATTCTCCGGGAGGAACGTCCGCCGCCCGGGTTCTACGAATGGCTGGTCAGGCGCCCTCCGCGGTTCTAGACTAGGCGCATGTTCGAGTTCAAGCCGCTATCCCCCGCCGCGATTCCATCGGCGCTGCAGAAGGCCGAGCGCTACCGCCTGCTGAACGAGCCCGCGCAGAGCCAGAGCATCTGCGAGGACGTGCTGCGAACGGACCCGACGAACCATCAGGCGCTCGTCACCTTGATCCTGGCCCTGTCGGACGACTTTCCGCTTCACCACGCGCGGACGGCCTCACGCGCGGTCGAATTGGTCGGGCAGCTCCCCAATGACTACGAGCGCTGGTACTACGCGGGGCTCGTCGCCGAACGCCGCGGCCGCGCGTTGCTCGATCATCCCGGCCCGGGTGCGAAGGCGGCGGGCGAATGGCTGCAGGAAGCGATGCAGGCCTACGAACGGGCCGAACCGCTGCGGCCGGCCGACAACGACGATGCGCGGCTGCGCTGGAACGCGTGCGCGCGAGTCTTCAACGCGAACCCGCAGCTGCTGGCGCCAGACGACGCGCGGCCGGTGGTGATGAACGAGTAAGGGGCGGGAAGTGCGGCGGCGTACTTGAAGCGGCCGACCAGCGTCCCTTTGCCTCGCACGTGACCGGCCATCGCCGCGAAGACCGCGGCGCGGGTCTGCACGACGGTCGCGCCGACGGGTACCACGTCAACCATCGCGTCGAGCGCGTACAAATCGAACACATAGTGATGGATCGGGCCCGTGGCCGGCGCGGCCGGGCCGCGATAGTACGGCCCGGTGACCGCGATCTGACGCGATCCGTCCGGCAGCTCCGCTCCCTGTGGGACGTGCTCCGGCAATGCGCGCGCGGTCGCGGGAATGTTCCACACCAGCCAATGCAGCGTGTCCGCCGTACCGTCCACGTTCGTCGCATCGATGTCGTGGACGACCAGCACGAGGCTTTTCGCCGTCGCTGGTGGATCTGTCCACTCGAGCGGCGGCGACACTTCGTCGCCGGCCTGCGTGTATCGCAGCGGCATCATGCCGCCGTCGATCCACGCCGGCGTTGACAGCGTCATCACGGCGACGCCCCCGCGTCCGCCGCCGCCCTGGCGCTGCCCCGCCGTCGCGCCGCCAGGCGCGGAGGCGGGCGGAGTTGACTGACCGGCCGGCGGAGGATTCTGTGCCGCGACGGCGGCCGCCAGACTGCAGAAGGCGACGACGAGTATCGAGGGTTTCATGGCGAGCCTTATCGATACGACGCCGGCTGCGCGGCGCGCCAGGCGTCGTATCGCGCGCGCAATGTCTTGACGGGGTTCAGATCCTCGCCGGGTTTGATCGCCCCGGGACCCGCATCGCCGCCGTTCGGCGTGGTCGGCTGCGCGACCTTGATGAACATCTTGTACGTCCCGTTGTTATGCGAATCGCCGTTCGCGTCACCCGGCTCGCTCATCAGAATGTACGCGACGTGCGCGGTCTTGGCCGTGCACGGATTCGCGGCCGGCGTGCCGGCGGGCGGCGCCGGTGGACACTGGCAGCGGCTGTCTCCCCCGCCGGCGTCGGCGGCTTCCATCGCCGCCATCACGCGGTCCGTGAGCGCGCCCTTGGTCTGCAGAAACGCCTTGACGGCATTCGGCACGACCTCGCCCGGCCGCAGAATGTTGCCTTGAATCGAATAGTAGATGTTCGTGCCTGGCACGCGGCCCTGGATGTCCTGCGACACGTAGCCGTTGCTGAGGCCCGAGTGGCCCGCGCTGCGTCCGGTGAGGTCGAGGATGCCGAACTGGCGCGACTGGAACGACGGGTCCGCACTGAGCATCTGCATGATGACGGCCGGATCCGTCCCGTTCTGCAGCTCGCGAAACACCAGCATCTGATTCGTGTGTGTGCTGTCGACGGAGGCCTGGCAGGCGGCGACGCCCTTGCCCGGCACGACGACCGCCTGCACACCCGGAAGAAATGTGTCGTTGTTGTTCACACACGTCGCCGACGCGATCACGATGCGCTTTGTGTCGAGGTCAACTGCGATGACCGACCAGGTGGCATGCGCCAGCGACGGCACGAGAAGGGCAAGAATCGCAAACGGCGCGATCAATCGTCGTTGGACGAAGCTCATGGGTGCACCTGTGGCTGAAGGCTCACGACGCGCGGGCGCTAGCGGCACACCGTCGCGGTCTTGGTGATCGTCACGGTCGTCGTGCTGGCCGGCGCGCCTGCCGGCGAGTCGTCCTGCTTGATCAAGTTCCCGTTCTGATCGAACCAGTGCACCTGCACGCCGCCCGGCCCCGTAATCGTCATCGTCCGCTTCGCGTCGTCGTACGCGTACCGGAACGCCTGGCCGCTGGTGGTATGCGCGGTGGGCCGGCCGGACGCGTCCCACGCACTGTAGGTCGTCTTCACCGTGCGGCCGTCGGCGAACTGAAACAGCATGTCGGTCTGGCGCCGCTGCGAATCGTAAGTGAACGCGATCGTCGCGTTCTGCGCGCCCGGTCCTGACGGCTGATACGTCGTCGTTCCCGACGCTGCGCGCGAGAGGGGCGGAATGACGCGGATCTCATCGACAAAATCCGCCGCCGACTTGTACTGCCGGACCGATACGATCCGGCGCGGCGCCTGGATTCGCAAATCCATCGTGCACGTGTGGACATTCGTGCGGGTGTCGTACTCGCAGGTTTCGGACGCGCCCCCGACGGAAAAGGCGCGTGTCTGTGCCGTGGGATACGTCCGGCACGTCGGCGCCACCTGGGCGCGCGGCGCCGCCCCGGCTATGAGAATCGCCGAGATCAGAGCCGCCGTGGAAGTCGCCAAAAGTCTTGAGTGTGTGGACATTCCGACTGGGATTATCGCCGAGGTTGTAATCGGCCGTACCACCCGCCTGCGGACCGCCGGGGGCACCGTGGCACGTGTACTGCACTTACCGGCCCCGCAACCGTGTGTATCAGCATCGATGCACCCCGTTTGTCCCAATGACTGGCCAAGACGTCCCGACGCCGACTCCCACACCCCGGAAATCCCGTGGGCGCTCGTGGGCCATGTTTCTGGCTTGTCTGTGCACGATCCTGATCTTACAAATTTGGAATGGGGCCTATCAGCTCGAAAAAGGCCAGTATTCCGACGACGCGTCCCACTTCATGAACGGCATGGTGCTGCGGGATTACCTGCAGTCGGCGATTGGCGAGAACCCCATCCGGTTCGCCGAGAGCTACTACATGCACTACCCCAAGATCGCGCCATTGATGTGGCCGCCGCTGTTCCATGTCGGGCTGGGCGTGTTCCTGCTGCCCGGCTGGGCCGCGGGGCCCGCGTCGCTCGTGTTCGTCGCGCTCCTCGGGGCGTGGCTGGCGTGGCGCCTCCATCGGATCGTCGCCGCCATGGCGGGCGGCGTGGCGGCCTGGCTGGCCGTCATTCTGCTGCTGGCGACGCCGCTAGTGCAGGAAATGGCGGGCGTCGTCATGCTGGACCTGGCGCTGGCCGCCATCGCGCTGGAGGCGGCGTATTGGCTCGCGCAGTACGCGGGCTCCGGGGCGCGGAAACATGCGGTGTGGTTCGGCGCCTTCGCGGCGGCGGCCTGCCTCACCAAGGGCAACGGCATCGCCGTCGTGCTGATGCCGGCCGTCTTCATCGTCATGGCGCGCCGCTTCGATCTTTTGCGCCGGAGCGGTCTCTACATCGCCGCGGCGATCGTGATTGCGTTCGCCGTGCCGTTTCTCATGATCAGCACGCGGCTCGACGCGGCGATCGGCGATTTTGGCCCGCTCACGGCCACGCTCCTGGCTGATCGCATCCGGTTGTTCGCCACGATCCTCTGGACGCAGATGGGTCCGCTGGTCCTCGTGCCCGCTGCGGCGGTTTCGGCGATGGCACTCCAGCGCCATGCGGGGTCGGATAAGACGCATCCCCCGTATCCCGCGGTGCTCCTCGCCCTGACTGGCGGCGCCATCCTCTTTCATCTGTTCAGTCCGCATCAGTTGACGCTGACGCGGTACTTCACGATGGCCATCGCACCGGTTGCCGGCCTTGCCGCGATCGGCATCGCGCGGATGGCCGAACGCGCCCGCCAGCTGGAGTTCACGACCGCCGCGCGAACGGTGGCTGTCGCGGCGCTGGTCGTGGTCGTGCCCGCCGGACGGCCCGCCGCCACGATCAAGCATCCGCTGGGCTACCGCGAGGCGGTCCGCTCGCTGACGGCGAGCCAACACCTCGCCGCCGAGCGCGTGCTCATCGTCAGCGATGAAATCGGCGAAGGCGCGTTCGTGACCGAAATGGCCACGCTCGAACTGGCTCCGGCGCCGACGATCATCCGCGGATCGAAACTTCTGGCGTCTGACGACTGGAGCGGGCACCACTTCCAGCTGCGCTACGCGTCGGCTGCCGCCCTGCTCGCCGACCTGGAGAGCCTGCACATCGGCTATGTCGTGCTCGACCAGACGCCGCGACTGAGCCGGCGTCCGTACTTCGACCAGGTCCAGACCCTGGCGGACACGGAATCGAAACGCTTCCAGCAGGTGTACGCCAGCGCCGGCAACGAACAGCCTGGTAAGTCTCGGCGCCGGCTGGCCGTCTACCGGCTGACGTCACCCAAGGCCGGACCCGCCAAGCGGCTCGAAGTGAATCTGGCCTACTCACTCGGACGGTCGCTCACGCGCTAACGCCCTGCCAACCGGCCCTGGAAGGGCCGTCGAGTCAGTGGGATTGCGAGGACGACAATGCCGCGCGATCACGCCGCCGGGGCGGCGGGCGGCCGGACGTTCACTTGCGTGCGAGAATCGCGCTCAACTGCTTCTGCACGCCGGCGACGGCCAGCTCGACCTTTTTGGCGTCGGCCTGCGCGGTGGTGACGAGGCCTTGCGCGGAGACGACCGCGCTCTCCGTCAGATCGGTTCCGAGATAGTTGCGCAGGTCCTGCAAGTCCCCCATCAGGGTCACCAGCAGGCCGCGGCCGTCCGTCATGGTCTTCGTCAGGCCGTCGTGCGCGGTCATCATCGCCACGCGACGGTCTTCGCTCGCCTTCCGGAGCTCGGGGTTCTGAATCGCGGCCGCTTCCTTCTGCCACGCGATGAAGTAATCCTTGCCCTTGGCGCGCATTTCCGTCGCGCGCTTGCGCACGCTCTCGGTCTTCGACTCGAGGCTGCTGACTGACTTGTCGAATTCGCCGAACGCCGTCCGCAGGCCCGCGCCCTTGGCGGCCGACATGGCCTGCAGGGAGGCCATGGTCTTGGTCATCTGTTCCGAGGCACCCTTGATCTCGTTGGAGGTGTCCTGCATCTTCTTGAGGAAATCCTCGGCGCGCTTGAACGACTCCTGCGCCCCCGCGAGCACCGATCCGAGCAGCGCGCACGCGACGATCGCACCGATCCACTTTGGCGTGTTCATAAGCACCTGCTAGTGAGCGAGGCTGGCCAACGACTCGTCGAACAACGTGACAACCACATCCGCCTGATCCTTCGAAAGGACCAGCGGCGGGGCGAATCGAATCGCGTTGCGTCCGGCGCCGAGAATCAGCACGCCGCGCTTGAACATTTCGTGCACGAGCCGGTCGCGTTCCGTGGTGGCGCGTTCCTTGGTGACGCGGTCGCGCACGAGCTCGACGCCAATCATCAGGCCCTTGCCGCGCACGTCCCCGATGATCGGGTGCTTGCCCATGAGCTCACGCAGGCGGCCCAGCAGATGCGCGCCGACGACTTCGGCGTTCTTGACCAGACCGTCTTTCAGGATCTTGATCGTCGCCAGCGCGGATGCGGCGCTCACCGGATTGCCGCCGAATGTGGACGCGTGCGCGCCCGGTGGCCACGTCATGATCTCGGCCCGCGATGCCGTGATGCCGAGCGGCAGGCCGGACGCGATGCCCTTGGCGATCGTGACGATGTCCGCGTCGAGCCCGAAGTGCTCGCACGCGAACATCCGGCCCGTCCGCCCCATCCCCGACTGCACCTCGTCGGCAATCAGCAGCATGCCGTGCGTCTTCGTCAGCGCACGCAGGCGCTCGTGAAACTGCGGCGCGGGCACCACGTACCCGCCCTCACCCTGAATCGGCTCGACGAGCACGGCCGCCACTTCGTCGGGTGACACGAGATGAATGAGGATTTGATCCTCGAGATAGCCCAGGCACTCGGCCTGACAGCTCTCCGGCTTGAGCCCCACCGGACACCGATAACAGTTGGCGTACGGCGCGTGGTAGACGCCGGGCATCATGGGACCGAACCCGCGGCGCTGAATCGCCCGGCTCGACGTGGCTGCCAGGGCTCCGAGCGTCCGGCCATGGAACGACCCGAGGAACGCGATGATGTTGACCCGCTTCGTCGAATACCGCGCGAGCTTGAGCGCCGCTTCGACCGCTTCGGCGCCTGAGTTGCTGAAAAACGACCGGACTTTCCCGGTGCCGCCGCCGACGGGGACGATGCCCGCGATGGCTTCGGCGAGCGCGACCTGCGGCTCGTAATAGAAGTCCGTCCCGGACATGTGCAGGTACTTTTTCGCCTGCTCGGTGATGGCCTGGACGACGTCGGGGTGCGAGTGGCCGGTGCCGTTGACGGCAATGCCTGCGGCGCAATCGAGGAAGACATTGCCGTCCACATCCTCGACGATGGCGCCTTCGCCCTTCGCCATGACGAAGGGATAGTCCCGCGTGTAGGACGGCGAGACGTACTGGTTATCGCGGGCGATGATCGCCGCGGCCTTCGGGCCTGGCAGCGAGGTTCGGATGTCCGGGGCGTGGCGCATGTAGGGTTACTTCCGCTTCCAGCGCGTACCCGTCGCGCTGTCCTCGAGGATTATCCCACGCGCCTCGAGATCGGTGCGGATACGATCGGCGGCCGCGAAATCGCGCGCGTGCCGGGCGTCGCGCCGCGCCTGGATGAGCGCGTCGATCTCCTCGGCCGGCAAGGGCGGCCGCGCGTCCTCAGCACGGCGGATCGCCATCACGCCGAGCACGCGATCGAACGCCTCGAAGGCGTCCTGAATCAGCCGCGCGTCCGGCTCCCCCACCCGTCCGTCGTCCATGGCCGCGTGCATCTCGCGGACGAGTTCGAACATGACGCCCTGCGCGCCCGGCACGTTCAGATCAGCGGCGATCTGGGCCCGGAACGCCTCGCGCGCCGAATCGACCCGCTGGGCGATCTCCGGATGCGCCGTACCGCCGGCGATGGTCTCGACCCGCGCCAGGAAATCCGCGAGCCGCGTGACGGCGGCATCCGCCTGGCCGAGCACGTCCCAGCTGAACGTGAGTTGCTTCCGATAGTGGACGGAAATCAGCAGGTAGCGCAGGGCGGACGCGCGATAGCCCTTGTCGAGCACGTCGCGAACCGTGAACACGTTGCCCAGCGACTTCGACATCTTCTCGTGGTCGAGGTTCAGGAACTCCGTGTGCACCCAGAATCGCGCGAACGGCTGGCCGGTCGCGCCCTCGGCCTGCGCGATTTCGTTTTCATGGTGCGGGAAGATCAGATCGATGCCGCCGCCATGGATATCGATCGGCGGCGGGCCGAGGAGCCGCAACGCCATCGCCGAGCATTCGATGTGCCAGCCGGGCCGGCCGGGGCCGCACCCGAAGTCCCAGGTAGGCTCGCCCGGTTTCGTCGCCTTCCACAGCACGAAATCGCGGGCATCGTCCTTCGCGTACGAGTCCGAGTCGATGCGGGCGCCGACCTGCATGCCGGCCTGATCCAGGTGCGCGAGCTTGCCGTAGTCCGGCTGAGACGCGATGCGGAAGTAGACGGACCCGTCGGATCGATACGTGTGCCCGCGCGCCTCGAGCGCCTGCACCATGTCGACCATCGCGCGGAGATTCGCGTCGTCGGTCGCGCGGGGATTTTCTTCGACCGGCTCCAGACCGAGCGCCGCCGCATCCTCGTGAAACGCGGCGACGAAGCGATCCGTGTACTCACGCAGCGAGACGCCGGCTTCGTTCGACGCCTTGATCGTCTTGTCGTCGACGTCCGTGAAGTTCATGACGTGACGCATCGCGTAGCCTTCCTGGTGCCGGAGGGCGCGGCGCAGGACGTCCTGGCTGACGAAGCTGCGGAAATTGCCGATGTGTCCGCGCGCGTAGACCGTCAGGCCGCACGTGTACATGCGGACGGTGCGGCCATCGGCCGGCGCGAACTCCTCGTCTCGTCGGGTCAGCGTATTGTGCAGACGCATGGTGTGAGGGGCCGGCGCCAGGCCGGCGGTCAGCGCGCGACAGGCAGGGCGACGCTGACGGTCTCGCGATGCCCGTTACACGACAGGTCCACGTGAAGGCCGCCTGCCTCGGGACGAAACGCGAGGTCGAGATGGGCGTCGGGTGATGCGTGCATCGCGACGCGATCGATCGCCGTCGCCACAGCCGCCGCCAATGCGGCGGCCCCGGACGGCGAGCCCCCCGACAGTTCGGCGTAGCGGCTCGCCACTTCCGGCACTAACGCCCGGTAGGGGGCGTCGATCGGAATCTGCATCGTGAACGCGTCGGTCATCCGTGGTCCGTGAATAATACCAGTGTCTGGGCAGGGGGCTAAATCGCCCCGCGCATCAGCACGTCGCGGGCCTGGGCGCAATCGGCGGTCATCTGGGTGGTCAACGCGCCTAGATCGTCGAACTTGCGCTCCTCCCGCAGCCATTTGACGAAGGCAAGCCGCAAACGTTCACCGTACAGCTCATGCGGGCCGTCGAGGAGGAAGGTTTCGACGGTATGCCGGCCGTCGCCGATGGTCGGCCGCACGCCAATTGACGTCACGCTCGGGTGCCAGCGGCCCCGAACGCAGGTTTGCGTGACATAGATGCCATCGCCCGGCAGCAGCGCATTCTCGCTCTGCAGATTCGCCGTCGGGACCCCGAGTTGCCGGCCTCGGCCATCGCCGCGCACGACCGCGCCCTCAATGATGTAGTGATGCCCGAGCAGCGCCGCGGCCTCGTCGACGCGGCCTTCGCCAATCAGCCGCCGGATCCGGCTGCTCGACACGACGAAGTCCTTGTAGAGCACCGGATCGATCTTGTCGGTGCGAAAGCCGCGGTCCTGGCCGATCGCGCGGAGCAGTGTGAAGGTGCCGGTGCGGTCGCGGCCAAAGAGAAAGTTCTCCCCCACCCACACTTCCGACACGCCGAGCCAGTCGATGAGCACGGTCTCCACGAACCGCTCCGGCTCCCACCGCGACAGCTCGCGCGTGAACCGGACGATCGCGACGCCGCCGAGACCCGCCGCCTCGAACGCGCGCACCTTCTGATCGAGCGTCATCAGGAGCGCGGGCGCCTTCTCGGGACGCAGGATCGTGGACGGATGCGGATCGAAGATCATGGCGACGGGCGTGGCCGCGCGTCCCGCGGCACGGGCGCAGACCTGTTCGAGCAGGGCCTGGTGGCCGCGATGAACGCCATCGAAGTTGCCGAGCGCGGCGATCGGGCTCGGCCACTCGGGCCGCGGCGCGTCAGGAAACGATCGGACGTCCATCAACAGGTCTCGATGGCCAGGCCGTCGTAGGCCAGGGCCATGCCGGGCGGGAGCCCTGCGCACGTTTCCTCGTGACCGAGGTCGTGCGCGATGTGCGTGAACAACGTCCGCGAGGCGCCAATCCGCCGCGCCATGGCGACGGCTTCGTCGAGCGTAAAGTGCGTCGGGTGCGGCCGCCGGCGCAACGCATCGAGCACAAGACAGTCGAGCCCCTCGAGGAGCGCGAGCGAGGAGTCGGGAATGCCGTTGCAGTCGGTGAGGTAGGCGAAGCGTCCGACCCGAAACCCGAGAATCTGCCAGGGGCCGTGCCGGATGGGCACGGGCTGGACGTCCTGGCCGCCGAGACAAAACGGGCCGCCGATGGGAAACAACCGCAGGTCCGGGACGCCGCCGCCTTTCGGCGCGTCTGACTCGAACACATAGGCAAACGTCCGCCGGATTTCGCGCAGGGTCGCCGCGTCGCCGAAGGCCGGCATGGGCGCCTTCGCCAGCATGTTGTACCGGCGGATCTCGTCGAGGCCCATCAGATGGTCGGCGTGCGAGTGCGTGAACAGAATCGCATCGACGCGCCGCAGGTCTTCGCGCAACGCCTGCGCGCGAAGATCGGGCGTCGTATCGACGAGCACGTGGAATCCAGGCCTCGTGTCGATCACGATCGACGGGCGCAACCGCGCGTCGCGCGGATCGGCCGAGCGGCAGACGCCGCACTCGCAGCCGATCATCGGCACGCCATGAGACGTACCTGTACCGAGAAAACGCACGCGCACGGGAGTCGAATGTAACATAGCGCCCGTGGCCGCTCCGCCGCGGGTAACGACACGACGACGCCGCGCGCGAGCGCGCGGCGCGCAGGCATTACGCGCCGGACGCGCGTTCAGCCGGCTCGTGCAACTGATGGCGATTCTGCGCTCGCCGACCGGCTGCCCGTGGGATCGCAAGCAGACGCCGCGTTCGCTGCGACCGTTCCTGCTCGAGGAAACCTACGAGGCGCTCGAGGCCATCGATCGGCGCGACCACGACCTGCTGCGCGGCGAACTGGGCGACGTGCTGTTCCAGTGCGTGTTCCAGGCGCAGATCGCCGCCGAGCACGGTGCGTTCGACATCACCGATTCGGTGCAGGCCATCATCGACAAACTGGTCCGCCGGCATCCGCACGTCTTCACCGCCGCGGGCCGGCCACTCGCCACGTCGAAACGCCCGTCTCGCCTGCGGACGCCGAAGGCCGTGCTGACACAGTGGGAAGCGATCAAGTCGCGCGAGCAGCGCACGGCCGGCGACACGCCGCGCCTGCTCGCCAGCGTGCCGCGGGCGCTGCCCGCGCTCGTGCGCGCCCATGAGATCGGCACGCGCGCCGCGGCCGTCGGGTTCGAATGGCCGACGACCGCCTGCGTGATGGACAAGATCGACGAAGAGACACGCGAGCTGCGGGAGGCGCTCGAGGAATCGCCGGCGCGGGCGGCCGAGGAAATGGGCGACCTGCTGTTCGCGATCGCCAATCTCGCGCGGCGCCTGGACATCGAGCCCGAGTCCGCACTGCGCGAAGCCAACGACAAGTTCACCGCCCGGTTCGGCGCCGTCGAAGATCGCCTCCGCCGGCGGGGCCGCACCGTCCACGAGGCCGACCTCGCGGAAATGGAAGCCGAGTGGATCGCCGTCAAGAAGGCCCCCGCACCGCGATCGTCCACGAACGGCCGAGCGCCGTCACGACCCGCGCCGTCGCGCCGTCGATCTCCACGCTAATCGCCCCGTCCCGATCGGTCCGGAAGATCTCCGCGCCCGCGCCTCGCAGCCGATCGATCACGTCCGGTGACGGATGCCCGAACGCATTGCCTCGGCCGACGCTGACCAGGGCCACCTGCGGATGCATGGCGTCGATCAGCCGCATGGAGGTCGACGTCCGGCTGCCATGGTGCCCGGCCTTGAGAATACGAATCGGCGCCTCGGCGAGATCCGCCGGCAGCCGCGACTCGAACTCGGCACCGGCATCGCCTGTCAGGAGCACCTCGACACGTCCGTACCGAATGCGCAGCACCATCGAATCGTCGTTCCGCACTTTCTGACGCTCCCAATCGGGTTCGATCGGATGCACCGTGTCAATGCGCACGCCACCCACCTCGAGGTGCGCGCCCGCGCGCACGGTGCGCCACGCCATTCCTCGCGACCACGCCAACTGATGCACGCGCCCCACTTCCCGATTCGCCGGCACCGGAATCGCCTCCCAGATTTCCCGTGGTGACAACTCCTCGGCGACCCCGTACGCGCCCCCCGCGTGATCGCGATCGCCGTGCGTCACCGCCAGCCACGTCAGCGCGCGCACGCCCAGCGCCCAGGCCGACGGCGTCACGACGCGCGTGCCCACGTCGAAGGCGCCGGGACTTCCGCCGGCATCGACGAGCAACGCCTGCCCGTGCGGAAACTGGATGAGAATGGCGTCGCCCTGGCCCACATCGAGTACCGACACGCGCAGCGGACGCGGCGGCGCCGTCCATCGCTCGAGGACCGTGGCCGCGGCGGCCACGGCGACACCCAACGCGGCGGACACCAGAATGACCCGCCGGCCGCGGCCGCGCGAAGGAACGCAGACAAGCGCGATCACGACTGCGTAAAAGAACGCGGCCGCTTCGCGTGACACGCCAGGCACGCGCCACCAGAGCCAGGGCCACCAGTCGACCAGGCCACTCGATGACACGAGCACCTGCGCCGCGAACGATGCCACGCGCCCGAACGCGCTGCCGATCGCGGGCAAGGCCGGACCAACCATCACGGTCAGCAGTCCCGCAATCTCGGCGAAGGCCATCGCGGGAATCGCGACCAGGTTCAACAGGATGCCCGCGACCGTGACGCGGCCAAAGACCGCGGCGGAGATCGGCAGCAGCATGACCTCGGCGGCCATCGTCGCGGCGATCAGCACCGCGATCGGCCGCGCGATTCGGGACAACCACGGCGGCAACGCCGGCCACGGGATCGACCGCGTGAGTCGGCCGGCCAACAGCAGGATGCCAAAGGTCGCGCCGAACGACAGCCAGGCGCCGACATCGCAGACGACGAGCGGATCGACGACGGCCAGCACCAGGGCCGTCGTCCTCAGCGTCCCCATCGGCGACGGCATCAGACCGGCGAGGCTGATGCCGAGATAGATCGCCGCCGCGGTCACCGCGCGCGCGACCGACGGATCGCCGCCGACGACGCCGCCGTACGCGAGCGTCGCCACGAGGGTCAGCATCGACACGACCCGCGGCGATCTGAACAACAGCCGCAGGACGCCGAAGCACAGACCGGTCAGCAGCGCGACGTTCCCGCCGGAGATCGCGATGACGTGATACGTCCCGGCCACCTGCAGCCGGCGCACAACGTCGTCGTCGAGTCCCGCGCGGTCGCCGATCAGAATCGCGGTGACGATTGCGGCGGCCTGCGGGTCGCCGGGCGCGATGAATCGCGCCGCTGCGTCGCGGGCGCGCCACCGCGCGCCCGCGGCGATCTCGTCCCACGGCGCGCCGCGCTCGACGTCGACGAGCGCGGCGCTCTTGACCGAGCCGGCCAGGGCGAAGGACCGGCGCAGACGCTGCCAGAACGGCGACGACCCGCCGAAGTTCAGCAGGATCGGCGGCCGGCGCAGCATCACGGGCGCCCGCACGCGACGGCCACCGGTCCAGTCGCGCACACGACCGCCGGCCTGTTCACCACCGACATGTATCTGCACACGGCCGGCCAGGTGCAGTTCGATCGACCGCGGAGATGCGGTCTCGGCCGCGGCGGTCAACGCCGCGGCCGGGGCGCCGGGTCCAGCCAATGGCCCCGACAGGCGCAAGAGACGCACGTCGACGACCAACTGGGCGCCGCCGTCGACCAGCGTGGCGTCGGCGGCGAGGATCCCGTCGATCTCGACCAGGGACGGCAGGCGGTCGGCGTCGCCCGCCTGCTCGTCGAACCAGGTGAGCAGGGACGGGTGCAGGGCGCGGTCGCGGGCCGCCGCGCCGTGCGCGGCGGCCGCGCAGAGCCCGGCGACGGACAGGAGCGCCGTCGCGCTCCGGCGCGACGGCGCGAGACAGGCCAGCGCGGCGGCGGCCAGGGCCGCCGCCAGCGCGTCGGGGGACCGCAGCAAGGTGACGACGCCCAGGCTCACCGCGGCGAGCAGGGCGACAGCGATCAAGGTGCCCACACGCCGCATGGCCCACTAGCCGTGCAAGAACCTTATCGCCGGTCACGGAACAGAGAATGACGCCGTAAATGCTGGCGATACCGGGCCAGCGGCCGCGAGTTGGACAGCGCAGAAACTGCGTACCGGGCCGCGCCTGGTACGCAGTTTCTGCAACCTCAACGACCTGGGGTCGAGGGGCGCCCAAGTTGCCCCAAATCAACGCTTCAGCTAACCTAATAACGCTTTTGCAATAAGAAACGCTGTCCTAGGAGACCCTATGCGCATTTTTCGAGGTGTGATGATCGCGACCGCCGCCGTGGTGGGCCTTGCGCTGGCCACGCCAGCCCTTGCCCAGACGACATTCAGCGCTCCGGTCCAGGCGAAGCGGCTGTGGCCGAGTTTTGCCCCGGAGCTGACCAAGACCGCTCCCCAGACCATGACCCGCAACGAACAGGGTCTCGGGATCTTCGTCCAGGGTGGCTGGGTCCGCCAGTCGCAGTACGGGGCCAACGGGTTGCCCGAAAACATTGACGCGGGCCTGCAGGGCTGGCTCGTCGGCATCGCGTTCGGCGGCAACAAGAGCGGCGGCTTCGGGATGGGCGTCGACATCAACTACATGGTGATCGGCGACCACGACACCGGTATTTTCCAGGACGGCGGCGACCTGAACTTGCACTACCTTGATATTCCCGTCTACGGCCGCATTAACTTCTTCGGACACAAGACCAAGAACGCCGCGACGCTCTACGTCATCATCGGCGGCTTCGTGGACATCCTCCTTCAGGGCAAGCTCGACAGCCTCAATGTGAAGGATGAGTTCAACGGCTTCGACGCCGGCATCGTCGGCGGCATCGGCTTCGAAGTCGCGCGCATCGGCATCGAGTGGCGCGCCAATTGGGCGCTCACCACGCTGGCCAGCACCGGCGAGGGCCACAGCGGCGAGATCACCTTCAACAACGGCCTCGAGGACTCGAGGAAGTTTACGATGATGCTTCTGTTCCGCTTCCGCCTGCACTAAAGGGCGATAGGCGCATCGACACGGCGGGGTGGGAGACTGCCCCGCCGTTTTGTTTGTACGGGCCTATTGATGCATTTGTACATCGATCCATCGATCCATTTGAGGTGGGGCGGCTTCGCTGCGCTCGCCGCCCGTTATTTGCTTAGCCACACTGAGCCGAATTAGTCCTCGTTGGACTTCCGCGAGCGCACGCGCTTGATCTCGCTCCTGTGGTGCTTGGTCACCAGTCGCTTTTCCTTGGCCCCTCGCGACGGTCGTGTGGGTTTGCGCGGCCGTGGTTTCCGTGCGGCCCTCGTCAACAAATCCGCCAGGCGTTCGCGCGCGGCTTGCCGATTTTGTCCCTGGGTCCGGTGCTGGTGCGCTTGAATCACGATGACGCCCTCAGTCGTCAACCGATGCCCCGCGAGCGCTCGTGCTTTCGCCTGCACATCGTTCGGTAAGCCGGACGCTGCCAGATCGAGCCGCAATTCCACCGACGTCGACACCTTGTTCACGTTCTGCCCGCCGGGACCTGAGGCGCGGACGAAGTGTTCGGTGACGGACGATGACGGGAGAGAGAGAGTGGGGGTGAGCTTGATCATCTGAGTCTATCGGTCCATTTGCGCATCGATCCATCGACCCATTTGAGAGGGTGTTCAAATTATTACACGCGGCATTTGACCGAAGATTGCGAAAATTGCCAATCGTGATTGCCTCGCGTGCAGAACGACTGCGCGAAACGACGGTACGACACCTGCACAGCCGAGGGGAATGACTTCGGAAGAATTGCAAGAGCGGACGTTGGCGTTTGCCGTGGCCATCTACGCGTTCATGAAGCCGTTGTTTAGAGACGCGGACACTCGGCACGTGGCGCAGCAACTCGTGAATTGCAGCAGTTCGGTGGCGCCGGCCCTACTCCCAGGCAACTGCTGCGCCCGCACCAAAACTCGACAACAAAACAACGATGGGCGCCGAGCGCCGCGAACGCGCCCCACCTCAAATGGATCGATGAACCGATGTTCGATGGATCGATAGGCCCATCCGCCTCTCGGCTCAGGTCGTCACGGTTCGGTCCGCGTAATACTCCTGCAGACTCTTGACCGTCAGGCCTTCGTTGCGCAGCGCGCCGATCGCGCTGACAGCGGCGGAGGCGCCCGTGAGCGTCGTGATCGCCGGCACGCCCTGCATCATCGCGGCGCTGCGGACGGCGCGGTCGTCGAAGAACGACTCGCGGCCGAGCGGCGTGTTGATGACGAGCGCGATCCGCTTGTTGAGCAGCTCGTCACCGACGTGCGGGCGGCCCTCGTTGACCTTGAAGATGATGTCGACGGCGAGCCCGTGCGCCCGCAGGTACGCGGCCGTGCCGCGCGTCGCGACCAGCTTGAACCCGAGCGCCGCCAGCTCACGTGCGATCGGCACGACGGCGGCCTTGTCGAGATTGTTGACGCTGATGAACGCCGTGCCCGACTGCGGCAGCTTCTGGCCGGCGCCCATGTAGGCCTTGGCGAACGCGGATCCGAACGTCTCGGCACCGCCCATGACCTCGCCCGTGGACTTCATCTCGGGCCCAAGCAACGTATCGACGCCGGGGAACCGCACGAACGGAAACACCGGCGTCTTCACGAACACCCCGGACACCTGCAGATCTTCGCGATGGCCCATGTCCGCCAGCGTCTGGCCGATCATGAGCCGCGCGGCGACCTTCGCGAGCGGCGTTCCGGTCGCCTTCGAGAGATAGGGGATCGTGCGCGAGGCGCGCGGGTTCACTTCGAGCACGTAAACGATGTCGTCCTTCACGGCGAACTGCGTGTTCATCAGCCCGATGACGTTGAGCGCCTGCGCCACGCGGCGTGTGTACTCCCGGATCGTGGTGATGTGCTTGTCGCTCAGCTGAAACGGCGGGACGACGCACGAGCTGTCGCCGGAGTGAATGCCGGCCTGCTCGATGTGCTCCATGATGCCGCCGATGATGACGGCACCCGACGCATCGGCGAGCGCGTCCACGTCGATCTCCGTGGCGTCCTCGAGGAACTTGTCGATCAGGATCGGATGCTCGGGCGACGCGGTCACGGCGTGGCGCATGTAGCGATCGAGCGCGCCCATGTCGTAGACAATCGCCATCGCGCGGCCGCCCAGCACGTAGGAAGGCCGGACGACCACCGGAAACCCGATTTCCGTCGCGACCGCGCGGGCCTCGTCCTGCGAAGTCGCCGTGCCGGACGCCGCCTGCGGGATGCCCAGCTCCCACAGCAGCTTCGAGAACCGCTTGCGGTCTTCCGCAAGGTCGATCGAATCGGGCGACGTCCCCAGGATGCGGACGCCCGCGGCCTGCAGCGACAGCGCGAGCTTGAGCGGGGTCTGGCCGCCGTACTGCACGACACACGACACGTCGCCGCCCGCCGACTTCTCCTTGTCGATCACCGCCATGACGTTCTCGAACGTCAGCGGCTCGAAGTAGAGCCGATCGACCGTGTCGTAGTCGGTGGACACGGTTTCCGGATTGCAGTTGATCATCACCGTCTCGTAGCCCTGCTCGCGCAGGGCAAAGGCGGCGTGACAGCAGCAGTAGTCGAACTCGATCCCCTGGCCGATGCGGTTCGGGCCGCTGCCGAGGATGACGACCTTGGGGCGCGACGTGGGATTCGACTCGCACTCCCGTTCGAAGGTGCCGTACATGTACGGCGTGAACGACTCGAACTCGGCCGCGCAGGTATCGATTCGTTTGTAGGCGGGCACGATGCCGGCCTCGAGACGCTGCTGGCGGACGCTCGCCTCGTCTGTGCCGAGCAGCACGGCGAGATCGCCGTCGCCAAAACCGGCGCGCTTCACGTCGAGCAGGAACTCGGGCGACAGGTCCCTCGCGCCCACCGCCTGCACCTCGCGGCCGAGCTCGACGATCTCCTGGAACTGTGTCAGGAACCAGCGGTCGATGTTCGTCAGCCGGTGGATCTCGTCGATGCTCCAGTGCCGATCGAGCGCGCGGAAGACGGCCCACATCCGGCGGTCGGTCGGGATCCCCAGCGCCTGCTGCAGCGCGGCGTCGTCTTCGACTTCGAAGGGACCGCCCGCCCGCGTCTGGCCGAACAGCTGGCCGCTCTTGCCGTGCTCGAGCGATCGGAACGCCTTGAGAAACGATTCCTTGAACGTGCGGCCCAGGGCCATCGCCTCGCCGACGGACTTCATCTGTGTCGTCAGCGTGCGGTCCGCCTGCGGGAACTTCTCGAACGCCCACCGCGGCACCTTGGTCACGACGTAATCGATCGTCGGCTCGAAGGAGGCCGGCGTCAGGCGCGTGATGTCGTTGGGAATCTCGTCGAGCCGGTAGCCCAGCGCGAGCTTCGCGGCGATCTTCGCGATCGGAAACCCGGTGGCCTTCGACGCGAGCGCGGACGATCGCGAGACGCGCGGGTTCATTTCGATCGCGACCATGCGGCCGTCGGCGGGATTGATCGCGAACTGGATGTTCGACCCGCCCGTTTCCACGCCCACGCGCCGGATAATCCGCCGCGCCGCGTCGCGCATGCGCTGGTATTCCTTGTCCGTCAGCGTCAGCGCGGGCGCGACCGTGATGCTGTCGCCCGTGTGAACGCCCATCGGGTCGATGTTCTCGATCGAACAGATGACGACGAAGTTGTCCGCGCAGTCGCGCATCACTTCGAGCTCGAATTCCTTCCAGCCGATTACCGACTGTTCGACGAGGATTTCGTGCACGGGGCTCATGCTCAGGCCGCGCGAACAGATCTCGCGGAATTCCTCGATGTTGTAGGCGATGCCGCCGCCGACGCCGCCGAGCGTGAACGACGGGCGGATGATCAGCGGAAAGCCGATGCGGGCGCCCGCTTCGATGGCCAGCTCGAGCGAATTCACGCACGCGCTTTCGGGCACCTCGATGTCGATGGACCGCATCGCCTCTTTGAACTTGAGGCGGTCTTCGGCGACCTTGATCGCTTCAATCGAGGCGCCGATGAGCTTGACGCCGTGCTTCTTGAGGATGCCGCGCTCCTCGGCTTCGACCGCGAGGTTCAGCGCCGTCTGGCCGCCGACCGTCGGGAGGATGGCATCCGGCCGCTCGCGCTCGAGGATGCTGTCGAGAATTTCCACCGTGAGCGGCTCGACATACGTTCGGTCGGCCAGCTCCGGGTCCGTCATGATCGTCGCCGGATTGCTGTTGACGAGGATGACCTCGAGTCCCTCGTCGCGCAGGGCCTTGCACGCCTGCGTGCCCGAGTAATCGAACTCGCAGGCCTGGCCGATGACGATCGGGCCGGAGCCAATCACGAGGATGCGCTTGAGATCGGTGCGTCTTGGCATTAGCGGCGACCGTCCATCGACGCAAGGAACTGGGTGAACAGGTAGTCGGCGTCGTGCGGACCGGGCGCGGCTTCCGGATGGTACTGCACGCAGAACACCGGCTGGGACTTGTGGCGCAGGCCTTCAATCGTGTTGTCGTACAGGTTCAGGTGTGTCACCTCTACGTCGGCCGGCAGCGACGTGGGGTCCACCGCGAAGCCGTGGTTCTGCGACGTGATTTCGATTTGGCCGGACCGCAGTTCTTTCACCGGATGGTTGGCGCCGCGATGGCCGAATTTCATCTTGGACGTGCGGGCGCCCATCGCCAGCGCCAGGACCTGATGCCCCAGACAGATGCCGAAGGTGGGCACGCCGCTCTCGACGAGCGTGCGCGCGTTGTCGATGGCGTACGACAGCACGGCCGGGTCGCCCGGGCCATTGCTGAGAAACACGCCGTCAGGATTCGTCGCCAGCAGATCTGACGCGGGAGCGCCCGCGGGATACACCCGCACGCGGCAGCCATGCGCGGTCAGCCGCCGCAGAATGTTCCACTTCATCCCGTAGTCGTACGCGGCGACCGTCAGCGGCGCGCCGTTGCGTGCGGCCGGATGCACCGAAAATTCATCATCGGCCCGGCCGCCCAATACCGCGCCCGGCCAGTCAAAGGGCTCGGCACACGTCACGTCCTTGACGAGATCGGCGCCCTCCATCTGCGGAAGCGCGCGGGCGCGATCGATCAGGTCATCCGGATTGACGCGTCCGGTGCCGATTACGCCGCGCATGACGCCCGACGATCGCAGCAGCCGCGTGAGTGCCCGCGTGTCGATGTCGGCGATGGCGACGATGCCGTTGTCGACGAGGTACTGGCGCAGCGATCCGCTCGATCGCCAGTTGCTCGCCATCGGCGACTCACTGCGGATGATGAAGCCGGCCACCTGCGTGCCGCGCGATTCCTCGTCGTCGCCGGTGACGCCGTAGTTGCCGATCTCAGGGCAGGTCATCGTGACGATCTGGCCGGCGTACGACGGATCGGTGAGCACTTCCTGGTAGCCGGTCATGCTCGTGTTGAACACGACCTCCCCGCCGGCCTGGCCTTCGGCGCCGGCGGCCTTGCCGTGGAACGTCGTGCCGTTCTCGAGCGCGAGCACCGCGTCCATTAGCGCCTCACCCTGGTCGTAGCCATCATCGTCAGTCGTCCCTCTTCGAGCGTCAGCGTCAGGCGCGTCAGCTCTCCACTCACAATATTCACCGTCGACGTGACGGGCCGGTAACCGGACAATTCCACGACCACCCGATGATCGCCGGCCGTCAATTCCGGCACGCGCATGGGCGTCAACCCGAGCGCGCGGCCATCGACCGTGACGCGGGCCCCGCGGGGCCTCGAGTCGATGTCCACAGACCCGGTCGTGGCCGACGGATCCCGGACCGGGCCCCGCCGGAGCGGCACGCGCAACGTGCGCGTCGGCTGTTTCGCGGTCAATTCCACCCGATCGGTTTTCGGCACGTATCCGGATCTCGCGACCTGAATCTCGTGACGGCCGAGCGGCACCGTCAGCGTGACGGGCGTCTCCCCCGCTCGCTGACCGTCAACAGTCACGAGCGCACCGGATGGAGTTGATTGAATCACGAGTCGCCCGGTCGGCGCAGCTTTGACCACCGGCGTGGCGGCCGGCGACGGTTCCGGTGTCGCCGCCGGCGTCGGCGTCGCCGTGGTGACGTCGGTCTGGGGCGGCGGCACGTCGACCTGGGTCGAAGTCAGCGCCGATGCGGTTGTGATCCCCGAAGCATTCCCGCGGCCCCAGCCAATCTGGTATCCCACGACGGTGCCGAGCACGAGCCCGGCCAGGAGCACCGCGCCAGTGGCGGCCCAGGGAAACGGCGTCTCCGCACGGGCCGGTGCGTCGTCTCGCCACTCGGGGTGGCCGAAGGTTGGCGCCCGGTCGATGCCGTACCGCCGTTCGGGAATCGGCGCCGGCAGCGAATCGGGGCGCGGAAGAATTAATGATGGCGACACCGCGGACGAGGCCGGCGCGGACGACTCCGCCGCGGACGACTCCGGGAATGGATTCCGGGAGTCCATTCCCGGAGTCGTTTTCGAGGCCGTCAGCACGTCAACTTCCGTCTCAGGTTCAGCCTGACGGGCCGGCGCCTTGGGCGTCACCGCGGGCGCGCCACTGGCGTTGAGGGCCGCGGCGAGCGCAGCACTGAACTCTGTCGCGGTGGCAAACCGATCGCCCGGCACGTCCGCCATGGCCTTCGTCAGCGCCTTGCGAACCGCCGCGCGTTGCGGCGGCGGCAGTTCCTCTGCGACGCCTTCGACATCGGCGTCGATGCCGACAGGACGATGGCCGGAAAGCATTTCGTGCGCGATCACGCCGAGCGAGTACACGTCCGCACGCCGGTCCCAGGCTGAACCGGCCGCGCGTTCCGGCGCGGAATACGGCCGACGCGCCGGCGTCTTGGCCCCGAGGGCGTCGAGCGCCTGCCCGATGCCGAATCCCGTGACCTGCAGCGCCGTCGCCCCAGACGGGACGAAGATGTCGCGCGGATGCAGCGCGCCGTGACCGATCGACTGCGCCCACGACGCGTCGATCGCCTGCGCGAGTTCGTCGAGTACGGGGAGCGCCCGCTCGAGCGTCCACACCTTGACGTGCCGGCTGACGACATCGAGCGACTCACCGCCTGCGTACTCGAGCGCCACGAACGGCGTCGACCCGTTGAGTCCGGCATCAACGGCGGCCACGATGGCGGGGTGCGCGACCTTGGTCTGTGTCAGCGCACGCAGCCGATCGGCCAGCCGGGCGGCGTCTTCGGGCACCAGGTCGAGCCGGATGGTCTTGATCGCGACCAGCCGATCCTGTTGCGAGTCGTACGCACGAAAAACGGGGCCGAGAACGCCGCTGCCGATCTGGTGCAGGACGCGATACGTGCCGAAGCTGGCCGGCGGGCTCACTCCCGTGGCGTCGTCAAATGGCAGGAAGAACTCCTTGCGAATCAAAGAAATCCTACAGCAGTTTGCACCTCGCCGCACACCACCACGTCTGTAGTAGATTGACTTCGTGCCGAGCCCGGCGGAACCCGTCACGTCACGCACCCTCGGCGTGATTCGCGAAGCCATCGATCCGCAGCGCTTTGGGTGGATTCGTCCGCTCGTCACCCAGTACAGCCGCGACTACGCACGCCTCGCGCCGTTGTTTGCCGGCAACCCGTCGGATGCGGCGGCCTGGCGCCAGACCATTGCGCGCGTCACGCGCGCCCCGCGCGATCGCGCGACCGTCCATGCCGCCCTTGTCCGCCAACTGACCAGCCGGGGCGCCGCTCGCGAGGCGCAGGCGGCCGCGGCTGAGTTGGCCACGCCCACCGCGGTGGCGGTGGTCACAGGCCAGCAGGCGGGCCTGTTCGGCGGCCCGTTCTACACGCTGCTCAAAGCCATCACCGCCATCCAGACGGCCCGCGACGTGCGGCAGCAGTACGGCGTGGCCGCGGTCCCGGTGTTCTGGGTTGAGATCGAGGATCACGACTGGGCCGAAGTCCGGTCGGCGCGGGTGTTGGATAAGGATGGCGCGCCGGCGCAGCTGGTCGCGGCCGATCCGCCGGGCGCCGGCAGCCTGCCGGTCGGCAGCCTGACGTTCGACGAGAGCATCACGACCGTGGTGGAACAGCTGGGCGAAGTGCTGGCGCCCACCGAGTTCACGAGCGAGCTGCTCGCGTCACTTCGGCAGCGGTATCGCCCTGGCGCGCGCGTGGGAACCGCCTTCGCCGGATGGATTGACGACCTGCTCGGGCGTCACGGACTCGTGGTGTTCGAGGCCGACGATCCGGCCCTCAAGCCGCTGGTCGCGGACGTCTTCGCCCGGGAGTTGCACGACCGCCCGACGGCGCGGCTCGCGCGCGAGTCCGCGGCCACCATGACCGCGCTTGGCCATGCGCCGCAGGTCGAACCCGCCGAAGACGCCGTGGCACTGTTCTATCTCGACAGCCAGGGACGTCACCCGATTCGCCGGCGCGGGGAGGGCTTCGCGATTGGCGATGCCACACACACGACGGCGGCGCTCGAAGCAGAGGCACGAGAACATCCGGAACGCTTCAGCCCCAACGTGTTGCTGCGTCCGATTGTCCAGGACCGGCTGTTCCCGACGATCTGTTACGTGGCGGGCCCGGCCGAGCTCGCCTATCAGGCGCAAATCGGATCCCTCTATCGCGAATTCGGTGTCGAAGCGCCGCTCCTGCTGTCGCGGGCCAGCGCCACGCTGCTCGATTCGGGCGCCGCGAAGTTTTTCGACAAGTCGGGACTGCCGCTCGAGAGCCTGCAGCCGCAGGATGACTCCGCTCTCAATCGGCTGCTCGAACAGCAACTCTCACCGGAAGTTGAACAGGCCATGAGCGAGACGGCGGAGTGGTTGAGTGGACGGATCGGAACACTCAAGGCGGCGGTCGTGCCGATCGACCCGACGCTGGCCGGCGCGGTCGAGACCACGGTCGATCGCGTGCGCGAGACGCTCAAGACGCTGCACGGCAAAGTCATCCAGGCCGCGAAGCGCAAGGATGAGACGCTGCGCCGGCAGTTCGTGCGCACGCGGGCCCTCGTCTTTCCGGACGGCGACCCGCAGGAACGCGCGCTCGCCGTGGCGTTCTTCATGAACCGCTACGGCCTGGCCCTGCCCGATCGCCTTCTGGAGACGCTGCCGCCATCCCCCGATAAGCTGGATAAGCACTACGTTCTGACACTCTGATGGCGCTACCTCCTGCGGACAAGTCCGGCGGACGAACGCCGCGGCCGTCCTCGCCCGCGCGGGGCGTTCGTGTGCGCTACCGATGGCCGCGCCGCCGATGGCTGCGCTGGACCCTGATGACGATGGGCGGCTTGTCGCTCGCCACCCTGCTGATCGGGACGTACTTCTGGATCAGCTACAGCCATCTGATCGACGCGCGCCTGAGTCTCGAGTCGCAACCCATCCCGCGCATTTTCGGACAGCCGTTCGAGATCCAGCCCGGCCGCGGACTCACGCAGGCGCAACTGGTGCAGCGCCTGAACGACGTCGGGTATGCGCAGCGGCCAAAGGCCGCCGCGCCCGGCGAGTTCTCGCTCGCACCGAACTCGGTGCTGCTCGTCACGCGCCCGACGGACAAGGTCGAGGCGCGCGCCGTCCGCGTCGACTTCACGACCGATCGAGCCCCGACCGTCCGGCGCATCGTGGACGCCGCCAACAAGCCGGTGGATCGCATCACCCTCGAGGCGCCGCTGCTGGCGGCCATCGCGCCGGGCCAGAAGCGCCGGAAGGTTCCGCTCGCCTTGATTCCCGAGCACATGAAGAACGCGGTGCTGGCGATCGAGGACAAGCGGTTCTACCAGCACCCCGGCGTGGACCCGATTCGCGCGGTGGGTGCGATCTTCACCAACCTGCGCGGCGACAAGAAATACCTGCAGGGCGCGTCAACCATTACCCAGCAGGTGATCAAGAACACGTTCCTCACGCCTGAGCAGACGCTCAAGCGCAAGCTGCAGGAACAGTTCATGGCGCTGGTGCTCGATTCGCGATTCACGAAGGACGAGATCCTCGAGCTGTATCTGAACGAAGCCGTGCTGGGCCAGCGCGGGCCGTTTGCCATTCGCGGCGTCGGCGAGGCCGCGCGCGTGTTCTTCGGCAAGGACGTGAGCAACGTCACGCTCGCCGAGGCAGCCACGATTGCCGGCCTGCTGCAGCAGCCGTCGGCGCTCTCGCCCTTCCGTCATGCGGACAAGGCCCGGGAGCGCCGGAACGTGGTGCTCGCGGCGATGGTCGATGCGGAGTTCATTACGGCCGACGCCGCCAAAGTGGCCTCGAACGAACCCCTGAAGGTCGCGACCCGCGCGTTCGAGGACGAGGCGCCCTACTTCGTCGATTACGTCAGCAAGGTCGTCGACGACACCTATCAGGGCCTGATGACGAAGGCCGGCGCCCTCGACGTGTACACGACGCTCGATCTGCATTTGCAGCGCATGGCGCAGGAGGCGATCGCCGAAGGCCTCGTACAGATCGATCGGCAGCTGCCCAAGAGGAAGCAGGGGCAGGCGCAGGTCGCGCTCATCGCGATTGACCCGCGCACGGGCGAGATTCTCGCGTTTCTCGGCGGCCGGTCGTACAACGAAACCCAATACAACCGCGTCGTCACGATGCGCCGCCAGCCCGGGTCCATCTTCAAGCCCTTTGTGTACCTGGCGGCGTTCGAACGCGAGGCCGAGGACCATTCGGTGAATCTCACGCCCGCCACCGTCGTGGTCGATGAGCCGACGGTGTTCAAGGACGGCGACAAGGATTACGCGCCGGCCAACTACAAGGATGAGTACGGCGGCCCGATGACGCTGCGGCACGCGCTCGCGCTGTCGCGCAACATCGTCACGATCAAGGTTGCCGAGGCCACCGGCTACGATCGGGTCGCGGATCTCTGGAAGAAGGTCGGCGTCGGCACGCCGGCGCTCGGCGTGCCCTCGATCGCGCTCGGCGTGTTCGAGGTCTCGCCCCTCGAGATGGCGATGGCCTACACGGTGTTCGTCAATGGCGGCTCGATGCGTCCGCTGCAGGCCATCTCGAAGATCGACTCGGCCGGCAAAAGCACCACCGTGCCGCCGGCCGCGCTCCGGCCGATCGCGCGCCCCGAGACGGCCTACCTCGTGACGAACATGCTGCGGTCGGTGATCAACGAAGGCACCGCCGGGTCGGTGCGCAACGCCGAGCATCGCCTGACCGTCGATCTCGCCGGTAAGACCGGCACCACCAACGATCAGCGCGATGCCTGGTTCGTCGGCTTCACGCCCGAGTTGCTGACGGTCGTCTGGGTGGGTTTCGACAACAATCAACAGCTCGGACTGAGCGGCGCCCAGGCGGCGTTGCCAGTGTGGCTGGCCTTCAACAAGCGCGCGCTCGCGGGTCATCCCGACGCGCGGTTCCAGGCACCTGACGGCCTCACCTACGTCGAGATCGATCGGGAAACCGGAGGGCTCGCCACACCAGCGTGTCCGCGGACCATCACCGAAGCCTTTCTGCCCGGCACCGAGCCGCACGATCGGTGCTCGCTCCACGGCGGAGTGCCGGTCGGGCCGGCGCTGAAGGGCCTCGGCTCCTGGCTGAAGCGCATCATTCGATAAGTTGTCCCGTCGAGAGCTTGTCCCTGCTCATTCGCAACGGCATCGTCCTGACGATGAACGACGCGTACGACGTCGTCCGCGGAGACGTCTGGATCGACGGCGGGCGCATCGCGGCGATAGGGCGCGTGCCGCCACACGCGGCGCCGGCGCAGACGATCGACGCCGAGGGCGGCCTGGTCCTTCCGGGATTCATCCAGACGCACATTCATCTGTGCCAAACGCTGTTCCGCGGATCGGCCGACGACCTGCCGTTGCTGGCGTGGCTGCGCGAGCGCATCTGGCCGCTCGAAGCGGCGCACGATGCGTCCACGTTGCGCGCGGCGGCCAGGCTCGCGGCGGCGGAGTTGCTCAGGGGCGGGACGACGGCGGTCCTGACGATGGAGACGGTGCACGACACGGACGCGGTCTTCGACGCGCTCGGCCCCACCGGCCTGCGCGCCGTGGTCGGCAAATGCCTGATGGACGTGCGTGGCGATGCGCCGTCGCGCCTACATCAGCCGGCGCGGGCGGCGATCGACGAGAGCCTGGCGCTGCACAAACAGTGGAACGGCGCGGCTGACGGGCGCCTGCGCGCGGCCCTTGCGCCGCGCTTTGCCATTTCCTGTTCGCGCGAGTTGCTCGAAGCGGCCGCACAGGCATCATCGGCGCACGGCCTGCTGGTGCACACGCACGCGTCCGAACAGCGCGAGGAAGTCGACGTCGTGCGCGCGCACACCGGACTGGACAACGTGGCATATCTCGCGGCCGTCGGTCTCGCCACCGAGCGCCTGTGTGCCGCCCACTGCGTCTGGGTCACGGACGCCGAACAACACCTGCTCGCCGAGCGCGCGGTCAAGGTGCTGCATTGCCCCGGATCGAACCTCAAGCTCGGGTCGGGCATCGCGCCGGTCACGGAAATGCGGGCGCGCGGCATCTCGGTGTCGCTTGGCGCCGACGGCGCCGCCTGCAACAACGCGCTCGACATGTTTCAGGAGATGCGCCTCGCGGCAACGCTGCAGGCGATGCGCCACGGCCCCGGCGCCCTGACGGCGCGCGACGCGGTCCACATGGCGACACGCGAAGGCGCGCGCGCCATCGGGCAAGACGCGGAACTCGGGTCGATCGAGCCCGGCAAACGGGCGGACGTGATCATCGTCCGCGCCGACGGCCTGCATCAGCAACCGGCCAGTGATCCCTACTCCACCCTCGTCTACGCCAGCCGCGCGACCGATGTGCGCGCGACGATCGTCGGCGGCGACGTCGTGTGGCACGACGGCGCGCTGTCGTGGGGCGAGCCGAGAGCGATTGCGGAAGATGCCGATGTCGCGAGACGCAGGCTGCGGGAGCGGGCGGGGGTCTGAGACGAGACAATTAAGCCGCCCCACATGAAGGCGTGAAGGGCGTGAAGGATTGCTTGGAATTGGGTCGGTTCGGAGGATTAGACTGACGCCGAGTTGGGTGGATTCGTGATTGAGCATCAGAACGAAATGGGTAGTTCCACCAAAAGAATCCTGCTTCCGATTGCATGGCCAGGCGGCAAGGTGGGCGGCGGGCACCTACTGCCCGACCTCTCGGCCGGCGAGCGAAGAGCGTTCGTTCGCGTACCCGGCGGCCGACGTACCTCGCACGGCATGGTCGGGTTCGTTGGCGATTCGGTTACGGCGGCTGAAATGCTGGCTCGCTGGGAAGCGACGGTGGAACCCGTGGAGGATCGAGAACGCATTCTCGACATGTTAGAGGCCTACGTTCGATGGCTTGCCCAACAGCCTCTCGGCGCGATCTTTGAGGCGTCATACAACAGCCGTGGCGTCCTTGTGGCAAAGCTTGTTAGCGCTCACCCTCCCCACCAGGGTCGCCGAGTGCCGGTTCCAGATTAGCGCTCGGGACCAAAGGTGCCGGAGCAGTTCCAGATCCAGGTTGGGCCACTGGCGTACGGCGGTGGGTACCCACCATCGCTACCAGACCGACTCCTGCGCATTGAGGCGCCTTGCCGCATCATTGTGGACGGACGTGAATGGTTCAATGAACCGAAGTTCTCGGTCGTTGAATTCGCCAGCGCCGTGACCACATGGCTACAACGAGGCGGCGATTTCGAATTTGAGACGATGGAGGCCGACGAATCGCCGTTCCTCTGGATCCGTGTCACCGGAGACGAGTGCCTCGTCGGTGCGGCGTGGGAGGTCTTCTCGATCAGGGAACCGATCTCGCTTCGTGTCGTCCGTGACGGGCTCGAGCAATTCGCCTCTTCGATCCCGGCAGCCACGCAGGCTCAGCTCGGCCTCGATGTCTCGGACCTCATGGCGCAGGGCCTTTGACAGACGACGGAACTCAGCAGCGATAAGGAGAGCGAGACAGGTGGTGCCGATGAGTGGGACTCGCGAATCGGGTCAACGCCGACCCGCCAACCGGCGTCTGGGCCGCGTCACGCCAAAAGAGTAAAGTGCGCACAGGAGCCACTATGAAGCAGACCCTCTCGCTCATCGTCGTCGCCATCGTCATGAGCCTGGGCGTTCACGCCCAATCGAAACCGAACTTCTCGGGACGATGGGTGCAGGTATCGCCGACGGCGGAAATGGAAGGGGGCGGGTCGGAACAGGTGATCACGCAGACGGCGACGACCGTGACCACCGAACATCCGTCCGAGGGCGGCGGTCACAAACAGACGTTCACGATCGACGCTGAATCCAAATCGATGGTTGGTCAGGTCCCCGTCGTCTCGAAAACGGCGTGGGTGGGGCCGACGCTGGTGATCACGTCAACCGCCACCTACCCGGGCGACGTCAAGCGAGAATCGAAGCAGATCTGGTCGCTGCGTCCGGACGGCACCCTGGCGATCGAGTTCACGCTCAAGAACCCTGACGGCACGACGACCGAGATCAAGTCGATTCACCGGAAACGCTGACGCGTGTCGTGTCTCAACCGATCACACTGACCGACGCGGCCTCTATTCCTCTGGCCGTCGTGCGCCGTCGCGCTCGGCCGTCAGAACTCGCCACGGTGGTTCCCGAGGGTTGCGGTGTGGTGTGGGACTTCGTCCGCGCGCATTCGCTGAAGGCGGGCCGTAATGTCGCGGTGTACCTGACCGCCAGCATCGATCTGGAAATTGGCGTCGAGATCGCGAGCGCCTTTGCAGAGCAGGACGAGGTCGTTCGCTCCAGCACGCCGGCCGGCTTGGTGGCTTCGGCCATCCACTACGGGCCGTATCAGACCCTCGGCGTCAGCCATGAGGCGATTCGCACGTGGTGTGCCGCCCACGGGCATCGGCTCGCGGGACCGAGTTGGGAGATTTACGGTCATTGGCGGCCAGAGTGGAACGCCGATTCGTCGGGCATCCGCACCGACGTCTTCTATCAGGTGACTCCCGTGTGACCATTAAATAGCGGCTGCAAGCGGTGCGTTCGGCGTTATCCTCCGCATCATGCGTGATTCACGAGGGAACGCCGCCACGGTGGGCATCGGATTCGGCAGCGCCTTGGCGATCACGATTTCCTGGAGCCTGAATCACTCAATCCTGTGGGCCATCATTCATGGCGTCTTTTCCTGGTTCTATGTCATCTACTACGCCCTCAAGTACCAATGACGCCCGCGCACCCCTTTCGCCTCGTTCCCAACCGTTCCCGGTCGCTCCCCCGCCGTTCCCGTTCGTTCCCGGTCGCTCCCGTCGTTCCCGGTCGTTTTTGCTATACTGTCTTAGCACTCCAGCCGATAGAGTGCTAACAACAACACCCGCATGAGCCAGGAAGCTACGGATCGTCAGCGGCGGATTCTTGCCCGCCTGGTGACGGAGTACATCGAACAGGGCGAGCCCGTGTCGTCGGCCTGGCTGGCCGAGCACAGCGACCTGGGCCTGTCCCCCGCCACGGTCCGCAACGTCCTCGCGCGGCTCGAGGAGCAGGGTTACGTGCACCAGCCGCACACGTCGGCGGGACGCGTGCCAACGGACTCCGGTTATCGCCTCTACGTCGATGGCCTGCTCGGCTCGCGGAAACGTTCGCGCCTGTTGCCGGATCTCGAAGCGCGGCTGCGCCGCGCGGGCACCGTGGGCGACATGATGGAGAACGCGTCGCAGGAACTGTCGCGCGCGTCGCACCATGTGGGCTTCGCGCTGGCGCCATCGGGCACAGCTGCGCGCCTGCGCCACATCGATTTCGTCAACCTCGAAGCCGGGCGCGTCCTGGTCGTCGTCGTCTCGACGGGCGGCCAGATCACCCACAAAGTGATCGACCCGCCCGATGCATGCGCCGACCTCGTGCTGACGCAGGCGGCCAATTACATCAACGCGGAGTTCGCCGGACTGACCCTGCACGAAGTGCAGACCGCCATCGTCGGCCGGTTGCGCGAAGAGCGGCTGCTCTACGACGCGCTCATTTCCCGCGCGCTGCAGCTGGCCCAGAGCGGCCTTACCGACCATGCGCCCGAAGACACGCTCTACGTGCAGGGCGCGTCGCTGCTCATCGAGCAGGTGGCCGGCGAGAGCGCCGATCGCGAACAGACGCTGCAGACCCTGCGCGCCCTGTTCAGGATGATCGAAGAGAAGCATCGGCTGGTCGCCCTGATTTCCCGCTACCTCGAAGCGCAGGGCATCACGGTCGTCATTGGATCGGAGAATTTTGTCGTCGACCTGCATCCGTTCAGCGTCGTGGCCTCGACCTTCACCACGGCCGACGACACCGGCACCGTGGGCGTGATCGGACCGACGCGGATGCGTTATCAGAAAGCCATTTCGGTCGTGGACGGGGTTTCGCAAGTGATGACCCGCGTCCTGGAAGGCCATTGAGGATACCCGTGGATTCGAATCCGACCCCGGCCGCAGGCGCGGCCGGTAACGAGCCGGCGGACGCCATCCGCCAGGAACGCGACGATCTGCAGGATCGATTGCTCCGCACCGCCGCCGAGTTCGACAACTACCGCAAGCGGACCGATCGCGAGCGGCGCGAGTTGTCGGATGCCGTCGCGGCGGATCTCATGCGCGACGTGCTGCAGGTCGTCGATGATCTCGAGCGCGCGTTGGCTGCGAGCCAGGACTCGCCCGATCCGGCCATGCGATCGGGTGTCGATCTGATCCACAAACAATTGCTCGAGGTACTCCGCCGCCGGGGCGCCGAACCGTTCGAGTCGGTGGGCAAGGATTTCGATCCGTCGTGGCACGAAGCGGTGGCGAGTGAACCCGCCAACGGCCGGCGTGACGGGGAAATCACGGCCGAGTTGCGCCGGGGCTTCCGCATCGGCTCGCGTCTGTTGCGACCGGCACAGGTCCGGGTGGCCAAGGCGTGAAGGACCGCGACTACTACGACGTTCTGGGCGTGGCCCGGGACGCCAGCGAACAGGACATCAAGAGCGCGTACCGCAAGCTGGCGCTGCAGCACCACCCCGATCGCAATCAGGGCGACGACAAGGCGGAAGAGAAATTCAAGGAAGCCGCCGAGGCGTACTCGGTGCTCGGCGACCCTGACAAGCGCGCCCGCTTCGACCGCTACGGCAAGGCCGGTGTGGCCGGCGCCGCCGGGGGCGGCGGGTTCAATCCCGAAACGTTCGGCGATTTCTCCGACATCCTCGGCGACTTCTTCGGGTTCGGCGGCCAGCGTCGCGGCGGCCCGACGCGCGGCGCGGACCTGCGCTTCGATCTCGAGATTCCATTCGAGGAGTCCTTCACGGGTTCGGAGACGACGATCCAGATTCCGCGCGAGGAACACTGCGAGACCTGCCGCGGGTCCGGCGCGGCAGCGGGCACGCAAAAAGAAACGTGCCCCCAATGCCGCGGGACCGGACAGCTCCGGTTTCAGCAGGGCTTTCTCGTCGTCGCGCGCACCTGCGGCCAGTGCCAGGGCACCGGCCAGGTGATCCGCACGCCGTGCGCGACGTGCCGCGGCACCGGCCTCGTCACCCGCGAACGTCGCGTCACCGTCCGGATTCCGGCCGGCATCGCCGACAGCCAGCGCCTGCGCCTGCACGGCGAAGGCGAGCACGGCACCGGCGGCGGCCCGACCGGCGACCTCTACGTCGTCATTCACGTCAAGGCGCACCCGGTGTTTCATCGCGACGGCGACGACCTGTACCTCGAGGCGCAGGTGCCGTACCACGTGATGGCGATGGGCGGCGCGTTCAAGATGGACGGGCCGTCGGGCGAACTCGACGTCCACGTATCAGCCGGCACATCCAGCGGCACGCTCATCCCGTTCCGCAGCAAGGGCATGCCCAGCGTCAACGGGCGCGGCAAGGGCACGCTTTACGTGCGCGCCGTCGTCGAAGTGCCCCGGAAGATCACGAAGGACCAGAAGAAGATCATCGAGCAACTGGGCCAGACCATGAAGGTGGACAAAATCGCCGCGACGACCGTCGACGACTCGCGCGAGAAGCCGTTCTTCGAGAAGGTCAAGGACCTCTTCGGGTAACACGCCGACGTTGCGCGACTACCCTGCCCTCACACTGACCTGGACGCGTCCGGTTGACGCGGATCGTGACGGCCGTGCCGATCGCCTGATGGCCGAGCTCGATGGACTGGGCTGCACGGCCGTCGAGGAACTCCCCGACGACGGGATGCGGCTGTTCTTTGCCACGGCGGACGCGCGGCAACGCGCCGTCGATCATCTGCGCTCAATCCCGGATCTGACGATGGCCGCCAGTGACGTCTCTGACGACGACTGGGGCGCGCGCAGCCAGGCGGCTATCGGCGCGGTGACGGTGGGGGCGCTGACGATCGCGCCACCGTGGGCCATTCCGGCGGAGCCGCCGGCGAATCGCGATCGGCTGATCGTGATCCAGCCGTCGATGGGATTCGGGACGGGCCATCACGCGTCCACCCGTCTGTGCCTCGAGCATCTGCAGGCGATTCCGTTGGCTGGACTCGCCGTGCTCGACATCGGCACCGGATCGGGCGTGCTCGCCATCGCCGCGGCGCGCCTCGGCGCGGCGGGCGTCAGCGCCATCGACGTCGATCCCGACGCGCTCACCAACGCGCGCGAGAACATCGATCTGAACGGCGTCGGCGGCCGGGTGGCGGTGCATGAGTGCATGCTCGTGGACGCGCCGGCCTTGCTGGCACGTCGATTCGATGTGGTGCTCGCCAACCTCACGGGCGGGCATTTGATTCGGGAAGCGCATGCGTTTGGGACGCTCGCGGCTCCGGGCGCGCGGCTGATTGCCAGCGGTTTTCAGGCGCCGGAATCCGACGAGGTCATGCGCGCACTCGAAACGGCGGGATGGACCCTCACCACCATCGCCGCGGAAGCGACGTGGGTCGGCGCGATGTTTTCATCTCTTCGTGGGTGACAGGTACCTCTCCCACCACTGCAGCTCATTGATCATCCGGTGCACGTTGTTCCAGTTGCCGGCGATCCCGTGCGGCTGGTCGGCGTACCGAATCATCGTTGCCGGAATGCCTCGCCGCTTGAGCGCGAAATACATTTCTTCGGTCTGGTCAATCGGCACCCGCTGATCGACTTCGCCGCCCACGAACATCGTCGGCGTCTTCACGCGATCGGCGAACGCGATGGGCGACTGCTTGATCATCCGGGCCCGCGCCGCCGGATCCCATGGCGGACCGAAGAACTCGGTCTCCTTCGTGCGGTAGATATCGGCGGTCCCGTAGTCGCTGATCCAGTCGCTGATGCCCGCGCCGGCGATGGCGGCGGCGAAACGGTCGGGATACTGCGTGATGAGCCAATCGGTCATGAACCCGCCATAGGAATGCCCGGTGTGACCGACGCGCTTCGCATCGATGGGATACCGCTTGAGCACGTAGTCAATGCCGGAGATCACGTCCTGGCCGTCCTTGTCGCCCCACGCGCCCCACGTCGCCCACTTGAACGCTTCGCCGTAGCCGGTCGAGCTGCGGAAGTTCGTATCGAACACGAAATACCCGTTCGCCGCAAAAAACTGCTTCTTGAAATCGAAGTTGTAGCCGGTGTTCGCGTGCGGGCCACCGTGGCTGAACACAATGAGCGGATACGGCCCCTTCGTCGCGTCGAACGCCGCCGGAAACGTGAGCCAACCTTCAATCGGCGTGCCGTCGACGCTCGGCCATTTCAGGCGATCGGTCTTGCCGATGTCGATGCCCGACATGAACGTCTTGAGCACATCGGTCAATTGCCGTTCATTGGTGCCGTCGATGTTCGCGGCGTAGATCTCCGCCGGCGCGTCATGGGTACCGACCGTGTAGACGATAGTGGTGAAGGTGCGATCGACGGTGACGCCGTTGACGGTGCGTTCCCCCTTCGTGAGCTGCTCGACCTTGCCGTCCGGCGCCGACACCCGGAACCAGTGCGCCTCGCCGCCGACGTCGGCTGAGAAATACAGGTAGCGGCTATCCGGCGACCACTGCGTCGCACCCGGCTCCAAATCCCAGCTCGCGGTGAGATTGATCGGAGCTCCGCCGCTGACGGGCCTGACGAAGATGTCGCGGGCCCCGCCATGGTTCAACTTCTGCTGAATGACCATGTCCGTACCGAACGTCCGCGCGTACGTCAGATACCGGCCGTCCGGCGAATACTCGAGATCGCTGTACACGTAGCCGTCGTTGGTCACCCGCGTGAGCACGCCATCGGTGGTGACCGTGTACAGATCCGGACTCTCGTACTTCAGCTCGTCTTTCCAGTCGGGATCGGCGACAAAGGCGATGAGCTTGCCGTTCGGATGCCACGCCATTCCGGTGGGACGAAGCGGCTGATCGACCAGTATTTTCGAGTCGGGGCCACTAGCCGACTGCAAGATGAGCTGCGCGGCCGGCCGGGCGTGCGCATCCGGCGCCGGGAACGGGCTACCGTCGCGTTGAAAGTCTTTCCAGTCGATGATGGCGCCCTTGAAGCGCTCCTGATGCCGCTTCTCGAAGTCGCTGGCGTATGCCGGTGCCTTCGGCGGTACCGCGGTGTCGCGCGCACTGACGGTCCACAAGCCATCCGGGCTGCGCGTGCCCCCACCACCACCGCCGCGTCCACCGCCCTGCCCCGCACCTCCCGCCGCGCCTCGCCCGCCGCGGCCCGCGGAAGGCGCCGCCGTCGCGTCCACTTTCACCGGTGCCACCGACGGGTTGGCAGGATCGAACGTCCAAGATGCCCCGTCGGCTGTGTATCGCAGCAAGCTCTCCGGGGTCCAGGCGGCGCCGGAGACCGCCTTGCCGTCATGGACTAACGGCCGCTGTTTCGTCGTGCCGTCCATCGCGGCGTAATACGACTCTGACCGCTGACCGTTCGTCTCCTCAACGCGCGTCGAAACCGAGAAGCTGACCCACTTCGAATTCGGTGCAATCTGCGGCGCACCCACCGACGGAATCCGGTAGTAGTCCTCGATGGTCAGCGGGCGGCGTGGGCCTGTCGCGGAAATCTGGAGCCCAGGGTCTTCAGACCCTGGGTGGCCAGGGTCTTCAGACCCTGGGTGGCCGGGGTCTGAAGACCCCGGGCTCCAGTGCACGCCTGCGGCGAGTTCCGCTTGCGCGACCGGCCACAGGACAAGAGCGCTTACCAGGAGCCCGCCGCACCAACGCTGAGCAGATGTCATCTCGCCTCCACAGGAATAGGGAATCTTACGCCCGCCCGCGTCACACGGGCGCCGAACCGTTCGATGACATACTGCGCGGCGTGAGCGGGACTGCCCCCGACATCACGGACTTGCTGCTCCGCTGGAGCGACGGCGACCAGCACGCCCTCGAGGAACTCACCCCCGTCGTCTATGACGACCTCCGCCGGCTCGCCCGGGCCATCCTGAGCCGCGAGCGGCCCGATCACACGCTGTCGGCGACGGCGCTGGTCCACGAGGCCTACCTGAAACTGGTGGATCAACGCCGGGTGCGCTGGCAGAACCGCGTGCACTTCTTCGGCGCCGCCGCCCACATCATGCGGCGGGTCCTGGTCGACCACGCCCGCGCGCGCATCACCCAGAAGCGAGGGGGTTTGAGCACGAAACTCGCGATCTCTGACAGCCTCGCGCTCGTCGACGTGCTCTCGGAGGACCTGCTCGACCTGGATGGCGCACTCGATCGCCTGGCGGCGACGGACCCCCGCAAGGCGCGCGTGGTCGAGATGAAGTTCTTCGCCGGCATGACCAACGAGGAGACCGGCGAAGCGCTGCAGGTGTCGGACGCGACGGTGGAGCGCGATTGGACGATGGCGCGCGCCTGGCTCATCCGAACGCTCGCGGGAAAGCCGGAGAAGCGGGACGGCTCGAAGGACAACGGGGACCACCAGTGAATGTGGATCGATGGCGTGAAACCGAAGACCTGTTCCATGAGGCGCTGAAGCAGCCCGCCGCGGCCCGCGCGGGCTTCGTCGCGTCGACCGCCGCCGGCCGCGACGGACTCGCCGATGAAGTGATGGCGCTCCTCGACGCGCACGATTCGACCCACACCTTGCTGGATGCCCCGCGGATCTCGGCGCTCCCGAGCGGGATGCGGCTTGGCCCGTATGCGCTCGACCGCCTGCTCGGCACCGGCGGCATGGCCACCGTCTACCTGGCGCATCGGGCCGACCAGCAGTTTGAAAAGCACGTCGCCGTCAAGCTGGTCAACCAGGGCCTGGCCGCCGAACTGTCCGGCGACCGGTTCCTCAACGAGCGGCAGATTCTCGCGCGGCTCGAGCACCCGAACATTGCACGACTCCTCGATGCCGGCGTCAGCGACTTCGGCCAGCCGTTCATCGTCATGGAATGGGTGGATGGCGTGCCGCTCGACACCTGGCGCGAGCAGACCCGACCACCGGTCGAGACGGCACTGACCCTGTGGCTGCAGATCGCCGAGGCCGTGGCGTACGCGCATCGGAACCTGGTGGTGCATCGCGATCTAAAGCCGTCCAACGTCCTGGTCAGCCGCGACGGCCAGGTGAAGCTCGTGGATTTCGGCGTGGCGAAGTTGCTCGGTGATGCGACCGATCAGGCCGCGACCACGCGGACGCGCCACTTCACGCCGCAGTACGCCAGCCCCGAGCAGCTTCAGGGCCTGGCCGTGACCACGTCGACGGACATCTACGGCCTCGGCCTGCTCCTGCACGAACTTGTGGTGGGCGCACCACCGTACGGCGATGCGACCCGGCCTTCGCACGAATACGCGCAGGCGATTCTGGAAGAAGACGTGCGCATGCCCAGGACGGTCCCGGCCGATCTGGCGGCGATTATCCGCATGTCGCTGCGCAAGGATCCCGAGCGGCGCTATGTCAGCGCGGATCAGTTTGCCGAGGATGTCCGGCGCTTTCGTCGCGGCCGTCCCGTGACGGCCCAGCCGGAAACGTGGACGTATCACTTCCGGACGTTCCTGAGTCGACATCGCGTACCGGTGGCGACGGCCGCCCTGGGGGTGATCTCGCTGATCGTGTTGACGATCATCGCGCTGGTTCAGGCCCGTATCGCGAACGAGCAGCGCGCCCGCGCGGAGCAGGTCACGTCGTTCGTCACGGGTTTTCTGGGCGCGACGCCGACCGGACCGGATCCCGTCCTGCAGAACAAGGGCGTGTCCCTTCGCGTCGTCGAGCTGGCCGATGTGATCGCGCAGCGGCTTGGATCCAACGACACGCTGCAGCCGGAAGCGGAACAGACCCTGCGCGCCGTGCTGGCGATGACGTACTACCAGATGGGGGAAATCCAGAAGGCGCACGAGAATGCCGTTCGCGCGATCGAACTGTGCGATCGCCTGTACGGCCCGGAGGATCCTCGCCGGTTCTCGGTCGAGATCGTCCAGGCGGCGGTGGAAAACAGTCTCGGAAAATTTGCCGACGCGGAGGCGCGAGCCTCGCGCATCATGGCGACCTGGCACGATCCGTCGCCGCTCGATCAGGCGAACGTGGCCCTCCAGCTTGGCGGCGCGCAGCTGCGGCTCGGCAAAGCGGATGTCGCCGAGCGCACGATGCGCGAGGGCGTCGCCCGCGCCGTCGCCGAACTCGGCGCCGATCACCCCAGCCTGGGGCTGGCCGCGTCCTATCTCGGCCTGGTCTACCTCGAACGCGGCGAGTTCGACCGCGCCGTGATCGAACTCGATCGCAGTGCGGCGATCTCCCGGCGCAGCGTGAAGGATGCCTCGATGCCGCTCGCGTGGGTGCTCGTCAACCTGGCCAACGCCTATCGTTTTCTTGGCAGGACCGACGACGTGCTGCGCGCCGCCGAGGAAAGCTACGCCCAATTCAAGGGTGCGCTGGGCGAAGGGCACTACTCCACCGTGCATCCGCTGGCGTTCATTGCCTATGCGAAAGCGATCCGCGGCGACGACGACGCCGAGACGTTCGCGCGCCGCGCCGTCGCCGTTCAGGCCTCGCTGCCGCCGGACAACTATGAGCGCGCGGTGGGACTGACGTTCCTCGGCTTCGTCCTGATGCAGAAACACGAACTCGCCGAGGCGCGGACTACGCTCCAGCAGGCGCTGGAACTCCGGCGCCATGCGTTCAAGGCACCCAACTGGCGCATCGCCGAGACCGCCGGCTGGCTCGGCGAGGTGCTGGCGCAGCAGGGCGATCGCGCGTCCGCGCGGCCCCTCCTCGAGGAGAGCCTCGCGACATTTACGACGCTGTACGGCGCCCAGAATCCGCGCACCCTCGACGCCAGGGCCCGCTTGGCCCGCTCCCTCGACTGAGGGTGTTTTCCTCGGTTCCTCGCCATGTCACGTATGGCCCGTCCATCACGCGGGCCGTGCCTCGCGTGGCCGGCGCGAACAAAAGGGATCCAAGAGGAAGACTATGGCCGCAAGGGACATTCGGCTGTTGGCAGGCGCGCGACGACCGCTGACGTGGCTCGTCGCGTGTATCGGCGTGGTTCTGACCGCGCTTTCGATTTCCACGGCCGCCCGGGCGCCACTTGGCAGACCGATCAGCCTGGCGACTGCCGACTTCAACGAAGACGGGATCCCGGATCTGCTCAGCGGTTTCGGATCCGGTGGCGGCCGAAGCGCCGCCTCGATCGTCCTGCAGCTGGGCAACGCTGACGCGCTGTACCCCGAGACGCCCGCGGCGCGCGCGCGCCGTTCAGGCGGCGCGTCCAATGCCGCACCGTTCTTCGCGCCGTCCGAACAGATCATGGTTCCCACCGGCGCTGATTTCCTCGCCGCCGGCGATTTCGATGCCGATGGACATGCCGATGCGGTCGTCGCCGCTCGCGGAAGCGATGCGCTCTTCCTGATTCGTGGCGACGGGCACGGCACGTTCGCCAGGCCGGAGCGAGCCGACTTGACCGGAATCGTCACGGCCCTCGCCACCGGCGATGTGAATCGCCGCGACGGCCTCGCCGATCTGCTCGTCGGGATCGCCGATCGATCCGGAGCCTCTCACCTGCTCGTGTTTGAAAATGGCGCCGGCGCGTGGATGGCCGACCCCGAGGACATCGCGCTGCCGGCCCCGGCGATGAGCATCGCCGTCGGCCTGTTCGACGACGACGCGGACGTCGACGTGGCGGTCGCAACTGGCCGCGCGGTGGTGATGATTTCGGGACACGATCGCGGCACGTCGGCGAACGGCACACGCACGACGCTCGACGTCAGCGCGCGGTCGGTGGTCACCGGAGATTTCGCCGGCGACGATCGCGACGAGGTGGCGGTGCGCGGCGAGGACGGACGCCTGTGGCTGATTGCCGGCCATGCCGAGGGCCCGTTCGGACAGTCGGGCTGGCAGAAGCTGGAAGTGACGGAGGCGCCGGCTGGGACCGCCGGTGCCCACGCGGGCGGCGGAATGATTGCCCAGAAGTCAGGCGGGCACCGCAAAGACAGCCTGCGTACCTTCGGCGGGGACGACGGCGTCGTCGCGGCCATCGCCATGCGGGCGAACAGCGACGCCCAGACCGATCTGGTGCTGGCAGGGGCGTCAGCCACCGTGGCCGCGTCGGTTGCTGCGGTCACGTTCACGGTCAACACGGTGGCGGACTCATCGGACGTGGTCATCGACGGCGTGTGCGCGGATACGCTCGGCACCTGCTCGCTGCGCGCGGCCATTCAGGAGGCCAACGCGACCGTCGCGCTCGATGCGGTGCAGTTCAATATTCCCGGCGCCGGCGTTCCCGTCATTACCTTTCTCAACCTCGCCTCGTTGCCGACCATCACCCAACCGATCACGATCGACGGCACGACACAGCCGGCCGGCAGAGTGGGACTCAACGGCAGTGGGCTTCGGATCACCGGCGGCGGCAGTCTCATCCGCGGGCTGGCGATTTACAACAGGACCGGCGGATTTGGCGTCGGCGCCATTACGTTGGCGACCAACGGCGGGAATGTGATCGAAGGCAACTACCTCGGGCTCGACGCCTCTGGCGCCACCTACGCCCTGCAGTTCTTCGCCGGCGTCTATATCGCCAATTCCAGCAATAACGTCATCGGCGGCACGACGGCTGCGGCGCGCAACGTCATCTCGAACAACGCGAGCGGCGGAATCTACCTCGACGGCGCCAACGGCTCCGCGCAGAACCAGACAGTGATCCAGGGCAATTACATCGGGTCCGACATCACGGGGACCGTCGATATCGGCAATGCCCTCGGTCCCGGCATCACGGTGTTCGGCACGACGTCGGCGAACACGACGATCGGCGGCGCGGTCGCCGGCGCCGGCAACGTGATTTCCGGCAACGGGTCACCGGGCAGCCAGCACGCCGGCCTCCGCATCGCGCAGGCCCCGGGGACGCTGATTCAGGGCAACCTGATTGGCACCAACGCCACGGGCACGGCGGCGCTGGGCAACGCGCTTGACGGCATCACGGTCGAGTTCGCGGCCAACACCGCGATTGGCGGCACGACGCCGCTGGCGCGCAACGTCATCTCCGGAAACGGGAGGGACGGCATCCAGATTTCCCACAACGTGGTCATCACCCACGTCGTGCAGGGTAACTTCATCGGGACCGACGCGACCGGGACCACTGCCCTGGCGAATCTCGGTCACGGCATCGACATCATCGGCGCCGGTCAGCACGTGATCGGGGGCACGGCGCCCGGCGCGGGCAACGTGATCTCCGGCAACGGCCTGGACGGAATTCTGTTCACGAATTTCACGAACCTCCGATCGACCAACAGCGTGGTGCAGGGCAACCGGATCGGTACGAGTGCGACCGGACTCACGGCGATTCCGAACGTCAATCACGGCATCGAGCTCGGTTTGGCAGACGGGACGCTGATTGGTGGCACGCCCGCCGGGGCGCGGAATGTCATCTCCGGCAACGGGCGTGATGGCGTGCACTTCGTCCAGACGAACCTGACCCGTATCGAAGGGAATTACATCGGTACGGACGCCACCGGCGCCGTCGCATTAGGCAACGGCATCCACGGCATCATGACCGGCTTCGGCAATGGCGACATGATCGGTGGCGCGTCGGCCGCCGCGGGCAACGTGATCGCGTTCAACGCCGGCGACGGTGTCTCGAGCGCCAGCGCCATGATGGACGCGACGGTCCAGTCCAATTCGATTTATTCCAATGCTGGCCTGGGCATCGACCGCGGTGACAACGGCGTCTCGGCGAACGTGACGACACGTGACGACAACGCGCCGGTGGTGACCTCGGCCAACACGACACCGGCGGGCACGACGATCGGCGGCACGCTCCGCAATGCGTCAACGGGCGCCGTGTACACCGTGCAGTTTTTCGCCAGTCCGGCTTGCGATGCCTCAGGCGCCGGCGAAGGTCAGTTCTTCATCGGCGAGACCACGGTCACCAGCGCCGGACCGAACGTCGCGGTGCCGTTCAACGCGGTCCTCAACCCGCCGGTCGCCGGCGGATTTGTCGTGACCGCGGTGTCCATCGGTCCGTTTACCGGCTTTGGGACCGAGCGATTCCCATCCGAGTTCTCCGTCTGCGCCAACGTCGCGGCCTCGCTGACGCTGCTGACGACATCGCTGCCCACGGGCGAAGTGGGCGTCACCTACCCTGCCCCGCCGCTCTCCGCCACCGGCGGCACGGGCTCCTACAGCTTTGCGGTCACCGCGGGCGCGCTGCCGAACGGCATGACGCTGCTCTCGACCGGCGCGTTCACCGGACCACCCACCGCCGCGGGCACGTTCAATTTCACGGTGCAGGTGACCGACGGCGGCAGCCAGCCGGCGTCGAAGGGATTCACGATCACGATCCTGCCGGCCGTGTCCGTGTCCAGCTCGTCGTTACCCAATGGCCGCGTCGGCGTGGCGTACGGGTCAGCCCTGTCGAGTGCCGGCGGCTCCGGACCGTATACCTGGACACTGGTGTCCGGAAATCCTCCGGCGGGATTATCGCTGGCGACCACGGGCGTGATCTCAGGCACGCCCACGACTCTCCAGACGGCCACCTTCACCGTGCGCGTGACCGACGCGCTCGGCGGCATCGCGACCGGATTGATCACCATCTCGATCCTGCCGTCGCTCGCGATCTCGACGACGTCGCTGCCGATAGGCGAAACGAACATTCCGTACAGCGTGCAACTGGCGGCAACCGGCGTGACCGGATCAGCGACATGGTCGCTCGCCGCCGGCACGCTGCCGGCGGGGCTGGGCCTGTCCTCGAGCGGCCTCATCGCGGGAACTCCCACCGTCGCGGGCCCTGCAACGGTGACCGTCCGCGTGACCGACGCGCTCGGGAACATCACGAAGGTGCTCTCGATCTCGATCGCCGCAACGCCGGCGATCACGACGACGTCGCTGCATGCGGGACAGACGGGCCAGAACTACGCGGCTGTTCAATTGACACTGTCGGGAGGCATCGCGCCGTTGACGTGGTCACTAACCGCGGGTGCCCTCCCGGCGGGCCTCACGCTGTCAACCGGTGGCGTCATCTCGGGCACGCCGACGGTCGTCGGGACGTCCAACTTCACCGTGCGCGTGGTCGATGCCTTCGGCGCTGCGGCCACGCAGGCGCTCTCGATCGTCGTGAATGGGGGGCCGGCTCGGAACCCGAAGGCATATGTCAGCTACATGGAGGGTTCGGCCTGTCCGGGAAATGGCTATCACTGCAAGCCTTCCGTCAGCGGCATCAGGGTCATCGACCTGGTGACCAACAAGGAGATTAAGTCGATCCCGCTTCCGCGCTCGTACGCCTCGCACTTCATTGAGGCGTCGCCCGATGGCAACCGCGTCGTGATCGTGTCCGGCAACGACACCCTGGACGTCATCGACACGAACACGGACACGATCATTCGCACGATCCCGTTCCCGCTGGCCATTCCAGGCGGAATCGCCATCTCGCCCGACAGCTCGACGGCGTATCTGGTCACGTCGAATTATCCGACGTGGACGTTCATGACGATCGACCTCAAGGCGCTCGCGATTACGGCGTCGTACTCGTTCAATGCCGCGCGGGTCCGTCCGTTCAGTCAGCCGACGAACATGGCGCTCAGCGCGGACGGGAGCCGCGCGTACATCACGGCCAATACGTCCGAGGAAAACTTCGTCAACTATGGATCGTTGTTCGTGCTCGACACCGCCACCGGCGCCATCAGCGCGAGCGTGCGGTTGGTCTCGAACGCGATCCCCGCGGCGTTGGCGCTCAGTCCGGCGGGTGATCGGATCTACGTGTCGTGGCATTACTCATCGGTTGGCCTGGGGGGCGGCATCATCGCGCTCGACGCCGCCACCTACGCGGTGACGGCGAACATCTCCTTCAACACCTCGGCATGGTCCCTGGCCAGTCTGTTCGTCACGCCGGACAATCAGCGGTTGTACGTCAACGGCGAGGCGGACGAAATCGGCGTGTTCTCCATCGCGAGCCACACTCTGCTGACGACCATCGCGACTCACGACCGCGTGTCCGACATTGAACTGAGTCCGGACGGCCAGAGCGCCTACGCCACGACATTCGGGCTCAAGTTCCAGGCGCCGGGCGGTGCCTTCCGGAAGATCAACATGACGAAGCATTCGCTCGGCAACCCGGTCCAACTGGGCCACGACACAATTGGCTATGCGGTGACCATCGCCAAGGGTTCGCAGTGATCAGACCCGGCACGGGCCTCGTCCCCGCTTACCACCGCAGCAACATGCCGATGCCGGCACGCCGCAGGGAGACAACGGGGACGATGTGAAGACTGGCCGGGGCACGCTTGGCGCGGTCATACAACACGTCGCGGCCGTCGCTGGCGGCGCGATGATTGAACGACCACCCGAGCAGTGCACCGGCGCCGGTGCCGATGCCGGCAAACAGCAGGCCGACTTCGGGCCAGCAGTCCTCCTCGTCGCCGGTGCCGCAGGACCCGAAGTACCCGCCCACGTATCCCAGAAGCGCCCCGATAATCAGGCCGTTGCGAACGCGGTGCGTGGTTTTCTCGACGCGCTGCACGCCGTCGATGGGGAGCACGAAGCTCCGGCCGGATTGTTTGATGATGACCTCGGAGGTCGTGATCGAGACCAGGCGTCCTTCGTAGTCGATGCCGGCCGTTGATCGCACGCGCACGGTCGGTGCGGTCAACGGATCGGACGGCCGCGTCGTGATCGAGACCCGCACCCCTCCGTACGGCGTCACCCCATCGTCGATGCGGAAGCCACCGAACAGCGTGATGAGTTTCGTCAGGGACACGTCAAGACCCGCATCGACCAGGGGTGACCAGGAGTTGTGCGTCTGCTTGTAGCTGGCGGGTTCTTTGTCGAGCTGCACACAGCTACCCGGCACAATCGGCACGCACACCTTGGTGTTTTCGATCGAACTGGTGGCATGCCAGAACGTCAGGCCGCCGCCGACGAAGGCGGACACCCGGCGCCCGCTGATGAAGCGGTAGAGGACGCTGCCGCCGCTCGAGAACTCGCGGTCGGTAATGACCCGGCTGCCGCTCAGCACGTAGTACGGATTGGGATAGCCGCCAAAGTCGTACGTTGATCTGGTGGTCGTCGGCAGCTGGAACCGCCCCTCCACAGACCACCGTGGTCCCAGCGGAACCTGAATGGAACCGGCCATGCCGGCGACCGGCTCGTCCGGACAGCAGTATTGGACGCCGAGGCCCACGGCAAAACTGGCGGTGATGCCGGGCGCCATCGTGCGGGCGGGCGGCGGGGCCTGCGGCGTCTGCGCCGATGCGCCCTGGGGCCACCAGACGGCCAGCAGCCCTAGCCCGATCGCACCCCGCATACGCAATGACGTCGAGAGTCGTGCTGCCATGGGGCCCTCCATTCCTCTATGCGCAGTCGGCGGGCAACGAGGCTCACGCGGCCGGCGTGCCGACCTTCCCGGAGCCCCCGTTCTGACGGAGAATCGCTCCGTCATGTCCATCCGCCATCGCGAGGCCACCCGGCTCGAAGGATTCAGCGACGCCGTCTTTGGCTTTGCCTTGACGCTGCTCGTCGTGTCGCTCGAGACGCCCCGGACCTTCGACGAACTCAAGGCCCTTCTGCTTCAGTTCGCGCCGTTCGCGCTGACGTTCGCGATGGTCTGCTGGATTTGGTACGAGCACAATCTCTTCTTTCGCCGGTACGGATTGCAGGACGCGCTGACGGTGTTCATCAACTGTGTCCTGCTTTTCGTCGTCTTGTTCTATGTCTATCCGCTGAAGTTTCTCACCTCGGCGCTGGTCGGCGGTTTGCTCATGGGTCAGGACACCGCACCGGGGATTGCGACGGAAGCTGACAGCCGCCTGCTGATGCTGCTCTACAGTCTGGGCGTGTTGTCGATCTTCCTGACGTTCATCGCCCTGCATTGGCATGCCTGGCGCCAGCGCGCGGTTCTCGGGCTCGATCCCAGGGAAGTGCTCCAACTGCGATACCGGACGCGTAGCCACGCCATCAGCGCAGGGCTCGCGGTGGTGTCCCTCGCCATGATCTGGCTGATGCCAAACCGTCTGATGTGGGCGGGCCTGATCTACTCGCTCATGGGGCCGCTGCATGCGTGGAACGGCTACTCGGCCGCACGCGCACAGGCGGCGCTGGCGAAGTCCTGAATCGCGTGGCACCGGAGGTACGGATGACTCGACGTGCACTTGGCTGGACCGTCGCGGCGGGCCTGACGGCGTCGCTGATCGCGGTGATGTCGGGCTCGTTGCTGCGCGCACAACAGCCTTCGTGGAAACCGGCCGCGGGCCCCTTGCTGACGCGATGGGCGAAGGACGTCACGCCGGACCGCGTCCTGCCCGAGTATCCGCGCCCCCAGATGGTGCGCAGCCAGTGGTTGAACCTCAACGGGCTCTGGGACTATTGGATCGTCGATCGGCGTAGCGACAGTGTTCCCCTCGCTGCCAGCAGCGACGGAAAGATTCTGGTGCCGTTCCCGATTGAATCCGCGCTCTCTGGCGTCATGAAGAAAGTGGGCGACGCCAACCAGCTCTGGTATCACCGCGCATTCGACATCCCGCGCGAGTGGCGCGGGCAGCGCGTGCTGCTGCATTTCGGCGCGGTCGACTGGCAGTCGCGGGTCCTGGTGAACGGCACGCAGGTCGGGTCGCACACGGGTGGCTACGACGAATTCACGTTCGACATTACGAGTGCCCTGAAGCCCGAATCGCGCCAGACCATCGATGTATCGGTGTGGGACCCGACCGACACCGGCACGCAGCCACGCGGCAAACAGGTCAACCGGCCGAACGGGATTTGGTACACCTCGGTCACCGGTATCTGGCAGACCGTGTGGATGGAACCGGTGCCGGAGGCCGCGATCGACAGCCTGGCGATCGTGCCCGACATCGATGCAGGAACCGCGACCGTCACTGCAGCGATGAGCGGCGGCCCTGGCGGGACGACGATCGTGACGGCGATCGCGCTCGACGGGTCGCGCGAAGTCGGACGCGCGACGGGCAGAGTCGCACAACCGCTCGCGGTCCCGGTGCCCAATGCGAAGCGCTGGTCACCAGACTCCCCCACGCTGTACGACTTGAGAGTCACGCTCGCGCGCGACGGCAAGACGATCGACACCGTGACGTCCTACTTCGGCATGCGCAAGACCTCACTCTGCAAGGACGCCGAGGGCACGACGCGGATGTGCCTGAACAATGCCCCGCTGTTTCAGGTCGGGCCGCTCGATCAGGGCTGGTGGCCCGACGGGCTCTACACGGCGCCGACCGACGCGGCGCTGCGCTACGACATCGACGTCACGAAACGCCTCGGGTTCAACATGGCACGCAAGCACGTCAAGGTCGAACCCGATCGCTGGTACTACTGGGCGGACCGGCTCGGCCTGATCGTGTGGCAGGACATGCCGAGCACGGTGATTCGCGGAAACGCGCCGCCGTCACTGGAATCGGCGATCCAGTTCGAACGCGAGCTGAGTGCGCTGATCGATCAGCGCCGTAACCATCCCAGCATTGTGATGTGGGTGCCGTTCAATGAAGGCTGGGGCCAGTACGACACGCCGCGCATCGTGGACGCCGTGCGCCAGCGAGACCCGAGCCGCCTGGTCGACAACGCGAGCGGGTGGACGGATGCGAAGGTCGGCGACGTCAACGACATCCACCGGTATCCCGGGCCGGGCGTGCCACCGAAAGAGGCGGCGCGGGCGGCGGTGCTCGGCGAATTCGGCGGGCTCGGCCTTCCCTTGCCCGGGCGCACCTGGCAGGACCAGGCCAATTGGAGCTATCGCGGATTCACGTCGCAAGCGGCGCTGACCGACGCGTTCGTCGCATTACTCGGCCGTCTGCATCCGCTCGTCGGCTCGCCCGGACTGTCGGCCGCTGTCTACACGCAGACCACCGACGTCGAAATCGAAGTGAACGGCCTCATGACGTACGACCGGGCCGTGATCAAAACGGACGAAGCGCGGGCCCGTGCGGCGGTGCTGGCCCTGTTCACACCGCCGCCGGTCATGCGCGACGTGCTCCCGACCTCGCGCGAGACGCCAGCCACGTGGCGGTACACGACCAGCGCGCCCGCGGCCGACTGGATGGGCGCCGGGTTCGACGACTCGGCGTGGGCATCAGGCCCCGGCGGCTTTGGCGCGCGCAATCCGCCAGGCGCCGTGATTCGTACGCCATGGACGACGCCCGACATCTGGCTGCGGCGGTCGTTCGACCTTGCGCCGGGCCTGACCGTCGTCAATCCGCAGATTTATCTGCACCACGACGAGCTCGCCGAGGTCTATCTCAATGGCACGCTCGTGCTCACCGTGACCGGCTACACGCAGGACTACGAACTCAACGCACCGGCCGTGGACCTGAAACCCCTGCTCAAGCCAGGTACCAATCGCCTCGCCGTGCACTGCCGCCAGACCACCGGCGGCCAGTACATCGACGTCGGCATCGTCGATCTGATCAGGCCGATTCGCCGTCCGTCCTTCTGACTTCTAACTTCTAACTTTTAACTTCTCACCACCCCCACGCCGTCCAGAGCGCCGTGAGCACGACCGTCGGCGCGGTTTCGGCGCGCAGCGTGCGCGGGCCCAGATGGACGAGCGTCGCGCCGGCGGCACGCGCCTGATCAACTTCGGCCTGCGACCAGCCACCCTCGGGCCCGACGAGCACGGTCGCGGCGATGGGCCGTGTCCGCAGTTTTCCCTCGCCTTGTCCCACGCCCTCGACACCGGCGCTCGCCAGCCGCGGCTCGACGCACATGAACACGGGCTCGGTACCCGGCTCAACGAATTTCTCGAACCGGCTCACCGGCGCGATCTCCGGCACCACGGCGCGGCCGCATTGCGTGGCCGACGCGACGGCGACGCGTCGCCATCGCTCGATCACCGACGCCGCCTTCCAGGCCCGGGCCGGTACGGCGACATGCGCCGTCACCAACGGCACGATCTTCGACGCGCCCAGCATCGTCGCATCGCGCACGACGGCGTCCATCTGATCGCCTTTCAGCAAACCGATGGCGAGGGTCAGCCGGACGTGCGGCTCGGCGGCCGGCGTGGTCTCGTGGGCGATCTCGATCGATGCGGTCTTCGGTCCGATGGCCGCGATGCGGCCCGTCCACTCGCGACCGACGCCGTCGAAGACGCGCACCTCGTCGCCGACGACCACGCGCAGCACGTTGATCAGGTGATGCGCCTCGGCACGCGGTACATCCACGATGCGATTGGCGATCGTGAGCGGCGAAACCAGAATCCGGGGGGCTGCCATGGGCTATATACTCTCTCGCGAATGGTGTTTCGCGGCCAGACACTTGGGAAATACCGCATTCTGGAGCCGCTGGGCAGCGGGGGCTTCGGCACGGTGTACCTCGCCGAAGACACCTGGATCGACAAGCGCGTCGCCCTCAAGGTGCCGCACCGCCAGAATCTCGACTTCGGCGAACTGCTGCGCGAACCCCGGCTGCTCGCGTCGCTCAGCCACCCGAACATCGTCACGGTGATCACCGCCGAGAAGCAGGACGGCGTCTTCTTCATCGTCATGGAATACGTGCCGGGCGAGACGCTCGAGTCGGTGATCGCGTCCAAAGGCGCCCTCGACGTGGCCACGGTCCTCGATTACACGTGCCAGATTGCCAATGCGGTTGAGCACGCGCATAAGCAGGGGGTCATCCATCGCGATCTCCGGCCCGCCAACGTTTTCGTCACCGAAAAGGGCGTAGTGAAAGTCGGCGATTTCGGCACGTCGCGGTTCCTCGAAATCGCCGCGCACGGCACGACGGTCATCGGCAGTCCGCCCTACATGGCGCCCGAGCAATTCGAAGGCCGTGCCGTGTTTGCCTCGGACCTGTATTCGCTCGGCATCACGATGTACCAGATGCTGACCGGCGAACTGCCCTACGACACGCCGGCGCCGTCCGATCTGGAACGCCTCCGCCGCGGCGAACTTGTCAAGCCGCCACGATCACGGCAGCCCCAGGTGCCGATTGCGGTCGATGACATCGTCATGCGCGCGCTCGCCGGTTCGCTGGCGGAGCGATATCAGCGCGCCGAGGATCTGCTGCACGACATCCTGAACGTCAGGCGCGAGTTGTCGAAGAAGGGCACGATCGGGTGGGCAGGCGCGATTGGCGGGGCGCCTGGCGCGTCAAGCTCGGCGCTCTATGGCGGCAGCCAGGCGCGCGCGACCAATCCAGCGGGGGCCGGCGAGTCGCCCGCTCCCGCGTCGGCCCCCGAATACCGCGCGCCCGTCGTGCCGGCGGCGCGGCGGATGACACCGTCCCGCCTCCGCACGCGCGAGGTGACGGCCACGCGCTTCTGCTGGAACTGCCGCAAGCCGCTGCCCGCGAAAGCGGCGCGCTGCCCGTTTTGTGATGAAACCCAGTAAGTCCTTGTTGATCCGGGGGCTTCGCCCCCGGACCCCCTGCACGCGTCCTCGCACAACTCGGCCCGCCGAAAAGGCACTCGGCCAAGTTGTGGCTGCGGCCGCGTGACTCGTTCGCTCGCGCTCACTCGTACGGTAAGATGCGCGCAGGAGATAGCCCGATGTCGTTCAGTGGTCACGGCAAAATCTGGATGAACGGCAAGCTCGTCGACTGGGCGAACGCCAACATTCACATCGCGACTCACGTCATTCATTACGGCTCGGCCGTGTTCGAGGGCGCGCGCTGCTACAAGACGCCCAAAGGCTCGATGTTCTTCCGCCTGGGCGCCCACATGCGCCGGCTCTACGATTCGGCGCGCATTTACCGCATGGATTACGAGCTCGATTGCGAGACGATGACGCGCGGCGTGATCGATACGGTGATCGCCAACGGCCTCGAGGCCTGCTACATCCGGCCGCTGATCTACCGCGGGTACCACACGCTCGGCGTCAATCCGCTGCCGTGTCCGGTCGACGCGGCGATCCTGGTGTGGGAATGGGGCGCCTACCTCGGCGCCGAGGCGCTCGAAAAGGGCGTGGACGTGCGCGTGAGTTCGTGGACCCGCAGCGCACCGAACACGTTCCCGGCCATGGCGAAGACGTCGGCCAACTACGCCAATTCCGCGCTGATCAAGATGGAAGCGATGCTCGACGGCTATAGCGAAGGCATCGCGCTCAATCCGGACGGGCTCCTGAGCGAAGGCAGCGGCCAGAACCTGTTCCTCGTGCGCGACGGCATCGTGTACACGCCGCCGCTGTCGGCGTCCGTGTTGCCGGGGATCACCCGCGACAGCATCATCACGCTCGCCGAAGACCAGGGCCTGACCGTGAAAGAACAGGACCTGCCGCGCGAATCGCTCTACGTCGCCGACGAGGTGTTCTTCTGCGGCACGGCCGCCGAAATCACGCCCATCCGGTCCGTGGACAAGATCCAAATCGGCGCCGGCCGTCGTGGCCCGATCACGACGACGCTGCAGACGGCGTTCTTCGACTACATCAACGGCGTCGTGCCGGATCGCCACGACTGGCTGACGCCCGTGCAGGTCGGCAAACCGACGCCGGTCGCGACCGCCACCGCGCGCTAGCAACCCTTCGCATGGAGCCCGGGGTCTTCAGACCCCGGGTCCAAGTCCCATATACAGCCTAGATTTCGTCAACGGGTACCAGTCCCGTCAAGCGGGGATTGGAGGTTGCGCTCCGGTCTCCACAAACGTGGCCCGGGAAATCGCCGCCTCCGTCCGCTCGGATTTCGCCCTCACGGACTCGCGCGATTGCTAGCGCAAGTCGCGCTCGAAATCCTCGCTGCCTACGGCGCCGATTTCGACCTGACGCTGCCGGGCCAGTTCGAGTCGACCGGATCGCAACCTCCAATCCCCGCGTGCCGGCTTTCGGACGTCCAACTGAAGCAGGGATTGAAGAGATCGACAGCCCAAAGCCTCCGAAGCGGCGCTAACGAGCCCGATCAAAATACCGGAAGATCCGATCCCCGCTGCCGATCAAACAAACCGCTGTGTATTTCTCCCGTCTGATGACGGCTGCCGCAGCTTCGGCATCTTCCTTATCCGGCACAGTCGCCGGCACAAATCTATCGTCCCGCCATACTTGCCAATTCAACGTCTTTGGATTTTGTCCGACCGATAAATTTGCCGCGGGCCACGTTCGCGGAGACCGGAGCGTAGGCTCCAATCGACGCTTGACCGGATCGATGATCGAAAGCCGGCAAGCGGTGATGGGAGGCTGCGATCCGGTCGACTCGAACTGGCCCGGCAGCGTCAGGTCGAAATCGTCGCCGTAGGCAGCGAGCGATTTCGAGCGCGACGTGCGTAGGCCGCCGATCCAGGCCGAATAGCACTCGCGCGAGGGCGTCAGGCCGAAATCCGAGCGAACGGAGGCGACGATTTCCCGGGCCACGTTCGCGGAGACCGGAGCGCAGCCTCCCATCGCCGCTTGACGGGTCCGATTCGGTAAGCCGACCCCTCCCACCCATCTGCGCAGCCGCTTACAGTTTTCGCTCAGGGATCGTCCCCTCGCGGCGATTCCCATGATTCCTCGCCCGTTTTACGCGGCAAGCCCTTTGCACCAGCAACCGCAGGAACTTGGCCTGTGCGGGAGCTATTTAGATGACCTTCGATCAGATGATTCAGGCGGCCAGCGCCCGGGGCGCGTCGGATATTCACCTCCGCGCCGAGCGGGTGCCGCTCGTCCGCGTGGACGGGCTGCTCGAACGCTGGACGAACGTCGCGCCCATCAGCGCGCCGGCGCTCGAAGCGATTTCGACGCGGCTGCTGTCGCCCTCCCACCAGGCCCAGCTCCAGACCAAGCTTGAAGTGGACATCGCGTGGCAGGCGCCGGGCGTCGGCCGCATCCGCGCGAGCGTCTTCCGGCAGCGCGGCACGATCGGCGTGTCGATGCGCCTTATCCCGGACGTGATCCCGACGCTCGACGAACTGGGGCTGCCGGCCTCGGTGGCCACCCTCTGCACCGAGTCGCGCGGGCTCATTCTGCTGACCGGCGCGACCGGCACCGGCAAGAGCACGACGCTGGCGGCGATGGTCGATCTGATCAATCGCACGCGCGCGCTGCACATCATCACCATCGAGGACCCGATCGAATTCGTCCACAACGACCACGTCGCGGTGGTCACGCAGCGCGAGGTCGGTTTCGACACGACCGCGTACGCGAGCGGCCTGCGCAGCGCCCTGCGTCAGGACCCCGACGTCATTCTCATCGGCGAAATGCGCGACACGGACACGATTGAAACGGCGCTCATCGCCGCGGAAACCGGCCATCTCGTGCTCTCGACGCTGCACACCATGGACGCGCCGGAAACCATCAACCGAATCGTGTCGGTGTTCCCGACGCATCAACAGATGCAGATTCGCCACCAGCTGGCCAGCGTGTTCAAGGCCACCGTCTCGCAGCGCCTGCTGCCGCGCGCCGACGGACGCGGCCGCGTGCTCGCGGCCGAAGTGCTGATGGGTTCGGCCTTCGTGCGGGATTGCATTGCCGACCCCGACAAGACCTCCGCCATCGCCCAGGCCATCGTCCAGGCCGGCAACCAGTACGGCATGCAGAGCTTCGACCAGGCAATCCTCAAACTCTGCGTCGACAAGCTGGTGACGGTCGAAGAAGCCGCCAAGTGGGTCACCAACGTGGAAGAGTTCAAGATGCGGCTGCGCGGCATCACGCCCGGCAGCATCGCGGGCGGCGCCAAGCCGGAAATCCAGCGGTTCGGAACGTAATTTTGCGGGGGGCTGCGTCCCCGCCTCGCGCGATTCGGCAGGTGGCCGAACTGCTGTCAAATCGCGCTCTGTTCGCGAGGCTTACTCGCTGCCGCTCGTTCGCCAAGACTTGCCTAATCACTGGGGAGATTGGACGCCCGGATAGAATGGCGACACGCCAATGCCGCGACATCCAAGGATCGGCGATACCGCACCGGCTGCCGGGACGGTCCGCGCGGCGGCGCTGACGATGGTTTCGCGCCGCGACTACACCGCGGCCGAACTCGAATCGAAACTCATCGACAAAGGCTACGACCGTGAGACGGCCTCGGCCGCCGTCGCCTCGCTCGCCTCGATCCGCATCATCGACGACCGCCGCGTGGCCGCCGCGCACGTCCGCACGGCCGCGGCCATCAAGGGCCGGGGCCGCCTGCGCATCGCCCGCGAGTTGGCGGCCCGTGGCGTCTCGCGCGAGATCATCACCACGGCGCTGGGCGAGGTCGCCCGCGAAGACGAACTCGCCTCGATCCGGAAAATCCTGGCCCGCAAGCGCTGGCCCACCAGCCCCTCGCGTCTGGAACGCCAGCGCATGTACCGCCATCTGCTCGCCCGCGGCTTCCCCGCCGATTTGATTAGCCGCGCACTCGGCGGGCGTGACGACGAAGACGAGTGACGCGAGGGCCCCGGAGTACAATCTCCTCCGAATGACCGCCCGAGAGATCCGCTCCAGTTTTCTTCAGTATTTCGCCCAACGCGGGCACACGATCGTGCCGTCCGCCTCGCTCGTCCCGGCCGACGATCCCACACTGCTGTTCACCAACGCGGGCATGAACCAGTTCAAGGACGTGTTCCTCGGCAAGGAAAAGCGGCCCTACCGTCGAGCCACGACGTCGCAGAAGTGCATGCGGGTCAGCGGCAAGCACAACGACCTCGATACCGTCGGGCCGTCGCTGCGGCACCACACGTTTTTCGAGATGCTCGGGAACTTCTCGTTCGGCGACTACTTCAAGCAGGACGCCATTCCGTTCGCGTGGGAGCTGCTGACCAAGGTGTGGAAGCTCGAGGAGGCGCGGCTGTTCCCCAGCATTTTCAAGGGCGACGGCCGCATTCCGCGCGACGAAGAGGCCTTCGGCATCTGGCAGCGCCTCGTGCCGGCCTCCCGAATCACCGAGCTGGGACTCGACGACAACTTCTGGTCCATGGGCGACACCGGCCCCTGCGGCCGGTGCTCGGAGATCTATTTCTTCCGCGGCCTCGAGATCCCGTGCGCGGAGCCCGTGTGCCGACGCCTCGAGTGCAGCTGCGATCGGTACGTGGAGATCTGGAACAACGTCTTCATGGAGTTCGATCGGCAGGCCGACGGCACGCTGCAGGCCCTGCCGGCCCTCTGTGTGGACACGGGCATGGGCCTCGAGCGCGTCACGTCGGTGATTCAGGGCAAGCTCGCCACGTACGACACCGACCTGTTTACGCCGATCCTGGGCGTCATCAGCCGCGAAGCCGGCCGGCCCTACACGGCCGCGCCCGGGCCCGCCGATCATCCGGATGTCTCGATGCGCGTGATCGCCGATCACCTGCGCGCCATGACGTTCATCATCGCCGACGGCGTGCTGCCGCAGAACGAGGGCCGCGGCTACGTGCTGCGGAAGATCATGCGGCGGGCGATGCGCCATGGCAAGAAGCTCGGGTTCACCGTGCCCGTGCTCCACACCTTTGTCGACGCCGTGGTCGGCGAGATGGGCGACGCCTATCCGGAACTGGTCAGCGGCCGCGCGGCCATCGTCCGCACCGTGCGGGCCGAAGAAGATCGATTCGACGTCGTGCTGACGTCCGGCCTGCCGAAGCTCGAGGACCTGATCGAGCGCACGCTCAAAGGCGGCGCCTTCCTGCTGCCCACCGACGAGGTGTTCAAGCTGTACGACTCGCTGGGGATTCCGCTGGATTTCATCCAGGACGTGGCGAGCCAGCGCGGCGTGGGCGTCGATCCGAACGCCTTCGAGCAATTGATGCAGGGCCAGCGCGATCGCGCGCGGGCCTCGAGCGCGTTCGACGCGAAGAAGGCCGCCGCGTTCAGGTACGACAGTGAGGCCGCCCGCAGCAGCCTCGAGACGCAGGCGGATCAGTTCGACGGCTACGCCGCCACGGAAGAACCGGGCCAGATCGTGGCCCTGTTCGATGCCGAGCGGAAGCAGACGCGAACGCTGGGCCCGAATCAGGAAGGCTTTGTCGTGCTCGACCGCACGCCCTTCTACGTCGAGTCCGGCGGCCAGGTGTCCGACACCGGCTTCCTGTTGCGCGAGGCCGTGGACGTGGCCGATGTCGTGGGCCTCGTCCGCCTGAGGCCCGGTGGCCCCCGCGCGCACATGATCAGGACCCACGCGGACCTGCAGACGGGCGACCGCCTCACCGCGCGCGTCAATGCGTACACGCGCAACGCGACCCGGCGCAATCACACAGCCACGCACCTGCTGCATGCCGCGCTGCGGCAGCGGCTTGGCTCGCACGTGCACCAGAAGGGCTCGCTCGTCGCGCCCGACCGCCTGCGCTTCGACTTCACGCATGATGCCGCGCTATCAGCCGACGAACGGCGCGACATCGAGCGGGTCGTGAACGAACAGGTCTTCCGCAACACCCCGGTCGTCACCGAAGAACGCAGCACGGCTGACGCCATGAAGGCCGGGGCGATGGCGCTGTTTGGCGAAAAATACGGCGACCGCGTCCGTGTCGTGAACGTCGCGGACTTCAGCATGGAGCTGTGCGGCGGGACGCACGTCCGCGCGACCGGCGACATCGGCCCGTTCGTGATCACCGAAGAATCAGGCGTCGCCGCCGGCGTCCGGCGCATTGAGGCGCTGACCGGCGAGGGCGCCGTGGCCCACCTGCAGGCGCAGGCGGCGGCACTCGATCGTCTGGTGCAGGCCATCGGCGCGCCGGCCGATCGCGGTCCGGAGGCGGTGGCCAAACTGCAGGCGGAGGTCAAGCGGCTCGCCCGCGACAACGAGCAACTCAAGATGAAGCTGGCGCTCGGCGGCGGCGCGGCCGCCGGCGGCGCGCAGTCTGACGAGATTACGATCGGCGACGCCACATTGATTGCGCGGCGCGTGACTGGACTCGACAAGGGCGCGCTCCGAGGCCTGGCCGACTCCCTGCGCGATCGCATCAAGCGCGGCGTCGTCGTGCTCGCGGCCGAGAGCGACGGCAAGGTGCAGTTGGTCGCATCCGTCACGAAAGATCTGACGGATCGCGTCAAGGCGGGTCAGCTGGTCAAGGAACTGGCGCCGCTGGTCGGCGGCTCAGGCGGCGGCCGCCCGGACTTTGCGGAGGCCGGCGGCAAGGACGCGTCGCAAATCGACGCGGTGCTCGTCGCCGCTCGGCAGGCTGTGGAAAAGGCGCTGAGCGCGGCCTAGAACAACTCCCGGATCTGTTTTTCCCAGTCCTCCGTCGTCATGATGCCGGTCAGCACCTTGGCGATGGTGCCGTCGGCGCGGATCATGATCGACATCGGCACGGTGCCCTCGTAGCCAAGCGCGTTCAGGAACGCGTCCTGTCCAAGACCGACCAGCATCGGGTACGTGACTTTGTATTCCGCGGCGAATTCCCGAATCTTGTCGGCTTCGTCATCGACAGAAATCCCGACGACCTGAAGTCCCTTGGCCTTGAACTTGGCCGCCAGGTCCACCAGCTGCGGCATCTCGAGGCGGCACGGACCGCACCAGGTCGCCCACAGGTTGATGACGAGCGCCTTGCCCTTGTAGCTCGCGAGGTCGATCTTGGCGCCGTTCATGTCTTCGAGCGTGAAGGCCAGATTGGCCTGCACCCGGGGCTCGCGCGACGCGCCATTGGTCCGCACGACCAGCGCGACGGCCAGAAGGCTGCCCGCGATCGCCAACGCCATTCCGATCCTGCCTGTCATGACACTACTTTCTCACAGCCGACGGGATCCTGTCGGCCCGATTGGCCGCGTGGTACAGGAACGACGCGAGGACGACGGCGTTCTGCCGGAGATCGGCGGGATTGATGCGCTCGGCCAAATCCACGTTCGTGTGATGCTCGCGCACGTCGTAGCCCGCGTAGTCCTGGATGGGATTGAAGCCCGGCACGCCGGCGGCGATGAAACTCAGATGGTCGGTGTTGCCGATGCCGGCCATGACGTTCTTCAGCGCGCCGAGATCCGTGAACGGCGCCATCCAGGCATCGAAAATCGGTTTGATGGCGTCGTTGTTCTCCAGATACCAGCCGTAGATCGGGCCCTTGCCGGGATCGATGTTGAAGTACACGGACAGATTGGCGCGCGCCTTCGCGTTCGTGTCGCCCTGCAAGTGCTGCGCGACCCACGCCTTCGATCCCAACAGGCCCTCTTCTTCGGCGCCCCACAGCGCCAGTCGAATCGTGCGCTTGAGCGGCAGGCCTGTCGCCTTCAGAATGCGCAGCGCCTCGAGCGAGGCTGCGACCGCGTCGGCGTTGTCGGTGGCCCCCGTGGCGGTGTGCCACGAATCCAGGTGCGCGCCGAGCATCACGACCTGATCGCGCAGCGCCGGATCCGTTCCGGGCAGCTCACCGAGCACGTTGTACGAGCGTTTGTCCTGGTCGAGGAACCGCGCCTGGACGTTGACGCGGATCTTGACCGCCATGCCCTGCTGGGCCATGCGCATCAGCATGTTGTAGTGCTCGCCGGCGAGCACGACTTTCGGCACGGGATCGCCGGGCGTATCGCGGCCGGCCTGCACGAAAACCGTCCCATGGATCCCGCGACTGGGTTTGAGCAGCACGGCCACGCCGCCAGCCTGAATCGACTGCGTCACGGTCGGCCCGCCCGCAGCAGCCGGGGTGCCCTGCCGGCCGCGACCAGGATTCGCAGCCGCCTGTGCGGGCGGAGCGGCAGGCGTCGGCTCAGCGCGCGCGGGCTGGACGCGATCGGTGGTGATGAAATTCGTGACCGCCGCCGCCTGCAGCACCGCGGCACCCTTGAGCGGTAACGCCGCCACCTGTTCGGCGGTCTTGCCCGCGAGGATGACGATGGGCGCCACGACTTCGCCGGTGGTGGAAGGACTCCACGCCTCGGGATACCCGAGCAAGGGCATGTAGCGCGGCTCGACCATTTCGATCGTGAACTTGTCGAGCGTCCATCCTCGCGTGAACTCGAACGGCTCGAGCCGCGCATTGGCGAGCCCGAACTCCGTCATCCGGCTCTTCCCCCACTCAGCCGCGCGCAGATACTCGGGCGATCCCGCCAGCCGCGGGCCGATGCCATCGACGAGCGCGCCAAACAACGTATCGGCCTGCGAGCGCTTCAAGCCCTCGTCGCGAATCTTCGCGATCGCCGCCTGATCGATCGGTTCAGCGGCCTGGCTCACCGCCATGACGAAGGCGAGCACCCCGACAAGACCTGCGCGTGTCATGGCGGGATTGTACGCTCGGTCCCGCGTCACTGGCGCGACCTGCTATCCTCCCTACCTTCTACTGACCTCTGACCTATGACCTCTGACCTAAAGTCGATCCGCCTGGACATCTTCCTCGACGTCTCGTGCCTGTTCCGGACGCGGTCGGAAGCCCAGCGCGCGTGCAAGGGCGGCAAGGTCACGGTGAGCGGGCACAGCGCGAAGCCCAATCGCGAGATCCACGTCGGCGACACGATCGAAATCACGCGGACGCTCGGCCGGCGCCAGCGCGTCGTCGTCTCGGGGCTGGCCGACCGTCATATTCCGAAGGCCGAGGCGCGGGCGCTCTACCAGGACACGACGCCGCCGCCCTCGGCCGAAGAGCAGGCGATGCTGGACCTGATCCGGCTGGCCGGGCCCAAACGGCATCGGGGACCGGTCAAAGCGCCCGGACGGGACGAGCGCCGGCGGCTGCGCGAGGAGAAGGAACGCGGGGGCTGATGCTATACTTCAGTGTTCGGGCCTGCAGGTTGGCCCAGACCGTAGGTCGCAACGCACCGTAACGATAGCGACAACCTAGCGAGGATTCAGACGTGGCTACTCGACACGCTTCGGCCGTGAAGGCCCACCGGCAGACCCTGAAACGGACGACCGCGAACCGCGAACTGCGCTCGAAGCTGCGGACGGCGCTCAAGTCGATCCGGGCGGCACTCAGTGCGGGCAAGACGGCGGACGCCAAGGCGGCCCTGAGCGCGACGTTCTCGATCGTCGACAAGATGTCCGGCAAGGGCATCATCCACGACAACGCCGCGGCCCGTTACAAGTCGCGACTGACCAAGCGCATCAGCAAGTCGGCGTAGCGACCCGGACGCCGGGCCTTCAGGCTACCGTCCCCAGCCCTTTGGAATCGGTCGTCCCGTCAGGTCCACGACCAGCCGTTCCACGAGCACGCGCGTATCGCCGCCCGAGCTCTTCAGCGCCAGATCAGTCCGCAGCAGCGCGTCGATCGCCGGCTTGACGCGATCCGGGGCGGCAGGCGCCAGCCGCGTCGACACCCACCAGCGCAGTTGTCCCACGAGCGCATGCGGCGAGTCGCCGCGGTCGAAGCGCAGGCCGGTCTCCCGTAGCGCGCGCGCCGTATCGCCGTCACCAATCGCATTGACGACCGCCCAGTCGTCGACATCCGTGTCGATCGCGACGACCTCGTCCACATCGTCGCGCGTAATCGTCGGACGGCCATCGGTATAGAGCATCAGCCGCTCGACGTCGCCCCGCAGTTTCGAAATATCGCCGCCCGCCCGGCTGACAATCATATCGATGGCCGCCGGTTCAATGCCGCGGCCGTTCGCCGCAAATTCCCGTTGCAGGAGCCCGACAGCCTCGCGGTGCGCCTCGCGGCGTTCGTTGGCGTTGTCGGCCGCGAGGCCGGCGAATTCGACGTACGCGCCTTTCTCGAGCAACCGCTTGGTCAGCCGCCTCGTCCGATCGATCGCGGCGGCCACAAATACGAGCACGGAGGTCGGCGCGGGCCGATCCAGATAATCCTCGAGCGGCGTCGTATCGAGCGCGCTGCCCTCGGCATCCTCAGCCGGCGGCTCGTCGGTGGCGTCGGCCGCGTCAGCGCTCTTGCCGCCGCGCTTGGGTTTCAGGAACCGCTCGGCGCGAAGCACGATGACAATGCGCCGATCGCCCAGCATAGGAAAGACGCTCGCGGATGCCGCCACGTCGAGGGGCGACGCGTGGTCTTCGCCCGCATACAACCGCTCGACGGCAAAGGGCCGGTCCGCGGCGTCGATGGTCGCTTCGATGGCGTCAACCATCTGTTCCATCAGGCGCACGTCATCGCCAAAGAACAGATAGACCGGCGCGCATTTGCGCCCCTGGATTTGCGTCCGCAAGGCTGACAGCGACAGCGCGGGCACGGCAGGCTCAGAACTGACTGAGGATGGCCTGCACGACGGATCGTGCGAAGTCGCGGGAGAGCCGATCGAAGGCGTTGCGGTTCTGGGCGTAGAGCGTCGCCAGGTCCCCGACGACGGCATTGGTCGACACTTCGTACTCCTCGATCTTCGTATCGACGGGGCTCGCGATGATCTTGCCGGTCTTCACGTCGGTGAACTCGACCTTGACCGTGACCGTGATCTGGTAGCGCGTCGCCTGGTTCGTGTTCGCGACGAACGCGACGGGCTGCTGCGACGCGGACTGAATGGCGCCCGACAGAACGGCATCGACACCGGTCGTGTCGCTGACGATGGTGTACCTGCCACGGGACTGGAACTCGGTTCGGATCGCCTGGGTATAGACCTGATCGAGTTCGGGAACCGTGGTCTGGTTCTGGAAAACGGGAATGCCGATCCGGCGGATGTAGTCGGGCAGATTATTCGTCTTGCCGGCCAGGGCATAGCCGCAGCCCGCCACCGCGACCGACAGGAACAGCGCAGGCAACCGGCGCATCATTTCACCACCACGCTGACAAGCCGCCCCTTGGCCACGATGACTTTGACGACCTCGCGCCCGGCAAGGTTGTCGCGGACGGCCTCGAGTGCGGCCGCCTGAATATCGCTATCCGACGCGTCGGCCGGGACCACGGCGCGCCCGCGCACCTTGCCGTTGATCTGCACGGGAATCTCGATGGACTCCTCGCGCGCGGCCCCGGCGTCAGACGCGGGCCAACCCGCGGCGACGACGCCCTCGGTGTGGCCCAGTCGTTCCCAGAGTTCCTCGGCCATGTGCGGCACGAACGGCGAGATCAGCAGGACCAGCGCCTCGACTGCTTCCCGCATCACGGCCGCCGTCTCCGGCCGGTCGATCACCGCCGGAGGTTCGTCATCCTTGCCCAACGGGCGGACGCCGCGCTGATCGGCGAACGCGTACAGGTCGTTCACCATCTCCATCAAGGCGGAGATGGCGGTGTTCAGGTGCATGCGCGGATCGATATCCGATGTCACTTTCCGAATCGTGACGTGCGTGCGGCGCCGAAGTGCGCGTTCCTCGGGATCGAGCGCCAGGCCGCCCGGCGCAGCGGCCTGCCGGACCGCGGGCGCCACATGCTCGACCATGCGCCAGACCCGCGCCAGAAACCGGTACGACCCCTCGAGCCCGGAATCCGTCCATTCGACTTCTTTTTCGGGCGGCGCGACGAACATCACGTAGAGGCGCAGGGCGTCGGCGCCGAACTTCGCGATCATGTCGTCGGGGTCCACGACGTTGCCCTTCGACTTGGACATGACCTCGCCCTGGCTGAGGACCATCCCCTGCGTCAGCAGCCGCGTGAACGGCTCGTCGATCGCGACCAGGCCCAAATCACGGTACACGCGGCTGAAGAAGCGCGAGTAGATGAGGTGCAGAATGGCGTGCTCGACGCCGCCGCTGTAGAAATCGACGGGCCCCCAGTAGGCCACCTTCGCGGGGTCGAACGGCAGCGAGGTGTTCTGCGCGTCGCAGAAGCGATAGAAGTACCACGACGAGTCCACGAACGTGTCCATCGTGTCCGTTTCGCGCTTCGCGGGTTGCCCGCACGATGGGCAGGTCGTGTTCACGAAGTCCGGCACGTGCGCGAGCGGCGAATCGCCCCGCCCGGTGAACTCGACGATGGCTGGCAGTTTGACGGGAAGGTCCTCGTCCGGCACGGGCACCATGCCGCACGACGGGCAGTGGACGATCGGAATCGGCGTGCCCCAGTAGCGCTGGCGCGAAATGCCCCAGTCCTTCAGGCGGTACTGCACGGTGGCCTCGCCGATGCCGCGCGCGGCCGCATCCGAGGTCATCCGCGCGTTCGCCTCGCCGGCTCCGAGCGTGTTGTACGGTCCGGATCCGACGAGCGTCCCGTCACCCTCGAACGCTTCCGCCATCGACGGCCCCTCGAGCGTCCGACCATCGGGCTGGACGACGACGGTCACCGGCAAGTCGTACTTGCGCGCAAATTCGAAGTCGCGCGCGTCGTGCCCCGGCACGCCCATCACCGCGCCGGTGCCGTACTCACCCAACACGAAGTTGGCGACCCAAATGGGGACAGGCTGTTGCGTAAAGGGATTGATCGCCACACGGCCCGTGTCGAAGCCCTCTTTGGCGATTTCGCCGGTCATGCGCGCGGTCCGATCCTGCGCGCGAAACGCCGCAGCCTTCGCACGCAGCGCGTCCGGATTCGCCGATTCCACGGCAAAGCGCTCGACAAGCGGATGCTCCGGCGCGAGCAAAACGAAGTTGGCGCCGTAGATCGTGTCGATGCGCGTGGTGAAGACCTCGGTCACGTCTCCATCTGCGGGCCGGCCGCCGCCGACCGGCCCGATCGGGAACTTGACCCGTGCGCCCGCCGATCTCCCGATCCAGTTGCGCTGCATCGTCAGCACTTTTTCCGGCCAGCCCTGCAGCCCGCCGAGCGCGTCCAGCAGCTCGTCGGCGTAGGCCGTGATGCGGAAATTCCACTGTTCGAGATCCCGCTGAACCACCGCCGTGCCGCACCGCCAGCACGCGCCGTCGATGACCTGTTCGTTGGCGAGGACCGTTTGATCCGTCGGGCACCAGTTCACACTCGAGCGCTTGCGGTACGCGAGGCCGCGCGTGAACATGCGCGTGAACAACCACTGGTTCCAGCGGTAGTACTCCGGCAGGCACGTCGCCAGCTCGCGCTCCCACGCGTAGCTGATGCCCAGCCGCTGCAACTGCCCTTTCATGTGGGCGATGTTGTCGAGCGTCCACCGTTCGGGGTGGACGTTGTTCTTGATGGCGGCGTTTTCCGCCGGCAGGCCGAACGCGTCCCACCCGAAGGGATGCAGGACGTTGAATCCGCGCATGCGCTTGGTGCGCGCGCAGATGTCCCCGATCATGTAGTTCCGGACATGGCCGACGTGCGCGTGCCCCGAGGGATACGCGAACATCTCGAGGCAGTAGAACTTCGGTTTGGACGGATCCTCGGTGACTTCGAAGGCGCGGCTGTCGGCCCAGCGCTTCTGCCACTTGGATTCGATCTGTTGCGGTCTGTAGTCGGACATGGAGGCTGCTGACGGAAACCCTTAAGTTATCACGCTGATTGTGGCCTCGAGACACTCCCGGAGCGCGCCGGCGTGGTACCCGCCTTCGGTGACGAGCGCGAGTCGTCCGCGGCACAAGTGCCGCGCGGCCTGGTGCAGCTGCGAGACGAGGTCGGCATAGCCCTGGGTGGTCATCCGCATGCCGGCGAGGGGATCCTGCAGATGCGCGTCGTACCCCGCCGAGACCAGGAGCGCGTCCGGCTTGAACGCCTCGAGGGCGGGCAGGACGTGCTCGTCGTAGGCGCGCGCGAAGTCGGCGTCAGTGGCCCCGGCCTCGAGCGGCAGGTTCAGCGTGAATCCCCGGCCCGCTCCGCTGCCCGTTTCATCGGCGGCGCCCGTGCCCGGGTAGTACGGATACTGATGGCTCGACACGTAGAGGACTGTCGGGTCCGAGTAGAACGCCGCCTGCGTGCCGTTGCCATGGTGCACGTCGATGTCCACGATGGCGACGCGCGCGAGCCCTTCCGCGCGGAGCACCGCGGCGGCAATCGCGACGTTGTTGTACAGGCAGAACCCCATCGCGCGGCCGGGCTCGGCGTGGTGACCGGGCGGCCGGACGAGGGCCAGCGCCGGTTCTCCCGTGTCCCTGGCATGCCGCGCGGCCATCACCGTGGCGCCCGCCGCCAGCAGCGCGACGTCGTGCGACTCGGGGCTCGTGAAGGTATCCGGGTCGAGCATGGCCGCGTGGCCGGCGGTGGCGGCGATGCGGTGGAGATACGCCGCGGTGTGCACGCGCGCAAGGTCCTCGCGGGTCGCGGGCATGGGCGGCACGACGCGTCCGCCCCGGTCCGAGAACCCGGCCGCTACGGCGTCAAACACGGCGGCACGTTCGGGCCGCTCCGGATGGCCGGGAGGCGTCGTGTGCTCGCCAAACCGTGGTGAGGAAATCAGAATCATTCTTGGTTGACCCCGCGCCCCTCCACCATCATTTTCGCCAGCGCCTCGAGTTCCACCAGCGACGATTGCACCGCCAGCCGCCCGGCTTCAATGGCCGCCTCATCCGCGCCGGCTACCACCTCGATCGGTTCACCGATGGCAATCGCCAACGTGCTGCCCGGCTTCGGCACCTGGTGGCGATCCCAGCTCTTCACGCTCCAGAAGCGATCCGCTTCGATGTGGAACGGGACGATCGGTTGTCCGGTCGCGCTCGCCAGCCACGCCGCGCCGGGCTGTACGACGCGCGCGGGTCCGCGCGGGCCGTCGACGGTAAACGCGGCCGGATACCCGTCTGCCATCTCACGCCGTAATTGCGCGAGTGCCCTGGCGCCGCCGTGCGACGTCGATCCGCGGGCCGAGTGGTACCCGAATCGCCGCATCAGCCGCGCCACCCACTCGCCATCAAAGTTTTCACTGGTCATCGCGACCACGCCGCGGTCGCGAAAGTAGAGCGTGGCGGTCAGAATCCGCCCGTGCCAGAGCGCGAGAATCGGCTTCCGGCCATCACGCGCGACCTCGTCGAGATAGGCCGTCCCGGACTCACGCCAGGTGTAGGTCGCGCCGAGCGCCTCGACGAGCGGCGCGCCGATGGCGGCGATCGCGGCGGCCTGGGCGCGCCGCCAGCCCGAACGGCGCCACGCGGGAACCGTCACAGGCCGTCGTACTGCGGGCCTTCGCCGCCCTCGGGCGGCACCCAGTCGATGATTTGGTACGGATCCATGATGTCGCACGTCTTGCAGTGCACGCAGTTCGACGCGTTGATGTGCAGCTTCTTCGTGCCGTCACCCGCATCCACCATCTCGTAGACGGCGGCCGGACAGAACCGCGTGCACGGATTGCCGTACTCCACGGTGCATCGGGTGCGGCAGATGTCGGTGTCATGGACGATCAGATGCGACGGCTGATCTTCGCGGTGGCGCGTGCCCGAATGGTGCACGTTCGTCGCGCGGTCGAACGTCAGCAACCGATCGATTTTCACGGGTTGCACCGGCTGATCTGGCGGCGGGGGCGTCGCGCCGTAGTAGTCGGCGCGTGTGCGGATCCGTTCGTGGCCGGCATGCCCGGGCATCGGATCCTTGAACCACCAGCCGCGCGTCACGAGCGCGAACCCCGAGTACATCAGGCCGGCCAGCAGGCCGTGCCCGAACGCCTGGTGCACGTTGCGCACCGGATGGAGCTCTCGTTTCACAGGGCTCGCGTCGATCCGGCGCTGATACGCCGAGAGGGCCGTCGCGCTCACGTCGCCGGCACGAATCGCTTCAAATGCCGTCTCGGCCGCCAGCATGCCCGTCCGCATGGCGAGATGAATGCCCTTGAGTCGCATCGAGTTCATGAACCCGCCCGCGTCCCCGGCGATGAGGCCGCCATCCATGTACACGCGCGGAACCGTCGACCACCCGCCCTCGGGCAGCGCCTTGGCGCCGTACCGAATCATCTTGCCGCCGGCCAGCAGCGACGAGACGAACGGATGCTGCTTGAACCGCTGGAATGTCAGATGCGGATCGAACATCGGATCGCGGTAGTCGAGGCCGCTGACAAATCCAATCGACACCTGATTGTCCGGCAGCCCATAGATGAAGGCGCCGCCGAACTCCTCGCTCCGCAGCGGATACCCCATCGTGTGGATGACCGATCCCGGGCTCAGCCGATCCGGCGGGACTTCCCACAATTCCTTGATGCCAATCGCGTAAATCTGCGGCAGCCGGCCTTCGTCGAGCTTGAGCTGCTGCACGAGCGACTTGGTGAGGTTGCCGCGCACGCCGTCGCAGAAGATCGTGACCCTGGCCCGGATATCGACGCCCGGTTCGAAGTTGGGCTTGCGCTCCCCTTTCTTGTCGATGCCGCGATCGCCGGTGCGAACGCCGATCACCTTCGTGCCGTCGAACAGCACCGACGACGCGGCGAAGCCGCTGAAGATGTCGATGCCGGCGGATTCGACCTGCTGGCCGAGCCACTTGACGAACTTGTTGATCGAGATGACGTAGTTGCCGTGGTTCTTGAGCGGCGGCGGAATCATGGGGAACCGCCACTTGCCGCGCGAGGTCAGGTAGTAGACCGAGTCGTGATGGACGGCCGCCGCCAGCGGTGCGCCCTTCTGCTCGAAGTCGGGGATCAGGTCGCGGAGGGTCGATGGATCGAGGACCGCGCCCGACAATTCATGCGCGCCAGGTTCCCGCGCCTTTTCAATCACGGCAATCGACAGCGGCTCGCCGCCTTTCGCCTGCTGCAACTGCGAGAGGCGGATCGCCGCAGACATGCCCGCGGGACCTCCGCCGACGATCAGTACGTCGAGGTCCAGCGTTTCGCGATCAGCGTCAGCCACGGAAGGTAATCATATCCGGCCCGAACGATGCCGCGGAATGCGATACCATCGGAGGATGCCTGTGTCCGGTGCATCGCGCCCGGGCGCTGATGCGCTCGCCTGGGCTCACCCCATCGTCCGCGACTGGTTCCTCGGCCGGTTCGGTTCGCCGACCGAGCCGCAGGCCGCCGGCTGGCCCGAGATCCTGGCCAACCGCGACGCGCTGATCTCCGCCCCAACGGGCTCCGGCAAGACCCTGGCCGCGTTCCTCGCGTGTATCGATCGTTTGGTCCGCCGGGCCGCCGACAATGATTTGCCCGACCGGACGTCGGTGCTGTACGTGTCGCCGTTGAAGGCGCTCGGCAACGACATCCAGCGCAACCTCGACGGTCCGCTCGCGGAGATTCTGGCGCTTGCGCACGAGCGCGGCATCACGCTGCCCACGATCCGCACCGCTGTGCGAAGCGGCGACACGCTGATGCCGGCGCGCCAGGCCATGATGCGCAAGCCGCCGCACATCCTGGTCACGACACCCGAGTCGCTGTACATCCTGCTGACGTCCGGCGGGGGCCGCACGCTGCTCTCGCATGTCGAGACGGTCATCGTCGACGAGATTCACGCCGTCGCCGACGACAAACGGGGCGCGCATCTCGCCCTGTCGCTCGAGCGCCTCGATGCGCTCGTCGGCCGGCCAGTGCCGCGCATCGGCCTGTCCGCCACGGTGACGCCGATCGACACCATGGCGCGGTTCCTGGTCGGGCACGGCCGGCCGGCGCCGCACCTGGCCCTGATTGATCGGCGGCGTCAGTTCGACCTGGCCGTCGAGGTCCCCCTGAGCGAGATGGGACCGATCGCCACGCACGAGCTCTGGGGCGAAATCTACGACCGCATCGCGGCGCTCGTCCGCGAGCACCGATCGACGATCGTCTTCACCAACACCCGGCGCGTCGCCGAGCGCGTGGCGCACCACCTGGGCGAGCGCCTCGGCGAGGACGTCGTCGCGGCTCACCACGGCAGCCTGGCCCGGACGACGCGGCTTGCCGCCGAACAGAAATTGAAGGCCGGCGAATTGCGTGTCGTCGTCGCCACAGCTTCCCTCGAACTCGGCATCGACGTCGGCTCGATCGATCTCGTGTGTCACATCGGATCCACGCGATCGATCGCCGTAGCGGTCCAGCGCATCGGCCGCGCGGGCCACTGGCGCGGCGCCGTGCCGAAGGCCCGCTTCTTCCCCACGACGCGGGACGATCTCGTCGAGTGCGCGGCGCTCGTGCTCGCCGCCCGCCGCGGCGAGCTCGACCGCATCATCGTGCCCGACGCGCCGCTGGACATCCTGGCGCAACAGATCGTGGCGGCGTGTGCCGCCGAGGATTGGCAGGAGGACGATCTCTTCGCCCTCGTGCGGCGCGCGTATCCGTATCGCGACTTGCCGCGCGATGACTTCGACGACGTCGTCGAGATGCTGTCGGAGGGGATCGCGGCCCGCCGAGGACGCTACGGCGCGCATCTCCACCGCGATCGGGTCAATGGCCGGCTCAAGGGCCGGCGCGGCGCCCGACTGACCGCCATCACCGGCGGCGGCGCGATTCCCGATACGGCGCTGTACAGCGTCGTCGCGCAACCGGAAGGCCGCGTCGTGGGAACCGTCGACGAGGACTTCGCGGTCGAGAGCCTCGCCGGCGACGTGTTCCTGCTGGGCAACGCTTCGTGGCGGATCCTGCGGGTCGGCTCGGGGCGCGTGCTGGTCGACGACGCGCGCGGGGCCACGCCGACCGTTCCGTTCTGGCGCGGTGAGGCGCCCGCGCGGACAGCTGAGTTCTCGGCCGTCGTCGCCGAGCTCCGGGAGACGGTCGATCGCCTGGCGCCGGACGCCAGACCGGACGACGTGGCGCATCGGCAGCCGGCCGCGGCGGCAGCGGTGGCGTGGCTGCAGGAGTCCTGCGGCCTCGACTCGTCGGGTGCCGAGCAGATCGTCGACTACATCGTGGCCGGCCGCACGGTGCTGGGCGCCGTGCCGACGCAGACCTGCGTGATTGCGGAGCGGCTTTTTGACGAGGGCGGCGGCATGCAGCTCGTCATTCACGCGCCCTTCGGCGGCCGCATCAATCGCGCGTGGGGACTGGCGCTGCGCAAGCGGTTCTGCCGCTCGTTCAATTTCGAGCTGCAGGCTGCGGCCACCGAAGACGGCATCAACATCGCGCTCGCCGAGCAGCACAGCTTTCCGCTGGCCGACGTGTTCCGGTTCCTCAGCCCCGCGACGGTCCGCGAGGTCCTGGAGCAGGCCGTGATCCCGGCGCCGATTTTCGGCACGCGCTGGCGATGGGACGCCAGCCGTTCGCTGGCCCTCACCCGTTTTCGTGGCGGCAAGAAGGTCCCGCTGCCGATTCAACGCATGCAGGCCGATGACCTGCTGGCCAGTGTCTTCCCCGATGCCGCGGCCTGCCAGGAGAACATCGAGGGCGACATCGTCCTGCCGAATCATCCGCTGATCCGCGAGGTGATGAAGGACGTGCTGACCGAGGCCATGGACCTCGACGGCCTGATCGACGTGTTGACCGGCATCGGCGACGGCCGGATCCAGTGCATCGCCGTCGACACGCCGGTGCCCTCGCAGTTCTCGCATCAAATCCTGAACGCGAACCCGTACGCGTATCTCGACGATGCCCCGCTGGAAGAACGGCGGGCCCGGGCCGTGCAGCTGCGCCGCGTGCTGCCGGACGCCGTGCTCTCCGAGGTTGGTGCGCTCGATGCGGAGGCGATCGAGCAGGTCGTGGCCGACGCATGGCCGGACGTGCGCGACGCCGACGAACTGCACGATGCGCTGCTGACATTGATCGCGATTCCGGCTCAGGACGCCGCCGGTTGGTCAGGCTTGGCGGAGGTGCTGGCCGGCGAGCGACGCGCAGCACTCGCCTCGGCCGACGGTCGTGCCTGGTGGGTCGCGGCGGAGCGCGTCAAATCATTTTGCGCGATTGTTCCCGGTGCGATCGGCTTGGACGCGCTGCCTGATGTCTCAACCGCACCGGCGTCGGAGATGGACGCGCGCGTCACGATGATTCAGGGCTGGATGCAGCACGTCGGCCCGGTGACGGCCAACCAACTAGCTGCGCGCATCGGCCTGCAGCCTGACGCGGTGCACGAAGCGCTGCTACGGCTCGAGGCAGCTGGATCAGTGCTGCGCGGAACATTCCGGTCCACTTCTGACTTCGAACTTCCGCCTTCGCGCGAGGCTTCGGCGGACCGCCATAGCCTTGGCGACGGCGGTCGCACTTCTGACTTTTCTCTCCAATGGTGCGATCGTCGATTGCTCGCGCGCATTCATCAGCTGACGCTCGGGCGGCTGCGGCGCGAAATCGAGCCGATACCGCCCGCGACGTTCATGCGCTGGCTGTGCGAGTGGCAGCACGTCGCGCCGGGCACGCAGGTCCGTGGCGAGCGCGGCACGCTGGAAGTGTTGCGGCAACTGCAGGGCTTCGAGGCGCCGGCCAACGCCTGGGAGCCGTGGCTCCTGTCGCGCCGCATCGCCGGATACGACCCGGCGGTACTCGATCAGCTGTGCCTGACCGGCGCCGTGGGTTGGGGCCGGCTCTCACCGCACCCGGCGACGCTCGTCAGCGTCAGCGAGGACGCCGCCGGCGAGGGCCGCGCCAGACGGCGGGTCGTGCCGACGAGCGTGGCGCCCATCACGTTCTTCGTGCGCGAGGACGCGGACTGGATGGCGGGACGGACTTCGGGGTCGAAGGCGCCGCAGCTGCCCGGCCTGAGCCGCCAAGCCGAGACCGTGCGTGAACACCTGCACCAGGCCGGCGCGTCGTTTTTCACGGACCTCGTCCGTGGCACGCGCCTGCTCAAGGCGGAGGTCGAGACGGCGCTCTGGGAACTGGTGGCAGCCGGGCTCGTCACCGCGGACGGCTTCGACAACCTGCGGGCGCTGATCGACCCGCGGCGGCGCGCGGGTCAGGGATCCGGGCGCGCGGCGCGCCCGCGTCACAGCGCCGGCCGCTGGTCGCTCTTGCATGCGATTCAGCCACCCGACCGGTCAGCGCAGCTCGAAGCCGCGTGCTGGATGCTGCTCCGCCGATACGGCGTCGTGTTCCGCGAGCTGCTGGCGCGTGAATCCGTCCTGCCCCCGTGGCGCGATCTGCTGATCACGTTCCGGCGTCTGGAGGACCGCGGCGAGGTCCGGGGCGGGAGGTTCCTGTCAGGCTTCATCGGCGAGCAGTTCGCGCTGCCCGCCGCCGTCGAATCCCTGCGCGCGCACCGGCGCGCGACCCCGACCGGACAGACCGTCACACTGAACGCCGCCGATCCGCTCAACCTGGCCGGCGTGATTCTCCCCGGCGACCGCACCGCGGCGATGAGCCACCTGGTGGTTCGCCTGCGTGACGGGGCGGCGGTTGCGGGGTCAGACGGGGGTCAGACCGGGGTCAGACCAGGGTCAGACACCATCGTCTCGCCCACGCAGCGGTTGGCCTGAACGAGGGTTTTGAACGCGCTTGGGCCAAGGATCCGTTCGTCAGATCGAATGCGCTCTGTCAATGATGGGTCGTCAGTCACGCTGACGGAGTCGGCGAATCTCACCCGGCGATCGACCACACGGCCGTCGCCAATGAGACCGAGCGTGGCTTCAACATCCAAGAACGACGGCTCCGGAGCCAGGCCCACCGTGGCCCGATAGCTGCTCCAGGGCCAGTCTTCCGGCACTGTCACGAGCCCCGCCCGAACGGGATTCATCACGACGTACCTGGACAGCGTGATGAGATAGGCCTCCCGATCAACGATCTGGTCCTTGAACCGACCTTGGAACACGTGACCAACCGTCGCGTGCCGCCGATTCCACCACAACCCATACCGGCTGTTCAGGCGGCGAATGGCCGCTGACAGATTCGGCTGCGTGGGTTGCACGGTCAGGTGATAGTGGTTCGGCATGAGGCAGTAGTTCCAGCATCGAATCGACGACGATTCCAGGATGTCTCCGAGCAGGTAGACGAACTGACGGTAATCCACGTCATCGACGAAGATACGCATCTTGCCGTTGCCGCGCGCCATGACGTGCCTGATGAAATCTGCTGACTGAATTCGTGGAGGTCTGGCCATGGCGCGACGCTATTCACGAAACAGGCCATCGGCAATCGCAAGGTTCCGCGTGTGTTGTTAGTTTGGAAGTGGCAGGAACTTGATGGCGGCGGCGCCGAAGATCGCAACTTCTGCGTACTCCGCCCAGGCGGTCGTCCTTTGCGCGAGTCGTTTTGGACGGAGTCGAGGTTCCCGGCGCGGTGTCTGACCCTCGCCTGACCCCAGTCTGACCCTCGTCTGACCCCAGTCTGACCCTCGTCTGACCCCAGTCTGACCCCCTAGTGCGTCGCGATCAGCTTCGGCATGTCGTGCAGTTCCTTCGCCAGCCGCGCCTGCTGGTGGCGCCAGAAGGCGAAGCGGACGGCCATCCGGTGCATCATCGCCGACCGGGCGCGGTCGGCGCCGGCGATAGCGGCCTGATCGAAGAAGCTCGCGCCGAGTTCCGCATACCACTCGAGGTTGTAGCGGCCGCGCAGCTGCGCGCCGAAGAACCCGGTCAGCAGCAGGCACTGGGACGCGGCGGCTTCGAGGATGTCGGGATCGACGTGATGGCTCCGGTCGAGGACGAAGAGATCAAAGACCGTGGACAGCGACGTCGGGGTGCCGGGGAAATCGACCGTCGCGGCCGAGGTGGTCGCGAAATGCGCGAGGACGCTCGCGTTGTACAGCAGCTCGGGCTCAGGCGCGTGGCGGTCTTCGCTCACGTCGCGCAGATGCTCGAAAAAGAACCGCAGAGCTTGCCCTTCGGTCACCGCGAGCCAGGGTTGGGCGTGCATGGTCCCCCCTCCTAGTCATCGGCGCTGGCACAGGCGTTCTGTATGGATAGACGAAATCCACCAGCTTCCCGTTGCACGGCGCCGAATCTTCCTGCCGGGGACCGTCGCAAGAACGCTGCCGGGTGCGCCGGGCCCCGAATGACAACAAAATGGCCGTTGTCACACCTTTATCTCGATGAATTTGCACAGTTTTGACATCGCTCGCCAAACCTCCGGAACTTGACTCTCGTCAAAGGAAGGGAGACCGAGACGGCACTCACCGGAGTGATGCGGCGTGCGCGGAGCGGAGATTGCGGAGCGGGACCATGATGCTGCGAAGATTACGAGATATCGAGTGGACGTTTTCGAACACGGCCGAAGGGATGACGGCGGTGCTACTGGCGGCGGCGATCGCGGCGGTCTTGATCTAACAAGCCCCCGGGTGTGAACCGGCCCGCCGGGCCTGAGGCCCGGCCTCCCTATTTCAGCGCCGCAATCATCGCCGGCACGATCTCGAACAGATCGCCGGCGATGCCGTAGTCGGCGATTTCGAAAATCGGCGCGTCGGGATCCTTGTTGATCGCGACGATCGTGCGCGCGCCCTTCATGCCCACGACGTGCTGGATCGCGCCGGAAATGCCGAGCGCCAGGTAGAGCTTCGGCGCCACCGTCTGGCCCGAGCTGCCCACCTGCCGTTCCATCGGCAGCCACCCGGCATCGCAGATCGGCCGCGACGCGGCGAGCTCGGCCCCCAGCGCCTCGGCCAGCGCCTTCGCCAGCGCGATGTGCTCTTCGTTCTTGATGCCGCGCCCGACCGAGACGATGCGCTCGGCCTGCGAGAGATCGACGGCCTGCTTCGCTTCGCGGAACGGCGCTTCCGGCTTCTGGCGGATCGCCGACGCCTCGACGGACGCCGCGACCTGACGCACGGGCGCGGCCGACGCGCCCTTCTTCACCGCGTCGGCACGGAACGCGCCGATCTGGAACGTGACCACGTGCGGCGCCGCGCCCTCGAGGACCACGTCCGCGTTGACCTTGCCCTGGAACATCGGGCGGACGAACACCGGCGCGCCGGTTCCCGGCTTCACGGCAATGCAGTCGGTCGCGAGCGCACGATCGAGCCGCGCGGCCAGGCACGGGACGTAGTCCCGCGTCTGATACGTGTGCGGAAACACGACATGCGACGGCGCTTCAGCCGTCACGAGCGCGGCCAGCGCCTGCACAAACCCATCGGCGGTGTACGCCCCGAGTGCGGCGTGCTCGAGCGCGATGACTTCGGCGACGTCCGCCGCCGCGAGCTCGGCCGCGACGGTCGCGACACTCCCGCCGGCCACGACCACCTTGACGGATCCGCCCATCTGCTGCGCGGCAGCCACCGCTTCCCACGACGCCCGATTCAGGACGCCGTCACGCTGCTCGGCGACGACGAGGATCACGTTGTTGCCCATCACAGCACCCGCGCGTCGTCGCGCAACACACGCACGAGCTCTTTGGCCGCCTCGGCCGCCGAGCCCTCGATCATCTTCGTCTGTTTGGCCTTCTCGGGCAGATAGATTCCGAGAATGCGCTGGCGGGCCGGGGGCACGGGCGGAGCCGGCACGGCGCGGATTTCCTTCTTCTTCGCGGCCATGATGCCCTTGAGCGTCGCGTAGCGCAGCTGGTTGATCCCGCTCTGAATGGTGATGACCGCCGGCAGCGGCATCGCGATCCACTGGAACCAGCCGCCTTCCAGTTCGCGTTTCACGCGGAGGTCCGTCCCGGACACCTGCACGTCCATGATGATCGTCGCGTGCGACAGCCCCAGCGTCTCTGCGAGCACGACGCCGACTTGCGCGAATCCCTGGTCGTCGGACTGCAGGCCCGTCAGGACCAAATCGATCTGTTCGTCCTTGAGCGCGACCGCGAGCGCACCGGCCGCCGTGAACGCGTCAGCGGTCGCAAAATGATCGCCCTGCACGTGAATCGCGCGGTCCGCGCCGCGGGCGAGCGCCTCCCGCAACACCTGCGCGACCCGCGCCGGACCGGCGGAGACCACGACGACTTCCCCGCCGTGCTTCTCGCGCAGGCGCAACGACTCCTCGAGTGCGTAGGCGTCGGGTTTGTTGAGCTCCCAGCTCGCGTCCTGGTCGCGGACCCACGTCTTCGCGGCGTCGACGCGGACCTGCCACTCGCGGCTGATGACCTGCTTGATACAGACGGCTATACGCATGTTCTAGTCGTACTTCTTCATCAGGAGCGTGCCATTCGTGCCGCCGAATCCAAAGGAATTCGACAGCGCGACGTCGATCCGCATCGGGCGGCTGGCCTTGGCGGCGTAGTCCAGATCGCAGGCCGGATCGGGCTCGTCGAGATTGATCGTCGGCGGCGCCAGCTGGTGACGAATCGCCAGCGCGGTGATGCCGGCCTCGAGCCCGCCGGCCGCGCCGAGCAGGTGGCCCGTCATCGACTTGGTCGACGACATCACCAGCTTCCGCGCATGCTCGCCGAACGTCGTCTTGACGGCGCGTGTCTCGGTCGGGTCGTTGATCGGCGTCGACGTCCCGTGCGCGTTGATGTAGTCGACCTCCTCGGGCCGCACGCCGGCCTTGCGCAGGGCCATGCGCATCGATCGCACGGCGCCGTTGGCGTCTTCGGGCTGTGACGTCAGGTGGAACGCGTCGCCGGACAGGCCGTACCCGGCCACTTCGGCGTAGATCCGCGCGCCGCGCGCCTTCGCGAATTCGAGTTCCTCGAGGATGACGATGCCGGATCCTTCGCCGCACACGAAGCCATCACGGTCCTTGTCGAATGGCCGGCTCGCGCGTGCGGGCTCGTCATTGCGCGTCGAGAGCGCGCGCATCGCCGCAAACCCGCCGATGCCCATCGGCGTGATCGACGCTTCGGACCCGCCGGCGATCATGACGTTGGCGTCGCCGCGCTTGATGATTTCGGAGGCCTCCCCGACCGCGTGCGCCGAGGCCGTGCAGGCCGTGCACGTCGCCAGATTCGGGCCCTTCGCGCCGAAGCGGATCGAGACCTGGCCGGCGGCGAGGTTGATGATCGAGGCGGGAATAAAGAACGGGGAAATACGGCGCGGCCCGCCGTTGAGCAACTCGATGTGCTCGCGCTCGATCGTCGAGAACCCGCCGATGCCCGAGGCGATGAACACGCCCACGTCCTCGGCGATGTCCGGCGTCACCGTCAGGCCGGCGTCTTCCATCGCGAACTGCGCGGCCACCAGCGCGTACTGGATGAAGACGTCCATCTTCTTGACGTCTTTCTTCTCGAAGTACTTGAGGGGGTCGAAGCCTTTGACCTCGCCCGCGATCTTGGCGGCAAATTGCGCCGGATCGAAGCGGGTAATCGTGGCAATGCCGCTGCGGCCGGCCACGAGGCCGTCCCAGTTGTCCGCTGTGCCGATCCCGACCGGCGACAGCAGGCCGACGCCGGTGACGACGACTCGTCTGGTCACGCGTGCTCCCGCGGTGCCGATCTACTTCTTTTTGGCGTGGCCCTCGATATATTCGATGGCTTCCTTCACGCGCGTGATCTTCTCGGCATCCTCGTCGGGGATCTCGATGCTGAATTCCTCTTCGAAGGCCATGACGAGTTCGACCGTGTCGAGCGAATCAGCGCCCAGATCGTCCACGAACGACGCATCCGGCGTCACTTCGTCTTCGTCCACGCCCAACTGCTCAACGATGATCTTCTTGACCTGGTCCGCAACCGCCATTAACGCCTCCTGAATATTGGCCGGAGTCTTCGTCCCACCCCAGCACCCTAGCACCTTTGCACCCGTGCACCCTGGCACCGGCGCCCGGTCTTCTACATGTACATCCCGCCGTTGACGGCGAGCACGTGCCCCGTAATATACGACGCCTCGTCCGATGCCAGGAACCGCACCGCCGCCGCGACGTCCTCCGGCGTGCCGAGCCGGGCCAGCGGAATCTTCGCCGCCCACTCCTCGTGCGCGCCCCCGGCAATCGCCCGGGTCATGTCCGTGTCGATCAACCCCGGCGCTACGGCGTTGACGGTGACATTGCGCGACGCCACTTCCTGCGCCAGCGCCTTCGTGAACCCAATCAGGCCGGCCTTCGACGCCGCGTAATTCGTCTGCCCGGCATTGCCCGCCTGCCCGACCACCGACGTGATGTTGATGATGCGGCCCGAACGCTGCTTGATCATCGGCTTCAGCGCCGCCTGCGCGCACGCAAAGGCGGCGGTCAGGTTGGTCTGCAGCACCGCGTCCCAGTCCTGGCGCTTCATCCGCAGGAGCAGGGTGTCGCGCGCGATCCCGGCGTTGTTGACGAGCACGTCGAGCCGCCCCATCCGCTCGACGATGCCCTTGATGGCGGCGTCGATGGCCGCGCCATCGGTCACGTCCAGCTCGAGGACCTCGGCCGTGCCGCCGGCCGCGCGAATGGCCTCGACCGTGCCCGCCGCGTGGTCCCCGCGTGCCGCCGCGACGACCGTCGCGCCGGCCGCAGCCAGCCCCGTCGCAATCGCCCGACCAATGCCCCGCGACGCACCGGTGACCAGAGCCACACGGCCCGTCATGGTCCCCATAACAACCTGCCTACTTCAGCACATTGAAGGGCAAAGGGCAAAGGGCCTCACACTTCCCTTTGCCCTTTGCCCTCTGCCCTTTGCGCTTTCCCACCCATCGCCTCCGTCATCCGTTCGATGATCCGCTGCTCCACGAGCCGCGCGGCGGTGCGAATCCCGTTCTCGACCGCCTGCGCCGACGATCGGCCGTGGCCGACCATTGCCAGATGATCGAGCCCAAGAACCGGCGCGCCGCCGGTCTCGGCATAGTCGACGCGCTGCTTGAATCGCGCGAACGCCCGGCGCGTCAGCAGACCGCCGATTTGCGACAGCAGCTCGACGCCCAGTTCTTCGCGCACCATCTCCTGGGCGAGTTCCACGAGTCCTTCGCCGACTTTGAGCGCGATATTGCCCGTGAACCCGTCGCAGACGATGACATCGGCGCGGCCGCTGAAGAACTCCCGCGCCTCGAGATTGCCCAGAAATTCGATCGGGGCCCGGCTGAGGAGCGCATGCGTCTCACGAATGAGGTCGTTGCCCTTGCCGGCTTCCTCGCCGATCGACAGCAGGCCGACCTTTGGATGCTCGGCATTGAGCGCCAGCCGCGCGTACGCCGCGCCCATGACGCCGAATTGACAGAGTTGCTGCGGCGTACAGTCGATGTTCGCGCCGGCGTCGAGCAGGATCGCGGCCCCGGCCCGGGTCGGCACCGTGACCGCCAGCGCCGGCCGGTCAACGCCCGCCATGACGCCGAAGGCCGCGCGCGCCGCCAGGAACGTCGCACCCGTGTGGCCCGCACTGAAGAGCGCGTCGGCCTCGCCGCGCGCCACGAGCGCGGTGGCCACGCGCACCGACGACCCTGGCTTCCGGCGATGCGCGAGGAGCGGTGATTCGTCCATCGTCACCGCCTGCGGCGCGTCGGCAATCGACAGGGGAAGCCCTTGGGCGCCCCCGAGCTGGCTGAGATGTTCGTGGAGCAGATCGGCGGGACCCGCGAGGATCACGGCCATGCCGTGCCGCCGGACGGCTTGGAGGGCGCCGGCCACGATGGCGCCCGGCGCGAGGTCGCCCCCCATTGCGTCGACCGCGATCGTCGTCATCGACACACGCTCGGCCGCAGGGGTCCGGACACTCGACGGACGACGCCCTTATTCTTCGGCGACGGCCTTCACCTGGCGGCCGCGATAGAAGCCGCAGTTCGGGCACACGACGTGCGGCGGCTTCATCTCGCGGCACTGCGGGCACGTGCCGACGGGGATCGGCTTGAGCGCGTCATGCGTGCGGCGATTGGCGGTGCGGGTCTTCGAGTGTCGGCGTTTGGGATTCGGCATCGTCGTTGGTCCGTTCTTTACGTCACGTCACGTGAGTCGCTACTGGTCGAGCAGTTTCTTCAGCGGCTCCATCCGGGGATCGACCCACTCGGCGCGGCAGCTGCAGGTCTCGCGGTTGCGGTTCTTGCCGCAGACCGGGCACAGTCCCCGGCAATCGGGCCGGCACAGCGGCTTCATCGGCACCGCCAGATAGAACTCGTCGCGCATGATTTCGCCGAGATCGATCGTGTCGTTCTTGTAGAACGCCACGCCGGTATCGGACTCGCGCACTTCCGCGTCGTCGTCGTCGTCGCCCTTGGCCGGGGTCTGGGCCTGATCAACCTCAGGCAGGAACATCACATCCAGACTCGCGTTCACCGCAATCGTCAGCGGCTCCAGGCACCGTCCGCAGTCGGTTTCGAGCGTCGTCTGGAGCCGGCCGACCAGGCGGATCTTCTCGTTGTCCTTCGTCAGCTGGGCCGTCAGTTGCACCGGGGCGACGATCCGGAAGTCCTCGCCCGCCAGCTCGAACGCCGTCGGAGGAAACTGCCGGGCCACCTCGTCGGTGCCGCTCCGAAACCCCCGTAGATCCAACAACATGGCGCCCGGCCTGACCGGGAAACGATAATCGTAGCATTAACCGAGGAGCCGTGGAACCGGGGAGCCGCGGAGCGCACAAACCGCGGAATTGAGGAACCGTTCTGCCGTTCCCCGGCTCCCCGGTTCCCCGGTTAACTACACGCTCCAGGACTTTGGCACGTACAGCTCCTGAAACAGCGAGACGGCATAGCGGTCCGTCATGCCGGCCACGAAGTCGCGGGCGGCGGCGTCGAGGCCTTCCTTCTCGATGGTCACGGCGTCGAGGTATTGGTCGGGACGAGCCCGGATCCGCTCCCACAGGCCACCGAGAATACCGGTCGCCTTTTCGAACTCCGCGGTCGCCCGCGGGTTCTCGTAGACGGCCTCGAAGAGGAATTCACGCAGCTTCAGCGTCGCCTGCAGCACCTCGTCGCTCATCCGCACCTCGGTGAGCCCAGCCTCCATGGTGCGTGTCACGACGTCGGTCACCATGGTGTTGATTCGTTGAGACGAGGTTCGGCCGATCACGGCGACGGCATCCGCAGGCAGGTCGGCCTCCTTCAGGATGCCCGCGCGCACGGCATCGTCGATGTCGTGATTGACGTACGCCGCGATGTCGGCCACGCGCGCGATCTGCCCTTCCATCGTGCTGGCCCGATGCTCCGGCGGAGCGCCCACGGGCAGCCCGTGCTTGCCTTTTGAGTGGCGCGCGATGCCGTCGCGCACCTCCCAGGTCAGGTTCAGGCCCTGCCGTCCGTTCTCGAGCACGTCGACGATGCGGAGGCTCTGTTCGTAGTGGCTGAAGCCGCCCGGCACGAGCCGATCGATGACGCGCTCACCCGCGTGCCCGAACGGCGGATGCCCGAGGTCGTGCCCGAGCGCAATGGCCTCGGTCAGTTCCTCGTGCAGCCGCAGTACCTTGGCGATGCTGCGCGCGATCTGCGAGACCTCGAGCGTGTGGGTGAGCCGCGTCCGGTAGTGGTCGCCGGTCGGCGCGAAAAACACCTGGGTCTTGTGCTTCAGCCGGCGGAAGGCCTTGGAATGAATGATCCGGTCGCGATCGCGCTGAAAGACCGGGCGGATCGGATCGGGCGGTTCGTCACGCAGGCGGCCGCGGCTGGCCGCGCTTTTCGCGGCGGCGGGAGAAAGGTATTCGAACTCGCGCTGTTCGAGCGCGTCGCGGATGGAGGCCATAGAAGGCTAGGGTGCAAGGGTGCAACGGTGCAAGGGTGCCAAGGTGCGGCTGCCGGGTTGCCGCGAAAAGCACCTTGGCACCCTTGCACCCTTGCACCTTTGCACCACCACGCTGATGCTCCGCATCAGCTGAGTATATCCGCCAAAAAGCTCGTGCCGTGCGGAAGCGCCGGCACCCGGAATGCCGCGGCGAGTGTCTGGCCTAGATCAGCAAATGTCTGACGCACGCCCAGGTCCACGCCGGCCCGCACCCCGGCCCCCGCGATCAGCAGCGGCACGTACTCCCGCGAATGATCCGTGGAGGGCGTTGTGGGATCGTTGCCATGATCGGCGGTGACAATCAGGAGATCGGCGGGTTGGAGCGACGTCAGCACCTGCGCCAGGCGTTCGTCGAATCGCTCGAGGTTCTCCGCGTAGCCGCGCGCATCGTTGCGATGGCCGTACAGCGTGTCGCAGTCCACGAGATTGATCGCGAGGAGTCCTCGTGGCGTCCGGGACATCTCGTCAGCCAGGACATCCATGCCGTGACTGTCCGAGGTCGTGTGCACGGCGCGCGTAAGACCGCGCCCGGCGAAGAGGTCTTCAATTTTTCCGATACCCACGACGTCGTGGCCGGCTGCCTTGAGATGATCGAGCAGCGTCGGCCCGCTTGGATCGAGGGCATAGTCGCGGCGGTTGGCCGTCCGCGTGAAACGACCCGGCTCGCCGACGAACGGCCGGGCAATCACGCGGCCGACGCCCATGCCGCGCCCCACGATTTCGAAGGCGATCTCGCACATCCGGTACAGCTCCGCCAGCGGCACGACCGCCTCGTGCGCGGCGATCTGGAACACGCTGTCCGCGGACGTATAGACGATCGGCGCGCCGGTTCGCATGTGCTCCGGACCGAGGGCATCGATGATGGCCGTGCCGGACGCAACCGTGTTGCCGAGACTGCGGCGGCCGATGCGCGACTCGAACGTTCGAATCACGTCGGCCGAAAAGCCGTGTGGGAACGTCGGAAACGCGCGCTCGAGCACGATCCCCATCATTTCCCAGTGCCCGGTGACGGAATCCTTGCCCGCCGACGCCTCCGCCATCCGGCCGAATGCGCCGATGGGGCGACCGGCTTCCGGCCCGCCAATCCGCGCCACACGGCCGAGACCGAGCGAGCGAAGCGTCGGCAGCTCGAGCCCGACGCTGTCTGCGAGGTGACCGAGTGTGTCGCTGCCGCCATCGCCATAGAGCGACGCGTCAGGGAGTTCGCCGGCACCGACGGAGTCCATGACGATGAGGATGGTGCGGGAGATGGGAGACAAGGGGTTGGAAACGGGATAACGGGTTAACGGGATAACGGGTTAACGGACTAGCGCGGCAACGGCGTTTGCGGCGAGTGTGCCAGGAAGCGTTCGGCCATCTCGAACGCCTCTGCCTGCACGCCGGCCGTTTCGCCAGGCCCTGTGAGCCATCGTACGTCAGGTTCCTTGCGGAACCACATCAGCTGCCGCCGGGCGTAGCGCATGTTCTCCTGCACGATGAGCGCGCGTGTGGCGGGTTCATCGCGGATGCCGTTCAGGAATTCGAGCACCTGGCGGTAGACCAGGCCGGTGAACGCGTGGGCGGTCGGCGGCACGCCGGCGTCGAGGAGCGCGGTGACCTCCTGGACGACGCCCCGGGCGAATTGATCGTCGACGCGGCGCGCCACGCGTGGACGCAAGGTGTCGCGCGGCAAATCCAGGCCCATGGTCAGCAGCGAATAGTCGGCGATCGGCGACGCCGTGGCCTCGAAGTGCTCGGTCAGCGGCCGGCCGGTCAGCAGATACACCTCGAGCGCCCGAACCAGGCGTTTGAGATCGCGCGGCTGGATGCGCGTGGCCGAGGCGGGATCGATCCGCGCGAGCCAGCGGTGCAGCGCCTCGACGCCTCGGCGCGCCGCCACGCGCTCGAGGCGCGCGCGCAGCGCCGTGTCGCGTGCCGGGCCGGGAAACAGGCCGCGCACGAGGGCGCGGTAGTACAAGCCGGTTCCCCCGGCAATAATCGGCGTCCGGCCGCGTGCCGTGATGTCGCGCATGGCGCGCGCGGCATCCGCGGCATAGCGAGCGGCGGAATAGACGTCGCCGGGGCCCACGACGTTGATCAGATGATGGACGATGCCGCCCTGCTCGGCCTCAGGCACCTTGTCCGTGCCGATGTCGATGCCGCGGTACACGGCCGTCGAATCGCACCCGACGATCTCGCCGTCAATCCGCTGCGCCACGGTGATGGCCAGTGCACTTTTTCCCGTGGCGGTTGGCCCGACGATGGCAAGAGCGCGCACGTCTAACTGAGCTTTTCTCGTTCGTTGTAGTGAAACGTCACCGTAAAGAACGCCTTGTCGTCCGGGTACTCCGTCGGCAGGGCCAGCGTGGGGTTGGAGAGCTTCAGCGAATTGAAGGCGGCCGAGTCGAACGGCGGAATGCCTGACGACTGCACGATCTTGAGATCGGTGATCGTGCCGTTTCTCAGCACGTTGAATTGAATGACGACGCGGCCCCGCATCATCATCGCGGCTTGCGGCACCAGCCAGTTGCGCTTGACCTGCGCCACGAACCGCCGGAGCCAGGGGTTGAAGTCGATGCCCTTGTCGTCGAACTTGATGTCGGCGTTCTGATCGGCCCCATCCCCGGCGTCCTGGTTGACGTTTTGCGTCTGCAGGAACTGTTGGAGATTACGTAGCGAGTTCCCCATCGTCGTGGTCGGTCGCGTCAGGCTCGGCGCCGGATCGGCGGCCACCTTGCTGGCAATATCGGGAACGGTGGCACTCGTGCTGGCCGGTGGAACGACCGGGGCCGGCACGTCGCCGGTCACCGCCGGCTTCTCCGTCGGTGCGGCCGTGGGTTTGTCGGGCGGCGTGTCCGCCTTCGGCACGGGCGTCGCATCAGCTTTCGGGCTCCGATCGACCGGCTCGGGCCGCTGCCTGGCGACTTCCGGCATCTGCGGCATCGTCTGCACGTAGCGCACCGGTGGATCCTCGCTCAGCGAGTCCAGCGACGTGCGGTCCGGTGGGACCGCTGGCATGAGCAGCCACGCAATGATGCCAATCGCGTGCGTGAGCAGCGCAATGAGCACGCCCTCGCGCACCGACATAGCGCGGTTGACGCGAGGCGTATCGGGTTTGTAGTCCTCGAGATCCAGGTACATGAGGAGCCGTACTTAGTATAAGAGGCCGCGGCTCGTTTCGCTGGCGCGCCCGGGACGAGCCCCGGCCTCTCTATCGGCGGGCGAGATAGAGATACACGGCGCCCATGGCCATTGAGACGTGCCGCACGTCCGAAAAGCCGGCGCGCGTGAGATGGCTGCAGAAGGCCGCGCCGGACGGAAATTCCGAGACCGACGCCGGCAGGTATTCATACGCGTCGCTGTGGCGCGACACAAGCCGCCCGATGCGCGGAAGAATGTGACGAAAATATGACCGGTAAAGCGCACCCAGCCGACGGTCCTTCGGCAGGCCGAATTCCAGGATCGCCAGCCGGCCGTCAGCGCGTAACACGCGATGCAGTTCGGCAAGCCCCTGGGCCGTGTCCACGACATTCCGGATCCCGAACGCAATCATCGCGGCATCACACGACGCGGACGCGAGCGGCAACGCCGTCGCGTCGCCGCGCACCAGACGCACGCGCGAAGTGAGCCCGGCGCGCGAGACCTTCGACCGGCCGATCTCGAGCATGGCGGCCGAGAAATCCACGCCGATGACCTCGCCGGCGTGCCCGCCTCGCCCGCGCGCGGCGCCGATCGCCAGGTCCGCCGTGCCGGTGCAGACGTCGACCACGCGATCGCGCTCGGTCAGCGCGAGGGCGCGGATGAGCCGGCGCCGCCACCGCGTGTCCAGGCCGGCGCTGAGCACGTGATTGAGCATGTCGTAGCGCCGCGCGATCGCATCGAACATGCCGCTGATGCGCGCGGGCTCTTTGGACGTGGAGGTGGTCACGCTTTGGCGGACTTCCCTTTGGTCGGCCGCGCAACTTCGCCTTCCCAGGGAGAAAACAGCTGCTGCTCGAACCCGAGCGCGTTGAGAATCTTGCCGGCCATGAACGCCGCCAGATCGTCAATCGTCTTCGGCTGCTGATAGAACGCCGGCATCGCCGGCAGGATCACGGCGCCCGCTTCCGCGCAGCTCACCATGTTCTTGAGGGCCGGCAGGCTCATGGGTGTTTCACGCGGCACGAGCACCAACCGGCGGTGCTCCTTGAGCATGACGTCAGCCGCGCGCTCGATGAGCGATCGCGACAGCCCGAGCGCCACGCCCGCCAGCGTCTTCATCGAACAGGGCACGATGACCATGCCCTCGCATCGGTGGCTCCCGCTCGCCAGGGTCGCCCCCTGATCCTTGTTGCTGTGCACGACGAACGATCCGCGGCGGATGCCCTCGCCGTAGCGCGCCGCCAGCAGTTCGCTCAGGCGCTCGACCCTGGCGTCCGGACCCAGTTCGTCGAGCAGCAGGCGCTTGCCATAGTCGCTGAACACGATCTCCAGCGTGCAGCCGGCTTCGAGCAGGGCGCCGATCGTCCGGACGGCGTAGATTGCGCCGCTCGCGCCCGTAACGCCGACGGCAATCCGACGCGCCGTCATCGCCAGTACACCGCCGCCGTCGTCGTGGCGAAATACAACAGGCCGACCCAGCCGTTCAGATCGAAGGCGCGCTTGACCTGCGACAGATCGTCGGCGCTGACCAGCGACTGCTCCCAGGCCAGCAGGCCCGCGACCGCGACGACGCCGCCGAAGTAGACGGGCCCGAGGGATTCGCGGGCACCGACGGCGGCGAGGGCGAGGATGGTGACGACGTGGAGCGCGCGCGAGATCGCGATCGACCGCCGGATGCCGAAGCGCACCGGAATGGAGTGCAGTCCCTCGCGCCGATCGACGTCCAGATCCTGGCAGGCATAAAGAATGTCGAAACCGGCGACCCACGATCCAATGGCCAGCCCCAACAGCAGCGGCTCGACACCCAGCGGCGCACCGGCCGCGAGCCAGCCGCCAATCGGCGCGACCGCCATCGCGAGGCCGAGAAACGCCTGCGTGTAAGTGGTCACGCGCTTCGCGAGCGAATACCAGAACACGATCGCCAGCGCCACCGGCGCGAGCGCGACACACGTCGCTCCGAGCGGAATCGTGCAGGCGATGAACGCCGCGGACGCGGCCACGACGAACACCCACGCTTCGCGGACCGACATGCGTCCGGCCGGCAGTTCGCGCATCGCGGTGCGGGGATTGCGCGCGTCGAATCGGGCATCGACCAGCCGGTTGAACCCCATCGCCGCACTGCGCGCGGCCACCATGCAGGCGGCAATCCAGATCACGCGGGACCACGCGAAGCCGACGTGCCGCATCGCAAGGAGCCCGCCCACGAGCGCAAACGGAAGCGCGAAGACGGTATGGCTGATGCGCACGAACGCGCTATAGGTACGGATGCGGGCCCACATGGCTGGTTTCGATCAGGCGACGCGGCGCACGGCATCGGGCGCGACGCCGCTGACCAGGTATTCTTCCACATCGCGCTCGGTCGCCGGCACCTCCACGGCGACGAGAGCCGCGCGCTTACCGGCCGTCAGCGTGCCGTACCGATCGCCAAAACCGAGCGCCTGCGCGCCGCGGCGCGTCGCGCTGTCGAGCAGGGCTGAGGCCGTGATCTCCGGCGCGATCCGCCGCATCTCCGCCAGCTCGTCGAACACGCTCAGCGACGGCGACGACGCCAGGCTGTCGGTGCCAATGGCGACGGGCAGCCGCGCCGCGTAGAAATGCGCCAGCCGCGGCGAGCCGGACCCGACCCAATGATTGCTGCGCGGGCAGGTCACGAGGACGGCGCCCGCCGATCGGAGCCGATCGAGCGCGTCATCGCTCAGGTGCACCGCGTGCACGATCAGCGTACCGGGGCGCACGTAGCCCAGGCGCGCCACATACGTCACCGGATCGCAGGCCGGCGCCACCCAGTGGTCCGGCCACACGCCGAGCCGCACCAGCGCCGCCTGGATCGGCCCCGTGCCCGTCCGCAAGAACTCCATCTCCTCGGGCGATTCCCCGAGATGGATCGAGAGCGGCTCCGGCCGTGGGCGTCTGAGAATTTCCGCGAAGAGCGCCGGTGCGACCGAGTACGGCGCGTGGGCGACGACGTTGAAGGCGATGTCCTTCCCCATCACGCTCCGCTCCGTGGCGTCGATCCGATCCCACGCATCGCGCACCTGCTGTGCGGGATCGGATGGATTGAACCCGATCAGCTCGTGGAATACGACGCCGCGCAAGTGCGTGTCCGCGAGGACCTGGGCGGACACCAGCGTGTTGGAGATGTCGCCGACGAGCACCGTGCCGGCCGCGTGCATCGCCAGCGCGGCCCGGGCCATGGCGGCCACGATCTCCGCGTCGCCGCCGGGCGGTCCGGCGCGCCGCAGGCGCACGACCTCGCCGATCCACTCGTCCATGGACGCGGCCGGCGGAATGGCGCCGGCCATCCAGCTCAGTTCGAGGTGCGTGTGGGCGTTGACGAGTCCGGGCAGCAGCGCGACGTCGCCCAGGTCCTGGGCCGTGGATGGCGGCGTGCCGGCACCGACGCGCGTGATCCGATGGGCACGAGGATCGATCTCCACCCATCCGTCACCGATGGGCGCGCTGTCGATCGGCAGGACCCACCGCGCGCGCAGGATCATGATGGTCCTCTGCCGCGGGGCGCCTCGCGGGCCTTCCGGCCCGGCGCGCTCCGTGCCGGGTACGCGCGCGCATCCGCGCCTTCCCCACCGGCGCCGTCGGCACGCGCCATCGCCAGGGCGTGCATGCGCGGCACGTCGCGCTCGCGAAACACCGGATCGCCGAGGATCTCGTAGTGCATGTTGCGTCGCTTGGGCACGAAGCCGGCGCTCTCGATATTGCGCACGACCTCGAATTCGTCCATACAGTATTCAGCCCCGGCCGCCCGCACGACGTTCTCTTCGATCATCACGCTGCCCATGTCGTTGGCGCCGTACGCCAGGCTCAGCTGCCCGACCTTGCCGCCCTGCGTCACCCAGGACGACTGCAGATTGTCGAAGTTGTCGAGCACGAGCCGGGCCAGCGCCAGCGTGCGCAGATATTCGATGCCGGTGGCTTCCGTCCCGCCGAGTTCCGTATGGCTGGGCTGATAACTCCACGCGATGAACGCGGTGAACCCGCCGGTCTCGTCCTGCAGGTCGCGCAGACGAAACAGATGCTCGAGCCGCTCTTCGGGCGTCTCGACCGTGCCGTACATCATCGTGGCCGTCGTCCGCAGGCCGGCCCGATGCGCCTGGCGCATGACGTCGAGCCATTCGTCGGCCGTCGCCTTGTTGTAGCAGTTGAGAATCCTGCGTACGCGATCGACCAGAATCTCGGCGCCGCCGCCGGGAATGCTGTCCAACCCGGCCGCAATCAGCCGGTCGATTACCGTCTTCACGGGCAGCACCGACAGCCGAGAAATGTGGATGACTTCAGGCGGCGACAACGCGTGCAGGCGGAAATCCGGGTAGCGCGCTTTCACGCCACGGAAGAGATCTTCGTACCAGGCGATCGGCAGGTCGGGATTGTGCCCGCCCTGCAGCAGCAGCTGTCCGCCGCCCAGGCGCATGGTCTCCTCGATCTTCGCGTAGATCTCGTCAAAGGCCAGCGTGTAGCCCTCGCTGGATCCCACCGTGCGATAGAACGCGCAGAACTTGCAGCGCGCGACGCACACGTTCGTGTAGTTCACGTTGCGGTCGATGATGTAGGTGACGGCGCCCTCGGGATGCCGCGCCAGGCGCGCCGCGTCCGCCAGTCGCCCGAGGCGCGAGGTCGGCGCGTCGCGGTACAAAATGCGCGCGGTCTCGGGCGTCAGCCGCGTGCCGGCTCGATACGACGACACGATGTCATCGACGGTCATCGGAGTATTTTGGCTCACGCGCGGCCTCCCGTATCGGGGAAGAACCGCAGCGTCGCGTCGCCCTTCGCCAGACCGAGTTCACCGGCCGCCGCGAAGTACGCGCGCAGCCCCTCGACGGCCCGCGGCGTCAGACGAAACACCAGCGACTCTCGAAGGTAGCGCTGCGCAATCGCCTGCCGTGCCGGCTCGGGGGCGTAGGCCGCGGCGATCGTGTCGATGTGGACATGGCCCTGCTCGGCGGCCTCCTGCAGAGCCTGGACGACGTCGATCGGCGTGCCTGCCATCGGCCCCGCCCAGAACGCCCACACGAACGGCAAGCCGGTCATCGTCGTCCACTCGAGCCCGAGGTCGATCTTGTCGACGCCCAACGCACGGTGATCGGCAAACAGCGCCGGATCACCGATGAGCAACGCGCCATCGGCCTTGGCGAGCATTGCGGGCAAATCCGGCGCGTGCGGCACCAGCGTCGGGGCCACATCGAACCGGCGTGCACACAGGATCCGCGTCAGCGCCACCGACGTTCGCGACGACGTGTCGACGGCGAGCGTACGGACGTCCTTGATGGGCCGCCGCAGGAACAGGGCCACGGAATCCACCGCGCCATCCGACCCGATACAGACACCCGGCACGATGCCATCGCCAGGCCGGTCAAGATACGTGATGGACGGCACCATGCCGAGATCGATCTCGCCCCGCGCCAGCAACCGCGCGCACTCGGCCGGCGGATCGAAGCGCAGACTGACGAGATCGTGACGCCGCTCGAGCCCGAAGACGAGCGGCCGAACGTTCAGATAGTTAACCGCACCAAGCCTGGTCACTTCGTACCCGTCGTACCCGTCTTACCCGCCTCATATCTTCCATTCCGCTCGACCGGCGTCGCCGCCACCGCGCGAATCTGGCGTTCGATTTCTTCCCGAGCCGAGCGCCGCGGGCCCAGATCGACCGGGTCGCTTGCGGCGACACCATCGATGTCATTGGCGCCGTAGGCAATCGCGACTTGTGCGAGCTTCGGCCCGTACAGCGGCCAGTCCACCTGGATGAACGGTATCGTCCGGCACATCAACCGGGCGATGGCGACGGTGCGAACGTCGTCATAGCCGGTCGCCGGCGCGTCGTCAGGATCAAGGCGCGGCAGCGGCGCGAACGCCCGGAAGGCATGCGTCTCGCGCTGTACCGCGACGGCGCGCTCGATCAGATCGAGACGTTGGGTGATTGGCGCCTTGGTGATGGTGGCGCGCCATGTCTCGAGGCCACCGTGGCGGACAGCCCGCACCACTTCGATGGCGTTGTCGATGTCGCCGAACTCGTCCAGCGGCGCCTCCGCGACGGCTTCGAGACCATCGGCCTTGAGCGCCGCGGCCAAATCCGCCAACGCGAGGTGGTCGCTGCCGGCGAGCGCCAGCAGGTCGGCCAACGAGAAGCCCGTGAACGCGGCGCCGCCGGCAAAAGCCTTCGACGCGCGCACGCGCGCGCGCGCGTCGTCGATCGACACAGGCTTGCCGGTGAGGCGCACCTCGCCGGCGTGCCCGGATCCGTCCGGCAGGTCATGCCCGGAAAGCACGCAGACCCGGCCGAATGTCACCTGCTCGCCGCTCGTCTCGCGACGCGCGAGCTCACCCAGAAGCCCGACGCCGACTAGATCCGGCGATGCCAGGATGGTCTCGGCGTCGCTGCGCAAGAGCGCCGTTCCACCTCGGACCATCGATTCAAATTCATCGACGCGGTTGCCCACGGTCTTTGATTCTCTCCCAAATGGCAGCCGCCTTCCGCGCGGCGGCGTCCGACGTCACCAGGCGCTTCGGCCATTCACGATGCTGGCCCTCGGACGGGCCCTTGCGCGTCGCGTCCACGCCCATCTTGCCGCCGAACGCCGGCAGGACGGCGGCATCATCGAGATCGTCAACGGGTCCCGTCACAATCTGAATATCGCGGGACGGATCCACGTGCGTCCCGGCAATCCACGCGACCTCGGCTTCGTCCTGCACGTTGACGTCCTTGTCGACGACGACGATGCACTTGGAGAACATCAGCTGACCGAGCCCCCAGCAGGCACTCATGATCTTGCGCGCGTGCCCCGGGTACCGCTTGTCGATGGAGATGAGCACAAAGTTGTGGAAAATGCCGGCTGCCGGAAAGTGCATGTCCACGATTTCCGGGAGCGTCTTCCTGAGGATCGGCAGGAAGATCCGCTCGCTGGCCATGCCGAGGTAGTAGTCCTCCATCGGCGGGATGCCGACGACGGTCGTGACGTAGACGGGCGACTTGCGCATCGTCATGCACGTGAGATGGAACACGGGAAAATCGTCGGCCAGCGAGTACAGGCCGGTGTGATCGCCGAACGGGCCCTCGCGGCGGCGCTCGCCGGGCTCCACGTATCCCTCGAGCACGATTTGCGCCTGCGCCGGGACCTCGAGATCGATCGTGCGGCACTTGACCATTTCCACGCGGCGCTTCGACAGGACGCCCGCGAGCATGAGTTCGTCGAGGCCTTCGGGCATCGGCGCGGTCGCGGAGTACTGCAGCACCGGATCGGCGCCAAGGGCCACGGCGACCTCGAGCCGCTTGCCAAGACGCTCAGCGATGCGATGGTGCTGCGCGCCGCCCTTGTGGCGCTGCCAGTGCATGCCGGTGGTGCGCCGGTCGTACACCTGCATGCGATAGGTGCCGATGTTGCGCATGCCGGTTTCGGGATCGCGGGTAATGACGAGCGGCAGCGTGATGAACGGGCCGCCATCTTCCGGCCACGTCGTCAGCACGGGCAGCTCGTCGAGGCCGCCGTCCATTTTGACGATGTCCTGACACGGCGCGTCCTTGACGACCTTCGGCATGAGATCGGTGAGCCGGCTCACAAGCGGCATCATTTTCAGCGCGTCCATGAACCCGCGCGGCATGGGCGGCGTGATCAGCTCTTCGATCTCCTTCGCGAGATCGTCGAGGTGATTGACACCGAGGGCGAGGCAGATGCGCGACATCGAGCCGTACAGATTGGCCGCCACGGGCATGGACGCGCCGGCGGGCTTCTCGAACAACAGCGCAGGACCGCCGCCCGGGCTCTTGGAGACGCGATCGATGACGGCGGCGATCTCCAGCTTGGGGTCGAGCGCGTCGCCGATGCGCGCGAGCTCGCCGCGGCGCTCGATTTCAGTGATGAAGGCGTTGACGTCAGTGAACATGGGAAGAGCTCGCTCTCGTTTCACACGGAGACACGGAGGGCCACGGAGACACGGAGTAGAGCGATTTAACCTTGGGGGGCCATGGAGAGCCATGAGGGGAAACACCCGAGGGACCTGACAGTGGGTCTCGACGAGCGGCGCATGGCCGCCCGGCGGCGTGCCGCCCGGCGCCGCTCGTCGACCGCGCTGTCAGCTTCCGTGTCTCCGTGGATTTCCGTGCCTCCGTGTGAACCGACACGCGTTCTATCTCCGTCCGCCCGGCCACGGCGAGGCCTCCACGGCCTCGGCGACGCGCGTGGCCAGTTCGAGCGCGCGCAGCCCGTCTTCGCCGGTCACGCCGGGCGCGCATTTCGTGCGCACGGCGTTCACGAAGTCCTCCAACTCCCGCTTGAGCGGTTCGTCCTTCGCCACCTCAACCGGTCCGCCCTCGATCGCCGGCCGCTCGCCATCGGTGCGCCGCAGGCGCCAGACTTCGAGTTCCTGCGACGCGTAATCGACCGACACGTACATGTCCGGCTGGAACAGCCGGACTTTGCGGATCTTGTCGCGGCTGATGCGGCTCGCCGTCACGTTCGCCACGCAGCCTGACGCCATCTTCAGGCGCGCATTGCAGATGTCGATCTTCGACGTCAGCACCGGAATGCCCACGGCCTCGACCCCGACGACCTCCGAGCGATCGACGGCAAGAATGATATCCAGATCGTGAATCATCACGTCGAAGATGACGTCGATGTCCAGGCTGCGCTCCGGGAATCCGCTCATCCGGTGCACTTCGATGAATCGTGGCGTCAGGAGCGAGGGTAAGGCGGCCGCGATCGCCGGATTGAACCGCTCCGTGTGGCCGACCGCCAGCACCGCGCCTGACGCGCGCGCCAGGTCGATCAAGTGCCGCGCGTCCTCGACGGACGCGGCCATCGGCTTTTCGACGAGTACCGCCACGCCGCTCTCGAGAAACGGACGCGCGACCTCCAGGTGACTGACCGTCGGTACGGCCACGACGACGGCATCGACGCGTCCGAGCAGGCGGCGATAGTCCGTCACGGCCTCGGCCCCGCTCTGGCCGGCTGCCGCTTGCGCGCGATCGAGTTGCAGGTCCGCGACCCCCGTCAACGCGGCGCCAGGCAGTCCGGCGAGCAGTCGCGCATGGTGGCGGCCGAGATGGCCCACACCGATCACGCCAAGTCTTAAGGCGTGACCCTCACCGGCGGCAGGGCTCACGTCCGGCTTCTCCCGATCACCACGAGGCCTGCACGGTTCGCGGCCTTGATGAATTCGTCGCCGTCGAGGATCAGCGTGCGCCCGGCGTCGATCGTCAGCGCATCGGCGCCCGCCTCGGTCATGGCCGTGACCGTGGCCACGCCGACCACGGGCACATCGAAGCGCATGTCCTGTTTCGGCTTGGCCACCTTGATCACGCGCGTGCCCGCCCCGGCGAGCTGCCCGGCCCGGCGAATCGCGGCGTCCGTCCCCTCCATGCCTTCGACGGCCACCACGGCGCGATCCTTGACCACCACCGTTTGCCCGACATCCACCCCGGCGATGGCGTCCGCGACGCGATAGCCGAACAGGAAATCGACGTGCATCGCGTCGGTCGGCCGCGCCTGGCTCAGCACGCCGGCCGGTGCGACGAGGTCGGGCAGCAACTGCGTGGAGTCCATCAGCGTGATGCCGTGGTCCTGCAGCACCTCGGCGACCGCCGCGATCAGCGCGTCGGTGTTCTGGCCCTTGAGCTTCGTCAGCACGGTCAGCAGAGTCATGTCCGGCATGACGCCGCCAAACAACTTCACGTGCTTGACCTGGCCGGCCATCACGGCCTGCGTGACGCCGCCGGCCTTGAGGGCCTTGATGCATTTGCCGAGCTGGCCGAGCTCGACCCAGGTGAAGGTCGTGCCGCCCAATTCGCGGGCCAGGTCCTCGAGTTCGGGAAACGCCTCGCCGCGAATGCCGACCGCGACGACCTCGCGCCCGAGGCGGCGCGCGGCGCGGAGGACGAGGAACGGGAACGTGCCGTTGCCGGCGATCAGCCCGATGGTCACGAACGGCCGCCTACTCGACGTCCACCAGATCCTCGAGCCGCCGCGACGGCCGCCGGAGAATGACGCCCCGCTGGGCGGTCGTGATGAACGTGACGAGATAGCGCACTTCGGGCGCGTCGAGCGTCGGGTCGCGCTCGATGAGCTCGAGCGCGCGGCTGGTATTGTGCTGCAGCAGATGCCGGTACGACCGGCGCAGCTTCTCGATGAGATCCGGCGTGAACCCGCGGCGCGCCAGGCCAATCGCATTGACGCCATAGATGCGCGCGCGGTTGCCCACCGTCTTCGCATACGGCAGCGCGTCGCGCGTGACGACCGTATAACCGCCGACGAACGCGTGCTGGCCGACGCGACAGAACTGATGCACGCCCGAGTAGGCGCTGATCGTCGCGAAATCCTCGACGTGCACGTGCCCGCCCAGCGTCGCGGCGTTGCCGAAAATCGTGTGGCTGCCCACGTGGCAATCGTGCGCCACGTGCGCGTAGGCCATGAACAGATTGTGATCGCCGATGGTCGTAATGCCGCCGCCGCCGGCAGTCCCGCGGTGGATCGTGACGAACTCACGAAAGACATTGTGATGGCCGACGACCAGGCGCGTCGGCTCGCCACGGTACTTCAGATCCTGCGGCGCCAGGCCGATCGACGCCATCGGCGCGATGTCCGTGTGATCGCCAATCTCGGTCCAGCCGTCGACCACGCTCGACGCCCCGAGCCGGCAGTTCTTGCCCATGACGACGTGCGGACCGACCGTCGCGTACGGGCCGATGACGGTGCCCTGGCCGATTTTCGCGTCGGGGTGGACGATGGCCGTCGCATGAATCAGCGGCGCATCCACAGGCCGCCGATCGAGCGCAACGATCAACTGCGCTTCAGCCACGACATGGCCGCCCACGGAGGCGACCGCCGCCAGCCGCGCGAGCGGGCCCCGCTGCTTCCCCATCGTGACGGACAGTTCGAGCCGATCGCCGGGGACCACCTGACGCCGGAACTTGGCGCGATCGACGCCACGCAGCCACGCGCACCGGGCCTTCGGCTGGCCGTCGCTGAACAGCAGCAGGCTCGCCACCTGCGTCAGCGACTCGATCATCAGCACGCCGGGCATGAGCGGTGTGCCGGGAAAATGCCCCTGGAAGAACTCCTCGTTGACCGTGACGTTCTTGACCGCGACGATGCAGCGGCCCGGCTCATGCCGGGTGACCGCGTCGACGAGGACTGACGGATAGCGATAGGACAGACGCTCGAGGGCGGGGAGGATGCGCATTCGTGCGAAGACACTATAAAGGGCAAAGGGCAGAGGGCAAAGGGCAAAGGGAACGGAGAGGAGCGAAAGGAAGAGGGGACTTCCCTCTTCCCTCTGAACCTTTCAGTTCCCTTTGCCCTCTGCCCTCTGCCCTTTGCCCTCGTCAGTTCTCTACTTGATCGTCGCGTCGAGGCGCTTGACGACTTCGAACGTCAAGTCGAGGCCCACGTGCGCCGCCAGGACGTTCGAATTCTCGCCGCCGATCCCGAAAATGATCCAGAGGCCCTTCTCCTTGCGGATCTCCTCGACGACCGGCAGGACCTTGTTCTGGAAGTTCTGCAGCAACTGCTCGTTGAGCTGGTTGATCTGCACCTGCGAGTCCTGCCCCATGTACTGGGCATCGCGCTGCATCTTGTCGAGTTCGCGCGCCATGCCCTGCAGCACGGCGTCCGTCACCAGATTCTGCTGCGCCTTGATCTTCTCCTGCAGCGCCTGGATTTCCTTGTTCTTGACGGTCAGCGCCGCGGCGAGCTTGTCGTTGAGCGCGAGCATCTGGTCGTGTCCAGCCTGGCCGAGCTTCGATTGCCCCACCACGATCTGCAGGTCAACATAGGCGATCATCGCGCCCGCTGGAAACGGCTCAGTCGGTGGTTTCAGCGTGGGCGTCGGGGTGGGTTTCGGCGTCGCCTGCGGCGTGGTCGCAGGCGGTTTCGGGGTCTGGGTCGGGGGCGGCGGCGTCGTCTGCGCTACCGCGCTTCCGGCCACGAGCAAGGCACTCAGGGCTAGGGCAATCGTCGGGATACGTGTCATTGGAATCAGCACCTTCAGTTGAGGAACCCCAGCCAGAGCACGCCCCACGGCGGCCAGACTAAGGCCCTGACGCTTTGACGACCGCTCGGGTGAAATAGTCTCCGGCGAGCCGACCAGAGTCGGGATTTAAGAGTCTATCAGAGCGGGCGGGGCTCACCGAATGCGCAGGTATACCCGGGCCGCCGGCTGGTCAGCCGTGACGGGCCAAGGCATAATGGCCTCGATAGCGAGGCACGGCCAGCGCCCGTCGCCTCGCGAACTCTAAGGAGCGTGCATGCGTAGATGGACCGGTAGGGTGAGCCTGGTGCTGGCCCTGGCGCTGGGAGCCGCGGGCTGCGATAACGAGATCGACACGCCAACGACTCCCACGACGCCGACGAACGTGATTATCGAGTCCTTCTCCGGCAGCCTCACGCCGAACGGCGCCGTCACCTATTTCTACAGCGCGACCTCGGCCGGGGCCATCTCGGCCACGCTGATCACGCTGACGCCCGACAGCTCGATCTCCCTCGGCCTCGCCATCGGCACCTGGAATGGCGCGACCTGCCAGACCGTCATCGCCAACGACCGCGCCAGCATCGGCAGTACCGTCAGCGGCAACGCCTCGAACGCCGGCGCCCTCTGCGTCCGCCTCTACGACGCCAACGGGACGATCCCGGCGACGACGAAGTTCGAGGTTGTGGTGGTACACCCCTGAGGACCTGACGATTGATTAGGTAAGAGGTGAGAGGTCAGAGGTCAGAAGCGAGGAATGACCTGACGCTGGCCATTGATTGTTGGTGAGAAGAAAAGATTGACGGATGGCGGGTCGGAAGGGGCGGGGCCGTGAGAGTTGGCCCACGTGACCGGCACAATCCTCCCGCAGCAATAGCCCCGACGTTCTCTCGCGGTCTTTCCCAAACAACAGATGACCAGCGTCAGGTCGTTCCTTAACTTCTGACCTCTGACCTCTCACCTCTGACCTGATGCATCGTCAGGTCAGAACGTCGTTCCCACCGCAAACCTGAACGTGAACTGCTTGGTCGGCTGCAGGTTGTTGTTCAGGACGCCGAAGCGCGACGGGTTGTAGGCGGCGATCAGGCGGAACGGCACGTTCAGCACCGGCATGAAGAATCGCAGTTCGACGCCGGTCGACGTCTTGAACGCCGGCTGGTAGCCGAGAATCCTCCGGGACGGCACGAAGGGCTCCTCGGTGACGATGACCGGCGCGGACGGATCGTACAGAAGGCCGCGCGGCGGATCGTTGGGCACCGTGATGGCCTCTCGCCACACGAACGACTCGCCCAGGTCGCGAACCTGGCCCGCGTCGTAGAACCCGACAATGCGCACCGGGCCGGCCACCACGATGTAGAACTCCGCGTTCATCAGCAGCGTCTTGTTGCCGCCGGTCACGACCCCGGACAGCGGATCGCGCGGGCCGATGCTGCGCATGTCGAAGCCGCGCACGCTGAACTCGCCGCCGAGGAAGAACTTCTCGAAAATCGGCAGGCTCACCGTGCCCCCGCGCGGCGAAATCCACTGGCCCTCGGCGCGGATGCCGAAGGAAAACCGCGGCAGCGGCTTGCTGCCAATCGGAATGTACCAAATGCCCTCGCCACGCAGCCGGGCGTACTCGGTGTTGCCGCCGATGCCGGCGATGTCGACCGTGGCGGTGTAGCGCACACCGGCCGTCGGAAAGACCGGCTGGTTCACGGTGTTGTAGATCAACTGCGGCGTGACCTTCCCGACTGTCCGGATGCCGCCTGCGTCGAGCAGCAGCGAATCGCGCAGAACCGGATTGTTCGAGTCCAGATAGGCCTCGGCGATGTCGTACACCCGCGTCCGTTCGTAGCCGTACCCGGTGAAGAACCGCAGGTTGCGCCCGAGCGGCCAGCCGACGATGACGTTGCCGCCGGTCGACTGCTGGGTGAACTGGAACGGATAGACGAACTGCCGCGAGTAGACCTCGGCGCCGGCGGTGATCGGCCGATCGAACAGGTACGGCTCGCTGAACGACACCTGGTACTGCTGGGCCCGCGAGCCCTTCTGCAGGCTCACGCCGAGGACTTCGCCGCGGCCGAGGAAGTTGGCGGTCTGGTAGGACAGCTGGCCGAAGAACCCGTCGAACTGCGACACGCCCGCGCCGAACGAGATTTGATTCCGGTTCTGCTCCTCGAACTTCAGCTTGATGTCGACGAGCCCTTCGCGCCCCGGCGTGGGCTGAATGCTAACTTCATCTTCCCGGCCTTCGAGCGGCTTGAAGTAGCCGAGCTGGTTGAGCCGGCGGACGCTTTCCTTGAGCGCGCCCGTGTCGAAGACGCCGCCTTCGTACACGCGCAACTCGCGCCGCGCGACGCCGTCATGCGTGGTCGTGTTGCCGGTGAACGTAATGCGGTTGACGTAGAACTGCTTGCCCTCGATCACCTTGATCGTGACGTCCACGATAGGCGGCAGCGGATCGGGACCGATGGGCTGACCGGTTTCCGGGTCGATGCCGCGCGGAATCGCCAGCGGCTCCGGCGTCATCTGCCAGAACCCGATGCGCCCGTACAGCTCCTGCGCCTTCTCGGCGCCCTTCTGCATCTTTTCGAAACTGTAGTACTCGCCTTCGGCGAGCTTGAACATCGCCCGCAGGGCCTCAGTCCTCACCGCCGTGTTGTCGACGACGGTGAATGTGCCGACCTTGTAGCGCATGCCCTCGTCGACCGGCACGCGCACGCGGATGAACCGCTTCTTGCCGTCGCGCGAATCGCGGAGGGTTTCGATCTTCGGCTGCCCCACCTGGGCCCGGACGTAGCCGTGATTCAGGTAGTACTCCGTCACCTTGTCGGCGTCGTCGGCGAATTTGGCGTCGAGGTACGTGCCGCCCGACGTGAAGAACGACCACCAGGCCTTGGCCTTGTTGTTCTTCATCTGGCTGCGCAGGGTCGCGTCGCTGAACGCATGGTTGCCGTCGAAGACGACGTCCTCGAGCTTGTACCGCGGGCCCTGATCGATGAAGAACGACAGGTGCACGAGTTTCGGCCCGGCCGGCAGCGCCTTCATCGTCGTCTCGATCCGGACGTCGTTGTAGCCCTTGTCGGAATAAATCTCGCGGATGACGCCCTTGACCTTGCGGATGGTCGCCTCGTCGACGAACGTGTCGAGGTTGACGTGGATGTTCTTGGCGCGAAGCGTGTCTTCAATCTTGGAGATGTCGACGGTGGTCTTCGAGCCTTCCTTGGACAGGTAGTCCACCGCCTTCACGCGCGACCGTTCCTCGATGTGGAAAATGACGTGCTTGGCCTTGACGCCGTTCTCGAAGTCCTCGTCGACGACTTCAATCCACAGGTTGTCGAGGAAGTTCGTGCCCCAGAGCCGGTAGAAGTCGGCCTGGATCGAATCCTCGTCGTAGGGGACGAACTTCTTGTCCCGCGTCATCGTACGGGGGGTCTTGATGTAGTAGTCGTAGGTGTTCTGGTCGATGGTCGTCTCGTTGAGGGGGTGCGCCACGAGGGACATGCACCGGAACAGGAGCGGCGAATCCAGCGGCGGCTGATTGATGGCCGCCGGGCAGGGCTCCACCTGGGCCAGGGCGGGCGAGGCACAGGCGAGCAAGACCGCTATCGCGGCCCCTGCCAGACGCAGACGGGGAAAACCGGACACGAACATACGTGCCGTTTAGACGGTGGCCGCCAGTCGACGGCCGTCCTCGGGCTGACCGGCGGCGCGCCAGGCGAGCGTGCCGTGCTCGAGGTAGATCTCGACCACACCGTGACGCAGCTGACCGCGGATCAGCTCCTCGGACAGCGGGTCCTCGATATAGCGCTGGATGGCGCGGCGCAGCGGGCGCGCGCCGTACGACCGGTCCTTGCACGTGGCTTCGATGATCCAGTCGACCGCTTCGGGCAGCACTTCGATGCGCAGCTGGCGGTCGGCCAGGTGCCGGTTCAGATTGTCGATCAGCAGGCCGGTGATCTTCCGCAGGTCGTCGTCCGACAGCGGCTCGAAGACGATGATCTCGTCGATGCGGTTGATGAACTCGGGATTGAACGTCTTCTTCACCTCGCCCAGCACCATGTCGGTGACGGACTTCTGGATCTGGCTGGTGTCGGCGGTCTGAAAGCCCATCGACGCCTTCTTCTGGATGAAGCGCGCGCCGATGTTCGACGTCATGATCAGGATCGTGTTCTTGAAGTTGACGCGATTGCCCAGGCCGTCCGTCAGGTGCCCGTCCTCGAAGACCTGCAGCAGGATGTTGAACAGATCCGGGTGCGCCTTCTCGATCTCGTCGAGCAGCACCACCGAGTAGGGATTGCGCTTGATCTTCTCGGTGAGCTGGCCACCCTCTTCGTGGCCCACGTAGCCGGGCGGCGAGCCGATGAGCTTGGAGACGGCGTGCTTCTCCATGTACTCCGACATGTCGAAGCGGATCAGCGCATGATCGCTGCCGAACAGGAAGTTGGCGAGCGCGCGCGCGAGCTCGGTCTTGCCGACACCGGTCGGGCCGAGGAACACGAAGCTGCCTACGGGCCGCGTCGGGTTCTTGAGCCCGGCGCGCGATCGGCGAATCGCGCGCGACAGGGCGGAGATGGCGCGCTCCTGGCTGATCACGCGGTGATGCAGCTCGTCTTCCATGCGGAGGAGCTTCTGGCTCTCGTCCTCGTTGACCGACATCAGCGGGACGCCGGTCCACTTGGAGACGACCTCGTCAATTTCCGGCTTGCCGATGACCAGTCGTGAGGCAGCGGAGGTGACCTCCACGCGCTCGCGGACGAGCTGGACGCTCTCGCGCCCCTGCAGGTCGTGATCGCGGAAGAGCCAGGCCTTCTCGGCGCTCGACTCGTCACCCGGCTCGATGCCCACGCGCACGGCGCGGCTGCTGTCGGTGCTCTCGGCGACGGTCTCGGCGTCGCGCAGCTTGGCGCGCGCGCCGGCCTCGTCAATCAGGTCGATGGCCTTGTCGGGCAGAAAGCGATCGGTAATGTATCGACTCGACTGATACACGGCGGCCTCGATGGCCTCCTGCGTGTATTCCACGTGGTGGAAGCTCTCGTACCGGTCCTTGACGCCCATCAGGACCTGGATGGTTTCCTTTTCGCTCGGCGGGTCCACCTTGATCGCCTGGAATCGGCGCTCGAGCGAGCGGTCCTTTTCGATGTATTTCCGGTACTCCGCCGGCGTCGTCGCGCCGATGCACCGGATCTCGCCGCGCGAGAGCGCCGGCTTGAGGATGTTCGCCGCGTCGAGCGAGCCCTCGGCCGACCCGGCGCCGACCAGCGTGTGCAGCTCGTCGATGAACACGATGATGTTCGGGTTGTCCGTGAGCTCCTTCATGATCGCCTTGAGGCGCTCTTCGAACTGCCCGCGGTACTTCGTGCCGGCGACGATCAGCGAAATATCGAGCGCGAGCACGCGCTTGTCCGCGAGAAAGTGCGGCACGTCGCCGCATACGATTTTCTGCGCGAGGCCCTCGACGATGGCGGTCTTGCCGACGCCGGGCTCGCCGATCAGGACGGCGTTGTTCTTCGTGCGGCGGCACAGCACCTGCTGCACGCGTTCGACTTCCATCTCGCGGCCGACGAGCGGGTCGAGCTGGTTCTTGACCGCGGCGTCCGTCAGGTCACGGCTGAATTCCGCCAGCAGCGGCGTTTCCTTCGGGCGCGCCGGTGCGGTCTTTTCGTTCAGGAGCTGGACGATGTCCTCGCGCACGCTGGCGAGGCGCATGCCCTTCTCGTAGAGAATCGACGCGGCCACCGACCGCTCCTCGCGCAGGATGCCGAGCAGCAGGTGTTCGGTGCCGATGTAGGTGTGCAGCAGGCGATCGGCTTCCTCGGCGGCGAACTGGAGGACGCGCTTCGTATCGGCGCTGAAGGGAATATCGACGGACGTGGCGACTTTCTCGCGAAAGACGGTCCGGCCTTCGATTTCCTTGCGAATGCTGTCGAGTGACAGGTGCGACCGCGCGAAAATCCGGCTGGTCAGCCCCTTCCCCTCGCGAATGAGTCCGAGCAGCAAATGCTCGGTTTCGATGGACGTGCTGCCCATCTGGGTCGCTTCGTAGCGCGCGAAGAACAAGACGCGCCGCGCTCGTTCCGTGTACCGCTCAAACATCTGAACATCCAGGGCCACGCGCTGGCATGGTGATCCGTGTATCGGCATTATACGGCAGGGAGCGCGGGGAGGGGACGGAGACGAGTTCACACGGAGACACGGAGATCCACGGAGACGAACAAGAAACCAGGATGCACGGGGCACGGGAACGAGCGACCGGGCCGGCCCGGCTGCGCCGGGCTGGGCGGATAGCGAAGGCCGGCGCGGGAAAACGCCTTGGGAAACACAGAGACGGCGTTTTCCCACGCCGGTCTTCGCTATCCGCCTGGCCGCCTTGCGGCCAGCCAGGTCGCTCGCGTCCCTACTCCGTGGATCTCCGTGTCTCCGTGTGAACCCGTCTTCTCCGTCTTCTCCGTCTACTCCACCGGTCTCAACTTCCCGCCCTCCAACCGCAGCGTCCGATCGCAGGAGGCGGCCAGCGCGGTGTTGTGGGTGGCGATGATCGAAGTCAAACCGTGCTCCCGATGCATCTCGCGCAACAGGCCGTGGAGCTCGGCCGCCGTGTGCTCGTCGAGATTGCCGGTGGGCTCGTCCGCCAGCAGCAGCGCCGGCCGGCAGACGAGCGCGCGCGCCACGGCGACGCGCTGCTGTTCACCGCCCGAGAGCGCGCCGGGCCGATGCGTCGCGCGCGCCGCCAGGCCGACTCGCGCGAGCAGCGCCGACGCCTCGGCCTCGCGCTCGGCGGCGGCGCGGTCCGCGAGGCGCAGCGGCATCTCGATGTTCTCGAGCGCCGTGAACTCCGGCAGCAGGTGATGGAACTGGAACACGAACCCGACGCGCCGGTTGCGGAACCGGACGCGCGCCTCGTCATCCATCCCGCCGATGTCGGCATCGCCGATCCGCACCGTGCCGGCGTCGAACTCGTCGAGGCCGCCGAGCACGTGCAACAACGTGCTCTTCCCCACGCCCGATGCCCCGACGATCGCCACCATCTCGCCGGCCTCGACCACCAGGGCGAGATCGTTCAACACGGTCAGCGGCCCGGCCGGCGTGCGATACGCCTTCATCAGCCCCGAGACGTCGATGAGCGGCACGTTACTGGTGCCTCAGGGCTTCGGCCGGATCGAGCCGTCCCGCCTGACGCGCCGGATACATGGTCGCCGCCAGACAGACGAGCACGGCCGCCACGAGCACGACGACAACGTCAAGGACCTCGACCCGAAACGGCAGATAGGTGATCTGGTAGACATCGCCCGGAAGCTCAATCAGCCGATACCGATCCGCCACCACGGACACGATCACGCCAAGCGTGGCGCCAACGCCCGTTCCGATCAGCCCGATGATCAGCCCCTGCAGCACGAAAATCCTGCGGATCGTCCCGGCCGACGCGCCCATCGTCCGCAGGATGGCGATATCGCGCGACTTCTCCATCACCAGCAGCACGAGTGACGCCACGATGTTCAACGCCGCCACCATGACGATGAGCCCGATCGTGAGGGAGATCGACACCTTCTCGAGCCACAGCGCGGAATAGAGCGGTCCGTTCAGATCGATCCAGTCGTCGATCTGGTAGCCCGGACCCAGTTGCGCCTGCAGCGTCCGTTTCATCTGCGGGGCCTGATTCATGTCCGCCAGACGCAGCTGGATGAGATCCGGCCCGTCGCGGCCGAGCGCGCGTTCGCCCGACCGCAACGTCACGAACGCCGACGTCGTGTCGGTGTCGTAGTACCCGAACTTGACGATGCCGACGACCTGGAAGACGCGCGCCATGGGCGCCATGCGATCGGGCGTCAGCACGCCGTGCGTGGTGAGGAGCGTCACCTGGTCGCCCACAGCGACGCCGATATCCTTGGCGAGGGTGACGCCGAGAATCATCCCGGGCAGGCCGTCAGGCGGCCGCACGCCGAGATCTTCGAGCCGGCCGGCGATGAGACCGCCCTTGATATCCGTGACGTCCTGCTCGATCGCCGGGTCGATCCCCTTGAGCCGCACCGCGCGGCCCTCCGAGCGCGAGGACTGCAGCAGGGCCTGATCGCTGACGACCGCCGGCGCGGCGCCGATCACGCCCGGAATCTTCAGCCGCGCCAGATCCGCCGCGATGTCGTCGAAGCCGCCGTTCTTGTAGATGTAGACGTGCGCGCTCGAGCCCACGATGCGATCGCGCAACTCGCCCTGGACGCCGGTCATCAGCGCCAGCGCGATGATGAGCGCCATCACGCCGACGCCCACGCCGAGGATCGACACGGCGGAGATGACCGAGATGAACGCCTGGCGCCGGCGCGCGGTCAGGTAGCGGCGGGCGATGAACCAGGAGACTGACATTAGAGGAGTCTACCGATCCATCGATTCATCGATCCATCGATCCATGTTGCGGACGCATGAGCGGGAAGAGAATGACATCCCGAATCGACGGGCTGCCGGTGAGCAGCATGACTAAGCGGTCGATCCCGATGCCTTCCCCGCCGGTGGGCGGCAGGCCGTATTCGAGCGCGCGGATGTAGTCCTCGTCCATGCCATGCGCCTCGGCGTCGCCGGCCGCGCGGTCGCGGAGCTGCTGGTCGAACCGGCGGCGCTGTTCGGCCGGATCGTTCAGCTCGCTGAAGCCGTTGGCGACCTCGAACCCGCCGGCGTACAGCTCGAAGCGCTCGACTGTGTCGGGGTCGTCGGGCCGCTGCTTGGACAGCGGCGAGACCTCGGTCGGAAAGTCATAGACGAACGTCGGCTGCACCAGGTCTGATTCCCACAGCGCCTCGAAGATCGTCGTCGCGATTTTTCCGGCGCCATGCGCGGGCTTGAGCTCGAGGCGGAGTTCGCGCGCCACGGCCGCGGCGCGATCGCGATCGCGCAGGTCGGCTTCGGTCACCGCGCGTCCGAGCCTGGCCGAGGCCTGCTCGGCCGCCGCCGCGCGCAGCGAGAGCCGCCGGTACGGTCCCGCGAACGAGATCGTCTGGCCGCCGAAGGTCGTCTCGAGCCCGCCCGTCGCCGCCAGCGCGGTCGCCGCCAGCATCTCTTCGGTCAACCGCATCAGGTGCTGGTAGTCGACGTAGGCCTCGTAGAACTCCAGCATGGTGAATTCGGGATTGTGCTGCGTCGAGATGCCTTCATTCCGAAAGTTGCGATTGATCTCGTAAACGCGCTCGAACCCGCCGACCGTCAGGCGCTTCAGGTACAGCTCGGGCGCGATGCGGAGAAACAGATCCATGTCGAGCGTGTTGTGGTGCGTCACGAAGGGCCGGGCGAGCGCGCCACCGGCCATCGGCTGCATCATCGGTGTCTCGACTTCGAGGAAGCCGCGCCCGTTCAGGAACGTGCGAATCGCGGCGACGACCTTCGCGCGCGTCTCGAACACGAGACGTGAGTCGGGATTGACGATCAAATCGAGATAGCGCTGCCGGTACCGCGCCTCGACGTCGCTCAAGCCATGCCATTTTTCCGGCAACGGCAGCAGGCACTTGGTGAGGAAATGGACGCGCGACGCCCAAATCGTCAGCTCGTTCGTCTTGGTGCGGAACAACCGGCCCTCGACGCCGATGACGTCGCCGAGGTCGAGCTGCTGATAGATCTGGAAGTCGAGCGCCGGGACCGAATCGGCGCGCACATACACCTGCAGGCGCGCGCGGCCGTCGGAGAGCACGAGAAAATTGGCCTTGCCGAACGCGCGCATGCCGAGGATGCGGCCGGCGGCCCGCACGGGCACGTGCTCGGCCTCGAGCGCCTCGCCCGTCGCCGCGTCGTGCGCGGCCCGGATGTCTGACACGGACGCCGTCCGCTCGAACTGGTTCGGATACGGCCGGACGCCCAGCGCTTCAATGGCGCTCAGTTTGGCCTGGCGCTGTGCGACCTGTTCGACTTCGTTGGACATCCGCGGTTCCCTCCCCGGGGTCTAAAGACCCCGGGCTCCATTCTCGTCGGTACTCGCGAGTCCCTTGCGAATGCTGTCGAGCACACCGTTCACGAATCGGACGGCGTCGGTCGTGCTGTACTGGCGCGCGAGCTCGAGGGCCTCGTTCATCACGACGGCCGGCGGCGTCCCGGGGTCGTGCTGCAGTTCCCAGGCCGCGAGCCGCAGGATGAGGCGATCGATCACCGCCAACCGTTCCACCCGCCAGTGTTCCGACGACTTCGCAATCAGCGCGTCGAGTGCCGGCACCTCGGCCACCGTGCCGAGCACGAGCCGCTGCGCGAAGTCGCGCACGGCTTGCGGCGCGTTCATCTCGTGCTCGGCAAAAAACGTGTCGACGGCGTCCTGCGGCCCCATGCGGCCCATCTCCCACAAATAGAGAGATCGGAGCGCGGCGACGCGGGCCTGATGCCGCGCGCTACTCATGGCCACGCGACGCGCCAGATCGGCTTGCGCGGCCGGCGCCGGCGCGGCCCCATCCGGCATAGAGCTGGGCCATTTCGTACGCCGCGCGAGCGGCCTCCCGGCCCTTGTTCATGTCCCCGTCGCCTGCCCGCGCCATGGCTTCTTCAGCCGTGTTCGTCGTGAGAACGCCGAACGTCACGGGCACGCCCGTGTCCTGCGCCGCACGCATGATGCCCTCGGCGGCCGCCCGCGCAATGTAATCGAAGTGCGGCGTCTCGCCGCGAATCAGGCAGCCCAGGCACACGACCGCATCCCAATCACCCGACGACGCCAGGCGATGCGCGGCCTGGGCGATTTCGAACGCGCCCGGCACGGGCACCGCCACGATGTCGGCATCCGCCACGCCGGCATCCCGCAGCGCCGCGCGCGCGCCATCGGCGAGCCGGGCGGTCACAAAGTCGTGATACGTCGAAATGACGAGGGCGAAACGCACGGCAGCCTCGCGCTAACGGCCCTGGAACGTCGGCTTGCGCTTTTCGAGAAAGGCCTTGGTGCCCTCGCGCATGTCCTCCGTCGTCGCGACCAGACCGAAGAGCGTCGCCTCGTAGTCCTGCCCGTCGGCGAACGACATGTCGAGCCCGCTGGCGACCGCGTCCAGAATGTATCGCACGGCTACGGGCGGCTTCGACGCGAGCGTGCGCGCCAGCGTGCGGGCCTCGGTGCCCAATTGCGCGGCCGGTATCACGCGGTTGACGAGCCCGATCCGCCAGGCTTCGTCGGCCGGAATCTGCGCGCCCGTCAGCAGCAACTCCAGCGCACGGCCGCGCCCGACCAGCCGCGGCAGCCGCTGCGACCCGGCGTAGCCGGGCAGCAGGCCCAGGTTGATTTCCGGCTGGCCGAACTTCGCGGTGTCGGCGGCGAGCCGAATCGTGCAAGCCATCGCCAGTTCGCAGCCGCCGCCCAGCGCAAACCCGTTCACGGCCGCGATCACCGGCTTGCCGAGCCGCTCGATGCGGTCGAACAGTGCCTGCCCCTTGCGCGCGTGCTCGCGTCCCGCGACGGGGCTCTGCACGGCCAGCTCTTTGATGTCCGCGCCCGCGACAAATGCCTTTTCGCCCGCGCCCGTCAGCACCACGACGCGCACGCTGTCGTCTCCGCGCGCCTGGTCGATCGCGTCGCTGAGTTCGTCGAGCACCTGGTTGTTCAAGGCGTTGAGGACCGCCGGGCGATTGATCGTGAGGACCAACACGGCCTCATCGCGTTCGACGATTAGGTTCTCGTAGGGCATAACCTGCTGATTATACGTTGCGCCCCCTGCGCCAGCGTGCGATGGCGAGCGCCACCACCATGGCCGTCAGCGCACCAGCCGTATCCGCGATCCAGTCGTCGACGCCCGAGAGGCGGTTCCGGACGAACTGCTGATGAAACTCGTCGGTGACGCCATAGAGCGACGCCACAAGCAGCGCGGCGGCGGCGGTGCCGACGGTGACACCGGTCCAACGGAGACCGGCCAATGCGCGCACCGTGACCGCGGCGAGGACGGCGTACGCGAGGAAGTGTCCGGTGTGATTTGAGAGACCCACGGGCAGGTCCGCGGGGACGTAGGTCTGGCTCGATTCGTAGAAGATTGCGGCCATGCAGCCCAGAACGGGCCCCCACCGCCAAAGCCGACCCATCAGAACAGCAGATACATCAACCAGCCGAGCGCGTAGGCCCCGAGCACGAGCACGACGAAGATGCGCGTCCCCAGGCGGACCTGATCCTTCGGCACGTCGCGAAGCAAGGTGCCAAAGACGATCGAGACGCAGGCCGCGAACAGGATCATGACGCCGAGGTGCGAGGTCATCGGCGCGTCACTCCTCTCGCGACGTCCAGGGCATCCAGGACGACCAGCATGTTCAGCAGGCCGCCGACGATGAGGAACGTGTTGCCATACTCGTAGCTGGCGGCCGTGATTTCGCCATGGCCGGCGCCCATCATGCCGGCCAGCACGTGCGGTGCGCCGATCGCCCACTGCGCGATCGCCGCCAGGAGCACCAGCAGGTCCGAAGTGTCGAAGGCAAACAGTTCGCCGTGGAACGTCAGGCCGAGCGCGAACATCGCGTTCAGCACGACGAAAAAGATCAAACCCTTGCGAGTCGCGCCGGCGAGCAGATGGCCCGCGCCGGGCACAAGCCAGCCGGCGATGGCCACACCGATGGGATTCGGACGCATGCGGACGACAGTTTAGCCGATGGCGGCGGACGCGCCAGGCCGGGAGGCGTTCGTCGCGGCCACGAGCAGGTACGCGACGGCAGCACCCAACGGCAAGGCGGCCAGCGCGCGCGCCATCGACGTCATCGGCATCAGGTGCAGGGACTCGGCCACGAATGTCGCGGCCGTGGGCAGGGCGGCCAGCAGAAACCACCACCGGCGTGGGGCGCCGCGACGCGACCGCATCAGCGCGGCACCCGCGCCAATCGGCGCCGCCAAGTACAGGCCCGCGCAGCGCCCGCACACCGGCCACTGCACGCCGGCGGTCTGAAACGATCGCTCCGGCCGCTGATGGCAGACGCGGCCGGCCGCCACGTACACGACGGAGCCCAGCCACGTCGCGTGACCGGTGTGGGCGGACCACCATCCGCCCGCCAGGACGAGCAGCCAGATCAGGGTGGCGGAGGCCAGGAACTTCTGCGCCATGGCGCCAGCGTCAGAGGCGCAGCGTTCCGAAGTGCTCGGCGTAGCGCGCGCTGAATTCGGCCCACGTGTAGGCGTGCGATTGACCGCCCAGGTGCTCCAGCGCGTAGGTCGCGGCCACGGTGCCGAGGCGCGCGCACGTCGGTAGATCGACGCCGTGCGCGAGGCCCTTCATGAGACCGCCGCGGTAGGCGTCGCCGACGCCGGTCGGATCGGCGATCCGATGGGGCGTCACCGCCGGCACATCGGTGCGCTGATCGCCGGCGTAGACGGTCGAGCCGTGTTCCCCGCGCGTCACCACCAGCGTGGCGGCGCACTCGAGAATGCCGCGCTCGCCGAGGCCGGTCTTTTCGCGGATGAGTTCCAGCTCATAGTCGTTGCAGATGACCATGTAGGCGCCCTTGATGCCGTCGGCCAGTTCCGGGCCGCTCATGCGCGCGCACTGCTGTCCGGGATCGAAGATGAACCGGACGCCAAGCGTCCGGCATTCCTCGGCATACTGGGTCATCGCGGCCGGGTCGTTCGGCGAAATGATCACGAGATCGATCGGCCCGACCGTCCGGAACGACAGCTCCGCGGCGTGCGCCATGGCGCCGGTATAGAACGAGGCGATCTGATTGTTCGCCTGGTCAGTGCTGCAGAAGAACGAGGCCGTGAACTTGTCGGGGACCTCGGTCACCAGCGACGTGTCCACACCGGCGGCGTCGAGCCACCGCCGGTAGTCGCCGAAGTCCTGGCCGGCCGTCGCCATGAGCCGAGGCCGTTCACCCAGCAGCGCCAGCGTGTACGCGATGTTCGGCGCGCACCCGCCGCGGCGCTTGTCCATGGTGTCGACCAGAAAGCTCAGGCTGACACGGGAGAAATGCTCCGGCAGGAAGTGCTCGGTGAACTTCCCCGGAAACGACATCAGGTAATCGAACGCGATCGAGCCGGTGACGATCAGTTCCATGGGGCGTTCACACGAAATACTTGCCGACAATCGGCTTCAACTTGATTTTGGTCGACTCGGGCACGTGTTCCGGCCTCGTGATGAGGGCCGTGGCCAGCGCGTGCGCGCATTCGCACGTGCGCGCGATCGGCAGGCGCGCGACGGCGTTGGCAATCACCTGCTGCGCGGTTTTCGCGTTCTGCATCAGCGTGCTGATCACCATGTCCACGGTCACCGACGCGTGATCGGGATGCCAGCAGTCGTAGTCGGTGACCAGGGCGAGCGTCGCGTAACAGATTTCCGCCTCACGCGCGAGCTTGGCTTCCTGCAGGTTGGTCATGCCGATGATGTCGAACCCGGACGCGCGATACGACTGGGACTCGGCGACAGTCGAAAACTGCGGGCCCTCCATGCAGACATACGTGCCGCCCGTGTGGACGGTGGCGCCGGTCTTCGCCGCCGACTCCACGAGGATGTTCGAGAGCGGCGCGCAGAAGGGATGCGCGAATGCGACGTGGCCCACCAGGCCTTCGCCGAAAAACGTGCTGACGCGGCCGCGCGTACGATCAAAAAACTGATCGGGCACCACCAGATCGAGCGGCCGGAAGTCCTCGCGGAGGCTGCCGACGGCGCTGGCCGACAGGATCCACTCGACGCCGAGCACCTTGAAGCCGTAGATGTTGGCGCGGAAGTTCAGTTCGGACGGCAGCAGCCGGTGGCCCACACCGTGCCGCGCCAGAAACGCCACGCGCCGGCCGCGCAGCGTGGCCACGACGTACGCGCCCGACGGGTCGCCGTAGGGCGTCGCAACCGTGCGTTCCTCGCGGTCGGTCAGCTCGGCCATGTCGTAAAGACCAGAGCCGCCGATGATGCCAATGGTTGGAGTGGAGGACATAGTTGGAAACTGAGAAGGCCTGCGCCGTAGCCGTCAGGCGAAGACGGGCTCGACAGTGAGCCGGCCGTTCGACGATCGGATGATCCCGGCGGCCATCGCCGGGTCGTGCTCGAAGAAGATAACGTACTCGCCGTCGATGGCTTCCGGCAGGAAGCGCTTCTTGAAGGTCAGCGTGTCCATCGGATAGAGGTCGTAGCCCATGATCCAGGGCGCCTCCACATGCGCCGCGGTGGGCATGAGATCCGCGACGAAGACGCCGACGCGGCCGCCGGACTCCAGCCGAATCAGCTGGTGATGCATCGTATGTCCGCCGGTGCGCATGACGCGGATGCCCGGCAGGATCTCGCCGTCCTCTTCGATGAACGACACGACGCCGGCCTCCTGCAGCGGCACGAAGTTCTCCGGCAGATAGCTGGCGCGATTCCGTTCGTGCGGATGCGTGGCATCGTCCCACTCCGCGCGGCGGATGTAGTGGGTCGCGCGCGGAAACATCGGGACGACCGTGCCGTCCGCGCGCCGGGTCGTCAGCCCACCGACGTGATCGAAGTGCAGGTGCGAGGCAATCACGATGTCGACGTCGCCGGGCGCGACGCCGGCCGAGGCGAGCGCGGCCTCGAGGCCGGGCCGGCGATCGATGCCGTAGATCGCCGCCTCCTTCTCGCTCATCTTGGCGCCGATGCCGGCATCGATGAGGACCACGTGTTCAGGCGTGCGGACGAGCAACGGCCGCAGGCCGAGCGTGATCCGGTTCTTCTCATCAGCAGGCGCCCGCCGCTCCCAGAGCACCTTGGGAACGGACCCGAACATGGCGCCGCCGTCGAGACGGATGAACCCGTCAAGAAGCGGCGTGACGTCAAATGAGCCGAAGATCAAGACGTCTCTTTCAACTCTACGAGCAACCCGCCGGCACTCGACGGGTGGAGGAACGCGATGCGCGACCCGTGCGCGCCCTGGCGCGGCTGTTCGTCGATGAACCGCACGCCTTTCTTCCGAAGGGACGCCATGACGGCCTCGATGTCTCGCACGCGGAAGCAGAGATGGTGCAGCGCCTCGCCGCGTTTTTCGAGGAACTTCGCGACCGGCGCCTCGCCGGACACGGCCTCCACTAATTCAAGCGTCACGCCGCCGGCCTCGACAAACCGCAGGCGATGCAGCCCAATCGTTTCGGGCTCGTCGGTGGTGAGATCGAACCAGTCGGCAAAGAGCGCGGCAAACCGCGCGGCATCTTTCACGGCGATGCCGACGTGATCGAGCGGCGCCTCGACCGCGTGCGCTCCCGTCTGGCCGCTGCCACCGACGAGCGCGCGCTGCACCACGCCGTCAGCCGCCGCATACGGATCGATCTCGCGTGCCGTGATGCGGTCCAGCAGGCGGTCGAGCTCTCCCGGCGCGAGGACGACTCGTTCCAGATGCTGCAGGAAATTGCGGCTGAGGATTTCGCGAAGCCGCCACTCCGCGCGCGTGCGCCGGCGCGCGCCGATGGCCGCATCCGTCCGCGCCCGGAATTGTTCGATCGTCGCAACCAGTTCCGGAATGCCGGTGCCGTTCGTCGCGACCGTCCGCAGGACCGGCGGTCGCCACTGCCCCGGTTCGACTGATTCGAGCGACAGCATCGCCTCGACCGACGCCGCCGTCCGGTCGGCGCCCTCGCGGTCCGCCTTGTTCACCACGAAGATGTCGGCGATCTCCATGATGCCGGCCTTGAGCGCCTGCACCTCGTCACCCGTGCCCGGCACGAGCGTCACGACCGAGACGTCTGCGGTGCGAACGATGTCGACTTCATCCTGCCCGACGCCGACGGTCTCGATGATGACGATGTCAAAGCCCGCGGCATCGAGAACGATGGCGGCTTCGGCCGTGCTGTGCGCAAGGCCGCCGAGATGACCACGCGTGGCCATGCTGCGGATGAACACGCCCGGGTCCTCGGCGTGCGCCTGCATCCGCACGCGGTCGCCGAGAATCGCGCCGCCGCTGTACGGGCTGGTCGGATCCACGCAGACGATACCGACGGTGCGCCCGCCCTTGCGCAACTCAGCCGTCAGACGATCGACGAGCGTGCTCTTGCCGGCGCCCGGGGGACCGGTGATGCCGATGAGATACGCGCGGCCCGTGCGCGAGTAGATCGCGCCGACGATCGCCGCCGCATCGGCCGATTCGTCCTCGATAAGGGAGATCGCGCGGGCGATCGCGCGGGGATCGCCCTTCAGGATGCGATCGGTCAGTGACGTCCCGGCGGTGCCGGCCGCTGAAGCCGCGGCACCCGGGGCGGCGGGGCGATCGGCCATCAGCGCCCGACCAGCTGCCGGCCGATGAGCAGGCGCTGGATTTCGCTCGTGCCTTCGCCGATCGTGCAGAGCTTGACGTCGCGGAAGAATTTCTCCGCCGGATAGTCCTTCACGAAGCCGTAGCCGCCGTGAATCTGCACGCACTCTTCGGCGGCCCGCACCGCGATCTCGCTCGCGTACAGCTTGGCGATGGACGACTCGGTCGAGGTGCGCTCGGCCTTCTGATCGCGCAGCCACGCCGCGCGATAGGTCAGCAGGCGCGCCGCTTCGATGCGCGTGGCCATGTCGGCCAGCTTCCACCGGATGGCCTGAAACTCCGCGATCGCCCGGCCGAACTGCCGGCGCTCGAGCGCGTACCGCCGCGCCGCTTCATACGCGCCCTGCGCGAGGCCCACGGCCAGGGCGGCGATGCCGATGCGGCCCGCATCGAGGATGCGCATGGCCTGCGGGAAGCCCTCGCCGGGCTTGCCGAGCATGGCGGCGGCGGGTACGCGGCAGTCCTGAAAAATCACTTCGCTCGTGTCGCTGGCGCGCATGCCGAGCTTGTTTTCCTTCTTGCCGGCCGACATGCCCGGATGCCCCTGGGGAATCACGAATGCCGAAATGCCGACTTTGCCCGGCGTCCGATCGGTCACGGCCATCACGACCATCGTCCCGCCGATGCGCCCGTGGGTGATGAACTGCTTGCTGCCGTTCAGGACCCAGGAGTCGCCGTCTTTGACGGCGAGTGTCCGCATTGAGGCGGCGTCGCTGCCCGAGCTGGCTTCGGTCAGCCCCCAGGCGCCCAGGTGCTTGCCGCCGACGAGGGGCGGGAGGAATTCGCGCTTCTGGGCTTCCGAACCGAAGACGTACAAGTGCGCGACGCACAGGCCGTTATGGGCGGCCACGGACAGCGCGATTGACGGGTCCACCCGCGCCAGTTCCTCGATGCACACGCAGTAGGCCACCGCGGACATGCCGGATCCGCCCGCGGCCTCGGGCACTTGAATGCCCATCAGGCCGAGGGCGGCCAGCTTGGGCAGGAGGTCCAGGGAAAACGCCTGGGCCTCGTCCCACTCCATCACGTGCGGACGGAGCTCCGCTTCCGCGAACTCGCGGACCGCCTGGCGCAGCAGCTGTTGTTCTTCCGTGAGACGGATATCCATCCGGGTGGGATCCTACCAAAGGCAAAACGAGGCCGGGGCTCGTTTTCTGACGACCCACGAGAAAACGAGCCCCGGCCTCTTATCCCCGGTTAACGTTCTTCCGATAACCACCGCATGAAGCGCAATCTGCTCATCGGCCTGGTCGTGGCCGCAGGAATGCTCGGGCGCCCGGCGCCCGCGTCGGCGGACATCACGTTCTTCCTTGGATTCAACCCGACGCCAGAGACGCGGTCGCTCCGCGGCGTGGCGGCGGGGGTTAACCTGCTGATTCTCGGCTTCGAGTTCGAATACGCGAACACGCGAGAAAACCCGTCGGAACTGCTGCCGGGGCTCGAGACCGGCATGTTCAACGTCGCCGTCATGACGCCGACGAACATCAGCCTCTATGCCACGGCCGGCGGCGGAATTTTCCGCGAAACGCTGGGGGATGCCCGAATCACCAACTTCGGGACGAATATTGGCGGCGGAATCAAGTTTCCGCTGTTCGGACCACTCAAGGTCCGCGTGGACTATCGGGTGTTCAACTTCCGGGGAAGTCCCCGCTACCCCCACCCACAACGGTTGTACGCAGGAATCAACTGGGCGTTCTAGGGGCGAGGGAACGACGTGCCCTCAGACGCGCACGAGCGTTAGCGAGTACGCCTCGCGAACGGAGTGCGACTTGGCCGGTTCTGGTCAGCGGCCGAGTCGCACGAGTGAGCGAGTAAGGGGGCGCGGGGGACGAAGTCCCCCGCACCTAAAAGACCTAGCCGACCTTAATCAGCGGCCAAATCGGGTTGATCGTCGCGACCGCCGTCTTGACCTTTTCATACAAGGCGTCGGCTTCGTCTCGCTTCATCTTGGGATTGTCCAGCGCGGCGCGCAGCCCGTTCGGGTCCGTGTAGATCACGGCGACCGGGTTGTAGCTCAGCGCGGTGGACGGCGGATCCAGGTGGAACAGATAAATCACGACCTGGTTGCCCCCGGCATCGGCAAACGGCGGCACGTTGACCTTGTAGATCTTGTTCAGCGACTCTCCGAAGGCCTTGAGGTCGGCGCTTTCACTCTTGGCGAGCACCGCCTTGAGACCCGACCAGAAATCCTCGAAGTCCTTCGTCTTGTCCGCCTTGACCTGCCAACCAAGAATCACCGGCGCCGACGCCGTGAACTTCAGCGGGTCTGCCTGGGCCGCGCCCTGAGCCATACCCGGACGCTGCGCCATGAGCGCGATCAGCGCAATTCCGGCCACCAGCGCTGTCCGTTTTCGCGTCACGAGAAACCACCGTTCCATTGAATCCCCCTGTCCTGATTGCCTGCTGGAAAAAAGCGCCCTACTTTACCGTACCCGGTTCACGACACAAGCGTGGCGTGTTGCCGCACCGGCGTCGTTACACGAACGTGACCAGAATCTCGTTGGCCACGAGCATGCCTTGGCGCGAGAGACCGAACCGCCCGTCGCGCTCCCATATGAAACCTGTCTGCACAAATGGAGCCAGCTCTCCCTGATACCTGACCCAAGGGTCTAGGCCGAAGCGTGTCGCGAAAGCGCCGCGATCAATTCCCGCCGAAAGGCGCAACCCGGTAAATAACGCCTCGCTGCGTTGCTCGTCCGGCGACAATCGGCGGTGATCGGCGGCCACGCCCGATCCCTGCCCGATGCGGTCCACGTAGTCCTGAATTCCGGACACGTTGTGCCATCGATCGCTCCCGACCGTCGCGTGCGCGCCGCAGCCGAACCCCCACCACGCGCCGCCCTCCCAGTACTTGACGTTGTGGCGGCTCAGGTAGCCGGGCCGGCTGACGTTCGAGATCTCGTACTGTTCGAAGCCGGCCTGGTCGAGTCGATCCAGTCCCGCGAGGTACATGTCCGCCGCTTCATCGTCAGGCGCCTGGGACCACGGCTCGCGAGCCATCGCTTCTTTGAGCGGCGCATTCGGGTAGAGCTCGAGCAGATACAGCGATAGATGATCGGGCTCGAGCGCGATCGCCTCGTCAACCGTCCGGAGCCACGACGAAAACGACTGGCCGGGCAGCCACAGCATCAGATCGAAACTCAGGTTCGCGAACCCGGCGGCGCGCGCCCAGCCGATCGCCTCGCGCGCACGCGCGGCGCTGTGAATGCGGCCGAGCCGCTTCAGTTCTTCGTCGTCGAACGACTGGACGCCGAAACTGATGCGATTGACACCCGCGTCGCGGAAGGCCGCGAGCCGCGCGTCTGTCGCGGTTTCGGGATTCGTTTCGAGCGTGATTTCCGCATCCGCGTGCAGATCGAACGCGGCGCGGCAGGCGGCGATCAACCGGCCGATTTCGGCAGGCTCGAGCAGCGACGGCGTCCCGCCGCCGAAGAAGATGGTGTCTGCCGCGCGCGTCACGCCCGCTCCGCGCGGATCGCCCGCCGCACTCAGGATCTCGCATTCGAGTGCGTCGACGTAGCGGCGCTTCAGATCAGCGTCGAGCAGTCCGCGATTGAAATTGCAGTAGCCGCAGATGGCCGAGCAGAACGGAATGTGGAGGTAGATCCCGACGGCGGTCTTATCCGCGTTCCGCTTTGCCACCGGGCCATTTTAGTTCGCGCGGTTCGCGGATCTGGGCCCGGGCCTGGCCCTGGGCGCGAGCGGGCAACCCGCCCTTCGGGCGCCCCTTCTTCCGCTGCCAGTGCTTGCTGAGGTCGTCGGCGTCGGCCTTCGAGTTGATCTCGAGCGTGCGATAGTCCCCCCCGTCATATTCGAGGAATTCGCACATTTCGTGCAGGCGTGAGTGCAGGCGGAAACCGACGCGGGCCTTGAGCGAGTCGACGTCATCCACCTCGTCCGGCATGTTGATGTAGTTGGTCGTGAAGATCGTCGGCCGGCGCTCGTTGTACCGCGTGTTGACGATGAGGTTCATCGTCTCTTCGACCCATTCGGAGGGCTTTTCGGCGCCCAGATCGTCGAGCACGAGCAGTTCGGCCGTCATGACCGGCCGCAGGATGTCCATCTCGGCGGTCCGGACCACCGGGTTGTAGGTCGATCGGATGACCCGCAGGAGATCGCGGACGTCGTAGAACAGGCCGCGGACGTGTTTGTCGACGACGAGGCCGCGCAGGACGGACACGGCGATGTGCGTCTTGCCGATGCCGGGCGGCCCGACGAGGCACAGGCCTTTGGTCACGGCCGGAAACGCGTCGGCGAACTTCCTGGCCTTCGTGACCGCCGTCTCGAGCTTGGCGTTGGGATAGACGACGAAGTTTTCGAGCGTGCACCGCGCGTACCGCGGCGGAATGCGGGCGTCCTGGATCAGTTGCGTCGTGACGCGGTCAGTCCAGCAGGTGCAGCGCTCGACGACGCGCGCGCCGTTTCGATCGACGCCGATCCATCCCGTTTCATCACACCGCGCGCACGCCATAGAAGCGCACAGTCTACAGGAGGCCGGGGCTCATTTGTCGTGCGCGGCGACGGAAAATTGCGTCCCGGCCTCTTTTTCTTCGCGCGCGCCGATCAGATCGCCGGGTGAGGCCGGCACCAGCGCGGTATTCAGCCGCTGCTCCCAGTCGCCGAGTCCGCGCTGCAGTTCGCGCTTGACGTACTCCATGAACTCGTTGACCTCGCGCTGCATGCGTCCCATCTTGCGGCGCATGTTCAGAATGATCTCCACGCCGGCCAGGTTCACGCCGAGGTCGCGCGTCAGCGCGAGAATCGTCTCGAGCTCCTGCAGATCCTCGTCGGAATACAGCCGCGTGTTGCCCTCGGTGCGCGAGGGCTTGAGCAACCCTTCGCGCTCGTAGAGCCGCAGTGTCTGCGGGTGGATGTTGTACTTCGCCGCCACCGCGCTGATCATGAAATAACCCTTGCCGGTGCCTGTCCGTCTGGCCACGACTACTCTCCTTCGAACAGGAACGCCCGCACGTTCTCGCTGTTCAACTCGCCGAATTCCCGTAACAGCTGCTTCGATCGCTCGTCTCGCACGGGCGGCAGCACAATCTGAATGTCAATCAGCAGGTCCCCGGCGGCCTCCGGTTGCGCGCCGGCCGGTGACGGCACCCCGTGTCCTCGAATCCGCAGCGTCCGGCCCGACGGCGTGCCGGCCGGAATCCTGAGCCGCACGGGCTCGCCCAGCGTCGGCACCTCGACGCGCGCGCCGAGCGCGGCCTCGTGCACGGCGAGCGGCAACGTCAGTCGCAGGTCACGGCCCATCCGCGTGAACAACGCATGGGGCGCGACCTCGACCGTCACGTACAAATCGCCGGCCGGTCCTCCGCGTGCCCCGGCATGGCCGCGGCCGGGGACGGCGATGCGATCCCCCGAGTCGATGCCGGCCGGCACGCCGAGGGTCACCACTTCGCTGCGGGGCTGCACGCCGGCGCCGCCACACATGCGGCACGGCTGCGTCGTCACGCGTCCCGATCCCTGGCACGCATCGCACGTGCCCGTGAACACCATGTGCCCGCGCATCCACCGCCGCGTGCCGGTGCCCTCGCAGGCGGCGCAGACGGTCGGCGGGCGCGCGACGAGGCCATCCCCGGCACACCCGCCGCAGCGCTCCTGGCGCACGACGGAGATCGGAAATGCGCCGCCCGCCACCGCGTCTTTGAACGCCAATTGCATCGACGTCTCGATGTCAGCGCCCCGCGAGGGCGTGGTCGCTTCGCGAGCGGCCTCATGGAAGACGTCGGCGAACAACTCCGCGAACGTCGCGGCCTCGGCCCCGGAGGCCGGCGCGGAAAAATCGAACCCTTCGAGCGAGACCGAGACTTCGGCGCTGACGCGCGCCGGAGCCCGCATGCCCCGGTCGTACGCGCGCCGCTGCTCGAGGTCGCCGAGCACGGTGAACGCGTGCTGCACCTGCCGGAACATGGCCTCGGCCATGCCATCGCCCGGATTGATCCCGGGGTGGTACCGCCGCGCAAGGCGGCGATACGCCCGTTCGATCTCTCCGGCCGAAGCCGCCCGAGTCACGCCGAGTAGGGAGTAGAGGTCCATGGGGGCCCTTCTGTTTATTAGTTCGGCCGGGGCCCCACCCCCGGCCGCCCATCTCGGACGCTCGGCGCCCTCGCTACGCGCGGGGCCTCGCGGGCTTCACTTCCTTGACTCTCTTCGCGTGCTTACTTCTTTTCTTCCACAACCTCAGCATCGATCACGTCGTCGGTCCCTGCGCCACCCGTTGCACCGCCGCCGGGCGCGCCGCCGCCGGCTTCCGGACCGCCGCCCGGGGCGCCGGCCTTCTGGTACAGGCGTTCCGCGGCCTTCTGTTGCGCCTGCATCAGCGCGTCGAGCGTGCGGTCGATCGCCTTCGCATCGCCGCCTTCGAGCGCCTTCTTGACGTCGTTGGTCGCCGACTCAATCGCCAGCCGGTCCGCCGGCTCGAGCTTGTCGGCCGACTCCTTGAGGAACTTCTCCGCGCCGTACACAGCCTGGTCGGCCTTGTTGCGCGTCTCGATTTCCTCTTTACGCTGCTTGTCCTCGGCGCTGTGCGCCTCGGCGTCACGCATCATGCGATCGACTTCGTCCTTGGACAGGCCGGTCGACGCGGTGATCGTGATCTTCTGTTCCTTGCCCGTGCCCTTGTCGCGAGCGGACACGTTGACGATGCCGTTCGCGTCGATGTCGAACGTCACTTCGATCTGCGGCACGCCGCGTGGCGCCGGCGGAATGCCGTCGAGATTGAACTTGCCCAGCGTGCGGTTGTCGCGCGCCATCGGGCGCTCGCCCTGCATGACGTGCACTTCCACGCTCGGCTGCTGGTCGGCCGCCGTCGAGAAGGTCTCGCTCTTGCGCGTCGGAATCGTCGTGTTGCGCGTGATGAGTGTCGTCATCACGCCGCCCAGCGTCTCGATGCCGAGCGACAGCGGGGTCACGTCGAGCAGCAGCAGGTCCTTGACGTCGCCGGCGAGCACACCCGCCTGGACCGCGGCGCCGATCGCCACGACCTCGTCAGGGTTCACGCCTTTGTGCGGTTCCTTGCCGAACAGCTCCTTGACGATCGCCTGCACGCGCGGGATGCGGGTCGATCCGCCGACGAGCACCACCTCATCGATGTTCGCGGCGGTGACACCGGCGTCCTTCAACGCCTGCTTCGCCGGGCCGACGGACTTCTGCAGCAGGTCCTCGACGAGCGACTCGAACTTGGCCCGCGTGAGCTTCATCGACAAATGCTTGGGCCCGCTCTGATCCGCCGTGATGAACGGCAGACTGATGTCGGTCTCCATCACCGTCGACAGCTCCATCTTGGCCTTCTCCGCCGCTTCCTTCAGGCGCTGCAGGGCCATGCGGTCCTTCGACAGATCGATGCCCTCGAGCTTGCGGAACTCGTTCACGATCCAGTCGATCACGCGTTGGTCGAGGTTGTCCCCGCCCAGATGCGTGTCGCCGTTGGTCGCTTTGACTTCGACGACCCCCTCACCCACTTCGAGGATGGAGATGTCGAAGGTGCCGCCGCCGAAGTCGTACACGGCGATCGTCTCGTTCTTCTTCTTGTCGAGCCCGTAGGCGAGCGCCGCGGCCGTCGGCTCGTTGACGATGCGCAGGACTTCGAGGCCCGCGATCTTGCCGGCATCTTTCGTCGCCTGGCGCTGGGAATCGTTGAAGTACGCCGGCACGGTGATGACGGCCTTGGTGACCGGCTGGCCGAGATAGTCCTCGGCGGCCTGCTTGAGCTTCTGCAGGATCATCGCGGAAATCTCCGGCGGCGTGAACGGCTTCGTCTGGCCGTCGATGCGCACCGAGATGTGATCGTCCTCGGCGGCCACACGGAACGGCACCATCTTCAGCTCTTCGCCGACTTCGTCGAGCCGCCGGCCCATGAACCGCTTGATCGAGAACACGGTGTTCTCGGGATTCGTGACGGCCTGGCGCTTGGCGACCTGCCCGACCAACCGCTCACCGGATTTCGTGAAGGCGACCACCGAAGGGGTCAGCCGACCGCCTTCCGAGTTCGTGATGACGACGGGCTCCCCGCCCTCCATCACGGCGACGACGGAATTGGTCGTGCCGAGGTCGATCCCAATAATCTTGCTCATAGCGCTGTCTCCTGATGGGCCCTTACGGGTATGAATCTTAGTGTTGTTGATTATAGAAAGATGAGTAGAGAGTTGTCAAGTCAAGTCTCGCGCTCACGGACCACTCCGGGAATCGATTCCGGGAATCAGTTCCCGGAGTCCATTCCCGGAATCGATTCCCGGAGTTGTTTTCAGTTCCTGCTACACTTCTTCTTGCCGCCTGCCTGATTGCGAGGTTTCCGCATGCTTGCCAACCGCGTCAGGCTCTTCCTGCTGGTCAGTGCATTCCTGGCGTTGGCGCCGGGCACCTCCCTTGTTCGCGGTCAAAATTCGCCGCCCGCGGTCCCGCGCGATCAAAAACCGGGCGCCGCGCCGGCCCGTGATTTCAGCCAGGACGTACCGGCTCATCTGTCATTTGTCGAAGGCCAGGTCACGCTCGAGCGCGACGCCAAGCTCGAGCCGGCCGAGCCGAATCTCGCGCTGCTCGCCGGCGATCGGATCCACACCCGCGGCGGCCGCGTCGAGATTCTGTTCGCGGACGGCAGCACGCTGGCGGTCGATCAGGAGACCGAAATCGATCTGTTGTCGGATTCGCTCGTGCGGTTACTCGACGGCACGCTCCGGCTGACCATTCCGCGGACGACCGCCGATCTCGACTATCGCATCGACGCGCCCGCGGGTTCGATCGAGATCAAGACCGCCGGTGAATATCGCATCGACACCGGCGTCGATCAGCACGGCGAATCCGACGTCGCCGTGACGGTCGTGCGCGGATCCGCCGATCTGGCGAATGAACTGGGCCGCACCACGGTGCGCGCCGGCCGGCAGGCCGTCACCACCGCGAAGGAAGCGCCCTCCCTGCCCTACGCCGTGAATCTCGCCAACTGGGATGCGTTCGATCAGTGGTCCGACGATCGCCGCGCGTCGCACGTGACGACGAGTTCGGCGGTCTATGTGCCTGAAGCCGTGCAGCCCTACAGCAGCACGCTCGACGACTACGGCACGTGGACGACCGAGCCGGTCTACGGTGCAGTCTGGTACCCGCGCGTCGCCGAGGACTGGCATCCGTACTCGCAGGGACGCTGGTCCTACTCGGGCTACTACGGATGGCTGTGGGTCGGCATCGATCGCTGGGCCTGGCCGACGCACCACTACGGCCGCTGGGGTTTCAACGACCAGCGCTGGTTCTGGATTCCGGGACAGAGTTGGTCACCGGCCTGGGTCGCCTGGGGATCCGCGCCGGGCTACGTGGGCTGGTGCCCGCTCGGCTACGACAACCGGTCCGTGATCGGCTGGACCGCCATCGGCACGCAGACCGTGTCCGCCTTCAAGGTGTTCGATCCGCTTTCGGCCTGGACCGTGATGCCCGCGAATCGATTCACGCCCAACGTCTGGGTCACCGAGCACGCCCTCGCGAAGAACGTGATGCCGCCGACGACGCGTGATGCTTTTGCCGAGCGCCCGGCCGCCCCGTCGGGCCCGAAGATGGCGACGCCTCGCGACGTGCTGCCGCCCCTGGGCGCTCCGACCCGGCCGCAGGATCCTGCCGGCGTCCGTCCGCGTGCGAGCACAGGGCCGTTCGATGCGGCGCGTGTCCCCGTCATCCGTGGCAGCGCCGTGACGCGAAACCCGATTCGCAGCACCATCATCGGCACGCCGACGGAGGCGTCCGCGTCCGCCGATCGACGCATGGATCGCGTCGGCGGCGGTCGCGCCACGTCCGCGGGCAGCGGCGATACCGACACGTCGCGCGTCGCGCCGCCGGCGGGACAGGATTCGGCCCGGCACCGCGCCGAGCCTGTGCAGATTGACGTGCCGCGGGCCGATCTGAATCGCGGGACCGCGTCCCGCACGGCGCCGCGTCAGGCCGATCCGGTCACCTACACCGCGCCCGCGCGGTCCAGCGACACGCCGGCGCGCGTGATGCCGCGCAATACCGAGCCATCGCGCTCGCCCGGACCAGGATTCGACGCCGTTGGCGGCGGCCGATCGGCCGACCGCACGCCCCCGCCCGCGGCCAACGCGCCGGCCACCTCGGCGGCGTCGCCGCGCCACGGCTCTGATCCAGCAGCCGGTCGCGCGCCCGCGACGCCTTCGTCATCCGCGCCGGCCTCGGCGACGCCGGCTCCGGCGCGCGGCGGTGGCGCTAGTAGCGGCGGCTCGAGCAGCGGCTCGAGCAGCGGCGGGGGCTCCGGCCGCGGCGGAAGTGACGCGGGCGGCGCGGCTCAGGCCCCGCCTTCGGCTCAGGCCCCGCCTTCGGCTCAGGCTGCCCCACCGGCCACGGCCCCGGCCCAGGCAGCGCCGCGCAGTGGCGGTGGTCGCGGCCGCGGCGGCGCGTAAACTGAACGTGTGAGCCCCGTCGACCCGCCCGACAATTCGACAACGCCCGTTCCGCCTGCCGACGGCGCGACGGCACCCGCGGCTGCGGCGGCGTTCTCGGTGACGAAACCCGAACAACGGTGGCGGCGATGGTTTCGTCGCTTCGGCCTCGTGGCGCTGTTCATCGGCGCGGCCGTGGCCGGCACGGCCGGCGGCGTGCTCTTCGCGTTTGTCGGCGACCTGCCGCAGATCTCGCAGCTCGACGACTACTCGCCCGGCACGATCACCCGGGTCATCGGCCGCGACGGCGCACTCGTCGGTGAATTCGCGACCGAGCGCCGCCAACTGGTCACCTACGACGACATCCCGGTCGTCTTGCGCCAGGCGATCATGGCGTCCGAAGACGCCGACTTTTTCAGTCACAGCGGACTCAACCTGAAACGAATCGTCGTGACTGCCGTCAAGCGCGCGCTGCGGCTGCAGCGTTACGGCGGCGCCAGCACGCTCACGCAGCAACTGGCGCGCAAGCTGTTTCCGATTGGCGATGACGAGACACCGGAGCGGAAGGTCAAGGAAATCCTGCTCGCCATCCAGATCGAGAAGCGCTACACGAAGGCGGAGATCTTCACGCTGTACTGCAACAAGATGTACTGGGGGCACGGCGCGTACGGCGTCGAAGCCGCGTCACAGCTGTACTTCGCCAAGTCGGTGAAAGAGCTGACCCTCGACGAAGCGGCCTTGATTGCCGGGCTGCTGCAGGGCAACGTCCGCCAGAGTCCGTACGTCGACATGGCCGCGGCCGTCAAACGCCGGAACTATGTGTTCGGCCGGATGGCGGCGGAAGGGTTCATCACCGCCGACGCCGCCGAGGCCGCGCGGAAGCGCCCGATCGTCACGTACGGCGACCCCGCGCGCGTGCAGTCCGTGGCGCCGTACTTTCTCGAAACGGTCCGCTTGTATCTCGAGGACCACTACGGCGCCAAAGCGGTGTACGAAGGCGGCCTGACCGTCAAAACCGGGCTCGACGTGGAGTTGCAGCGCGCGGCCAACAAAGCCCTGGATCAGCACCTGCGCAAGCTCGACAAGCAGAAGGGTTTCCGCAAGCCCACGCGCAACGTGCTCGACAGGAAAACGACGCTCGAGACGTATCGCGACTCGCGATGGCCGCGCGCCGTCGCCGCTGGCGACATCGTCACCGCCCTGGTGATGAGCGCGGATGCGACGACCATCCACGTCCGCGTCGGCCGTCTGTCAGGCACGATCGCGCGGGCCGGCTTCGCGTGGACGAAGCGGATTCGCGCGGACGAACTCGTCAAGGCGGGCGACCTCGTCGACGTCAAGGTCACGAAGGCCGGCACCGAGGGCCCGTTCGAGGCCGATCTCGATCAAGCGCCGGCCATCGAAGGCGCGGTCGTGGCCATCGACAACCGGACGGGCCAGATTCTCGCCAAGATCGGCGGCGCCAGTTTCGATCGCTCGCAGTTCGATCGCGCCGTGCAGGCCAAGCGCCAGGTCGGTTCGCTGTTCAAGCCGTTCGTCTTCACCGCAGCCATCGACAAGGGCTTCACCGCGGCGTCTCCACTCAAGGACGTGCCGATGTCGTTCGAGGCCGGGCCCGGCCAGCCCCTGTACGAACCCAAGAACTACGACCACGAGTTCCAGGGCGATCTGACGCTCCGGCGCGCCCTCGAGCAATCACGCAACGTGCCGGCCGTCGCCATGATGCAGGCGCTGACGCCCGCCGAGGTCGTGAAATATCCGCGGTGGCTCGGCATCACGACGCCGCTGCCCGAATTCCTGTCCGTCGCCATCGGCGCGGCCGAAGGCACGCTGATCGAAATGACGTCGGCGTACTCGGCCTATCCCAACCAGGGCGTGCGCATGAGCCCGGTGACGGTGCTCGGCGTGACCGATCGCGACGGCAACGTGCTCGAGCAGTGGCGGCCTGACGCGCACAACGCGCTGCGTGCGGATACCGCGTTCGTGATGACGGAAATCATGCACGGCGTCATCGAGAACGGCACCGCCAAGGCAGCGAAGGCGCTGGACTGGAATCTCGGCGGCAAGACGGGCACGACCGACGACTACGCCGACGCGTGGTTCATCGGCTTCGACCGCGACATCACGATTGGCGTCTGGATCGGGTACGACCAGAAGAAACCGATCGGCCCCAACGCCGGCGGCGCCGTTGTCGCCTTACCGCTCTGGCAGGACATCATGAAGACCTGGGTGGACAGGCGCCGGAAAGAACTCCCCGGTCCGCCCGAATTCGAGCGGCCCGGCAACGTCATCATCGTCTCGACGCCGGCCGGACCGGAATACTTCATCGTGGGGACCGAGCCGGGCAAGGGCGGGTTTTGAGGAGGCCGGGGCTCGTTTCCTCGCCAGTGAACAGGAAACGAGCCCCGGCCTCTTTTAATCCTCGTCGACCGTCTCCTCCAGTTTCCCCATCGCCTTCTTCAGCAAGTACGCCTTGATGAACTCGTCGAGGTCGCCGTCGAGGATGCGGTTGACGTCGCCGACCTGAAACTTCGTCCGGTGGTCCTTGACCATCTGGTACGGGTGCAGCACGTAGCTGCGGATCTGGCTGCCGAACGCGATGTCCTTCTTCTCGCCGCCCAGCTGCGACATCTTCGCCTGCTGCTCTTTGAGCCGCATGTCGTACAGCCGCGACTTCAGCACTTTCATCGCCGACGCGCGGTTCTTGTGCTGGGACCGTTCGTTCTGGCAGGAGACGACGATGCCGGTCGGGATGTGCGTGAGGCGGACGGCGGAGTCGGTGACGTTCACGTGCTGCCCGCCGGCGCCGCTCGATCGGAACGTGTCGACGCGCAGGTCCTTGTCTTCGATCTCGATGTCGATGTCGTCGGCCAGCTCCGGCCAGACGTAGAGCGACGCAAACGACGTGTGCCGGCGCGCCGCCTGATCGAACGGCGAAATGCGCACCAGCCGATGGACGCCGGCTTCGGCGGTCAGCAGCCCGTAGGCGTAATCGCCGGTGACCACCAGCGTCACGCTCTTGAGGCCGGCTTCGTCGCCCGGCTGCAGGTCGAGCACCTCACGGCCGAACCCGCGCCGCTCGGTCCAGCGCAGGTACATCCGCATGAGCATCTCGGCCCAGTCCTGCGATTCGGTGCCGCCGGCGCCGGGATGGATGGTGATGATCGCGTTCTTGCGATCGTTTTCGCCCGACAGCATCGTCCGGATCTCGGCCGACTGGACGTCTCGCGTGTACGTCTCGAGCGAGGCGGCGAGCTCGGCGTCCACCGGCTCGCCTTGTTTCGCCCAGTCGAAGAGCACGGCCAGGTCGTCCGTTTGCTTGCGGATGGACGAGGTCAGCGTCCGATCGTCTTCGAGCCGGCGCCGACGCTGCAGAATCTTCTGGGCCGAGGCCTGATCCTTCCAGAAGTCCGGCGCGGCGGCCTGGGTTTCGATCTCGGTCAGTTCGCGTGTCAGGCGGGCTTCGTCAAAGACCCCTCCGCACGTCGGCGGCGCGTGCGGAAAGATCGGTGAAGGATCGAATCTGTTCGTCGAGCGTCACGAGGAGCCCCTTCTTGATGAACGCGAACGCCAGACGACAAACGCAGCCAGCGCCAGTGAAACCCAGGCCACGACGTCGCCGATGGCGTAGTAGATGGTACGGCCGGATAGGAGCCTGGCGTCAACCGTCAGTTGTGTGGTCTCAAAGAGCCGCGTCTTTGCGGTCACGCGGCCGTACGGGTCGACCGCGCCCGTAAAGCCGGTGTTCGCGGCGCGCACCAGGTAGCGACCCTGCTCCACCGCGCGCAACGACGCCTGCTCGAAGTGCTGATACGCGGCCGACGAGCGGTTGAACCACGCGTCGTTCGTGATCGTCGTCAGCAGTTCAGACCCCTTGCTGACGAACGTCCGGGCCATGCCCGCATAGACCGCTTCGTAGCAAATCGCGACGCTGATGCGTGTGCCTTCCACATCGAAGACGGTCAGTTCGTCGCCGGGTGTAAAGTCGCTGACGGCGTCGATCAAGGGCCCCACGAAAAACAGCAGGCGTTTGAAGGGCACGTACTCGCCGAACGGCACCAGCCTGACCTTGCGATACGTCCCTCGCGTCTCGCCGTCCGAGCCGAGAAACGTCGCGGCGTTGTAGGACCGAGCGGGGTCGACGCTCTGATCGATGTCGTCCGCGCCGATCACAAACGGCACGCGCGCCTCGGCCACCAGGCGACGCACGGGTGCGGCCGCCGCAGGGTGCTGGCTGAAGATGAACGGCGCGGAGGCTTCGGGCCACAGGACAAGCTGAGCGCCGGCGGCGATCGCCTGGCGACTCAGACCGATGTACCGGTCCGTGATGGCGTCACGAAAGGCCGGGTTTCCCTTCGCTTCCTGCGGCACGTTGCCCTGCAGCAGCCCGACACGAATGGGCGAACCGCCGCGCGTCAGGGTGCCGCGACTGACGCGCCACATTCCGCCTGCGGTGACGACGACGACCAATGCGGCCACGGCCATCGCACGCCGCCACTGTGCGCGCTGGCGATTGAGCGCCAGCGCCGCCGCCGCGGCGCTCGTCAGGGCAAGCAGGGCGGACAGGCCGTACACGCCGGTCACGCTCGCAAGCTGCACCACCGGCACGACCGTCGCCTGCGACGAACCGAGCAGCACCCACGGGAATTTCCACCCGAGCCAGGCGCGCAACCACTCGGACGCGACCCACAGTGCCGGCGCCAGCCACACGCCCGTCACGCCGAATCGCCGCGCCGCGATGCCCAGTAGCCACGCAAACAGTCCGACGAACAGCGACAGGTGGAGCGCGAGCCCGGCCATGAGGGCATAGGCCACGGCGGGATGAAGGCCGCCGAACGCCGCCATCACGCCGCCAATCCAGTAGAGCGTGCCGGTGAAATATACGAAGCCCGCGGCGACTCCAAGCAGGCTCACGCGCCAGGATCGCCGGGGCTCGCGGCTGGCGAGCACGACGGCCACCATGAGCGGCGCCAACGCGACCCATGCAAACGCCGGATGACCAAACTTCGGAAAACTGGCGACGAGCAACAGGCCGGAGAGAAGGGCTAGCGGGTAATGCGTGGCTTGTACCCCAGCTTCTGGAGACGGGTGCTCATCGCGTCGGCCGCGGATCGCTCGAACGGACCCACGCGAACCTGGTAGAGCGAGCCCGATTTCGTCACGATCGCCGAGACATTCTTGGCCTTGAGATCGGAAACCCGCCGGTCGGCCCCCGTCTTCGCGCTGAACGAGTCGACCTGCACGAACCACTGCCCCCCGTTTGCCGGCGCGGGCGTGCCTGGTTTGGTGGTCGGCGTGGGCGTCGGCTTCTCCGGCGCGGGTGTGGGGGTCGGGCTGGCCGAAGCGGACGGCGATGGTCGGCTCGGGTCCGTGCCGCGGAGCGTTTTCGGATACTGGAGGTCACCGGGCGCCGGCGTGGTCGCCGGCGGCATCGGCGCGGACGGATTGAGGTCGGTGACGGGCGTCGCGGTCGGCGTAGCCTGTGTGGTGACGGCTTCCGGCTCGACGTGACGGCCAACCGACACGCCCAGCAGGAACGTGCCGATCAACGCGACGGCCAGCGCCATGAAAAGGAAGACGACCTGTTTTCCGCTCAGCTGGACTTCGCGAAACCCCTGATCGGACATGGGACTGGGCACGATAGTACCACGCAGATCTCGAACGTCATCCGCCGATCTTTTTCAACCACTCACGGGCTTCGGCCAGATCGGGCGCCAGCACGAGCGCGCGCTCGAGCGCGCGACGGGCCGCCTCGCGATCGCCCGACTGCGCGAGCGCCCGGCCCAGCGCCAGCTGCGCCGCCGCCGACTCGCGGCACCAGACCGCGACCTTGTACTCATCGACCGCATCGGCCATGCGGCCGGTGCGCTCGTAAATGCGGCCGAGCAGCAGATGGGCCTCGTCTTCGTACGGCGCCAGATAGATGGCGCGCTGCAGTTCCGACGTCGCGTCACGGTCGCGGCCCTCCGCGAGCAGCGATCGCGCCCGCTGCAGATGAAAGCCGGCCGTGTCCTGTGAATCGCGCCGCGCGGGCTGGGGCACGCCGACGGACACGTCGTCGAGCCTGTTCCTGCCGCGTTCGAGCCCAGCCGGAACTTTGACGACGGACTGCGGGATCGACTCGAGCTGGGTCCCCAGCATGCGGGCCAGTTCCAGTTCCCGCTGCGCCTCCGGTCCGTGGCCGGTCGACGCGAGCACGGCGCTCATCACCAGGTGGGCATCGCCGTCAGCCGCGCTGTGCCGGACGGTTTCGCGCAGCCAGACCAGCGCGGCCGCCGTGTCGCCCCCGAGCGCACGCGCGTAGCCGAGATTGAACAGATAGTCCGGATCGCCCTTCGCCTCGCTCGCCGCGCGCTCGAAGTAAGTGGCCGCGCGTTCGGCGGCGCCGGCGGCGGGCAGGCGTCGCAATTCCGCGATGCCGAGCGCATTGGACAAGGCCGCCGCAGGCGCCGTGGCGTGCAGCGCCGCGAGTTCCTTGACCGCGCCGTCCAGCCGCTTCAATTCGATGAGCGAGAGCGCCACGTCGAAGCGCGCACGCCGCCGCAGGGGTGACTCGATCGGCACGGCGCTGGCAACGGCCAGTGCCTTATCGTGCAGCCCTTCGTCGGTGTAGACCGACCAGAGCGCCGTCAGCACGCGGCCGTCGCGTGGCGCCTGCGTCATCGCGCCCTCGAGCAGGCGCTGTTGGACCGCCGGTGTCGGGGCCGTCAGGCCGTTGATGTAATTCTCAAACGCGTTGAGCGGCATGGCGGCCGGCAGCGGTGACGCGGCGGCCGGCGCGCGCCCGATCTGGCGCCCCAGCACGGTGGCCATGCGCGCGAACACCGCAAAGAGATCCGGCGCGGCGCCGCGGTCGTTCACATCATTCAGCAGCCGGCCGGTACTGAGGCTGATCGTCCGCGCCCGAACCGTCAGGTCACTGCCCACATGAATATCGCCGAAGATGACTTCCGAGGCGCCGATGAGCTCGGCGACACGAATCAGCGTCGCTCGCGTCAACTCCGCCGACATCGGCAACCGCAGCCGGTCGAACACGGCCACGCGATCCTCACGTGCGAGCGCGCCATACCCGCGCGCGGCCAGTTCATCGCTGAGCAGCGTGGACGCGGCCTCTCCCAGCCAGCGGGCGGCCAGCACCGCCGAGGGCGTACCCCCGTCGACCTGCACCGTGAACGGCATCACGAGGACGCGCGCCTGGCCCTGCGCGGACGCGGACGAAACGCCCCCGAGAACGGCCAGCAGCGCGGCGCATGCGACCGAGATCAGCCTGGTTGTCATCTGCCTCCGCATCTCGGTCAGGCTGCCATAGCCGGCTGGTCGACGTGCCCCTGCGACGCCACCTCGAGCGCAATCACGCACGTGGGCCCGGAGACGGCGCGGCACGATTCGATGCGCGCGTCGGCGGCGATGTGAAACGCCCGGAGCGTTTCCACCGCCAGTGCCCGATAGAACCCGCACAACGGCTGCGCCTGCGGCTCGCGCACCGAACAGAAGACCGACGCCTGCACGCGCATGGTCGCGCGGCCGCGCCGTACCTTGGTGGCAACGGACGTGGTGGACAGGATGTCGCGGATGATCTGGCCGGCCACGCGCAGCGCGAATCGCCAGCGCAGCGCGACCGGCAGCGAGCCACCCAGACGCCGCTGATAGGGTGGCCTGGCGGCAATGCTCCATTGCGCGGCCAGCTGGCCCGCGCGGGATACGACCGCGTCGTAGCTCTCACCTTCGGTTCTGAGAAACCCGATGACGGCCGACAACGGCGCCAGCCCGATGCTGCCGTTGCGCAGCCCGACCGGATCGAGCCATTCCTCATAGAACTCCAGGCGCTGAGGAAGCGCGTCGGCAATGGCCTGGTGCAGGCAGGCGGGAAGCAGACGACCCAGATGTGCCTCTGTCATGATGTCCGCGTGTCCTCGTCCGACATTTGTGCCGCGATCGTCGCCGGCGGCCAGGCCAGACGATTCGGCGGCGCAGACAAAAGCCGGCTGATCGTCGAGGACCGCCCCATCATCGTACGGCAACTCGAGGTGCTCCGGCGAATCACGTCGTCAGTCGTCATCATTGCGAATGATGCGGCCCGGTTCGCCGACCTCAACCTGCCTGTGCACGCCGACGCCATCCCCGGATCCGGCGCGCTTGGCGGACTGTACACGGCGTTGGTGCACGCGACCGCGGATCGCGTCCTGGTCGTGGCGGGCGATCTCCCCTTTCTCGACGACCGACTGCTCTCCCAGCTGGCGCATCTGGCCGGTGGCGCCGACGGCGCCTGGGTGCGAACGGCGCGAGGGCCCGAGCCGTTCCTCGCGTGTTATCGGCGGAGCGCACGCGACAGGGTCCGCGGCCGGCTCGAGAGCGGTCACCTGCGCGCGCAGGACCTCTCTCAGGTTTTGACGATGCTCGAGATGGATGGAGCCGCCGTCGCTGAATTCGGTCCGGTGTCGAGGCTGCTCGCCAACGTGAACACGCCGGCCGATCACGCGCGGTTACAATAACGCTCCCGATGATTCTGCCCGTTCATGTCACAGTTCGACAGCACCTCCGGCGCGCGCTGACGGCCGCCTTCGGGCTGGCCGACGCGGACCACCCTACGATCGTGATCGAAACGCCGCCCAACCGCGCACTCGGCGACCTGGCCGTGCCCGTGGCGTTCGAGCTGGCCCGGCGACTGCGCAAAGCGCCGCGGGTGATCGCACAGGAACTCGCGGCCGCGCTGGGCCCGATCGACGGCGTCGCGCGCGTGGACGCGGCCAACGGTTACCTCAACTTCTATCTGGCTCGCGTCCCGTTCATGGCGCAGGCCCTGAATAACGGGGCACCCGCAGCGCTGACGTCCACGGCGGGCAAGGTGATCGTCGAACACACGGCGATCAATCCGAATAAGGCGGCCCACATCGGCCACCTCCGAAATGCCACGTTGGGCGACACGCTGGTCCGACTGCTCCGCTTCCAGGGACGGCAGGTCGAAGTTCAGAATTACATCGACGACACCGGCGTCCAGGTGGCCGACGTCGTCGTCGGCCTCACGACGCTCGAGGGCATCGACCTGGACGGCGTGCGCGCGCTCGCGGAATCGGCAGGCACGCGCTTCGATTACTACTGTTGGGATCTCTACGCCCGGGTGACCGAGTGGTACGAGGCGGATAAAGCCCGGCTCGACGTGCGGGCCGAGGCGTTGCACGCGCTCGAAGCCGGCGGCAATCCGCTGGCCGAGATCGGCGCGTTCGTCGCCGATCGTATCGTCCGGTGCCACCTGCGGACGATGGCGCGGATGAACGTGGACTACGACCTGCTGACGTGGGAAGGCGACATCCTGCGGCTGCATTTCTGGACGACGGCGTTCGAACAGTTGAAGTCGCGCCAGGCCGTGTTTCTGCAGACCGAGGGCCGTCTCAAAGGCTGCTGGGTCATGCCGATCGAAGAGGATGCCGCACGCGACGCCGAGGCCGAGGCGGAGGTCCGCGAACCGGGCGAGGCCGATGACGCCGCCGATCAACGCGAAAAGGTCATCGTGCGATCGAACGGCACGGTCACCTACGTCGGCAAGGACATCGCGAACCAGTTCTGGAAGTTCGGCCTGCTCGGCCGGGACTTCCACTACCGGATCTTCGAGACGCAGAACGGCCGGCCGCTCTGGGCGACGTCGAGCACGGCAGGTCCGACATCAGGCGTGCCCGCGTTTGGCAAGGCGTCGTCTGTCTATAACGTGATCGATTCGCGACAGGCGTACCTGCAGCAGCTATTGAAGCAGGCGCTGGCCACGATGGGATTCCGCAACGAGGCCGACCAATCGACGCACTTCGCGTATGAAATGGTCGCGCTCTCGCACGCCACCGCGAAAGAACTGGGCTACGCCCAGGCGGACGCCGACGGCAAGCCGTTCGTCGAAGTGTCCGGCCGCAAGGGCCTGGGCGTGAAGGCCGACGATCTGCTCGATCGACTGATCGCGACGGCCGAACAGGAAGTGCGCTCACGGAATCCGGAAATGCCGGCCGCCGACCACCGGCGCACCGCCGAGGTGATTGCGGTGGCCGCGGTGCGGTACTTTCTGGTCAAGTTCTCGCGCGGCAAGGTGATTGCGTTCGACATTGCCGAGGCTCTGAGTTTCGAGGGAGAGACCGGCCCGTACCTCCAGTACGCCGTGGTGCGCGCGACCAACATTCTGGCGAAACTCGCGGATCGCGACGGGATCGACGAAGCGGCACTCGTCGCGCGCACCGCCAGCCTGCCGACCGAGGCGCTCACGACGGGCGACGAGGGCGACGCCTTGTGGGGCCTGGTGCTCGAAGCGGCGCGGCTGGACGAAATGGTAGACAACGCGGTGCGGAGCCTCGAGCTGTCGGTCGTCGCGAAGTTCGCGTTCGGCCTGGCGCAGGCCTTCAACGCGTTCTACCATCGACAGCAGATCCTCCGCGAAGAACGCGAGGACGCGCGCCTGTGGCGAGCCGCGGCGGTTCTCTACGTCAAGCGCCAACTCACGCGCGCGCTGGACTTAATGGGCTGCGGTGTGCCGTCGCGAATGTGAACCGGCCACCGCTCGGCCCGACCGCTCGGCCCCGAGCGTAGCGAGGGCGCCGAGCGTCTCGACCAGCGCGTGGGGGTGGGGCCCCACGCGAACTAATAAATAGACGCCCCGACCGAGCGCTGGAGACAAGCGCGGGGGTGGGGCCCCGCGCAACTAATAAACACACGCCCCGCATCACGAATACAGACAGGCCGCCCATGGACAAACCCGTCATTGCCTCCGCCTGGCTCAAACCCGATTACCGCGCGTCGCTGGAAGAAGCGGGTGCACGCGTGCGGGAGCTCACGCCAGACGACGCGTTGCCGCAGGCGCTCGAAGGCTGCGCCGGCGTGATGCTGACGGGCGGCGTCGATGTCGACCCCCGCGAGTACGGCGACGCCGACGTGCATCCGACCGTCGAGGTCGATCCGGTGCGCGATCGCTACGAGATCGCGCTGGCGAAGGAAGCCCTGGCGCGCGACCTGCCGATTCTCGCCATTTGCCGTGGGGCGCAGGTCTTGAATACCGCGGCCGGCGGCACGCTGGTGCAGGACATTCCGAGCGCGCTGCCGGGCACGCTCAACCACCAGACGCAGCACAGGGACGCGGCCGTGCACGAGGTGACGGTGGCGCGCGGCTCGTGCCTGTGGACGCTGCTCGAGCCGCGGCTGAAACCCGACGGCTCGGTGGCCGTCAACAGCCGCCATCACCAGTCAGTGAAAACGCCGGGCACGGGATTCGTCGTCTCGGCGGTGTCACCTGACGGCATCGTCGAAGCGATCGAAAAACCGGATGCGACGTTCTGCGTCGGTGTGCAGTGGCACCCCGAGAATTTCCGGAGCCGTGGCGAGTTTCGGACGCTGTTCGATGGATTTGTGGAAGCGGCGAGACGACGGATCAGTGACGTTTAACCTTGGGGGGCCATGGAGGGCCATGGAGCTCAGGCGTGGCGAAGCCGGGCAACCACGCCCGACCGCAAAACCTGACAGCCGCCGCCGTCAGTGACCACCAGTGACCAGATGAGGAGCGGGGGCTCCATGGCTCACCATGGCCCCCCAAGGTGCAATCTTTGTCAGCGAACAGAAAACCGGACCTGGCGCTGGGCCACGGCCTCGGCAGGTGCCTTGGCGATGATGGTCAGCAGGTACTCGCCGGCCGCGAGTGTGTCGAGCGGCAGACGCAGGCGGTAGTCTGCGCTGCGCTGTGACGCAGCGCCCGCCAACGGCAGCGTGTCGGTCTTGGTGAACGCGACCTGATCGTTGGCGTCACGAATCTCGGCGGTGACGGTGATCGACTCCGGAGCCCCGTCGGCCCGCGCGTAGGCGCGCAGAAAGACGGCGACGCGGTCTCGCTGAACGAACGCCCGCGTCGTCGTCGGGTTCCCCGACAGCCACGCGGAAAACTCGCCCACGGGCATCGCCGGTTTGTCGGGAACGGTCGACACGACGACGCCGGACAGCGACAGCGGCGCGTGCGCGAAGTCCGGCACGACGAAATCGGCATAGACACTGCCGGCGCCGCCGCCCAACTGGCTGTGTGTGGCGGCGCGAATGTTGTAGCGACCGGGCTTGAGCGAGAGCGTCGACAGCATCTCGACTTCCCCATGATCGCGGCCGGCGCGTGGGCGGACCGTCTGCGTCTGGTGCCGCTCGTCGATCTGCTTGCGGCCCTCGCCGTCGAACACGCGCATCTCGAGATCGACGGTGTCGCCCACGCCGCCACCGGCGAACAGCACGTCAAGACCGAGCGCGACGGCGACACGGGCCAGCGACGGGTCGCGCGAATCGCCGGCGGCGAATGGCGCGACGGCCAGCCGGAGCGGCTCGTCCGACAGCGGCACGATGCCGGAAAGCGCGAGCGTCGTCGGACTGCCGGCCCTGGTCGCCGAGGCGGCCTTCGCCAGATTCTTGGTGCTCGGCGGAAAGTACCCCAACTCGGCGGGCCAGATGGTCGCGCCCGGCCGATTGACACGCACCTGCACGCGACGAAAGCGGGTGTCGGATTGCGGCTGAGTCTGGAAGCCGATCGTGTAGGCGACGCGCAACTCGCGGAAGATGCCGGGCACTTCCGCGGCGGGTGTGTTGGTCTGACCGATCGTGCGACCACCCGTGACGCCGGGCAACGTGAGATGCGAGTCGTCATCGTCACGAGGCACAGCCCCGCCGGTGAAACCTCTCGTGCTAATGATGAAGACCGGCACGCTGGTCGATCCGGTCGGGATCGCAACATTCGCCTTGGTTGTACCGGGCGCCGGCGGCACACTGAGCGGCAGAACGTCGTTATCCAATGGGAGACCGCCATCGCTGATCCAGAAAATCACGCTCCGGTGTTCGGGAGCCTGACGCAGGAACTCGAGGGCTGTCTGGATCACATTCCGCCGGTACTCGCCCACAAGACGAGGATCCATTTCGGTCGGATGGTACCGATCGACGGCGGCCATGAGCTTTGCCCTGTCCTGCGTGAAATCCTGCGGACCTCGGTTGTCTGCGGAATAGACAATCGACGCCAAATCCTTCGGTCCGAGTTCGTCCACGATCGCCTGAGTCACGCGCCGCATCTGCTGAATCTGGTACGCGCCGCTCTTGCTGTTTTCGGATGACGGGATCGAGCTGCGGATGGTCGGGCCGGCGATCAGGCCCGGCGTCGCGTCGTCCATGACGATGACGACGAGACGGGGATCGACCAGATCGTTGGACGCCACATCCGGCGCCACGTCGCGCATCCAGGGCGCGGAAGGCACCACGGGGCCGAGTTCCTCGTCGGCCACGACCGCGACGATGGGCTGGCTCACGCCGTTGACGAGAACAGTGAAGTCTTTTTCAGTGAGACCGCGGATGGGTTGACGGTTCGCGTCCAGCACACGCACAGTCGTGCGCGCGACGTCCACACCCGCTTTGAAAATCGGCGGGCGCTGTTGCGGCGGCGGGGTCTGGGCCAGACCGCCGGCACCTGCAACCAGCCCCACGAGCACCACCGTGAGCACGCGTTTCCGCATCCACGGAAGCATAGCGTGGGGCTCAACCTGGCGGCGTTAAGATCAATCCGATGGGCCTCGCGATCGACGAACGCGGCATCCTGATGTCGTGCCCCGCCTGCGGGACGCGCAATCGCGTGCCGTTCGGGGCGGACGCGAACTGCGGCCAGTGTCACACGCGGCTGCCGGCGCCGTCCGAGCCGGTCGATGTGTCATCCGCGACGGCATTTGATGCGCTCGTCGCGCGGTCGCGCCTGCCGATCGTGGTCGACTTCTGGGCGCCCTGGTGCGGCCCGTGCCGGACCGTCGCGCCGGAGATCGCGCGTGTTGCGGCCGCGCATAGCGGTCAGTGGCTGGTCGTCAAAGTGAACACCGAAGCGCTGCCAGACCTCGGCGCGCGCTTCGGCATTCAATCGATTCCCACGATGGCGGTGTTCGAGGGCGGTCGTGAGCGGACGCGCACCATGGGCGCGCGCCCTGCGTCAGAGATCGAAACGTTCGTGCAACAGGCGCTCGCCGGCCGCTAGCTACTTCGCGTACCAGTCGCGAACCCGCACGTCGATACCCGTGCCTTTGAGCGGCGTCGTGAACTCATCCAGGTTCGACATCCCGCTCGTTCCCCGGTAGTGATAGGGATACACGATTTTTGGCTTGAACGCCTTCACCGCGTCGGCGGCCTCGGCCGACGTCATCGTGTACGGCAGATTCATCGGCACAAACGCCACGTCAATGTTCTTGAGCGCGCGCATTTCAGGAACGCCTTCGGTGTCGCCGGCGATGTAGATCCGCTTGCCACCCATGGTGATGACGTAGCCGTTGCCGCGGCCCTTGTCGTGAAAGAGCTGTCCCGGCGCCGGGCCGCGCGTGAGGTTGTACATGGGCACGGCCTCAATCGTCACGCCGTCGATCGTCTTCGTTTCGCCATTGGAGATCACGACAGGATTCTCGAACTTCGACGCCGCGGCTTGCGGGACGACGACCTTGGTCGATGGCGTGCGGCGCTTCGCGACCATCGCGGGATCGAGATGATCGCCGTGGATGTCGGTAATCAGGATGATGGTCGGCGCGGCCAGGCCCTCGTAGCTGCCGGCGGCGGTGACGGGATCCACATCGATGATGTGGGGGCCGTGCGCGATCTGCAGCGTGGCGTGGTTGATCGGCGCAATCGTGATGTCGCCGCCGGTGGCGGGAATCTTGTCGGGCGTTGGACGAGCCGCGAGCAGCATGACGGGCACGGCGACCGCGGCCACGGCCGCCCACGGAATCAGTCTGGCACGAATGTCAGTCAGCATTGATCACCTCGATGGGGTCAGACTGGGGTCAGACGGGGGTCAGACACATCACGAGGCGTAATGAGGTGATGTGTCTGACCCCCGTCTGACCCCAGTCTGACCCCTATCTTACCCGCTCGAATACCGCGACGGCTTCGACGTGCGGCGTATTGGGAAACAGATCGAACGCGTCAAGCGACGTCAGTCGATAGCCGGACGCCGCGAGTTTCGCGGCGTCCCGCGCCAGTGTCGGCGGATCGCACGATACGTACACCAGTCGCGGGGCGCGCCAGGCGGCGACGCCTGTCTGCGCCGCCGGCGACAATCCGGTTCTTGGCGGGTCGACCACCAGGGCGTCGGGCACGAACGGCGGAGGACGCCTGACGATCTCCTCGACCGGCGCAGCCACGACTTCCAACCGATCGGACCACGGCGCCGCGTTGCGGCGAAGATCGTCGACGGCGAATCGCTCGCCTTCGACCGCCGTCACGCTGGCACCACGGGCGGCCAGGGCGATCGAGAACAATCCGACGCCGGCGTACAGATCAACGATGCGGTCGCCGGTCGCCGCGTCGAGCACGCGTCTGACGAGCGAGCCGACCAGAAAGCGGTTCCCCTGAAAGAACGACGCGGCGCGCCGCGACCACATGATCGGGAGCGCGATCGGCGGCTCGGCGCCAAACAACGCTGGTCCGTCGTCGGTCACCTCGGCACGGCCGGCGATTGTGTGCAGCAATCCGCCGGCGAACGTGGTCACGCCTGTCACGCCTGGCATCCCGGCCGACGCCGCCGCGGCCGCGGCACCCAATGCGCGGAGATCGGCGCCCTCGCGCCACTCCAGATGGAGCACGCGCTCGGACGCCATGATGTTCTCGGAGACAATGACCGCCTCGCACGCCCGGCCAGTCGGGTCGATGGCCGTCACGAGCGCCTGGGCCAGGCGCGTGGCGTCGGGCATCAACTGATGCGTGGCCGCCGCGTCACAGAGCACGTGCGTGCCTTCGAGAAAGTAGCCGACGCGTCCTCCAATCACGTGCAGGCGGGACCGCAGGCGGTAGCCCGCTTCCGGCGACGCGGCTACGGCCGGCGGATCAAGCGCGAGGCCGCCGAGACGGCGGAACGCATCGACGAGAATCTCCTGTTTCAGCGCCAGTTGGCGCGCGTACGCGATATGGGCGAAGACGGCGCCGCCGCACAGCGGGTCGTGCGCCGGAGCGCGGCGATCGCCACTGGCCTCGATCACGTCCGTGGTCGCCGCGAACATGGCGTGCTTTGTCGTGCGTTCCAACCGCGCGCGGACGCGCTCGCCTGGAATCGCGCCGGCCACGAACACAACCCGCCCATCGTGGCGGGCCAGCATGCGGCCGCCAGCGACCGGCCGTTCAATCGTCAATTCGAGAATCTCGCTCACAGTTCCTCGTGGTCCAGACCACTCCGGGAATCGATTCCCGGTATCCATTCCCGGAGTCGTGTCACAGTTCAATCACAGGCAGGCCAAGGCGGTCGCGCAGCAGGCGATCCGTCGTCACGTCGATCGACCGTTCCCACGCTTCCGGGCTCAATCGCGATCGGTACGACGCGAGATCCGCCACGGCCTCCTCTCGCAGCGACAGCCGCAGCGATTCGGGCGCATCCGCGCGGAGGCTCGCGGCCAGCTCGGCGTCGAGCGCGGGCAGACGCGCCGCCAGCTCGTCACGCGCCGGGCCACGGGCCTTCGCGGCCTGCTCGCGCAGCGCGACGACCTGCTGCAGAATCCGGTCGCACGCGTCGCGTAACGCCTCCGGCCACTCGAGCCGCCCGCCGGCGCGGCTCAGGCGATCGATCGCGCGGTCGAGGTGGCGCGTCAGTGACGGCGGTTTGGAAATGACGCCGGGATTCGTTTCGGCGTCGGCGGTTTGAAGGCCCGGAGCCCCATCCGTCTCGCCTGTCGTCAGCCCCACGGCGCGCCGCCAGTTGTCGAATACCGCGCGCACGTCGGACTCGCAGAACTCGATGCGCAACGGCCGCGTCGCCTGCCCCTCCCGGTGCCGTTCGGCCTTCATCTCGATGCCGCGAAAGACGACGCTCAGCGGCACGCCGGCGTGGGCCCATGCGCGCACCAGCGCGAATCCCGTGCCGACGATCCGCACGAGGTGCCCGGCATTGACACGTGTCAGCTGTTCCTCGACCCGCCGGCAGTATTCGCCGATGTCGAGGACCGTGGTTGCGTCGCGGTCGTCAATCACGGCCCAGCCGCTCCCACTGCACTTCGCCGGCCACCACACGTTCCACGTGATCGCCCACCGCCACGAGCAGCGCCCCAGTCTCGTCGACGTCCGTGGCCATTCCGCGCCGCGCACCGCGCTCATCCGACCAGTGCACCATCGCCCGCCCGAGACCGGCGCGGGCCAGATGACGCCACGCCGACACAATGCCGATACGATCGCCGCGTCCGAGCTGATCGGTGACATCGGCCAGCGCAGCCAGCACTTCGACGACACACGCCGCGCCGTCCACCGGGCGATCGCACTCAATCTCGAGCGCGGTGGCGCGATCGGCGATCTCCGCGGGAAACGCGCTGCGGCGCAGGTTGATGCCGATGCCGACGACGACCGCGTCGATGCGCGGACCGGTGGACGCAGACTCGGACAGGATGCCCGCGATCTTGCGCCACGGCCGCCCGATCACGACATCGTTCGGCCACTTGAGCTCCAGCGCGAGCCCTGATGCCCGCGACAGGCCGCGCGCCACCGCGACGCCCGCGGCCAGCGTCACCAGCGACAGCGCTCCCGCCCAGGATTCCTGACGCACGACCGCCGACAGGTAGATGCCGGCGCCGGGCGGCGAAAACCAGGCGCGCCCCTGCCGGCCGCGGCCGGCGCGTTGCGTGTCGGCGAGAATCACGGTGCCATGCGGGGCGCCGAGCGCGGCGCGCTTCAACGCGACGTCGTTGGTGGAATCAATCTCGGCGAAGTACTCGACGTCGGCGAACGCGCCCACGCGCGAGGACGCACCGGCGAGCGCGCGTGCCAGATCAGCGGGCAGCGGGTCCGGCATCGGTCGAAATCTCCAGACTGATGTCGGCGGCCGGCGCGGAGTGCGTGAGCGCGCCGACGGACACGACGTCCACGCCGAGCATGGCGAGCACGGGAATCCGATCGAGCGTGATGCCGCCGGAGACCTCGATCTTCGCGCGGTGCGAGACGCGCCGCACCGCCTCCGCAATGGTCGCGTCGTCGAGGTTGTCGAGCATGATGACGTCAGGCCTGGCGTCGATGGCCTCGTCCACATCGGCGAGGCTTTGGGTCTCGACCTCGATGGGCAGCGTCACCCCGCGGGCGCGCACCCGGCGCACGGCCTCGGCCACGCCGCCGGCGAGCCGGATGTGATTGTCCTTGATCAACACCGCGTCGTAGAGCCCCATGCGGTGGTTGGTGCCGCCGCCGCACTGCACCGCGTACTTCGCGAGGGCGCGCAGCGTGGGAATCGTCTTGCGCGTGTCCAGAATCGTGACCAGGCCACGCGTCGCCGTGACGAAGCGGTTGGTCAACGTGGCGATGCCCGACAGGTGCTGCAGGAAATTCAGCGCCGTGCGCTCGGCGGTCAGGAGCGAGGCGGCCCGCCCGCGCACTGTGGCGATCAAATCCCCGGTGTGGCAACGGCCGCCGTCACCCGTCCGCGCGGAAAACTCAATCGTCGGATCGACCTCGAGGAACACCGCGCGCGCCACATCCAGACCGGCGATCACGCAGTCGCTCTTGGCCAGCAGGATGCCCCGGCCCTGCGCGCCCGGCGGGACGAGCGTCTCGGTCGTGATGTCGCCAGCGCCGACATCCTCGCGAACAGCGCGTTGCACCAACTCACGGTACAGCGCCGGATCGAGGGCGGTCATGGCTTCGCCGCGGGCGCGAACTCGATGGCGAATTCGTCGCCGAAGGTGACCTGGGCCATCGCGGCGTTGTTGCCGGCGAGCACGTCGCCGCCATACCGCGACCACTCGCCGCGAACCGACTCAGGCAGCCGCACAGCCTGCACAGGGACGCCGAACGCGAGCTTGCCACGCGATCGCTCGCGGCGGATGTTTGCCGTGATCTCCGACGCCCGCGCCAGTGCCGCTTCGGCCTCACGATCGGGCGCGCCGCCGAGGGCCGCCAGCACCTCCGCCTCGGTCGGCCAGGGCGCGGTATGGATCGATCCGTCCTGCCACCACGACCAGACCTCATCCGCCACGAACGGCACGAACGGCGCGAGCAGGCGCAGCATCACCGAGAGCGCCGTGAGGCACGAGGCCGTCGCCGACGCCGCGTCATCGCCGTCGGCGGCGCGCCGGCGCTTGACGTGTTCGATGTGGTCGTCGCAAAACCACCAGAAGAACGTCTCGGTCTCCCGCAACGCGGCGGTGTAGTCGTACCCGTCCAGCTCGCGCGTCGACTGGCCCACCAGGCCCGCCAGCCGCGTCAGCATGCCGCGGTCGAGCGCATGCGTGACCGCGCCGACGGGCGTCGTCTTGCCCAGCACGAACTTCGACGCATTCAGCAGCTTGATGGCCAGTCGCCGGCCGACCTGCATCTGCCCTGCATCGAACGCCGTGTCCACGCCGGGGCCGCCCTTGGCCGCCCAGTAACGCACCGCATCCGAGCCGTGCTCTTCGAGCAGGGCCATGGGCGTCACGACGTTGCCTTTCGACTTCGACATCTTCTTGCGATCGGGATCAAGCACCCATCCCGAGATCGACGCGTTTTTCCACGGGAGCTGCTGCGTTTCAAGATGGCCGCGCAGCACCGTCGAAAACAGCCACGTCCGGATGATGTCGTGCGCCTGCGGGCGCAGATCCATCGGATACGTGCGGGCCCAGAGATCCGGGTCCGATTCCCATCCGCACACGATGAACGGCGAGAGCGACGACGTGGCCCACGTGTCCATGACGTCCGGGTCGCCGGTGAATCCGCCGGGCTGGTCGCGCTGGTCCGCGCGAAACCCCGGCGGCACGTCCGTCGACGGATCGATCGGCAGCGACGATTCGTCCGGCAACAGCCGCGCGTCGTGATCGACGACGCCGTCGGCGCCGATGCGGTACCAGACCGGAAACGGCACGCCGAAGAACCGCTGGCGGCTGACGCACCAGTCGCCGTTCAGGCCGTTCACCCAGTTCTCGTAGCGCGCTTTCATGTACGGCGGAAACCACCGCAGTTCTTCGCCCCGTCTCAGCAGGGCCGGCCGCATGTCCATCGTCTTGATGAACCACTGCCGGCTCGTGATGATCTCGAGCGGCCGGTCACCCTTTTCGAAAAACTTGACGTGGTGCGTGATCGGCCGCGGCTCGCCGATCAGATCGCCGGACTCCTTGAGGAGTTCGACGATGCGCGGGCGGGCTTTGGCGGCGGGGAGTCCGGCCACGGAGTCGTATCGGGCCTGTGCCGCAGCCGGGTCGATCGACGACCAGCCGGGCGCGCCCCAGGTCACCGGCTTGAACGTGCCGTTGGCCTGAAGAATCGCGCGGACTGGCAGCGACAGCTCACGCCACCAGGTGACGTCGGTGACGTCGCCGAAGGTGCAGATCATGGCGATCCCGCTGCCCTTTTCCGGGTCCGCGAGCGCGTGGGCCCTGATGGGCACCGGTGCGCCGAAGAGCGGCGTGATGACCTCGCGCCCGAACAGGGGCTGGTACCGCGGATCGTCCGGATGGGCGACAAGGGCAACGCAGGCCGGAATCAGTTCCGGGCGTGTCGTATCAACTTCCACATACGAGGTCTGACCCGTGTCTGACCCCGGTCTGACCCCGGTCTGACCCTGGTCTGACCCTGGTCTGACCCCAAAGCGGACGCGATGGTAGGCGCCCGGCATTTCCCGGTCTTCGAGTTCGGCCTGGGCCACGGCCGTGCGGAAATCGATGTCCCACAACGTCGGCGCTTCGAGCTGATAGGCCTCGCCCCGGTGCAGCGATCGCAAAAACGCCAGCTGGGACACGCGGCGCGCCTGACGACTGATGGTCGCGTAAGTCAACGCCCAGTCGACCGACAACCCCAGGCGCCGCCAGAGCGCCTCAAATGCCTTCTCGTCTTCGCCCGTGAGTGTCGCGCACAGCTCGACGAAATTCGGCCGCGACACGGCCACGGGCGGTTTGGCCGGCGTCTCGGGCGGCACGAACGACGGGTCGTACGGGAGCGACGGATCGCACCGTACGCCGTAATAGTTCTGCACGCGGCGCTCGGTGGGCAGCCCGTTGTCGTCCCACCCCATCGGATAGAACACGGCCTTGCCGCGCATGCGCTGGTACCGTGCGATGACGTCGGTATGCGTATAGGAAAAGACATGGCCGACGTGCAGCGACCCGCTGACGGTCGGCGGCGGCGTGTCGATCGCGTACACGCGATCGCGCGCCGCCGATCGATCGAAGCGGAAGACGCCATCGGTCTCCCACCGCGCCGTCCACTTCTGTTCCAGGCCTTCGAGAGCGGGCTTGTCCGGAGCGTGTGCCATCAACCTGTAGCTGAAAGTCGCTTGACTGACCGTGGTTGTTGTACCACGGTCAGTCAAGCGCTTTCAGCCGGCCTCAGTCGGGCGTGGCTTTGATGCGCTCGATCTCCTCGCGGATCAATCGCTCAGCGGTGTCGAGCACGATGCGGCGCACGAGGTCGTCGGTCATCCGGACCAGGACGCGCCGCACGGCATCCTCGACGGAGGCCTCGGTCAATGCCGGCGCAGCGGCCTGCGCGGGTTGCGCCGACTGTTCGGCGGCGAGCAGCGCGGTGAACGCGCTGGCCAGCGTCACGCGGGGCGCGGCCGGCGCGGGCGCCGGCGTGGGCACGGGCGCGACCGGCGGCAGCGACACGGCGGCCACGGGCGACGGAAAGTCCAAACTCGGCGCGGGCGCCCCGGCGGGCGCGCTCCACAAGGGCCGCGTCGGCAGTTCGAGGGTCTCGAGGGCCGGCGCTTCCTGCGCCGGTTCGTGGTCTTCGCGGGCCGCGACGCGCATGAACGCCGGCTCCGGCCGTCCGGATCGGACGGGCTCGGGCGGCGGTTCGGGCGCGCGCTGGCTCACGACCGGTTCGGGCGCGGCCGGCTCCTCCGGCTTGGGCATCGGCGCGTTCATCCGATCGTGCTGATCGATCAGCTCCTTGACGCGGGTGACGACCACCTGGGGCTCAAAGGGCTTGATGATGACGCCGTCGGACTTCACTTCACGCGCACGGTTCTGATCGACGGGCTCGAACGCGCCGGCCAGCAGCAGAATCGGAATGTTCTTCAGGCGCGGCACGCGGCGGATGTGCGCGGCCAGCGCATAGCCGTCCATCTCCGGCAGGTCGACGTCCACCAGCACGACATCCGGCTGCTCGGTCTCGAGGATCTGCATGGCGCGCCGGCCGTCGCCGACCGACGTCACGCGGACGTCCTCGTGCGCGAACGTAAGCTCGATCACGCGTTGAATCGTGATGCTGCCGTCGGCGAGAAGGAGCGTTCTCATTTTCTGATGGGAGGGTGTCAAATCGCCTCGGCCCGTGGCGTCACGGCCTGGTTGATGAAATCAATGATGGACTGCATCGGGCTGCCCGGCAGAAAGATACCCGAGATGCCCATCGCCTGCAGTTTCGGAATGTCCACGTCGGGGATGATCCCGCCAACCAGCACGCGGACATGGTCGAGTCCCTTCTCTTTGAGCAGGTCCATCAGCTTCGGGCAGATGTGCATGTGCGCACCGCTCAGAATCGACAGCCCAATCACGTCGGCGTCCTCCTGGAGGGCGGCGGCCGCGATCTGCTCGGGCGTCTGCCGCAGGCCCGTGTAGATCACTTCCATCCCCGCGTCCCGCAGGGCGCGCGCGATGACCTTGGCGCCACGGTCGTGGCCGTCGAGCCCCGGTTTGGCAATCACTACCCGCGTTTTTCGCATCAGTTTCGCCGGCCCTACCTAGATCGACGGGGTTTCTTCGTATTCGCCCCAGACCTCGCGCAGGGCATTACACATCTCGCCGACGGTGGCGTACGCCCGCACGCACTCCAGCATGGGGTACATGGTGTTCTCGGCCCCACGGGCCGCGTCCGCGAGGGCTGCCAGGCTGCGGCGGACACGGGCCTCGTCGCGCCGGGCCTTGACGGCGGCCAGGTGGGCGTTCTGGGCCTCGCCGGCGGCCTCGTCGATATAGAGAATGGGGTGCGGCGCCTCGTTCTCTTCGACGTAGGCGTTGACGCCCACGATCAGCTTTTCTTTCTGCTCCACGGCCTGCTGGAACCGGTACGACGCCTCGGCGATCTCGCGCTGGGGATAGCCCTGCTCGACGGCCGCGACCATGCCGCCCATGCGATCGATCACGTCGAAGTACTTGTAGGCCCCGGCTTCCATGTCGAGCGTCAGGCGTTCGATGAAGTACGACCCGCCGAGCGGATCGACCATGTTCGTGACGCCGCTCTCGTGCGCGATCACCTGCTGCGTCCGGAGCGCCAGCGTGGCGGCTGCGGCGGTCGGCAGGGCCAGCGCCTCGTCGAGCGAATTGGTGTGAAGCGAATTGGTGCCGCCGAGGATGGCCGAGAGGGCCTGCAGCGCGGTGCGCACCACGTTGTTGTACGGCTGCTGCGCCGTGAGCGAGACGCCGGCGGTCTGCGAATGGAAGCGCAGCTTCAGCGATCGCTCGCTCTTCGCGCCGAAACGCTCGCGCATGACGTGGGCCCAGATCTTCCGGGCCGCGCGGTACTTCGCGATCTCCTCGAAGAAGTCGCTGTGCGCGTTGAAGAAGAAGGACATGCGCGGCACGAAGTCGTCCACGTCGAGCCCCGCGTCCACGCCCCACTGCACGTACTCGATGCCGTCGCGCAGCGTGAAGGCCAGCTCCTGCAGCGCCGTCGAACCGGCTTCGCGGATGTGATACCCGCTCACGGAAATCGTGTTCCACTTCGGGACGTCTTTCGCGCAGAACTCGAAGACGTCCGTGATGAGCCGCATCGACGGACGCGGCGGGAAGATGTACTCCTTCTGGGCGATGAATTCCTTGAGGATGTCGTTCTGAATCGTGCCGGACAACGTCTTCCAGTCGGCGCCCTGCTGCTCGGCGACGACGAGATACATGGCGAAGATCATCGGCGCGGGCGAGTTGATCGTCATCGACGTCGTGATGTCGGCGAGGCGGATCCCTTCGAACAGCCGCTCCATGTCCGCCAGCGTCACGATCGAGACGCCGCACTTGCCCACTTCCCCGAGCGACAGGGGATCGTCCGGATCGCGCCCCATCAGCGTCGGCAGATCGAACGCCACGCTCAGGCCCGTGCCGCCGGCCGCCAGCAGCTGCTTGTAGCGGCCGTTGGTTTCCTCCGGTGTCCCGAACCCGGCGAACTGGCGCATCGTCCACAACTTGCCCCGGTAGCCGGTCGGGTGGATGCCGCGGGTATAGGGAAAGGTCCCCGGGTCGGCCAGCTCGCGGTCGTAGTTCCAGCCCGGAAGCTGCTCGGCCGTGTAGAGCCGCTCGATCGGCCGGCCGGAAATTGTCGTGAAGGACTCGGCGCGCTCAGGACCCGTCGCGACGGTTTTCATGCGCGACCATTATAGGTCCCAGGGTCCAGGGGTCCAAAGAGACCACGGCGATCCGCACCGATCCCGCGGGCACGGCCGCTCATCGCAATAGTGTGCAAGTTGACTTCCATTCAAACCCACGGCTACGCTCGACCGTTGCGCCTGAGGCGGGGGAATCGCCCGGTGGCGGCGGAGGTCAGTGATGTCAGGACACGACGAAATCTTCGGCGCGATGCTCCAGGAGTTTGCCGGCGCGGCGCGCCTGTTGAATCTCGATCCGGGTCTCTGGAAGATCCTCACGACGCCCAAGCGCCAGATCATCGTCTCGTGCCCCGTCCTGATGGACGACGGCCACGTCGAGGTGTTCACGGGCTATCGCGTGCAATACAACATTACCCTCGGACCGGCCAAGGGCGGCATCCGCTATCACCAGGACGTCACGCTCGATGAAGTCAAGGCGCTGGCCGCCTGGATGACCTGGAAGTGCGCGGTCGCCGGCATCCCCTTCGGCGGCGGCAAGGGCGGCGTGATCTGCGACCCGACCAAGATGTCCCAGCGCGAACTGGAGTCGCTCACGCGGCGCTATGTCGCGGAGATCATGGATGCGATCGGGCCCGACAAGGACGTCCCGGCGCCGGACGTCAACACCAACGAACAGATCATGGCGTGGGTCATGGACACCTACAGCATGAACATCGGCCACACGGAAACCGCCGTCGTGACGGGCAAGCCCATCGTCATGGGCGGGTCGCTCGGCCGTCGCGAAGCGACCGGCCGCGGCGTCATGATCACGACGCGGGAGGCCGCGAAGCACCTCGGCCTGCAGCTCAAGGGCGCGACCGTGGCCGTCCAGGGCTTCGGCAACGTCGGGTCCGTGTCCGCCGACCTGCTCAACCAGAACGGCGCAAAGATTGTGGCCGTCACGGACTGGAAGGGCGGGGTCTACAACCCGGCCGGCCTGGACGTCCAGGCCTTGATCGACTGGACCAAGAAAAACCAGACGGTGGCCGGCTTCCCGCAGGCCGACGCGCTGGCCGTCGACAAGATCTTCGGCATGGACGTCGACATCCTGATTCCCGCCGCGCTGGAAAAGCAGATCACCCTCGCCAACGCGTCACAGATCAAGGCGAAGATCGTGGCCGAGGGCGCCAACGGCCCGACGACGCCCGACGCCCACAAGCAGCTCCACGACCGCGGGATCTTCGTGATTCCGGACATCCTGGCCAATGCCGGCGGCGTCACGACGTCGTACTTCGAGTGGGTCCAGAACCGTCACGGGTACTACTGGGAAGAGTGGGACGTCAACGAGCGCCTCGAACGGAAGATGCACACGGCGTTCCACACCGTGCTCGAGACCGCCCTGCAATTCAAGACCGACATGCGCACGGCCGCCTACGTCGTGGCGATCAACCGCGTGGCGCAGGTGACGAAGCTGCGGGGAATGTACGCCTGAAGGGCGCGGTAACTAGCAACTGACAACTAACAACTAACAAGTGTGGAACGGCCTGAGAACCAACAAGCCGGCCTGACCTACTAACAACAGACGTCGCCGCAGGCGACCACCACAGTTGTTAGTTGCTAGTTGTTAGTTTTCTATTCATTCTTCGCCGCCGACCGCAGCATCATCGTCGCCGCAATCAGCACGACGCCGACGACCAGCCAGCGCACGTACTCGATGGGCATCTCCTTGATGATGAGCGCGGCGATCAGGACGGCCGGAACGCCGCCCACCGCGAGGGCCATGGCGGCGCGGGGCGAATAGGCATCCCGCTTCACGAACTGCGCGCTGCTGACCGGCATCAGGAATGCGCACGAGCCCATCATGATCGGAAACGCGGCCTTCGCGTTCATACCCAGCAGGCCGATCATGATCATGCAGGGCGCATAGAGACCGATGCCGAGCGTCATAAGGGCGCCGAGCATGAAGTTGCCGACCAGGCCCGCCAGCAGTTTCGGCCCCTCGAGGCCGATCGTGCCGGTTTCCCCACCCTTGATGAGCGCCGCGCCGGAACCCGACAAGTATCCCTGCTCCACCAGATTCCGCCACGCGAACAGCATTGCCGCGACGATCAACGCCGAGCCCATGCCGATCTGGATGGCGCGCTTGGGCCAGCGCGAGACGACGCCGGCGCCGAGCCAGGCGCCCGCCACGGCCGCGATGATCAGGTAAATGAGCGTATAGACGTCGACCTCAATGGTCAGCGTGAAGATGAACGCCTGTGCGATCGTCGGCAGCGTGTGCCCGACGTTGAGCGTGCCCGGAATCAGCCGATCCGGCACCACCTTGAAGAACTTGAAGACCGCGGTCGTCGGCGCGAACGACCCGATGCCGAGCGTGTCGAAGAAATTGGTGACGAAGCCCGTGCCCAGTTCGAGCGCGGTGTCGCGCGGCCTGGACTTCGTGATCGCGTTCCACAGATGGACGATGTAGAACGTCGAGAACGCGCCCAGCGAGAGCAACAGCCCCCCGAGCGGCGTTCGCACCTGTGCCCAAACCGCCGTCAGCCATTCCATGGACGCGGATGCTAACACGGGTACGTCGGGTGACGACAGGTGACCCGTCGTCACCTGTTTTCATCCCGTCACCCGTATCCCCATCAGCCGCACGGTTTTTTCCGGGCCGACGGTGGCGGTGATTTCGATGAGATAGTCGCCGGGCGGGAACGCGGCGAGACTGACGTCGGCCTCGAAGACATTCGGCCGGGGCGAGGGCGGGACGGGCAGCGTCGCGATGGGATTGCCCATCCTGTTGAGGATGCGCATCGCGATCTCCACCGGAGCGGCACCCGGCCCGTAGGCCTCGAAGCGCATGAACAGGCGCTCGGAGTGGGAGAACAGCCGCGAGACGATCGGCAGAGCGGTCGTCGATTTGCGCAGCGTCCCGACCTCGAAGGCGGTCCGCGCCCGAAACACCTGCGGCGTGGCGATGGTCGCGCCCGTGCCGGTGAGATCCGGCACGAGTTGGCTGATGTCTTCGTTGTCGAGCCGCTGCCCGCGCGCGTTTTCCACGGACATCTTCACGCGCAGTGGCCCGGCCGGCGCGGCGAACGTGATCTTGCCGGACGGCGTGTACACGTTAGTGGGGTCGCGCGGCACTGGGCCTTTGAACACGACTTCCCCGTTGCCGGCCGTGACGGTCAACGTCACCTGCTCCGGGCGATCCGCCGTCGTGTCCGGAATGCCGCGCGCGGCTTCCCACACCAGCGTGACGTGCGCGCGCTCGTCGGTGCCGCGCACCGCGCCCATCCAGAGACCGACCGTATGCCGGCTGGTCGGATCGACGATGACGGCGAGATCGTCCAGCGCGCCGGCCACTTCGGCGGGCGGCCCGGGCCGCGGGGGCGCCGAGGCCCTCCGCACTTCTTCTTCGGAGTACGCCCAGTAGCCTTTCCGGGATTTGACCTCGGCGTCGCGCCGGTTCACCTTGACCTGGATTTCGTGGAACTTGCCGTCGCGCGGAGCGACGTTCGACGTGTAGCTCATCAGGTAGTACGAGCTGAGCTCGTGAATCATCTTCCGGAGGTCGGGGAGCGGATCGTTGCTGCCGATGATGGCCTTGCCGCCGGTCTCGTCCGCCAGAATCCTGAGTGAGTCCGTGGCCTCCTGCAGGGCGCGGCGGTCCGCATCCTGGCTGACCGCGTCAGCAGCGCCGAACTCCCCTGTCGCGAGGCCGCGCGGGTCGAGCGGATAGACCGACGTGTTGCCGCGGTTACACATCGTGTAGATATCGCGCTGGCGCATCAGCGCATCCTGGGATCTGAAGTACTCCTGCGACAGCTGCCGCTGCGCCATCTGCGTCTGCTGCGCCTGCTGCGCGGGCGTCAGCGTCGTCGGCGGCGTCGGGTACCGGTTGCTCGTGAAGGACGCGCCGACCGGGAACGTGGCCGTCAACCCTTCGCTGACGAACAGCACCGTCTTGCGGCCTTCGCGGAGCGTCGCCGTCAGCGCGCACGTGCTCTTCAAGGTGCCGATGACGAGATCGTTGCGGATCTGCTCCTGGACTTCGGGCGGCTGATTCGAAAACTGCTCCTCGTACGGATTCATCGCGTTGTAGTCGTACTTCCGGCCCTTGAACTGCATGATGGCCGACGCCGTGCCGTCGTGATCGCGCGTGAACGTCGCGCCGACGACCGAGCTCAGCGGGTACATCAGCGCCACGAGATCGCGAGATGACAGCCGGGACACGAAGGCCGCGAGCTGCTGCCGGACGTGGATCGAATTACCCAGCCGCGTGTGGTAATCGTCGAGAAAGATGATGAAGAGACGGTTCGAGGGATTGGCCGTCTCACGCGACATGTCGCTCGCCGACAGAATCGGCGGAGCCGGCTCCCGCCCGACGGGCTCGTTCTCGGGGATCTGAATCAGGCGAAACGTCTCAATCGCCTGAACCTTGCCGGCCTCGCGGATTTCGAAATCCTCGGGCTTCAGATCGATGATGGGCTGGCCCTGCTTGTCCGTGACGGTCGCATCGACGCTGACCGAATCCACGCGGGCGCGGAAGGCGGGTTGCTGCGGATCCTGCGGCGGAGGCGGCGGGGCGCCCCTGCCCGTTCCTTGCGCGGCGAGCACGGCGCCTGACGCGACGAGCGCGCACAGAATCATCGACGGCCGGCGGATCATAAGCACTTTCCGACGCAGGCGTCCCCGCGTCCGGCCAGCTGGCAGCTGCGAGGCCAATGATAACATCTGCCGGATGACGTCCCCGGTTATGGACACGCTGCCGCCACTCACCCGCCTCTCGGAAGACGAACAACTGCTGCAGCAAAGCGTGCGCGAATTCGCCGCCGCCCACGTGCGCCCGCTGGTGCGCGAAATGGACGAGCACGCGAAATTTTCGCGGCCGCTGATCGATCAGCTCTTCGATCTGGGCGTCATGGGCATCGAGATTCCCGACAGCTACGGCGGCGGCGGCGGCCGCTTCTTTCATGCCGTACTGGCCGTCGAAGAGCTCTCGCGCGTGGACCCGTCGGTCGGCGTGCTCGTGGACGTGCAGAACACGCTGGTCATCAACGCGTTCCTGCGCTGGGCCTCGGCCGATCAGAAGGCGCAGCACCTGCCGGCGCTCGCCACGAAAACGATTGGCGCCTATGCACTGTCGGAGGCCTCGTCGGGCAGCGACGCGTTCGCGTTGCAGACGCGCGCGAAGGCCGCCGGCGACGGCTACGTGCTGCAGGGCCGCAAGCTCTGGATCACGAATGCCAACGAGGCCGATCTCTTCATCGTCTTTGCCACGGTCAATCCCGAGGCCGGCTACCGCGGCATCACGGCCTTTCTGGTCGAGCGCGGCACGCCCGGCTTTACGGTCGGCAAGAAGGAAGACAAGCTCGGCATCCGGGCGTCGAGCACGTGCGAACTCGTGCTCGAGGACTGCCAGGTGCCCGCCGCCAACGTCATCGGCGAGGTCGGCAAGGGCTACAAGGTCGCGATCGAGACGCTGAACGAAGGCCGCATCGGCATCGGCGCGCAGATGCTCGGCCTCGCGGCCGGCGCGCTCGATCACGCCATCGCGTACACGAAGGAGCGCAAGCAGTTCGGCAAGTCCATCGCGGACTTCCAGGGCGTGCAGTTCCAGCTGGCGCGCGCGGCGACCGACGTGGAAGCCGCACGATTGCTCGTCTACAACGCGGCGCGCCTGCGGGACCTGGGCCAGCCGTTCCTGACCGAGGCCGCGATGTGCAAGATTTTCGCGTCGGAAGTCGCCGAGCGCACCGCGTCCCTCGCGGTCAATCTCTTCGGCGGCAACGGCTTCGTGAAGGAATACCCGGTCGAGAAGCTGTACCGGGACGCGAAGATCGGACAGATCTACGAAGGCACGACCAACCTGCAGCTGCAGACGATCGCGAAACAGATCCTGTAACGCGCGCGTCGAGAAGAAAGAGATTGAACCTTGGGGGGCCATGGGGAACCATGGGGAAATTCGGCAGTACCCAGGGTTAATCGTTCGTCGGGTCTCGTGGCCCGGCTTCGCCGGGCCCAGTGATGGAAACGCCCGAGGCCAAACACAAGAGCCAATTCCTTCTGCGGGCTCTTGTGTTTGGCCTCGGGCGTTTCCATCACCGGCCGCAACGCGGCCGCTAGACCCGACGCTCCGTGGCTCCCCATGGCCCCCCAAGGTGCAATCTTTCTTTCCGGGTCTTACCGCTTTCGATCCATCAAGTGCTCCGCGATGATCATGCGCTGCACTTCCGACGTGCCCTGGTAGATTTCCGCGGCGCGGACGTCGCGGAACAGGCGTTCGACGGTTGATCCGCGGCGGTAGCCCTCGGACGCGAGAATCTGCATGGCCCGGTCCGCGGCCCGGTGCGCGGCTTCGGACGCGTGGAGCTTGGCCATCGAGGCCTCGATCGTGACGCGGGGCTTGCGATCGTGGGCGTCGGCCGCGCGCCACGTCAGCATGCGGGCGGCCTCGAGTTCCGTGGCCAGGTCGGCGAGCTGGAACTGCACGGCCTGAAAATCGCCGATGGACTGGCCGAACACTTCACGCCGCCGCGCATAGCCGACAGCCTCGTCGAGCGCCGCCTGGCCGAGGCCGAGCGCCTGCGCGGCAATCGCGATCCGGCCGCCTTCGAGCGCGCGCATGGCCAAGCGGAAACCCCGGCCCGCTTCGCCCAGCTGCGCGGCGGCCGGCACGGCCACGTCGCGGAACTCGAGATCCATGCAGCCCAGGCCGCGCACGCCCAGCGAATCCGACGCGCGGCGTCCGATGCCCGGCGAATCCAGCGGCACCAGGAACGCCGTGATCCCGCGCGCCCGGGCGCCCGGTTCGGTCAGCGCGAAGACGATCGCGACGTCGGCGCGGGTCGCGTTGGCGACCCAGACCTTCGTGCCGTTCAGCACGAAGCCGCCGCCGCGCGGCGTCGCCACCGTCTGCTGGTTCGCGGCATCCGAACCCGCGTTGGCCTCCGACAGCGCGAACGCGCCGACCGCGCGGCCGGACGCGAGCGGCGCAATCCAGCGCGCGCGCTGCTCCTCCGTCCCCAGTTCCGTCAGCGGCTCGACGACAAGCGAGTTGTTGACCGTGAGGATCACGGCCAGTGTCGCGGACGCCCGCGCAACCGCTTCGATCGCCATGGCGTAGGCCACGTAGTCGAGTCCGGCGCCACCGGCCTCGCGCGGAATGGTCACGCCCATCAACCCGAGCGCGGCCGCTTCGGCGAGCAGCGCGCGGGGGAACTCGCCCGTCTCGTCGATCCGGGCGGCTTCCGGGGCGACGCGCTCCTGTGCGAACGCCCGCACCGAGGCGAGGTAGGTCTCGTGCGCGGGCGAAAGGGAAAAATCCATATTACGTTCCGAGGGCCTCGAAGGCGGCGCGCAGCCGCGTGACCGTGGCCGGCAGCTCTTCGGGCAGCACCCGTGTCTCGCCGACCACCGAAATGAAGTTCGTGTCCCCGTTCCAGCGCGGGACGATGTGCATGTGCAGATGGCCGTCGATCCCGGCGCCGGCCGACTTACCCAGGTTCAGGCCCATGTTGAAGCCGTGCGGCGCGTACTCGCGCGCGAGCACGCGCTCGCCCAGCTGGCAGAGCGTGATGAATTCCGCGAGCTCCGGCGGCTCGAGCTCCGCCAGCCGGCCGACGTGGCGGCGCGGCACGATCATCAGATGCCCGTTGTTGTACGGAAACTTGTTGAGGATGGCGAACGTGCGGGCAGCGACGTGCACGACCAGCGACTCGCCATCGGGCACGGCGAGGGAGGCGCAGAAAATGCATCCGGGCGCCGACACGCTCGCCTCAGTCACGTACGCGAGTCTCCACGGGGTCCAGAGCCGGTGCATGGAAGGCACGCCGAATCGATCTAACGACCCATCGATCTGTCGATCTATTGATCGAGCGGAGGCTCTGATCCATCGGCGGCCGATTTGTTGATCAGATCCTTCAGTTCCTTACCGGGCTTGAAGTACGGCACTTTCTTCGGCGGGACGTCCACCTTGTCGCCGGTCTTGGGATTGCGCCCCTTGCGCGGCTCGCGCTGGCGGAGACGGAAACTGCCGAATCCGCGCAGCTCGATTTTTTCGCCGCGATGGAGCGCATCGACGATGCTCTGGAACACGGTATCGACGATGACCTCAGAGTGCTTCTTCGTGAGGTCAGAAACCTTGGATACCTCTTCGACCAGCTCGGCCTTCGTCATGGTGTTCCCCGGTTCCCCAGTTCCCCGGTTCCCCGGTGTCACTTCAGATTCTTGAAGTGGTCTCCCAGCGTCACTTCCGGCCGGCCGGTCATCTCGGTGTAGGCTTCCCAGTCGGCGCGGAACTCGGCGTCCTTCAGCGCGCGGATGCTGAGGCCGATTTTCCGCTCTTCGGGAACCAGCCGGATGATCTTCATCTGGTAGTTCTCGCCGGCGCGCAGTTCGAGTTTCTCAGCGCCCTGCGCCGAGTCGAACTCCGACACGTGGATCAGGCCTTCGATGCCGTCCGCGAGTTCGACGAAGGCGCCGAAGTTCGTGAGCCGCACGACCTTGCCCTCGACGATGTCGCCGACCTTGTGGCTGTCGAAGAACTCTTTCCAGATGCCCGTCTGGAGCTGCTTGAGGCCGAGCGACAGCCGCTGGTTGTCGGCGTCGATGCTGAGCACCTGCGCCTCGACCTTGTCGCCCTTCTTCAGCACTTCGGACGGATGCTTGATCTTGCTCCACGACATGTCGGAGATGTGGATCAAGCCGTCGATGCCCTCTTCGACTTCGACGAACGCGCCGAACTCGGTGAGGTTGCGCACGCTGCCGTTGATCGTCGTGCCGATCGGGTACTTGCCCGCGAGCTCGTGCCACGGATTGCTCTCGACCTGCTTCAGGCCCAGCGAAATCCGGCGCGCGCCGGGATCGACGCCCAGGACCATCGCCTCGACCTGATCGCCCTGATTGAGGATCTTCGACGGATGCTTGACGCGCTTGCTCCACGACATCTCGGAGACGTGAATCAGGCCCTCGACGCCAGGCTCGAGCTCGATGAACGCGCCGTAGTCGGTGAGGCTGACCACCTTGCCGGTGACGCGAATGCCGACCGGGTACCGCTCGATGGAGTTGCTCCACGGATCGGGCACGATCTGCTTGTGGCCGAGCGAGACACGCTCGGTGCCCGGGTCGTACTTGAGCACGACCACGTCGATCTCGTCGCCCACGCGGACGACCTCGGACGGGTGCGTCACGCGGCCCCACGACATGTCCGTGATGTGGAGCAGGCCGTCGATGCCGCCCAGATCGATGAACGCGCCGTAGTCGGTGAGGTTCTTGACCGTGCCGCGCAGAACCTTGCCCTCCGCCAGCGTGTCGAGCGTCGTCTTCTTCTTCTCGGCGTTCTCCTCTTCGAGGAGCACCTTCCGGGAGAGGACGATGTTGCCGCGCTTCTTGTTGACCTTGATGACGCGCATGCGCAGCTCCTGGCCGCGCAGGGCGTCGAGATTCCGGACCGGCCGCACGTCGATCTGCGATCCCGGCAGGAACGCGCGCACGCCGATGTCGACGGCGAGCCCGCCCTTGATGCGTTCGATGACGCGGCCGATGACGACCTTCCGTTCCTGGTAGGCCTTCTCAACCTCGTCCCAAATCTTCATCTTCTCGGCCTTCTCGCGCGAGAGGACCACGTAGCCTTCACGGTCCTCGGTGCGCTCGAGCAGGACGTCGACGCTGTCGCCGGGCTGAGCGGTGATCTGCCCGGTCTCGTCGATGAATTCTTCGATGGGAATGATGCCTTCGGACTTGAAGCCGACGTCCACAATGACTTCCGTGGGCGTGACTTTGACGACGGTACCTTTGACCACTTCGCCTTCCGCGATGTTGCGGAAGCTGGTATCGTAAAACTCTAGCAGGTCGGCGAACTCTTGCGGGTTCACGTCATCGCCGGAATCCTGCTGCGAGAACGTCGAGACGCCAGTATGGGACCTCGAACCTCCTTGCAGGACTTGCACTTTCTTACTCGCGTCGTTACCCATCGCGTTGCGGGTCCTCCTCAATGTCCACAGGGGTCTCCGGTGAACAGTTGCCGAATCAGCTTCGGCGGGCTGTTGTAGATGCGTCTCGCACGGATTGCGATAAGCATCGAATTATCCGACACTTAGCAGCCAAGGTCAACCGACCGTACCCTGGAGCACGCACATGGCCCGCTCGAAGAAAACCCGCCGTCCGGCCCGAAAGACCCGCCCTGCCCGGCGCAAGGCGGCCACGCGCCGATCGACCCGCGTGCGCAAGCCCACGCGCAAATCCCCAAAGAAAACGCCCCGACGGCCCGCCAGGCCGGCGGCCAAGGCGAAGCGTCGAGCGAAGGTCACCAAACCCCGGCGGGTCGCCAGGACCCGAACGGCGCCGACACGGAAGCCGACACTGAAAAGGAAGCGGCCGCCTCAAAAAACGCGGACGCCCCGTCAGGCTCGTCCGGTGGCCCGGCCGCAGCCCCGGTTGGCCGTCGAGGCGCAGGCCCGTGCCCCGCGGACGGCCGGTCATCCCCCGCTCGACCGCGCGCGGCGGACGCTCGCCGACGACGAACGGTTGGAATTGGCCGCCGCGACGTCGAATGCCGCCAGGGAGGACGATCGACTGATGTCCTCGGCGCGGGCCGGGCACGACGCGCTCCGAAGCGAGCTCCGACTGCACACCGAATCCAGTCCCGCGCTCACGGCCGGCGATCCCGATGCGCGCTGGCAGGATGCCTACGCGGTCGGCGATGAATCGCCGGGCGGCGACAACCCCACGCCCGATCAGGATCGCGTCGACGACATCGGCAAGGCGCTGGGCATCGAGTACCAGGACGACCAGGAACTACAGGGCGGCGAGGAAGTCGTCGAACGCGATCGGCATCGGTGGGAGTTGGACCCGGCCTCGTCCGAAGATTGGCCGCACGATAAAAAGAAATAAGGGTTCGGGGCGCTACAACCGCGACTTCACGACGGTCAACACCGACTCCACGACCTCGTCAATCGGCACGCCCGTCGTGTCGATGTACACCGCGTCGTCCACACGCGTGAGCGGTGAGACAGGGCGCGTGCTGTCCGAGGTGTCGCGGGCCGCCAGTTCCTGCGCGACGACCGACAACGTCGTCGTCTCCGGCACGGCCGGCCTCGAGTGGTCGTGCGCCCGGCGTCGCGCGCGCTCCTCAGGCGTGGCGTCGAGATAGACCTTCACATCAGCCTGCGGAAAGACGACCGATCCGATATCGCGGCCTTCCATCACGACGCCGCCAGCCGCGCCGTACGCGCGCTGGCGCTCCACGAGAACCGCGCGCACCTTGGGATGCCGCGCGACAATCGCCGCGGATCGATCGATGTCCGGCGTCCGAATCGCCTGCGTCACGTCGTGGCCGTTGATGACGATGGAGCCGTTGACGTCGAGCGCGGCCGTGGACGCCAGCCCGGCGACGGCGTCGGCGTCGTGCAGGTCGACGCCGGCGAAATGGGCCAGCCAGGCCACGGCGCGATACATCGCTCCGGTGTCGATGTGGCGATAGGCCAGCCGCTGCGCGATCGTCCGCGCGACGGTGCCCTTGCCGGCACCCGACGGCCCATCGATGGCAATGATCAGACGACGCTCGCGCATGCGACCCACTATTATGACCGGGATGCCGGCGGGCGAACCACGGGGTGCGCGGCCGCGCCGGGTCCTGATCCGGCGCGCGCTGTTGCTGCTCGCCGTGGTGGGCGCCGTCATCGCCTGGCTGGCTCCGCCGTACGTGCGGAGCGCGGCCCTGTTGATGGACATGACCGGTACGGCGCCCGGCCTGCGCGCCTGGCTTCCCGTCACGGTTGAGGCCGTCGAAACGAGCGACCTCACCGTCACCACGCGATCGGGCGACATGGCCGTGCGTGTCTATCGGCCCGCGACCAATCGGGGGCCGGCCATCGTGATCTTTCCGGGCGTGCACGGCGGGGGCCTCGACGAGCCGCGGCTGGTCGCCCTCTCACGCCGGATCGCGGCGGCCGGTGCGACGGTCGTCAGTGCGCCGCTCCCGGATCTCCGCCGGTACACGCTCACGCCGCGCGCCACGGACATGATGGAGGACGTCGTGCTCTGGATGTCGGCGCGCCCGGAAATCGCCGCCGAGGGACGTGTCGGCGTCGTCGGTGTGAGCTTTGCCGGCGGCCTGGCGCTGGTCGCCGCCGGCCGCCCGCGGGTGGCGGGCCGGGTCACGGCGGTGTTCGCGCTCGGCGCGCACGCGGACTTGCCGCGCGTCATCCGTTATCTCTGCCTCGCGGGCGACGCGCCGCGGACGCTCAGGCCGCCGCATGACTACGGCGCGGTGCTCATGCTCCGCGCGTCGATCGCGACGCTCGTGCCGCCCGACCAGGTCAGCGCGCTCGATGCGGCGGTCGTGACGTTTCTCGACGCGTCCAGCGCCGAAAGCACGGACCGGCCGGAATCCGAGCGCCTCTTCGCGCAGGCGCGATCGGCGGAACTGGCGCTACCCGAACCGGCGCGCGGGTTGATGCACGCCGTGAACGAGCGTGACGTGGCCGCGCTCGGGCGCGTGCTGGCGCCGCTGGCCGAAGCGATTGGCGGCGATCCGGCGCTCTCCCCGGCCCGATCGCCGGCGACACCGGCCCCGGTCTTTCTCCTGCACGGCGCGGACGACAACGTGATCCCGGCCAGCGAATCGCCGCTGCTCGCGGCGTATTTATCCAGTCACGGCAACATCCGCGTCAATCAATTACTGACGCCGTTGTTGACACACGCCGACGCGCGGCACGAGGCCGGCGCGACGGACTTGTGGCGGCTGATCAATTTCTGGACGCGGATGTGGCGCGTGTTCGAGCGGAGCTAACCAAACAGTGAAGTAGCGAAGAGGTGAAGAATTGTTTTTGGGTGCGTGCACACACCCGAACAAACTCCACTTCTCCACTACTTCACTGTTTGCTCTTTCGGGTAGCGGCGGCCGGCTTTGGCGCTTCGCCCGTCAGGTGTCGAACTTCCCCGGGCGTCAGGTCTCGAAAATCACCGGGCCGCAACCGGGTGTCACTGACGTGGCCGATGCGCACGCGCTTGAGCCGCGCGACGGGATGCGCGATCTGGTCCGCCATCTTGCGGACCTGACGGTTTCGGCCTTCGTGGATCACGATCTCGAGCACGGCTTGCGGGCCGCGCTTGGATGTCATCACGCGGCGCAATCGGACGATCGCCGGCCCGGTCCGCTGGCCCTCGAGCGTGATGCCGTGGCGCAGGCGATCGAGATCGCGATCGTCGGGAATGCCCTCGACCAGCGCCTCGTAGGTGCGCTCGAGCTCGTAGCGTGGATGCGAGACGCGCTCGGCGAAGGCGCCGTCGTTGGTCAGAATGATCAGGCCCTCGGAGTCATAGTCGAGGCGGCCAATCGGATAGAAATACCCGGAGATGCCCGCGGCCTTGACCAGATCGACCACGGTCCGCCGCCGCTGCGGATCCGATCGCGTCGACATCACGCCGACGGGTTTGTACATCAGCAGATAGCGCTTGACGGGGGCGACCTTGAGCCGCCGGCCGTCGACCTTGATCTCATCGCGATCCGGATCGGCCTTGGTGCCGAGCTCGGTCACGACGCGCCCGTTCAGATCGACGCGTCCCTGGGTGATGAGGGTGTCCGCGGCGCGCCGGGACGCGATGCCGAACATCGACAAGAGTTTGTTGAGGCGGATTGCAGGCATAAATGGAGCCCCGGGTCTTTAGACCCGGGGTCTGAAGCCCCCGGGCTCCACCCTTTCTAGTGTACGGTCCCGTCGCTGTCGCCGCTGGCCGGCTCGAACGGCAGCGTCGTCTGCGGCTCGGGCTCGGACGCGATGGGCGGCAGGTCGAAGCCCAGCAGTTCCTTCATGTCCTCGACCTTAGGGAGATCGGACAGATCGTTGAGGCCGAAGCGCTCCAGGAATTCGCGCGTGGTGCCGTACAGGAACGGGCGGCCGACGACCTGCTTGCGGCCGACGACCTTGACCAGGTGGCGTTCGACCAGCGTGCCGAGCACGCCGGCGGCGTTGACGCCCCGGATTTCCGAAATCTCGGGCGCCGTCACCGGCTGCTTGTAGGCAATCACCGCGAGCGTCTCGAGCGAGGCCACCGACAACTTCTGCGTCGTGCGCTCGTGGAACAGGCGCCGGACCCATTCGTGCAATTCCGACCGCGTGACGATCTGATACCCGCCCGCGACTTCGACCAGCGTGAGCCCGCCCGGCCGCTGGTAGTCCTCCTTCAACGCCTCGATGGCGGCGACGATGTCCTCCTTCGGTTCGGTATCAAGGAGCTTCGTCAGCGTCTTGACCGTCAGCGGATCCGGCGACGCAAAGATCAGCGCCTCGACAATGGACTTCAACTCAGACATAACGTCTAACTTTCAAACACCGGCGCGCCGTCGGGGCGCGCGCGCTTGTAGATCCGAATCACGCCGAAGTTGGCCTGCTGATAGACCCGCACCATTTTCAGCCGGATCATCTCCAGCAGCGCCAGAAACGTCACGATCATGCCCCCTCGGGTCTGGACGTCCGCGAACAGCTCTTCGAACCCGCACGCGTCGGTTTCGGACAGCCGCGCCAGCAGCTGCTCGATGCGCGTTTCGATCGGGAGCTGTTCGGGCGGCAGCAGCACGCGGGGACGCTGCCGGGCGCACTCGAGCACCTGCCGGAACGCCGCCATCAGGCTGAACAGATCGACTTCGATTTCCGGCTCCGGCGCCTCGCCCACGACGTCGGCGACCCGCTCGTCGGGCCGCTGCCACATCGCACTGCGCTGAATTTCCTTCTCGTGGAGCAGCTCGGCGGCCGCCTTGAACCGCTGGTGCTCGAGGAGCCGGCGCACGAGCGCCTCGCGCGGATCCTCGGCCGGATCTTCCTGCGACGGATCCGGGCGCGGCAGCAACATGCGGGACTTGATGTGAATGAGCGTCGCGGCCATGACCAGGAACTCGCCCACGACGTCGAGGTTGAGCTCCTGCATCAGATCGAGATAGTCGAGGTACTGCTGCGTGATGATCGAGATCGGAATGTCGTAGACATTGACCTCGTGCTTCTTGATCAGGTGCAGCAGCAGATCGAGCGGCCCCTCGAAGTTGAGGAGGCGGATCGGATAGTCCTCGAGGATGGACTCGAAGTCGGACGGCTTGGGCGGATGCTCCGTGCTCATGTCCCTGCGTGAGGCCTCAGTACTTCAGCTTCACGGCGTCGCGCACGCGAGCCATGGTTTCCTGGGCGACGCCGCGCGCGCGGCGCGACCCCTCCATCAGGATCTCCCGCACGTGGCCGGGCCTGGCGAGCACCGCGGCCCGCCGTTCACGGATCGGATCGAGCTTCGCGTTGATGGCCGCCGCGAGCTTGGTCTTCACTTCCACGTCGCCGACGGTGCCGGCCCGGTACCGCGCCTTGAGGTCGTCAACCTCGGCGCGATTCGGGTTGAACGCGTCATGGTAGATGAACACCGGATTGCCTTCGACGGTGCCAGGAATGTCGGCGCGCACACGCTTGGGATCGGTGTACATCTGCCGCACCTTCTTGACGACCTCCTCGGCGGTATCGGACAGATCGATCGTATTCGCGTAACTCTTGCTCATCTTCCGGTTGTCGAGCCCCGGCAGCCGCGGCGTCGGCGTCAGCAGCGTTTGCGGCTCGACCAGCCCGGCCTGATAGAAATTATTGAACCGCCGCACCACTTCGCGCGTGAGTTCGACGTGCGGCACCTGGTCGTCGCCCACCGGCACCCAGTGCGCGTCGTAGACGACGATGTCGGCCGCCTGGAGCAAGGGATAGCCGAGAAACCCGATGCTCGACAGATCGCGGTCGGCCAACTGTTCGATTTGTTCCTTGTAGGTCGGCACGCGCTCGAGCCAGGGAATCGGCGTGATCATCTGGAAGAGCAGGTAGAGCTCCGCGTGTTCGGGCACCAGCGACTGCACGAAGAACGTGCTGCGCTCGGGATCGAGGCCGGCGCCGATCCAGTCCGCGACGTTGTCGTACGCCGTCTCCACGAGTTCGCCCGTGTCCGCGTAGTTCGTCGTCAGCGCGTGCCAGTCGACGACGCAGTAGAAGCAGTCGTACTTGGCCTGGAGTTCCACCCAGTTCTGCAGGGCGCCCACCAGATGGCCCAGGTGGAGGCGGCCCGTGGGCCGCATGCCGGACAACACGCGTTGCTTCGTCGTCGTCATAACACCGCCGGCATCAGGGCGCCCGCGATAGCGTCGACGATGGGAATCAGGATGTCCGAGAGGACGCCCGTGAACATCAGCGCATAGAGAATCAGGAACCCGTACGGACGCAGCTGCGCGATCGCGTGCGCGGCACCGGCCGGCAGCAGGCCCATGGCGACGTTGCCGCCATCGAGCGGCGGAACCGGAATCAGATTGAAGACGGCGAGCGTGATGTTGAGGATCGCGCCTTCGGCGAACCATCTCGCCGTTTGCAGCGCACTGATCCCCCCATTGACCAGGAGGACGCGGAACAGCACGGCAGCCAGGACGGCGAGGATCAAGTTGCTGATCGGGCCCGCGGCGGCCACCAGCGCGAAGTCACGGCGCGGCTGCCGCAAGTTGCGCGGATCGACGGGAACGGGTTTCGCCCATCCGAGCAACGGCACGTGGGAGATCAACGCGATCAGGGGAAACAGCACCGTCCCGATCCAGTCGATGTGCGCCATCGGGTTGAGGGTGATCCGCCCGAGTTGCCGCGCCGTCGGATCGCCCAGACGATCCGCCGTCCACGCATGCGCCGCCTCGTGGACGGACAGCGAAAACAGCAGGATCAAAAAGAGCGGAATAACGTGTTCGAGCGGCGGCAAAGCGGAATGACCATATCACGTGGTGAAGTGCCGAATCACCGCGTCGGCGGCCTTGGCACCCACGACGCGGGCGAGTTCATCCCGGCCCGCCCGGCGCACGCCCGCCACCGATCCGAACGTCGTCAGCAGCTGCCGGCGGCGGCGGGCGCCGATGCCGTCGATCTCGTCGAGCGCTGACGAAAAATCGCGCTTCGCCCGGCGCTGGCGGTGAAAGGTCACCGCGAACCGGTGCGCTTCGTCGCGAATGCGCTGCAAGAGCCGGAGCGCCGGCGACTCGCGCGGCAGGAAGAGGCCGTCGGCCCGATCGCGGGTGAAGATCAGCTCCTCGTCCTTCGCCAGGCCGATGGCGATCAACCGGTCGAGGCCGATCTCCCGCAGAGCCGCATAGGCCGCCGACAACTGCCCTTTGCCGCCGTCAATAACGATCAGATCCGGAAACGGCCCGCCCTGCTCGAGGACATGCCGGTACCGGCGCAGGACGACCTCATGCATGGCCGCGAAATCATCCTGAGCGGGGCCCTTGATCTTGAATTTGCGATAGTCGCTCTTGCGGATCCGCCCCTCGACCGCCACCACCATCGAGGCCACCGTTTCCTTGCCTTGCAGTGTCGAGATGTCGAAGCACTCGATTCGCCGCGGCAACGCCGGCAGCGCGAGGGTGTCGCGCAGCGTGTCGAGCGCCTCGAAGGCCGACCCGGCGCCTTCGGCGAAGTGCGAGATGTAGGCCAGCGCCGCGTTGCGCGCCGCCAGATCCAGCAAGCCGCGCCGCTCGCCACGCTTCGGCGTGATCACGCGTACGCGCCGATCGGCGCGTCCGGCCAGCCACGCTTCCAGCGCTTCGCGCTCTTCGAGCGGCAGGTCCACCGGGATGTGCACCTGCGGCGGCGGCTGCCGGTCGGCGTAGAACTGCTGGAGGCCGATGCCGACGAGCGCGCGCGGATCAGGGACGCCGCCCTCGAGCCATTCCTGGCCGCGCTCGGTGACGAGCTCGATCCGATCGGCGACACGGCCGCGCCGCATCTGGAACACTTCGATGACGCCGCCTGACGGGCCGACCTTGACGCCGAACGCGTCGTGATCGCCCTGCGACGGCGTTTCCATCTTGTTGCGCCAGTCGCCGAGCGTCTGAACCGTCTTCGCGGCGTCGCGCAGGTGCGCGGCGCGCTCATATTCCTGTTGCCCCGAGGCCTGCGCCATCTCGTCACGCAGCCGGCCCACCAATTCGTCCTGCCGGCCCTCGATGAGCAACTGCGCCTGGTCGACCGCCTCGCGGTACCGGTCGAGCGTGCACACCGCGGCCACGCATGGCGCGAGGCACCGGCCGATGTCGTACTCGAGACACGGACGATCGCGCCGGCCGTCGATGACTTCGTTGCACGAGCGGATGCCGAACAGCCGGTGCGCCAGGCTCATCGTGCGCCGTGCGACCGCGGCCGGCATGAACGGGCCGGCGTACACGTTGCCGTCGCGGGCCACCTGGCGCGCCACCAGCAGGCGCGGCGCGGGTTCGGTGGTCGTCAGCTGCAGGTACGGATACGTCTTGTCGTCACGCAGCAGCACATTGAAACGAGGATTGCGCTGCTTGATGAGCCGGTTCTCGAGCGCGAGCGCTTCGACGACCGAATCGGTGACGATCACGTCGAGGGTCGTGGCGTCGCGCAGCAGCGCGTCGAGCCGCGGACTCATGCCCTGCGCCCCCAGGTACGAGCGCACGCGGTCGCGCAACACGCGCGCTTTGCCGACGTACAGCGTCTCGCCCGCCGACCCGAGGAAGAGGTACACCCCCGGCTGTTCGGGCAGGCGGCCGATCTGGCCCTTGAGATCCTGAATGGCCATGCGCTAACATCCGGCCAGTTTTGTCCCCGAGCTGGCCCGGACTTCCACCCCTGTGACTTTTACTGGTGCCATTGGCAAAGCGGTCGGATTCCCGCTGAGCCTGATCATCGCCGTCTGCGTAAGACTGCGGATCCATCCCAATGTTCTCACGTTCGTCGGCGTGCTGCCTGCCGCGTGGGCCGGCTGGCAGCTGGCGCTCGGCCACTTCGTGTGGGCCGGCGTGATCATGGTGATCGCCAGCATGTTCGACTTCATCGACGGCAAGGTCGCGAAAGAGACCGGCCTGAGTTCCGAGTTCGGCGGCTTCTGGGATTCAGTGATCGATCGGTTCTCCGACCTCGCGCTGTCCGTGGGCCTGATTTGCCTGTACTCGTCGCTCGGCCGCACCGACTACGTGCTCATCACGTCGCTCACGACGGTCTTCGCGACGATGACCAGTTACACACGCGCGCGGGCGGAGTCCCTCATCAAGAAGTGCAAGGTGGGCTTCATGGAACGACCCGAACGCATCGTGCTGTTCATGATCGGCGCGTTCACCAACCGCATGGCGGGCGTCCTGTGGGTGATCGGCGTGCTCTCGGTCGTCTCCGTGATCAACCGCATCCAGTACACCTACCTCGAGCTGAACCACCGGCCGCAACCGCGGCGTGACGGCCCGAGCCGGGTCTTCGTCCGCGCGTTCTACTGGATGGAGGAACGGACCACGATCCCGTACGACCTCTGGGTGATCGCGATCCTCGCGTTCGTCTGGCTGATCCCGCCCGACTGGCTGGCGGATCCGATGGCCACCGGACCCAGTTCCGTGATGAGCCTGTTCGGCCTGTTCCGCTAGCCACCGGGCCGCGGCGCGACCCCGCGACTCCGGCGCGCTAGCTGTCGGTGCCCAGCGCCGGATCGTAACAGTGCCGGCACCGCGCTTCGTAGGTCCCCGAGGCGCCGACCAGCACGCGCTCTTTCGAAGCGACCAACCGCTGGGTGTGGCTCGCCGGCCCGCCGCAGACCATGCAGATCGCCAGCGTCTTGGTGATGTACTCCGCGATGGCCAGCAGCTGCGGCATGGGCTCGAACGGCTTGCCCAGATAATCCTGATCGAGGCCCGCGACGATGACGCGCTTGCCGCCGTTGGCGAGGCTGATGCACGCCGACGGCAGCTCCGCGTCGAAGAACTGGCCCTCGTCGATCCCGATGACTTCCGTCTCCGGCCTCACGCGCGCCAGCAGTTCCGCCGACGTGCGGACCGTTTCCGACGGAATCTTCATATCGCTGTGCGAGACGATTTCGTCCTGGCTGTACCGCGTGTCGATCGTCGGCTTGAAGATCTGGACCTTCTGTTTGGCGATTTGCGCGCGGCGCAGCCGGCGGATCAGCTCTTCGCTTTTGCCGCTGAACATGCTGCCGGCGATCACTTCGATCCAGCCGGGCTTCGCGGCCCTTTGAATGTCCATCATTAGGCGGGGGACTTCGTCCCCCGCACCCCCTGACACGCTCGCTCGCGGGGACCCCGTTGCCCCACTCCGCTCGCGTGGCTCACTCGCTGTCGCTCGTTCGCTCGATCAGACACGAGACAAATACTCCCCTGTCTCCGTGTTGATGCGAATCACGTCGCCATCGTTCACGAAGGCCGGCACGGTCACGACGAGGCCCGTTTCGCACGTCGCCGGTTTCACCTGCGCCGCGGCGGTGGCGCCCTTGATGCCCGGCACCGTGTCGGTGACCTTAAGGTCCACGGTCTGCGGCAGGTGGATCCCGACCGGCTCGGCTTCGTAGAACTCGACGCTGATCTTCGACTCGGACAGCAGGTACAGCGCCTGCTCCCCGAGCACCTCGCGCGACAGCTGGATCTGCTCGTAGGTCTCGGTGTTCATGAAGTGATAGAAGTCGCCGTCCTGATAGAGGAACTGCATCTGCTGTTCGTCCAGGATGGCGCGCTCCACATCGTCTTCCGCGCGGAACTTGTGATCGACGAGCCGGTTGGTCCGGATGTCCCGGAGCTTGGCCTGCACGTGCCCGCGCTTGTTTCCCGGCGTGCTGTGGCTGAATTCGACAACCCGAAGAAGGGCGTCGCCCATCCGGATCAGATTGCCCTTGCGGAGACGAGTGGCCTGAACTGAGCTCATAAGAGTCGAAGCTTCCCCGAACAGCGAACTCCTCAGTCTAGCATTCAGAGCCACGCCCCTGGCCGCCGACGCCTTTTTAGCGGACGCGGCCAGGCCCCGCCGTAGCCTTGGCGGAGGCGGGCGTACACGAAGTATCGTAAGGACATGCCTTGGGATCCGACGCGCGACCTGCTCACGATGCAGGAGCGCCTCGAGAGTCTGTTCGGACGGGCGGCCCCCGGGTGGGTCCCGGCCGTCGACCTGTTCGAGCAATCCGACCAATACGTGCTGACGGTCGAGTTGCCGGGCATGCGCCGCGAGGACGTCCGCATCGAAAGCCACGGCGACACGGTCGTCGTCAGTGGCCAGCGGCCCGGCCAGTCGTGCTGTCCCGAACGCTACCAGCAGTTCGAACGGGGCCAGGGGCACTTTTCACGGTCGTTCCGGTTTGCCCTGCCCATCGCGAGCGACGCGATTGCCGCGGATCTCGTGCTTGGCATCCTGACGGTCACCATTCCCAAGCGCCAATCGGCCGGCGTGCGCATCGACGTCACGTAGTCCGGTCACCGGGTATCCATCATGTCTGTTCGCAGTACCGTCCTTTCGTCACTCGCGCTGGTCGTGGCATTCGCGGCCGGCATCACCGTGGTCAAAGTGGCCGAGCGCCGCGGCGATTTTGCAGAAGGCGCGGCGGCCGCCGCGAATATCCCGATCGAGCAAGGCCGGGCCAGCTCGCCGGCGACACCGCTCTCTGGCCCGCTCCCGGATCTCTCAGCCGTCGCCGAACAGGCCATCAAGGGTGCGGTCAATATTTCTTCGACGTCGCAAGTGCGTGTCCGGGACCCGTTTTTCGAGCTGATGAACGGACGGCAACGGGTGCTCCCGCAGACGAGCCTGGGGTCGGGGGTCTTCGTCTCCAACGACGGCTACGTGCTGACGAACAGCCACGTCGTCCAGAGCCGCAGCGCGGACATCAAGGTGACGCTGGCGGACAACCGGGAGCTGCCGGCCACGGTCGTCGGGATCGATCCGTACACGGACCTCGCGGTGCTCAAGGTCGCGGCGACCGGCGTGACGCCGATTCCGTGGGGCGATTCGAGCAAGTTGCGCGTCGCCGAGTGGGTGCTGGCGATCGGCAATCCCTTCGAGTTCAGCCAGACGGTGACGCTCGGCATCGTCTCGGCGCCGAACCGGCACGACCCGCAACTGGCGGCCTACAACGATTTCATCCAGACCGACGCAGCCATCAATCCCGGCAATTCCGGCGGCGCCCTGGTGACCAGCCGCGGAGAACTCATCGGCATCAACACGATGATCTACAGCGAGACGGGCGGCTATCAGGGCATCGGCTTCGCGATTCCCTCGAACCTGGCGCGCCGCGTGATGGCCGAGCTCATCAAGAACGGCGAGGTCGTGCGCGGGTCGGTCGGCAATCTCGTGCTGGCGACGATCAGCGCCTCCCAGGCGAGCAGCGCGGGGCTTGGCAGCCAGGGCGGCGTGTTTGTGTACAACATGTCGAGGCAGGATTCGGCGTATCTCAACGGCCGCGGCATCCTGCCGCGCGACATCATCATCCGGTTCAACAAGACGGACGTCACCGAACAGAGCCAGCTCCAGCGATTGATCGCCGAAGCGCCGATCGGATCGACCGCGACGATCGAGGTGATCCGCAACGGCCAGCCCCGTTCGTTCGCCGTACCGGTCGTGCAACAAGCGTACGCGCGCTAGGCGCGCGGGGCGCTAGTTTCTGCCGGACAGTGCCGCGTGTCCGGCCCAGCAGCCGCGCCAGGGCCGTTTCGTCGCCACGCGGATTCCGATGCGAGGCGTCCAGTCCACGCGCGGCGGCGTGAGCCCGCGATCCTCGATCCGTAACGGCCCGTCGCACAGATCGGCGCGGTTGTCCGCAAGCGTGATCCCCATCGCCACCGTGAGATTGCCGGGGCCGCGACATAAGAGGCCGGGGCTCGTTTCGGTGACGCGGGAACCGCGAAACGAGCCCCGGCCTCGTCTTCGGCGGGCCATCAATTCAAGGCCTTCGATCGGTTCGAGCGCGCGAATCAGGATCGCGGCGGGAAACCCGTCGGACTCCGTGACGACGTTCACGAGATTGTGGATGCCGTAGTTCAGGTAGACGTAGGCGTAACCGGCGGGCCCGTACAGCGGCGCGTTGCGGCGAGTGGGCCCGGGTGCGGCGTGACAGGCCGGATCCGATTCGCCAATGTACGCCTCGGCCTCGACGATCGCCCCGGCGGTCGGGCGGCCGCGGACCTCGTGGACGAGCACTTTCCCGATGAGCTCGCGCAGGACATCGAGCGTCGGACGCGCGTAGAACGACCGCGGCAAGGTACGGCGGCGAGTCACGAACGATTTACCTTGGGGGGCCATGGGGTGCCATGGAGATCAGGCGTGGCGGCCGCCTGCGGCGGCCGGCTGGGGAACGAAGCGAGCGCGATCGCAAGAACCGGAACGACGGACACGGGGTTCTTGAATCTTTCTTTCCGGTCGTTCAGGCGCGGTCGGCTTCGGCTTCGGCATCGGCCGCGGCGGCGGCCGCCGCGAGAATTCGCCGCAGATGCTGGCCTGTGAACGACGCCGGCACGCGGGCGACCTGTTCCGGCGTGCCCGCTGCGACGAGATGTCCGCCGGCATCGCCGCCGTCGGGCCCGAGATCGATGATCCAGTCGGCCGTCTTCAGCACGTCGAGGTTGTGCTCGATCACCAGCAGGCTGTGGCCCGCCGTCAGCAGTTTGCGAAACGCCGCGAGCAATTTCACGATGTCGTCGAAATGCAGGCCGGTCGTCGGCTCGTCGAGGACGTACAGGATGCGCTCGCCGCCCTGCGAACCGAGGTGCGACGCGATCTTGATCCGCTGCGCCTCCCCGCCCGAGAGCGTCGTGGCCGGCTGGCCCAGTCGCAGATAACCGAGGCCGATCTCGTCGAGCACCTGCAGCCGCCGCAGCACCTTGGGCGCGCCGGCGAAGAACGTGAGTGCCTCGCGCACCGTCAGGTCGAGCACCTGGTCGATGTTGCGGCCCTTGAATTTCACCTCCAGCACCTGCGGCCGGAAGCGCTTGCCGTCGCACTGCTCGCACGGCACGAACACGTCGGCGAGAAACTGCATCTCCACGCGCACGACGCCTTCGCCCTCGCACGCCTCGCACCGCCCGCCCGGCACGTTGAACGAGAAATGACTGGCCGTCAGGCCGCGCGCCTTGGCGTCCTTCGTCGCCGCGAACAGCTCGCGGATCGGATCGAAGGCCTTGAGATACGTCACCGGATTCGATCGCGGCGTCCGGCCGATCGGCTGCTGGTCCACGAGCACGATGTCCGACACGAACTCGGCGCCCTCGAGCACGCGGTGATCGCCGACGCGGCGATCCCAGTCGCCCTTCACGCGCTTGATGGCCGCGTAGATCACGTCGTGCACGAGCGTGGACTTGCCCGATCCGCTGACGCCGGTGACGCACGTCATGATGCCGAGCGGCACGTCGACGTCGATGCCCTTCAGATTGTGCTCGGACGCGCCGAGCACGCGCAGTTTCTGCGGGCCGGGCCGCCGGCGCGTCGACGGCACGGGGATCGCCAGTTCGTCGCGCAGGTATCGCGCCGTCAGCGATCGCGGATCCTTGAGCAGCCCGGCGACCGACCCCGAGTAGATCACGCGCCCGCCCTGCTCGCCGGCGCCGAGGCCCATGTCCACGACCTGATCGGCCACGCGGATCATGTCCGCGTCGTGCTCGACCACGATCACCGTGTTGCCCTGATCGCGCAGCTGCAGCAGGATCGCGATGAGCCGCTCGTTGTCGCGCGGGTGCAGGCCGATCGACGGCTCGTCGAGCACGTACAGCGTGTCCACCAGCGCCGAGCCCAGCGACGTGGCGAGATTGATCCGTTGCGATTCGCCGCCCGAGAGCGTCGAGGACAGTCGATCGAGCGTGAGGTAATCGAGCCCGACATCGGTCAGGAACCCCAGCCGGCGCCGGATCTCCCGCAGAATCTTGTCCGCGACCGCGGCATCCTTCTCGCCGAGCGACAGCGATTCGAAAAACGCCGCCGCCGCCTTGACCGTCAGCGAGCAGACGACGTCGATCGTCCGGTCGCCCACGCGCACGTCGCGCGCTTCGCGCCGCAGCCGCGTGCCGCCGCATTCAGGGCACGTCAGGTACCCGCGGTACCGGCTCAGGAAGACGCGGACGTGCACCTTGTATTTCTTGCGCTCGAGCCGGCGGAAGAACGCGCGCACGCCCTCGAAGTCTTCGCCGCCCTCGACGACGAGCGTCCGTTCCGCGTCGGTGAGATCCGACCACGGCACATCGAGCCGCACCTGCCCGCGCCCGCCGCGCTTGAGCTGCACCAGGCAGCTGCGATAGTGCGGCTTGGTCCACGGCTCGATCGCGCCGTCCCCCAGCGTCTTCGACGCATCGGGAACGACCAGTGCCATGTCGAGCTCGATGATGTTGCCGAACCCATGGCACGTCGGGCACGCGCCGAACGGGTTGTTGAACGAGAACAGCCGCGGCTGCGGAATCTCGTACACGATGCCGCACGGGCGGCACTCGAAGCGCTCGCTGAACCGGTGCGTGTGCAGGACCCCGCCCGCCTCATCGACCGCGACCGCGAACGCCGCGCCTTCACCGCCGTGAAACGACGTCTCGATGGAATCCACGAGGCGCGTTCGCACGTCGGGCCCGATCTTCAAGCGGTCCACGATGACGGCGAGCGAACTCGTCTCTTTCAGGCCCGGCAGGCCCGCAGCCTCCTCGAGACCGAGCGTGCGGCCGTCCACGAGCAGGCGGCTGAAGCCGCGGCGGCGCAGCGTGTCGAGCGTCTCGGCCAGCGGGTCGAGCACGGGTGCATCGCCGCGCGGCTCGAGCGGCAGTTCCGCCGCGCCCGTCTCGCCGGACGCGTCATCCCCGTCCTCGTCGCGATCCGCCGCGTCGGCCGACAGGCGCAACTTCACGACCGGATAGTCGAACCCGATCAGCAGCCGGGTCCCCTCCGGCAGCGCGAGCAGCTGGTCGGCGACGAGGTCGGGCGTCTCCCGAACCACCAGCTTTCCGCATTGCCGGCAGAACGTCCGGCCCACGCGCGCCCACAGCAGTCGCAAATAGTCGTGGATCTCCGTGGTCGTCCCCACGGTGGACCGTGGGTTGCGGATGCTGTTCTTCTGCCGGATGGCGATGGCGGGGGCGATGCCGTCGATGGCGTCGACGTCCGGCTTTTCCATCCGCTCGAGGAACTGGCGGGCGTAGGCGGACAGCGATTCGACGTACCGGCGCTGGCCCTCGGCATAGATCGTGTCGAACGCGAGCGACGACTTCCCGGACCCGCTGACGCCCGTGAACACCACGAGCTGCCGGTGGGGAATCGTCAGGTCGACGCCTTTGAGGTTGTGCGTGCGGGCGCTGCGGACGACCAGCGAGCCCGTCTCGCGCTCATCAACTGCCGGAAGAGGTTCGGACATACCCTCTGTGGAGTGCTCCAGCCGTGGATCCAAACAGCAAGTTTATACCGCCTCCGGCGGAACGTCGAAGGCTGAAGGCCGGCGGTCGAAGTTTCCGCGGGATTGTGCTATCCTGCCCTCGTTCGAACGGAGTCCCACTCACATCCAGCCCCAATTCCTGGCTTCTCTGGCCGTGCCTTCCATTACCGCCTTCGTGAGTGTTTGGGCGATTTGCTCCCCTGAGTCTCAACTGACCCCCCAAAGAGGTTAAGCGTCCGTGGCTGTACGTTTGTTCGTCGGCAATATGCCCTACGGGGCAACTGAAGCGGATTTGCGCACGCATTTCTCGCAGGTTGGCCCGCCCTCCCAGATCGTGCTTCCGGTTGATCGCGACACCGGTCGTCCCCGGGGATTCGCCTTCGTCGAGTTCCAGGACCGGGGGATGGCGGAACAGGCGATTCAGCGATTCAACCAGCAGCCCTTTATGGGCCGGCCGCTCTCGGTGAGCGAGGCACGGCCCCGCGAGGCCGGCGGCGCTCCCGGCGGCGGGGGCGGCTATCGGCCTGGCGGCGGCGGGGGCTTCGGCGGCCCGCGCCCACCGGGCGGCGGCGGATTTGGCGGCCCGCGTCCGATGGGTGGCGGCCCGGGTGGATTCCGGCCGGGCGGACCGCCCTCGGCTGGCGGCATGCCGAACCGCAACTTCGGTCCGCCCAAGAAAAAGAGCACCTCCAGCGAAAAGCGCTGGGAGGCCAAGGAACGCGGACCCAAGGGCCCGATCAAGGAACGGCACAGCGGCCGCCTCGGCGGTCTGTACGACGCGCCCGAGGATTCCACCGCCGATGTGGTTGAGAAACTGCCGGAGGACTTCGACGACGTCGCGTCGAGCGCACCGTCTGACGACGACGGGGACGAATAACGGCCGATGGCGACTCACGTCAAGGTCATCGCCGCGCTCTACTTCGCGTTCAGCGCCTTGCTGCTCCTGGGCGCCGTGTTCTCACAAGTGATCATGGGGATTCTGGTGGCGGTGCTGAGCCGATCCGCCGACCAGGACGCACAGACGGGCGCCGCGGTGCTCGGGATCAGCGGCGTGTTGATCAGCGTGATCCTCGTGATCTTCGCCATCCCGTTCATCATCGGCGGCTGGGGACTGCTGAAGTTCCGCCCGTGGGCGCGCATCTTCGGGATCGTTCTCGCCGTGCTGTGCCTCATCCACGTGCCGTTCGGCACGATCCTCGGGATCTACGCGCTGGTCATTCTGTTCAAAAAAGAAACTGAAGCCCTGTTTGTCCAGGGGTGAGTTGATGACCGCCCCGGCCACTCTGCTGGTCGCTCTGACCCTCGTCGCGGCGTCGCACCAAACGGGTGATCCCTTCCTGCGCGACGTTGTTCCATTGACAGACACGACGACGCGGCCGCGCATCATCGACAAACGTCTGCCGCCCGATCGCCCGCTGAACGTCCCGGCGGGCCACTTTCGCGTGGAGTTCGTCATCGAACGTGACGGATCAGTGCACACCATGCGTGTGGTCGGCGACGCGGGCCCCTACGCGGCACTGACGGACGAGACCTTTGCGGCTTTGCGCCGCTGGACGTTCGACCCGGCAGTCGCGGGCTCCGCGTCCGTGCGGGTCCTGGCGACGCTTGACGTGGCGCTTGCGCCAGCGCGGGGAGGCGTGCGCGGCGGGAGCACGCCGCCGGCGCCGACCATTCGCCAGACGTGGGTCATCGACGGCATTCCCGACACCTTCGGCGGCGGCGCCATCCGTGTACCGGCGAGCGGCGTGGTCATGCCGAGGCCCGTGACCATGCCGAAACCTGTCTATCCGAAAAACTGGAAGGGTCCCAGGATCAACGATCTCGTCGAATTGGAGATCCTGGTCCTGGCCAATGGAAAAGTCGGTGCGGCCCGAGTCGTCCGCTCGAACGATCCGCAGTTCGACGCGCCGGCGATCAAGACCGCGACCGAGTGGACCTTTCAAGCGGCCACGAAGAATGGGACGGCGATTCCAGTCGTCGCCGAACTCGCGCTGAAATACCGCCGATAGACCGCGAGACCCCGAGCGTCTCGACCAGCGCGCGGGGGTGAGACTCGGCCACTGTCACCGCGAGGCCTCGAGCGTAGCGAGAGCGCCGAGCGTCCGAAGACGAGCGCGTGGGGGTGGGGCCCCACGCGAACTAAAAAACAGATGAGCCCGGCCAGCGAGTCTTGACGCATTGGGCTATGTGACGCTACCCCTCTATCTCGGCCACGCCAGCGGCCGGCCGCTGCCCTGGCTCTTGCTGGCTTGCCTGCTGGTCCCAACGGCCGCTCGCGGCCAGGACGCCGACGCCCCGCGCCTGAACCTCACGCTCCGTGACGTCCGCTTCGACCTCCCTGCCGGATCGCAGGCCCAGCCGGCGCTGGGGCGGCCGGACTGTTCGGGCTGCCCGGCGCGCAATCTCTGGCTCCCCTACGTCGAATCGCTGGCGTTGAACGTGCTGTACAACGGCCTCAATCACGCGCGCGGGCATGAAACGGCCAACGTCAGTCCCAAGACATGGCTGGCCAACCTCCAGGCCGGATTCGAGTGGGACCACAACGCGTTCATGACGAACCAGTTCGGCCATCCTTACCAGGGCAGCAACTACTTCACGTCCGGCCGCGCGCACGGGCTGAGTTACTGGGAGTCGGCCGCCGTCGCGGCGTTCGGCAGCGGCACCTGGGAATACTTCTACGAAAACAACTACGCGTCCTTCAACGATTTGATCAACACGACCGTGGGCGGCGCCGCCCTGGGCGAAGTCATGTACCGGCTCGCCTGGGCGCTGCGCGATCCGACCGGCAAAGGCAAGAACCAGTGGGCCGCGCTCGCGATCGATCCGATGAACGGACTGGCGCGCGCGACGTCGCACGATGCCGACCGCATCACGTCAAAACCGGCGGACGTCGCAGGCCGGACGTTCACCTGGCGCGCCACGTCCGGCGTCGTCTTCCAGGGCCCGACGAGCGTCGAACTGCTGTCCACGACCAGCGCGTTTTTCGACATCGACGTGCAGTACGGCGATGTCCGGACGGGCCGCAGCACGACGCCGTTCGAAGCCTTCAGCACCCAGATCGCCGTCGGCGGCGGCCCGTTTACGCAGGCCACGATTCGCGGACGGCTGTTCGGCAAGCCCGTGGGCCAGCGTCGCCAGGGTCAGATCACGATCTTCCAGATCTTCGATTTCATGACGAATCCCGCGTATGCGTTCGGCGGGCAGGGCTTTGAGCTGGAAGTGGGTCGCCGGTACGACCTTGGCCGCGGCACGTCACTCTGGCTCGCGGCCACGGGCGGCGTGTCCATCCTGGCCGCCGTCAACTCGCTACTGCAACCGCCGGACGGCGTCACAATCCCGGACGCCATCGACAAGCGGACCTACGACTACGGCCCGGGCGCGCGATTCGGCGGCGTCGTTGAATTGCAACGCGGCAACCTGATGCGGATGAGCCTCACCTATCAGGGGTTTCAGGTGAACGTCGTCGACGGGCGTCACGCGATTCACATCCTGCAGCGGGTCGGGGCTGAAGTGCGCGTGCCCGTCCGGCGCAGCCTGGCGATCGGCGCGGCTGCCGAGTACTTCTACCGCGAGGCGTACTTCTGGCGCGCCGGATCCCGCTCGGACCAATCACCGCAGTTCCGCCTGTTCATGGCGTGGAGCAAGGGCCTATGACCGGATTGCCGCGCACGATTGCCATTGTCATTGCCCTCCTGCTCGTACCGGCGACGGCCCTCGCGCAAGCGCCGGCGGATCCGAACACGCCGGCGACGGCTCCGCCACGCCTCAACGGCACGCAGTGGCTGGCCAAGCATCTCTGGATTGTCGGCGGCGCGGGATATGCCGTCGCGCGCGCCGGATGCGATACGTGCGATCAAGCCGGCGTGTACCACGATTCGCTCTCCGTCACGGTGACCGGCGGCGTGCACGCGACCCCGCGCGTTGACGCGGGAGTTGAGGTGCACTGGGTCGCACTGAAAGTCACCGGTGGCGAGGCGATGCGCACGACGTTCATCCTCGCCACAGCTCAGGTCCGGCCGTGGGTGCAGCGCGGCTTGTTCTTTCGAACCGGGATGGGGGTTGGCATCGTCGGTCGCGGCCTGTGGAGCCCGATTGGACCCGATCTGGCCCCGCCGTTCACGACCAACGCCCTCGCGCTGGTCTACGGCACGGGCTGGATATTCAAGGTCAAGAATCGCTGGGCGGTGCAGGCGCACGCCACGCATTACGTCGCGTCACTGGGCGAACTCACGAAAACTGACGGGACGACGATGACGAACGTGGTTGGGAATTACTGGACGGTGGGGTTGGCGATAGTGGTGAGATGAGACGTACGGGGTTCCGGGGTGCTTGGGTTCGGTTCAGGGGTTTTCCAAACCGGGAAGCGATCAATAGAAGTAGATATACGCCGCCGTTGCGACCGCGATGGCGAGTACCAAACCGCCAATCTCCGCACCGCGTCGAGCCCGGCGATTGCGTGACCCGATCAAGAACAGACCGATCGCGCTGCCGCCGACGAGCGCGATGATCGCGAGCCACCGGAGCGACGGGATGGCGAACGCCATGCCCGCAGCAGCGACCACGAGACCGAGCCCGGCGATGCCGTCCACCGGGATCTTGCTGATGTTGATGTCGCGCGGTTCGAGATTGCTCATGGTGTCGACCCCTTCAGATCCAGCCGCCCAATCGCCCCCCGCGCGCCTGAACCCCAGCCGATCGTGTGGCCCGGCGCGAAGCTGAAGGTGTCGAAGCCGGGGCCCTCGATAGGCGTCCACGTCCGGCCGTCGTCGGTCGAGATGTCAGAGCCACTGGGACCGACGGCCAGGAAACTCGCGCGGCTGCCGGGGACGTAGGCGACGACGGATCTGAAGCCGCCCAGTCCTTTCTCTTTTACGAGCGTCCACGTCTTGCCGCCGTCGCTCGTCACCGCGACGTTGTCGATGGCCTCCGCGACCTTGGTGTAGTCGCCGCCGACGATGACGCCGTGCATCGCATCGCGGAACGCGATCGAATAGATACCGGCGCTGGGGCCGGAACGAAGCGGGGTTTCTGCCACCTGCCAGCTCGCGCCACGGTCGGTCGAGCGCAAGACGCGGGCTCGGGCGGCCGCGCCCGTCGCGAACCACACCCGATCGGTCCCCAGCACCGCGACGTTCGTGCCACTGGCGGCGAATGCGCCCTCGTTCGGAATCGCCGGCGGCAGCCGGCTTGCCGCGACCGGTGCCCACGACCGGCCGCCGTCGCGCGTCGTTACCATCACGAACGCGCCATTAACTGAGTCGCTGACGGCGATGCCGTTCTCGGCGTCCCAGAACGCCATCGCATCGAAGAACGCGTCGGCGTTCGCATTCGCAAACTGCATCGTCCACGAGGCGCCGGCGTTCGTGGTCTTGAAGATTCTCGAGTCCGTGCCCTTGCCGATGCTGAGCACATACGCGACGTTGTCGCTGACGGCGTCCACGTCCCGGAAATCCAGCACCTTGTTGTCGGTAGTTGGATTCGGCAATACCTTCCAGGTGGCGCCGCCATCCTCGCTGCGCAGCACGGTATTGCGGGCGCCGCTGGCCCACACCACCCGCTCGCTCGTCGCACTGATGCCGCGCAATTGCGCCGTCACGCCGGACCGCTGCACCGTCCACGTGGGCGCCGCGACGACCGCAACCAAGAGAACTGTCGCACCAAGAATTTTCATGTCACTTGACTCGTTTCACGACCAGGCCGGCCTTCATCACCAACTGGACGCGACGCGTCGCCGAGATGTCCTTCGTCGGATCGCCCATCACGGCGACGAGATCCGCCTGCAGGCCCTGCGCCACGCGGCCGATTTGTCCGTCGAGGTGCATCACGCGCGCATTGACGGACGTCGCGGAGGCCAGCGCCGCGACCGGCGTCATGCCATAGCTCACCATCAACTCCAGCTCGCGGGCGTTCTCACCGTGCGGAAAGACGCCGACGTCCGAGCCGCTGGCAATCGTCACGCCGGCCGACAGCGCGAGCTTGAAGCTGTCTCGCTTGCGTCGAATGCCGGCGGGTTCAGGGTCTATGCCCTTCTTCCAGCCCCCGTACTGCGTCGTGGCATCACCGGCGGCGAGCGTCGGGCACAACGCGACGCCTTTGTCGGCCATCAGCTTGAAGACCTCCGCCGTGCCGCTATCGCCGTGCTCGATCGTTTCCGCGCCGGCCATGACGGCGCGGCGCATGCCCTCCGGCGTCGACGCGTGCACCCCGACCGGCCGGGCGATGCTCTTCGCCGTTTGCACGATCAGCGACATTTCATCCTGTGAAAACGTCGGCGTCGTTTCGCCGTTCGGCCCCGCGCGGTAGTCGCCATAGACCTTGATCCAGTCCGCGCCGTGCCCGGCCTGGTCGCGAACCACGCGCACCAACGTCTGGCCGTCGGCCTCCTCTGCGCCTTGCGGCATCGTCCATTCGGTCGAAAACCCTTTCGGCGCATACGTGCCGGTCGCCACGATCGCTTTCGTCGTGACGAGCATGCGCGGGCCGGGGATGATGCCTTGATTGACCGCCTGCTTCAGACCGACGTCGGCGTAGCCAGCACCTTCGGTACCGAGATCGCGAATCGTCGTGAACCCGGCCTCAAGCGTGGCACGCAGATGGTTGACCGCGCGCGCGACCCGCAACGCCTCGGGCTCCTTGAGGACCTGATCGTTCCACGACGTCTCGTTGTAGGCGTGGAGCAGCACGTGCGAGTGCGCCTCGATCATGCCGGGCATGATGGTCGCGCCCGGGAGATCGATCGTCTCCGCACCGGCCGGCGCGGCGATCGACGCCGCTGGCCCAGCCGACTCAATGCGCGATCCGCGCACGACGACGGCCCATCCCTCGTGCAACGTCTCGCCGTCAAACACGGCGGCCGGGCGCAGCAGATACGCAGCGCCACCGCCGGCGCCGCCGCCGCGACCCTGTTCGGCGGAGACAACGAAGGCCGCAACGATGAACGTGGCGACGGTGAACAACAGCCGTTTCATGATCACTGAATCTTCAACGGCCCGATGCCAGCGGTCTTCAGCTTCAGATTGATCGCCGGCAGATCGACCGTCTTGAGCGTCGTCCACTCAGCCATCGCGGCATCTGCTGTCTTGCGCGCCGCGGCGAAGGCGGTCAGCTGATTGGCCGTTGGCTGCACGTCGGCGCCCTGCAGTGAGCTCATCACGCCAGACAGCGCGGTGCTCGCGCCGGCCAGCGTCGCGGGCGCAGGCGGAGGCGGAGCGCCCGCAGCCGGTGCTTGAGTCGGAGTGGTTGGCGCCGCACCGCGGCCCGCAGGAAGAGGTGCACCGGTCGTCGGCAGCACCACAGCAACCGGCGGCCCGCCAGGTGGGACTACTCCCGCAGCGCCTGCGCCACCCGCTCCGCCAGCGCGTCCACCGCCCGCGCCTCGCCCACCGCCAGCGGCGCCGCCACCGCGTCCGCCGCCAGCTCCGCCTCCCGCGTTCACGCCAATCAGCGCCTCCACCTTCTTGTCGAACGCCGCGACCGCGTCAGCGGCGGCGCCGGACGGCTTGGGCGTGATCGCGGCGATCTGATCGCGCAGGCTCTGCGCCTGCCGCGCGGCGTCCTGCGCATCCATGGCGCCGAAGTAGGCGGCGCGCGTCTGGTCGTAGATGTTCTGCATCACCAGCGCCGGCGTCTTCACGCGCGGGTCCTGCTTGACGACGATCGGCTGCGTGTAGCTCTGCCCGTCCACCGTCAGCTTCACGGTGTACGAGCCGGGATTGGCCCACGGCGTCGATGGAACGGGTACGGTATTGAACGGTACGGCCGAGATGGGCAACCCGCCACCTCCGCCGCCACCACCAGCCCCGAGCGGCTGCAGATGGACGTCCCAGCTGAACCGATGCATCCCGGCCGCGACGGAGAGGCCCTGCGGCGGACGGTACCAGTACAGCGGCACGGTCGCCTGCGTCGGATTCGGCAGCGGCGCCACCGGATCGGCACTCGAGTAGCGCCGCAGGACACGGCCACCGGTTTCGAGAATCTCGAGCGTCACCAGCGACGCGGCGGATTTCAGGTAGTAGTTGATCAGCGCGCCCTCGGGCGGGTTTCTCAGATTCGGTTCGTCCGGCGGCAGCGGGGTGTCGGAGTTCGTATTCCACCGCACGCGCAGCGCCGGCGTTGGCTTGAAGAGAATCGCCGACTCGTTCGCAGACTGTGTCGAAATCTGCCGCAGCGGCGTAATGTCGTCCAGAATCCAGAACCCGCGCCCGTGCGTGGCCGCGACCAGGTCGTCGTCATGAATCGTCAGATCGCGCACCGATGAGCTCGCCATATTGAGCTTCAACGTCTGCCAGTGATCGCCATCGTCGAACGACACCCAGACGTGCCGCTCACTGCCGGCGAAGAGCAGGCCCTTCTTTTTCGGATCCTCGCGGATGGTGCTCGTCGGCCCGGCGTTCTCGAGTCCGTTGTTGATCTCCGTCCACGTCTTGCCGCCATCGTGGGTGCGGAACAGGTGCGGGCGCATGTCGTCGGTGCGGAGCGTGTTAGCGGCGGCGTACGCCGTCAGCGCGTCGAAATGCCCCGCGTCCATGTTGAACACCTTCATCCACGGCGTCAGCGCCGGCGGTGTGACGTCTGACCAGTGGAGGCCGCCGTCGGCCGACGTGTGAATGGTGCCGTCGTCGGTCCCGACCCAGAGACGGTTGACGTCGAGATACGACGGCGCAATCGAATAGATCAGGCCGGATCGCGCGTTCGGCGCGCCCGTGCCCTCGGGCTGCGTGAAGTACTTCGTGATGGTCTTCGGCGTGGACCACGTCTTGCGATTCAACTCGGGACTCACCTGCCTCCAACTCAGGCCGTTGTCGATCGTCTTCCACAGCACGTTGTTGCCGTAGTACAGAATGCGCGGATCGACCGGTGAGAATGCCAGCGGCTGCGTCCGCGCCGCGCGAGCCGGCGGGCCAGCGGCGGGACCGGCGCCGCGACCACCGGTCGGACTCACGTTCGCGTTCTGCGCCATCCGCCGGTCGTAGCGCGTGACCTTGCCGCCAAAGACGATGTTCGGATCCTTGGGATCGGGCACGGCATAGCCGTACTCTTCGACGTTCACCGGGTGCCACTCCCGAAACGTGATCTGGCCGTCGTTGCCGCGGCTCGACACGCACGCCGATCCGCTCTCCTGCTGGCCGCTGCACACGCGATACGGGAAATCGTTGTCGGTATTCACGTGGTAGAGCTGCGCGGTCGGCTGGTTGTACCAGGAGCTCCACGACTGCCCGCCGTTCAGCGTGACCACGGCGCCCTGGTCGCTTACGAGCAGGATGATGTTGGGGTCGTTCGGATTGACCCATCCATTCTGGTAGTCGTCGCCGCCGGGTGCGCCCTTGAATGGCACCCACGTCGCGCCGGCATCGGTCGTCTTGTACGACACGGTGTTCGCCGTGAACACGATGTCGGCGTTCCGTGGATTGATGATGGGCACGGACAAATCGCCGCCGCCGATGCGGCCCACGCCGCGATTGCTCGCCGCCGTCCAGGTTTCTCCGGCGTCGTCAGACTTGTAGAACGTCGCCGCGCCGCCGGACGCCACCGCGGCATACAGGCGTTTCGGATTGCTCGGCGCGATGGCGAGATTCGCCTGCGTGATGGCGCCGTCGCCAGGCAGACCCTTCGTCAACTGGCGCCACGTATTGCCGCCGTCCGTGGACTTGAAGATGCCGCCGCCGGTACCGCGCCACTGCCCGTCTTCCCACGGGCCCTGCCGTTCTTCCCACATCGTCGCGTAGATCGTGTTGGGATCTGACGGATCGATGTCCACATCGTTGCCGCCGACGTCTTCGCCCTTCTGCAGCACGGCCTGGAACGTGCGCCCGCCGTCGAGCGATCGGTAGATGCCACGTTCGCGGCTGGGGCCGTAGGGATGGCCAAACGCCGCCACGAAGAGGCGATCCGGATTCCGCGGATCGACCGCGATGTTCGGAATCTGCTGGGCGTCTTTCAATCCCATCAACGCCCAGGTCTTACCGGCGTCGGTGGACTTGAACAGGCCGTCGCCCACGGACAGATCGGGCCGCGCGAGCCCTTCGCCGCTGCCGACATAAATGATGTTCGGATCGGACGGCGCGACGACGACGGAGCCGATGGAACCGGTTTCCTGGTCGTCGAAGATCGGCGTCCACGTGCGGCCGGCGTCGGTCGTCTTCCAGACGCCGCCGTTACAGACCCCGATGTAGAAGGTGTACGGCTGGCTGGGATGCCCCGCCGCCGACTTCGTGCGGCCGCCGCGATTGGGACCAATGGCACGCCACTTCATCTCGCCAAACAAACTCGGCGACACGGACGCCTGCTGCGCCGGCGTGGTGGTGGACGACGCGAGGATGAGGACAGCAGCAACGAGCAGCGCAGCGACTCGGCGAAGCAGCATGGGGACTCCTACTCTCGACGAGCGGAGTATATGGCGGGGTGGGGTGGGAAACTAACAACTGACAACTAACAACTAACAAGTGAGGGAGAAGGGTGGGCGCGGGGCCCTTCCACACCTGTTAGTTGTTAGTTGCTAGTTGTTAGTTTCTCATCTTCCCTTCGCTTTTCTCGCCGCCACCAACCGATCAAAGTCCTCCTGGCCCAGGTATGTGAGATCGACCCAGGCGTGCGCCATCTCGTCGACCGTGCGGTCACCCCAGCCGACCCACTGGCGCGGGTCGGGATTGTTGGGGTTCTTCGCCGTGTTGTCGTGCCACGCCGTAAAGGCCAGCACGGTGCCCTTCGGCAACAGCGGCGCCGTGTCGTCGGCATAGATGTAGTTGACGTGCCAGCGCCACTGGAAGTTGTTCACGGCGCTCAGCACTTCCTTGCGCCCGTCCGGATAGATCGCTTCGACCGACATCGCCTTGCCGCGCATGTGCATGTGCGGCTGAAAGTTCTCCATGCGCACCGGCGCCTCGATGACGAAGAAGTTCTGCGTCATCGCCACTTCACCCGGCGGGATGTCGAGCTCGGCGCCGCGGCTGACGTCGAACATGCGCAGCACGGTGCGGTTCTTCGGGACCATGCCCTTCGGGTAGAAGTACACGGCGAGCTCGACCTGGTTGTCCTTCACCTCGCGGCCGATCGCGAACATGTGGATTTCCCAGCGGATCTTCGCGCCCGGCAGCATCAGCTTGCCGGCATCGGCGGCGTAGAGTTCGCCGACCTTGCCGACGGCCCATTCCATGAACAGGCCCGGTGTGCGCTGGACGTCATGCGCCTCGTGCGCCAGCCCCGTCACGCCCTCTTCACCCTGATCGAGCGTCGTGAGCACGTGATGGACGATGCGCCGGCCGTCCGTGCCGGTCGGCCTGATTTCGATCGCGCGCACCCAGCGCGGCTCGGTCAGCCCGGTATCGGTCAGCGGCCGATACCATTTATCTTCAGTCGCCGCGGCCAGCGTGTACGGCGGCGACTTGATCACCAGATCGGGCGCGCCGAATTCTTTCGCAAACTGCCAGGCGTTCGGATCGGGAAACGCGGCCGCCGGCGGCAGATCCTTCGGGTCGCCTTCGAGCGCGCCGCCATCGACCCAGTTCACGATCGTCGCGACCTGCGCGTCGCTCAGGCCGCGATCGTTCTTGAAGTTCTGAATGCCGACGTGCTGGTCGATGTGCCAGGGCGGCATCGTGCGCGCCTGCACGCGGGCCTTGATGGCGCGCGCGGACAGTTTCGCATCCTGAAACGTGAGGAGCGACATCGGCGCGATGGAATTCGGCTGATGGCACACCTGGCACTTCTGCTGCAGGATCGGCGCGACGTCCCTGGTGAAGGTCACCGCCACCCCAGCCGCCGCGGGCGAACTCCTCGCCGCCGAGAGCCCCGCACCGGCGGCGGCCGCCATCGCGACGCCGCACCCCACTGCCACCACCCAACGAATGCGATCTGCGCCCATCGCCGCGCCTCCTGATCGTTGCAACCGTGAGCGTACCGTCGTTACCGCGTAACGGTGACTTTGAAAAATCCGTTCGTCCAGCAGCATTGCGCGTGCCCGGCCGCGGTCAAGCTGGAATCGCTCGCACGCACCCGAATCAAGTACTCGCCGGCCTCGCTGAATGTCGCCATCGACGCCGTCTGCGCACCGGCGCTCGCCACGCGCGCCGTGGCGGGTTGAAACGAGACGGCGGCCGGCCCCTGATGCCTGAACCACGCGAGCGTGATCGCGGGCGCGGCACCCCGGCCGGCGATGCTCGTCGCGCCCTTGCCATCGTCTTTCGCCCACACCGTCAGCGCGATCGGCGTGCCGACGACAGCCGTGATCGCACGCGCGGTGAGGCCCATCGGCCCGCGAGCTTCGGGGCCGTCAGCGGCGAATCGCAGAACGGGCGGCGTATTGCCCGAACCGGCTTCGCCTTCGAGCGCATCGATTTGCCAGTTGGATCGGAGGAACCCGGGAATTGCGTACGTCACGCCGCGGACCGATAGCGTCCAGACGACTTCGCGATCGCCGAAGTCCGCCGGCACGCGAACGCCAAAAACGCCCCACTGGCGATCCGGCTGAAACTCGGTGGGCTGGCCCTGATTGCGATCGCCCGGACTGACGAAGTTCGCGGCGCCGACGGGAACCTCGACCACTTCGGTGGCGTTGCGATTGTAGTAGCCGAATGACAGCGTGAACGTGCCGTCCGGGTTGCGGTACCAGCCTTCGAAGGCCGGCGTCACGGATTGGCCCGAGGTTTTCTGCGTCGTGAAGGGCAACTGGGCGCCGGCCGTGATCGGGTCGGCTGGCCGAGCAGCCAGCGACAGGAGTCCCAACAGGCCCAGTCCCAGCGACAGACGCGCGACTCCCACGGGGGCATTGTGCGCCCGACTCGCGTCCGACTCAAGTGCGGCTCGGAGGTCGCAGGCGGCCTGGTTTAAGATGCGGCGGCCTGATGAAATTGATCGCGGCCGCCATTCGTGGCGCGGTCCTGTCGAGAATCCTGCCCGGGCTCTAGCGCCGGGCGAGCGCTCACACCGCGCGGGCGAGCGGGCGCGTGAGGCACGTGGGGCCGCCGCCGCCCTTGAGACTGATGTCCGCGCCCTCGTACACGTGGACGCGGGCGCCGGCGGCCTCGAGCCGGACGCGCGTCACCGGGTTGTCGTCGACCATCACGCACTCGCGCGGCGCAATCGCCAGAACGTTGGCGCCCATCGACTCGAACTCCTCCTCCGGGACCTCGACAAATGTCATCCCGCGCGAGAGCAACGCCTCGCGGAACGGCACGGGCATCAGCGGCGAATAGACCACGGCCAGATCGCGATCGACCGGACTGATGATCGACATGAGGTGGAACACATCGCCGGCCCCGCGCCAGTGCGGCAGCGGCACCACGATGAACTCGTCAATATCCGCGGCCAGAATCGCGCGGTACTGCCGGATACCTTCGTCATTCGTGCGATAGCCGCGGCCGACGGCCACCGTCCGCGCGTCGAGCCACACGACGTCGCCGCCTTCGAGCTGCCCGGGCGGCTCGATCGCACCGGCGATCGGAATGCCCCACGATTCGAAGGCGTTTCGCTGCGCGTCTGGCTCACCGCCGCGTTGCGGCTTCCCCATCCGGCACAGGACCACACCGCGCGGCGCCAGCACCGAGGCATCGCGGGCATACAACGAGTCGAGTCCGGTCCCGGTCGATGGCGGCAGTGTCAGGACATCGGCTCCGGTGGACGCGACGAGAGCCAGAAACGCCTCGTAGTCGGCAATCGCGCGCTCGAGATCGGGCGCCGCCGTGAACTGCAGATCCTGCCACTCGGCGGCAATCGCCTCGGCACTGCCAAATGCCTCGCGCGGTCCCTTGACGACGACCGTCTGCAGCCGCCCGAATTCCCCGCCGTTCACGTTCGCGATTTGACCCATACGTACACCGGCAAGCCTGCGAGAATCAGCAGGAACCCCATCCACACGACCGAGGCACCCGCGCCGCCGATCGCGAACATGGAATACACGAAGGCCAGGGCCGCGACCATCGCCATGCCGACGGACAGGTTCGTCGCGCGCCGGCCGCCCGGCAGAAACACCGCCAGCGAGCAGAACACGTACGGCACCAGCGTCGAGAGCGTCGAAATCAGGATCAGCGTCTTGAACAATTCCACCAGGCTGCTGGAGTTCCAGGCGTTCAACGCAATCAACCCCGTACTGAACACCCCGGCGATGACCATGCCGGTGACCGGCACGCCTCGCGCAGACACGCGGGCGAACGGGCGAGGAAACAGGCCGTCCTTGGCCACGGCCATCGGCAACTGGCTCACGATCATGATCCAGCCGTTGAGCGATCCGAAGGAGGAGATGGCGGCGCCGATCGCGACCACGGTCGCCAGCGTGTCGCCACCGAAGACGCGCGCCGCGTCGGCAAACGGCGCCGTGGATTGCGCGAGCGTCGCCGGCGGCACCAGGCTCATGGCGCCGGCCGTTGACACGACGTAGATCGCCGCCGTCACCAGCGTGCCGACCAGCGTCGCTCGCGGAATCGTGCGCCCCGGATCTTTCATGGCGGCCGCGGGAATCGTCGCGGACTCGAGCCCGACGAACGCGAAGAGCGTCAAGGTCACCGCCGCGAGCAGCAGGCCACCCGACGACGACCCCGGCGGCGGCACCGGTATCGCGAAATGCGCGGGCTCGAACAGCATCAGTCCGCCGACGCCGACGATCACGAGCGGCAGCAGCTTCAACGTCGTCGTCACGACCTGCACGCGGCCGGCCACGGCGACGCCGCGGCTGTTCACGGCCGTGAGCAGCCAGACCGTGGCCATCGCCAGCAACGCCCCTTTGAGCGGGGACCCGACGATTGAAGGAATGAACGCGCCCAGATAGCCGACGAACGACACGGCGAGGGCGGCGTCGGCCGACCAGATCGAGATCCAGTAGCCCCAGGCGACCAAAAAGCCCGCCAGATCGCCAAAGCTGTCGCGCGTGTAGGCGTAGAGACCGCCGGCCGCGGGGTTGCGCCGGGCCAGGTGCGCGAAGACCAGCGCGAGCAGGACGCTGCCCGCGGCGGAAATGACCCACGCGATCATGCTGACGCCGCCATAACTGGCCAGCGCCGACGGCAGCGTGAAGACACCCGATCCCACCATGCCGCCGACCACCAGCGACACGGCCGTCCAGAACCCGATTGCGCGGCGGGATTCGGTCAAGGCCGCGGCGTCTTGATCCGCGCCTTGAGGACGTCGTCGGCGCGCGCGTCGAATTCCTGCGTCGCCAACACCATCGTCTCGACGGCGTGCACGTAAAACGCGTACGTCATGGTCTCGTAATCATCCGTCGCCCGATGATGCTGATCGAAGTCTTCCACGCCAAAGTACAGACACGGAATTTTCGCATCACAGAACGACTTGTGATCGGATTGGGCCGTCCAGTCCTCGAACGCTTCGACCTGCCGATTCTCCCGGGCCTTGACCGGGTCGTCGTGCCCCATCGTCAGCTTCACCGGCGCTTTCGCGGCGATGCGCTCGATGAACGGAATGAGGAACGGTTGCGCGCGGGTCCCGACCACGAACAAGAGATCCTTCGGGTCGCGGCCGATCATGTCCATGTTCAGGTCGATGACCATCGACGCCGCATCGACGACCGGCTTGGCGACGAACGCGCGTGATCCGCGCAGCCCGGTCTCCTCCGCATCGAAGGCCGCGAACAGCAGCGAGTTGGCCGGCTTGTGTTCTGAGAAGTACTTGGCGAGCGCGAACAACGCGGCCGTGCCGGAGGCGTTGTCGTCGGCGCCGTTGTTGACCACGCCGTTGCTGACGCCGATGTGATCGTAATGAGCGCTGATGACGATGTAGCGCTGCGGATACTTCGTGCCGACGATCTGACCGATCACGTTCACACCCTGCACGTCGGGCGGGGCGCCGGCGGCGGCGCGGCGCGCCGCAAAGGTGAACGGCTGCTCGTAGGTCTCGCCAAACGGCTGGATGCCGGAGGCCTTGAACCGTTCAATCACAAACGCGCGCGCCTTCGCGCCACCCTCGGTGCCCACCTGCCGGCCCTGCATGTCATCGGCGGAAAGCGTCTGCAAATCGCGCAGCAGCTGGGGCGCATCGATCAGCGCGCTGCGAACGTCGCCCTGGCGGGTGGCCGTCGCCGTTGCGCCGCACATCAGAAGAAGGACAGCGAGGACCATTCGATTCGTGTGTGTCGTCATGTGCATGCCCGCGGCCCACGATATTGGAGTCCGGCGACGCGCTCATTGTATGGGAAGCCCAAGCGTTCGTGTCATGATCGCGCCGAGTGACTCCCGAGGAGTTCCGCCAATACGGGCATCGGCTCATCGACTGGATCGCGGACTATCGCGCACACGTCGCCGATCGCCCGGTGATGGCGCAGACGGCACCCGGCGACATCAAGGCTCGCATGCCGGCGGCGCCGCCGGACGCGCCCGAGCCGTTCGACGACATCCTGCGCGATCTCGACACGGTCGTCATGCCCGGCCTCTCGCACTGGGCGCATCCAAAATTCTTCGGCTACTTCCCTTCGAATGGCGAGTTGTCGAGCGTGCTGGGCGATTTCGCGAGCACTGGCCTGGGCGTGCTCGGGCTTGCCTGGCAGTCGAGTCCCGCACTGACCGAGGTGGAAGAAGTCACCACCGACTGGCTCCGCCAGATGATCGGTCTGCCCGTCGGCTGGCAGGGCGTCATCCAGGACACGGCCTCCAACAGCACGTTGACGGCGCTTCTGTGCGCGCGAGAGCGAGCCAGCCAGTACAGCTTTTCACGGGGCGGCCTGCAGGCGGAGCCCGCGCCGCTTGTCGTGTACGGTTCGGCGCACGCCCACAGTTCGGTCGAGAAAGCCGCGCTGCTCGCGGGCTTCGGGCGCGACAATCTGCGCCTGATTCCCACGGACGCGGCCTGGGCGATGCGGCCCGACGCCCTGGCGTCCGCGATCGACGCCGATCTCGCCGCCGGCCGGACGCCGTGCGCCATCGTCGCCACCACGGGCACGACCACGACGACGGCCATCGATCCGATCGAGCCCATCGCCGCGATCGCGCGCCGGCAGGGGCTCTGGCTCCACGTCGACGCCGCGATGGCCGGCTCCGCCATGATCCTGCCGGAGTGCCGCGACTTGTGGCGCGGCATCGAGGACGTGGACTCGATCGTCGTGAGCCCGCACAAATGGATCGGCGCCGCGTTTGATTGCGCGGTGTATTTCGTGCGCCGGCCGGAAGAACTGGTGCGGGTGATGTCCACCAACCCCAGCTACCTGCAGACCGCCGCCGATGCCGTGGTCCGCAACTACCGTGACTGGGGTGTGCCGCTCGGGCGCCGGTTCCGCGCGCTCAAATTGTGGTTTCTGATCCGCCATCAAGGCGTCGCCGGCCTGCAGGAGCGGCTGCGGCGCGACCTCGCGAATGCGCGGTGGTTCGCCGACGAAGTCCGCCGCGCGCCGGGCTGGCGCGTGCTCAACCCGGTCGTCCTGCAGACGGTGTGCGTGCGCCACGAACCGGATGGCGTCGAGGGCGAGGCCCTCGACCGCCACACACAAGCCTGGTGCGATCACCTCAACCGTTCCGGCCAGGCCTATCTCACGCCCGCGCTGCTCGACGGCCGCTGGATGGTGCGCGTCTCGATTGGATCGATCCCGACAGAACGCCGCCACGTCGACGAACTGTGGCAAGCCATGCAGGCGACCGTGGGGTCAGACTGGGGTCAGACTGGGGTCAGACACCGCGGCGACTCCGACGGCTGAAAGACTCCGCCTTCTGCACCCGCGGTGTCTGACCCCAGTCTGACCCCAGTCTGACCCCTGCTATAAAGGACACATGTCCCACACCGATGCCCCCGGCCGCGATCGTCTGCTCATCGTGGAGGACGATGCGGCGCAGCGTCTGGGATTGCAGAAACTCCTGACCAGCTGGGGCTTCATCGTCGACGTCGCGCGCGACGGCCGCGAGGCGCTGGAGAAGATCGCGAGTGACCGCCCGGCGATCGTCCTGAGCGATCTGGTCATGCCCAACCTCGGCGGCCTCGACCTGCTGCGCGCCTTGAAGCAGGACGGCGCCGACATCACGATGGTGCTGCTGACCGCGCAGGGGTCTGTCGAAACGGCGGTCGAAGCGATCAAGCAGGGCGCCTACGACTACCTCACCAAGCCCGTCGACCCGCAGCGGCTGCGCATCGTCCTCGACCAGGTGGCGGCCCGCAACGACACGCTGCGCGAGGTCCGCGCGCTGCGGCGGCAACTGCAGGAGCGGGGCAAGTTCGGGAGCCTCGTCGGCGCGAGTCTCGAGATGCGCAAGATCTATCAGGTGCTCGAGCAGGCCGCGCCGACCTCGGCGTCAGTGCTGGTCCACGGCGAGTCTGGCACCGGCAAAGAGCTCGTCGCGCAGACGATTCACCAGTTGAGCCCGCGCGCCGGCCAGCCGTACGTGCCGCTCAACTGCGCCGCCATCCCCGACACGCTCCTCGAATCCGAACTGTTCGGCCACGAAAAAGGCGCCTTCACGGGCGCGATTGCGCGCCGCGCCGGCGCGTTCGAGCTGGCGCATCGCGGCACGCTGTTCCTCGACGAGATCGCGGAAATGACCCCGATCACGCAAGCCAAGCTCCTGCGCGTCCTGCAGGAGCGGTCGTTCCGCGCGCTCGGCGGCTCGCGCGAGCAGTCCGTCGATATCCGCGTCATCGCCGCGACGAATCTCGATCCGAGCGACGCCGTCCGTCAGGGCCGGCTCCGCGAGGATCTCTTCTACCGGCTCAACGTGTTCAATATCCAGCTGCCGCCGCTCCGCGACCGGAAGGACGACGTGCCGCTGCTCGCGCAGGCCTTCATCAAGGAGTTCAACGAACGCCACGGCCGCCACATCGCCGGCCTCTCCGACGACGCGATGAAAACGCTCGAGCGGTACGATTGGCCCGGCAACGTGCGCGAGCTGCGCAATGTGATCGAGCGGTCGACGATCGTGGCGAAAGGCCCCTTCATTGAACCGGCGGACGTGCCGGCGCTGGAGGCCGTGTCCGCGTCGCCGCATCGCCTCGCCTCGTCCGACGCCACGCTCGCGCCGGGCACGACGGTGGACGAAGCCGAGCAACGCCTGATCGAAATCACGCTGCAGCACACCAACGGCAACAAGACCCGGGCGGCCGAGCTGCTGGGCATCAGCCTGAAAACGCTGCACAACAAGCTCAATCGCTTCAAGGAAGACAGAAAGGACGACGCGCAGGGGTAATGCGTCTCGGCATCCGCACCAAACAGGTCGCGGGCGTCACGGCGGTCGTCGCGCTCGCCGCCCTGGTGTTATTCGCGTGGTACCTCACCACGCTGGCCCAGATTCTGCTCGAGGGCAGCCGCTCGCGCGCCGATTTCATGCTCAAGGCCGTCTACCAGCAGGCGTTCGCGGTCGTCGCGCGCGGCGGTGAGCCGGCGGCCGCACTCCGCACCGACGAAGGCGTGCGCGGGGTGCTCGAATCGGCCGCCTACATGGAAGGCATCGACTACGTCCGCATCGTCGATCAGGACGATCGCGTGCTGGCCGACGCGGATGCCACGATGCTCGGCACGAAGGTCGGTCCCAAGAGCAGCCTCGACACGCTGATTGCCGAGGCGGGCCCCATCTCGCAGTTGCGCGCCATCTACGCGCCGGGCGGGCGCATCTTCGAAATGAGCGTGCCGCTCGTGGTCGATACGCAGGCCGTCGGGTCGATCCGCGTCGGGGTGTCGACCGCGCTCGTGCGGACGGCGCTGGCCGACCGGCTGTACGCGCCGGCCATTACCGCCGCGATCGTCCTGGGCATTTCCGTGCTGGTCGCGATGCTGCTCGCGCAACTGGTGCTGCGGCCGATCCACGTCATTCGCAGCGGCCTGGCCCGTTTGGGCCGGGGCGAGCTCGACGTGAAGATGGATCTGCCCGCGGATGCCGAACTGCGCGACTTGAGCGATTCGTTCCGCCAGGTGACGGCGCGGCTGGCCGCGGACCGGACTGAGTTGGCCGAGCAGCGCGCGATCGAAACCGTCGTCGATCGGCTGGAAGACGCAGTCGCGCTCTTCGGAACGGATGGCACGCTGCTCTTCGCGAACGCCGCGATGAAGCAGGCGATTGCGGCGCCCGTCCCGACGGGGCACGTCGGTGGCGCTCATGACGGCCCCAAACTCACGACCATCTGGCCGCCCGCGCACCCGTACCGCACGGCGGTGGAACAGACGCTCAGCGGCCAGTCGATCGATCTCGCCATGCCGGTCCAGATCCCGGGCGCCGGCGATCGGCTGGTGCTGACGCATCTGGTGCCGGGCGCGGCGGGCGCGCCCATGGGCGCGCTGCTCGTCTCCCGCAACCTCGCGTATCTCAGCCAGGTCGAGTCGACGCTCGAGTATTCACGCAAGCTGTCGAAGCTGAATCAGCTCACCACCAGCATCGCCCACGAAATCAAGAACCCGCTGAACGCGACGGCGATTCACCTCGAACTGCTCCGCATGCTGGTCGCCGACCGGCCCGAAGCCGGGCAGCACGTGTCGGTCATCGCCGATCAAGTGCGGCGGCTCGATGAGGTCGTGCAGACCTTCATGAAGTTCACGCGGCCCGAAGAGCTGCACTTGCAACCGGTGGAACTGGCCGGCATCTTCGAGCGGATCCACGCGATCCTCGACGCCGAAGCCACCAAACATGGCGTGGCGCTGAAGATCGACATCGCGCCGGATCTGCCGGCCGTTGACGGCGACCCCAACCTGCTCGATCAGGCGTTCCTGAACCTGGCCATCAATGCGTTCCAGGCGATGCCGGACGGCGGCACGCTGCGGATCGGCGCCCGCGCGACCGCCGGCCGCGTCGTGACGATCGAAGTGGAAGACTCCGGCATTGGCATCGCGCCGGAGAACCTGAGCCGCATCTTCGACCTGTACTTCACAACGAAACCCAGCGGAAGCGGCATCGGTCTGTCGCTCGTGTTCCGCACGGTGCAGCTCCACAATGGGGAAATCGAAGTGCAGTCGACCGTCGGGCACGGGACGATCTTCAGGATTCAGCTCCGCCAGGCGGTCCGTATGTTTCAGAGCGTGGGAAGATAGAGACGTGAGACGGGACCGAAGGCGGGCGTGGCTGATGGGGGTGGCGCTGGTGCTCAGCGCGGCGTCAGCGGCCTGTCTGAAAGCCGAGGCGAAGACGCCCGGGCCTGGGCCGGCGTTGACGACGCCGGATCCGCCGGCGCGGGTCTTGATTCCGGTGCCGCCGGACGCGCTCTTGCCGCCGGCCCCGACGCCCACGCCTGAACCGACGCCGGCCGGCACGCCGCCGCGGACCACGCCTCGTCCCACGCCGACGCCCACACCCACGGTGACGCCGCTCCCCGTCGAAACGCCGACGCCGATTCTGCAGACGGCGTCGAACATGGCGGTACTCGAGTCACAGACGAAAGAGCGGCTCGATCGCGCGGAGAAAGATCTGGCGCGCGTCAGACGCGAAACGCTGCCGCCCGATGCGCGCGACAACTACGACAGCGCCGCGCGCTACATCCGGCTCGCCCGGCAAGCCATCACGGACAAGAACTTCCCCTACGCCAAGACCTGCGCGGACAAAGCGGCGATTATCGCGGGCCTATTGGTGAAGTAAGAACTGATATTTTCGTTTCAACTCTTCCCACTGTCCCAGCATCGTGGCCAGCACGGGTCTGGCGTCGCCTTCCGGGGTCACGGCGCGGGCGCGTTCGGGGAGGAGGACTTGCGTGACGAAGCGGTCCAGGTCTGCGCGCAGCCCGACGGTGCGCGCGCCGAAATTGCGGGCGCGGATCCAGCCGGACACCGACGCGCTCCAGGCGCGCTCGAAGTCGCCGGCGCCGCGGGCCGCGGCCGCCGCCCAATACGTGGCCGGCGCCGAGTCGTCGTCGCGGGCCAGTTCGGCGTCGGCGCCGGTGAGCAGCCGGCGATAGACCGCGCCGCGTTCGACTTCGGGACCGAACTGCGCCTGTCGGTCCAGCGCGCCGGCCCACCATTCGAACACGCGATCGCGTTCCGGCCCGGTTCCGAGCGTGGCGAGCGCCACCTTGAACATTTCCGCGGCCGCGCCAAAACATCCGTCCGCGCATCCGTCGTAATAAAGGAACAGGCCCTGGGCGATGAGGAACTCGACGCGGCCGCCAGGCGGAAGCGCCGACGACGTCACGCGTTCCAGCGCCTGTCGCGCGCCCTGGAGATCCGCGGGTGCCGAATGCTGCCGAAAGCGGTCGAGGTAGGCGCGGCCCAGCACGACCGCCGCCTCACTGGACTGGGCGGGCACCAGCGCCGGCAACTTCAGGACGTCCTCCGCCGCGGCAATCGCGGCGTCGATCTGACCGGCGTTATAGGCCTGGCGGGCCTTGGCCAACCCGGCGGGCGCCTTGGCCTGCCCCATGACGGCCACGGCCATCCCCGCGATGGCCAGACCTTTCCACCCCACTGCACTCATTGGGTGAACTCTCCAGGGAGTAACTCTTACACAGGCCTCAGGTTTTCCGACAGCGAACCCGAAAAAAGGCCACATTTCCGGTGAATTCCGCGAACCGGATGTTGGCAAGGATGTTGATACACCCTCTGGCGTGACGCGGTCTTGCTTCAATCTCTTGACGGGCCTGTTAGTGGCGGCGACCCCCCTGGCGGGGTCCGTCCTGGCGCAGACCCCGAGCAAGCCGCCGGTCTTCAAGGCCATGACGGAGCGCGTCACCGTGGCGGCGACCGTGCGCGACCAGCGCGGCCGGCCGGTCACGACACTCAAGGCCCAGGACTTTCAGGTGTTCGACGCCGGCCAGTCCCGGCAGATTCTCGAGTTCCAGCGCGATCAGGCGCCGATGAGCCTGGCGATTCTCGCCGACTACAGCGGCTCGATGGACATTGCGGCCAAGCGCGCGGCGGCGCGCGAAGTCGTCCGGCAGCTCGTCGGCTGGCTGATGCCCGGCGAGGACCGGGTCGGGCTCTACGCCTTCGATCTGGAATTGCGCGAGGTGCAGGCCATGCGGCCGGCGCCCGGCGACGTGCTGCAGCGGATGGACGGGCTCGAGTCGTGGGGCAAGACGCGGCTGCTCGACTCGATTGCCGAGACCGGCCGCAAGCTCGCGCAGGGCAACGGCGGCCGCCGCGCCGTCGTGGTGCTCACCGACGGCGACGACAACGCCAGCCAGATGAGCGCATCGGAAGTCTCGGGGCTCGCCAGCAGCATCGACGTCCCCGTCTACATCGTCCTGATCGTCTCGCCGCTCGATCGCGTCGGGAAATCGACGACCAGTTTCATCGACCCGCACCTGGCCAAGCAGCGCGACGGCGCGCTCGGCAATCTCGCCCGCTGGACCGGCGGCGACATTCTGGTGCCGGTGTCCGAAGTGGAAACGCAGAACGCGACGAAACAGATCGTCGACGAGCTGCGGCAACAGTATTTGCTCGCGTTCGAGCCGAGCGCCCAGCCGGGCTGGCATCCGCTCGAGGTCCGGACGCGACCAAATCTCATCGTGCGCGCGCGGAGCGGGTATCTCGTGCCAGGCGCGGCGGTGCGACCAGTCGAGTGGCAATCGAATCGCTAATGGAAATCGAATCGCTAATGGATCGGATAAGGAGGAACGCATGCGTCAAATCATGATCGCCGTTGCCGCGCTGGCCCTGGTGGCCGGTGGCTCAACGGCTTGCGCGACCAAGAAGTACGTGATCGGCCAGGTCGGGCAGGTCAGCGGCAAAGTCGACTCGTTGAGCAAGAGCCTCGAGGAGACTCAGCAGCGCACGAAGCAGAACGAGGCGAAGATCGCCGAAGTCGAACAGAAGACGGGTCTGGCCAAGAGCGCGGCCGACCAGGCGGGCCAGGCGGCGGCGACGGCCGACACGAAGGCCGTGGCGGCGACCGAAGCGGCCAAAGCGGCGGATGCGAAAGTGGACGCCGTCAAGGAGTCGTTCGACAAGGCCAGCAACCGGATGGTCTACGAAGTGGTGCTGAGCGAAGACAACGGCAACTTCAAGTTCGGCCAGTCGAAGCTGCCCGATGAGGCGAAGGCTCAGATCGACGCGCTCGTCGCCAAGCTGCTCGCCGACCCGAAGGGCGCCTACTTCGAAATCGAAGGACACACGGACAACGTCGGCGACAAGATGACGAACGAGAAGCTCGGCATGGCGCGCGCCGAGACCGTGAAGCGGTATCTGTACGAGCAGTACAAGATTCCGCTGCACCGGATGAACGTCCTCACCTACGGCGAGGACAAGCCGGCCAGCGACAACAAGACGAAGGAAGGCCGCGCACAGAACCGCCGGGTCGTGATTCGCGTCTTAGTGTAGAGACCAATCGCGGTCGACACAGGGAACTGGGTAACGGGGACTCCCCCTCCGTTATCCAGTTTTTTTGTCCGGGGACTTCGTCCCCGGACCCCTTACACGCTCACGCCCGCGACTCGTCCGATGGAAATACGCGGACAAGTCGCGGGCGTTTCGCGTGGCCTCGCTCGCTAAGCTCGCTCGGCTTACCGTGCCGTGTAGAACCACCGCTCCTCGGTTCCCCGGTTCCCCGGTTCCCCAGTTCCCCGGTTGCCTATCCCTTTCCCGGCTTGGCCTTCAGCACCCCGACCTGCACCAGCAGACTCGTGAAGTCGTAGAGCCGCCGCTCGACGGCGACCTTTCCATCGCGGAATTCGAAGACCAGGACGCCGCTCACCCGGAACCGGCGGTGCGTGGCCTCGACGCCGAACATCTCGCTGCTGTGCGTGGCGCTGGCCGCAAACAGCTGGGCGCAGCGGTCGCCGTCGATGATCAGGTCACCGCTCTCCCAGGCCCAATCCGCGAACGTCTGGAACATGTCGCGATAGGTCCGCTCGATCTCGGCGCGGCCATGCACTTCGCCGAACATCGGGCTGTAAACCACGCCGTCGTCGGCGTGAACCGCTGTCAACGCGACCGGATCTTTCGAGTTCCACCCCCGCTGCATCGCTTGCATCACGCCGACGATTTGTTCGCGAGTCATGCATCACTCCCCAGGGATCGGGTTGCTCGACCGGTGGACACCGCGCGTCCGCGCATCCTACTACTTCTGCCGGCCGTGCCAGAACAGCGTCGCCAATAGCACCGCCGTCACGACGGGCAGCACCGCATTGAGCGGGACGACCGGGGCCGCCACCGCGGCGATGCCCAGTCCGAGCGCCGCCGCCACATTCCGCATAGCCCGGCGGTCGGGCACGAGCAGCACGAGCAACAGATGGCGAGCCGCGTTCAGTTTGAACGCAAAGAACAGCGCCACCGGCACCAGGCTCCAGCCGATCCAGTCTTCCAGGTCGAACCGGCTCCGGCGATCCGCCCGGACCAGCAACCAGGCGCTGAGGGCCGCCGCTGCCAGCCCCCCGGCCGTCGCCCAGACATCGCCGCCCTTCACCGCCTGCTGATAGCGATAGATGTCGAGGTACTGGTCCCAGATCAGCCACGGCAGCAGCAAGCCGGCCAACACGAGGCCGGCGACGGCGGCCGCGACGGCCGGCCGGATCGATCGCAGCGATCGCAGCCGCGCGAGGTAGAACAACGGCGAGAGTTTGATGGTGATGGCCAGCGCCATCAGCAGATGCGCCGCCGTGGACCGCCGGCGCGCGAGCGCCAGTGCGGCGAGCACGACGACGAGCATGAGCAGGTACGAGCCATCCTGCACGTGGAAGAACCGGTCCGCCACATACGAGAAGTTGAGATACAGCAGCGGAAACAGGTACCACCGCGTGCGCAGAAAGTACGCGAGCGACCCGGCGAGAAACACGAGCGCGAGCGCCGAGACCGCGCCGTACAGGCCGACGCCAGCCGCGTCGCCCATCGCCGCGAGCGCCGCCAGCCCGAGCAGCGCCACGGGCGGATAGGGCGAGGACGCTTCGCGCGACCACGTGGCCGCCTCGAGCGGCGTCTGTTCGACGCCGCGCTTCGTGTACATGTCGCGGAGGTCGTGGCGGACGACGCGCGTCTCGTACATGTCGGCGATCGTGTCGGTGCCGAATTCGTCAGGTTGTGTGATGCCGGCGAGCAGCGGCCAGCGCGAGAAATCGACGGCCGGCCTGGGGATGCGCGGCAGCGTCGCGGCGGTCATCGACGCCACGGTGAGAGTCAGAATCAGCGCGCGAACCGGCCAGGACCGCGCCAACAGCCACGCGTCGATAACCTCGAGCCGCCGCACGGGGTCATTGTAGGGGTCAGACCGGGGTCAGACGAGGGTCAGACCGGGGTCAGACACGTGTCTGACCCTCGTCTGACCCCGGTCTGACCCCTTACTCTTCGCGGAAGGTCCAGATCACGATCGCCGTGGCCGCGGCGACGAGAAGGCCGCCGACGACGAGCGTGGGGCCATACACGGACAGCCAGCTCGAGTCAGCCGGCACCGACGGCAGCGGGATGTTCGACAGGACAGACGCGACCGCCTCGCGCCCGCTGTGCAACCCGCGCTGGAACCAGTCGGTCGTCGCGCCGAAGATCGCGCCGGCCAGTCCGCCGGCGACGGCGAGCAGCACGGCGTGCGCGATGGTGATGGGCCGCCCGCTCTCGCGCACCGCGTCCTGCTTGGCGCGCAACTGCGCGCGCCACCAGACCGTGCCCGAACTGGGCAATGACGGCTCCATCGGCGCCGCGCGGTCCTCGTCGATCGCCTGCGCCACAATCGCGAGGTCGGCGCAGACCTGGCACGTCGCCGCGTGAGCCCGCAGCTCGGCCCCGGCGCGGTCGGACCAGCGTCCGGTCGTCGCGAGCATGAGCACGTCGTCTTCGTGCGGGCAGGAGATGCGCGCCATTACGCCCCGCCCTTCGCGATCGGCCGGCCGAGCAGCGCGGCGAGCCGGCGTCGCGCGCGGAACAGCAGCAGCTTGACGCTGCCGGTCTTGACGCCCATGACGCCGGCGATTTCCTGGTGGGACGAGCCCTCGGCGTAGGCGAGCCAGAGCATCGCCCGATCGCGCGGCTTCAGCGCGCGCATGGCGCGCCCGACGTCCGTGCCACGCTCGAATTGCCCGCCGACATCGTCGCGCGACGCCACATCCGGCAGCTCGGCCACGAAGAACGGCAGCACGCGGCGCCGGCGATGCGCATCGCGTGCGAGATTCGTCGCGATCTTGAACAACGTGTTGCGCCGGTGCGCCTCGCTCTCGTGCGACGCACCGGACCGCAGGAACCGGTAGAACGCTTCCTGCAGCAAGTCGTCGGCCAGGGCCCGGTCGCCGGTCAGCCGTGCCAGGTATCCCCAGACCGGACGCGCCGTGCGGTCGTAGAAGGCGCGGAACGCCTCTTCGGTCATGGCCAGCGCGGTCTCCGCCTCGGCGACGCCGGCAAGGCGATCGACGTCGGAAACCGTCATGTCACGCGGGAACATGGCCACCGGTGCTCACCAGCCTACTCGTCCACATGGGCCGGCGTCGAGGCAAGCAATCCCAGCCGCTTCGACATCAGATACGACAGACCCGAGGACGCGACAAACCCGATGCCGAGCGAGATCAGAATGACGCTGAACGTAAACACGGGATCGGCCTTGTCCGGATCGATATGCCGGCTCACGTAGTTCATGCCGAGACCGGCCGCCGACAACACCACGCCGGCCTGCATGGACCAGAGAATGCGCGCGAGCGGCGCGCCCATCGTGCGCGACCCGCCATCGAGCGAAATCGGAGAGGACTGGAGGAATTTGCGCCCCGCAGGAGACTGGACGTAGGCCAGCAGTTCTTCGTTCCCCGTGAACCGATCGAGCAGTTTCGTGTGGGCCTCGGCCTGGACTTTCGCCAGCCGGCCCCAGCGACGATAATCAACGCCCGTCCGCACCAGCCAGCCGAGCCCCCCGGCGATGGTCATCATGATGACGAACACGCCGGCCATCTCCATCAGGTTGTCCCACGACCGTTGCCGCGGGTCGTAGTAATAGCTCTCATTACCGTTGCGCAACGGCTCGAGGTACCACGCCGGGTTTCGGCGGACCTCGGGGTGCTGGGTCAGGAAGGCCACGAGGACGGGATAGGTTGCCAGGTACTGGTCCGTCACAAGCGTCGGGTCGGCCTTCCAGACCGTGGCCAGACTCGGCGGGTACTGCCGCAGCACCTTGATGAACTGGTCGCGCACCTGGCTGGCCTTGGCCTCGTCCTCCGCCGGACGGGAGACCGCAACTGCTTGAGCCGATGCCACTTCTGGACGAAGTCCCACGGCCAGACCGGCCAGCAGGACGAAAGACAGGAACGCGCGAGATGCTTTCATGCCCCTAGATACGCGGGGTCTGGCCTCGGGTTAACGAGACCATCACTCCACCCCCTCACTACTTCACTGTTTTATTGGCGGCCTCCCGCTGCCGGATCCGCGTGCCTTCTTTGAGCGTTTCGCCCGGGTACGCGACGACCTTGTCACCCGCGCTCAAACCCTCGAGGACTTCGGCTCCCTGCTCATTCCGCTCGCCGATCTTGACGATTCGTTTTTGGACGACCTCGCCCTGCGCGACAAACGCCGACCACTCCCCGTCCGTCCGAAACAGGCTGCTCGTCGGCACGAGCAGGACGTCCGGCTTTTCCCACACGACGATGCGTACTTCCACGCGGAAGGCGTCGCCGAGCGAGGGCCGACGCTCGCGAGGATCGACGAAGTCGATGACCACATTCACGCGCTGCTCTTCGACCCCCAGCGCGGAGATCTTCATGAAGCCGGCAGGCTCGATGCGCTGCACCTTGCCCATCAGCGTGCCCTCGCCGCCCCACCGCTCGACGAGCACTGCTGACCCGGCCTTCACGCGAACGGCATCGGTCGACAGCAAATCGGTCACGATTTCGAGATCCTCGAGGTTGCCGATCTCGAGCAGCGGCGCGCCCACGGGAACGACGGCCTCGCTCTCCTGCATGCGGCGCAGAATGAGCCCCGCGATCGGCGCGCGGACGGTGACGGCGCGGCCGCCGGCGGCCTCGGTCCCGGAAATCAGCGCCGCCCTGGCCTCCGCCTGCTCGAACTCAGCGGCCCGCACGGCCGCTTGAGCGGACTTGATGGCTTCGCGCAACCCGCGCACGCGCGCGTCGGCCTGCTCGACCGCCTCGCGCGTGCCGGAGCCCGTGTCGAGCAATGTTCGGGCCCGCGCCGCGTCGGATTCGGCTTGCGTCACCTCGACGGTGACGCGCTGCACCTCGGCTTGGGCTCGCTCGCCTGCGGATGCCGCCGCCTGGGCACGCGCCTCCGCGGCCGTCCGCGTCCGCACGTCGAGCGGCGCCGGCGCCGCTGGTTCGATCAACGCCAGTGTCTGGCCTGCCGTGACGCTGTCGCCCGGCCGGCTCTCGATGCGCAGGACGCGTCCCGACACCGGCGCCGACACGACGAAGCGCCGCTTCAGCCGCGTCTCGCCCTCATCGTCCACCGTCACGCGCAGCGGACCGCGGACGACGCCCGCCAGATCCACCTCGACGACCGTCGGCTTCAGCGCGGTCCAGACGATGAGACCGGCGAAGACAGCGACGACGAGCCAAATGACATAACGGCGCAAGAGAGCTCCATTCGTGAAACTAACAACTGACAACTAACAACTAACAAGTGTGGTGGTCGCCTTCGGCGACATCGGATCGGTTTGTTTCGGGCAACGGCTCTACCTGTTAGTTGTTAGTTGTCAGTTGTTAGTTGTTAGTTATAACCGACCGACACACCCACTTACTCCCGCACCTTCAGCACAGCCACCAAATCCAAGTGATCCACCCGCCGACGCACAATGAATCCCGATATCGCCGCTGAAACAACGACCACCATGATCGCGAACAAGCGCGTTCGGCCGGTCACGAGCATCGGGAACCGGTAGAGCTCGCTGGCTGTCGCCCAGACGATCAACGCGGACAGCCCCTGGCCGATCAGCAGCCCCAGCGGCATTGCGGCCACGACGATGACGGCCAGCTCGCCCAGAAGAATGGCGGACACTTCCGGCCGTGTAAAGCCCAGCACGCGCAGGCTCGCGAGGTCGCGTCCGCGTTCGGACAGGATGATGCGCGACGAGTTATAGACGACGCCGTAGGCGATCAAGCCCGCAAACACCACATTGAACATGACCATCGTCATCATGTTCTGTTGAATCGTGTCGCGGAAGCTCTGGACCATCGCCGCCTTGAGCAGGACGCCGCCGACCGTCGGCGTGTGTTTCAGGCGTTCGTACAACGACTCCGCGGCCCCGGGATCGACGCGCAAATAGACGCCCGAGATCGAGCCGGCCTCGCGCATCAGCCGATGCAGCGCGTCCTGGGTCATGTAGACGAACGCGCCCATGTAATCGTCCACCAGCCGCTGCACTTTGACCTGCCGAGTCGGCCTGGTGCCCTCGAGGACGTGCAGTTCGACAAACTCGCCGGCTTTGACGCCCAGGACGCCGGCCAGTGTCGACGACATCACGACGCCATCGGCCGCAAGCGGCACGGTCTGCAGGCTCGTGTTGATGACGCGAAACAGTTGGGGATCGTCGTCCATGCCGTTGATGGCCGTGCGCCGCGACAGGTGCCCGTGTCGAATGTCGACCGGTACGGCGCGCGTCGTTTCCACCTGCATCACGCCTGGCAGCCGCTGGAGATCGAAAATCGCATTGGAGGAGGCGGGCTCGGTGAAGTTCACCGTCAGATCCTGGCGTTGCACGACCTCGAACTGCACCCGCAGCAGGTGATCGATCGCGTCGATGAAGAACAGGCCGACGACGAGAATGGCGACGGCGAGACTGACGCCGATCACGGCCAGGCTCGTGCGAATCGGCTGGCTGGCCGTGTTGCGCAGAATCATCCGCACGGCCGGCGAGAGAAACCGGCGCAGGCCAGCCCGCTCGATGAACGTCTGCCGATGCCGCTCGGGCGCGGGCGGCCGCATGGCTTCGGCCGGGGCCAGGTTCACGACGTGCCGGACGGCGGTTAGCGCACCGAAGACGCCGGCCACGGCGCCGATCGCCAGCGCGCGCAGGAGGAACACGGGCTCGATGTGATGGACCAGTGACGGGAACTTGAAGAACCCGTTGTACATCCCGATCATCCCGACGCCGATCCACTTGCCGAGCCCCATGCCGATGACCGCGCCGGCGATCGAAATGATCAGGCTCCAGCCGATGTAATGACGCGCGAGCTCGCCGTTCGAGTAGCCCACGGCCTTGAGCGCCGCGATCTGCTCACGCTGGACGGCGACCATCCGGTTGAGCGACACGTTGAGCAGGAACGCGGCGACCAGCAGGAAAATGCTCGGCACGAAGACGCCGGCGGTCTGGAGTTGCGTCAGCTCGTTGTTCAGGAACCAGGCCGACGTCTGCAGCCGACGCGGCACGGCGCCGAAGCTGCCGTACGGCTGCAGAATGTCGTCGAGCGTCGCCGACACCGCGGATTCCGACGCGCCAGGCGCCAGCCGGATGGTGACGTCGTTGAAGCCGCCTTCCATGTTGAAGGCGGCGCCCAGCGCCTTGCGGTCCATCCAGACAATGGCGACGCGCGCCGGGTCCGGCAGCAGATCGCCGTTGCGCATCGCATAGACGTATTCCGGCGAGAGCGCGATGCCGACGATGTGGAGGTCGCGGCGGTGGCCGTTGATGACGGCCGCGAGCGTATCGCCGGGATTCAGATTGCGCTTCTCGGAGAAGCCCTCGCTCACCAGCACTTCGTCCGCCCGGCCGGGCTCGGGCTCGCGGCCGCGGCGCAGATAGATGTCGTTGAGCGGCCGGCCGCGCGGAAACTCCATCGAAATCAGCCGGCCGGTCATCGGCTCCGTCACGCCCGGCAGATCGACGGTGACGTCGACGACCACGCGCACGTCGGCCTGGGCGACGCCATCCAGCCCGCGAATGCGATCCGCCACGGCCAGCGGGGCGCGCTTGACCCCCGCGAACAGGTCGCCGAACCGGTTGTCCGCGTAATACGCCGCGCGCGTCCGCTGCAGCGAATCGAACGTACTGAAGTAGGCCACGTACATCGCGATGCCGCAGGCCAGCACCAGCGCGATGGCGATGGCCTGGCTGCGCATGTGCAGCAGGTCGCGAAAGAGCTTCCGGTTCAACGCGCGCATCTGATTGCGTACCCCACATGAAGGCACGAAGAGCACGAAGTAGTTTTTTGGGTCGCTCTCCCACTCACATTCTTCAGGCCCTTCGTGCCTTCATGTGGCGCGGTGCTCTTCTTCACCAGTGCAGCTCGCTCGCCGCCATCCGGCGATCGTTTCTCTTCTCCTGCACGATGTGGCCGTCGGCCAGCGAAAAGACGCGATCGGCCATGTCGGCGACCGCCGCGTTGTGCGTGATGACGGCGGTCGTGGTCTTCAGCTCCCGGTTGACGCGGTCGATGGCGTCGAGGACGACCACGCCGGTCGCGAGATCGAGCGCGCCGGTGGGTTCGTCGCAGAGCAGCACGTCCGGGCGCTTGGCGATGGCGCGGGCGATGGCGACGCGCTGCTGTTCGCCGCCGGACAGTTGCGAGGGAAAGTGATCGAGCCGCGGCGTGAGGCCCACGAGGTCCAGCGCATCTTCGGGCCGCATCGGGTTGGCGACGATGTCGGTGACCAGCGCGACGTTCTCGCGGGCCGTGAGCGATGGAATCAGGTTGTAGAACTGGAAGACGAAGCCGACGTGATGCCGGCGGTAATCGGTCAGCGCGGCCTCACCCGCCTCGGTGAGGTCCTTGTCCATGTAGTTGACGTGTCCGCTACTCGGCGTATCGAGCCCGCCGATGATGTTGAGGAGCGTGGATTTGCCGCTGCCCGACGGCCCGAGAAAGACGAGAAACTCCCCCGCCGCGACCTCGAGCGAAATGCCGCGCAGCGCGTGGACGTCCACTTCGCCCATGCGGTAGACCTTGGTAACGTCCCGGAGGGAGAAGACCGAGCGGGCGGACACCGGGACATTATGTCGCGGGCTGAAAAAATATACGGGCTAGATGCTCCGTCCGGACAGAGCACCTAGCCCGCGCCTGAGCCCGGAGGCGTCTCCGACATTCGGGCCTCCTTTGTCTCGCTTGTCGAACTCAACCCACCGCACCGAGGAACGCAACGGCGTGGTGAATCTATATTTACGTTACGCCTCCATGAGGCCGCTGTCAACGGCTGCGCGGGGCGCGTCGTCACCGCGGCTAACGTTTCATCGTCACCACCGTCAGCAGCAGCTCTTCAATCTTCGCTCGCTCAGCCAAGTCCTTCGAAATGTTTTGGTCCATACGGATAGTCAGACCCGTCGCGAAGACCTTGGGCGAAAAGGTTTTTGCCAACTTGAAGAGCACATCAGTACCTTTGAACGAGACATCGAGCACCACGAACTCTTCGCCTGATTGAAATTTGGACAGCTCGACGCCGGTCTTTCCCACGTTGCTGTTGCTACTACCCAGCGCCGACTGGGTGAGGCTCCGGGTATTAACCTTGGTCTTGAGCTGATTCAACAGGCGCTCGATATCATCATCAATGAATTCCTTGCCATTGACTGGGGCCTTGAACAGGATGGGCCCACCGGCCTTGACCAGGACAACTGCCTCGTCTGTCTTTCTCGGGGTCGTACCGAGGCCGCCTTCAGCAACGATGTGCGCCGTGAACAACTCGCGCTTCAAGACAACCGCTCTGCCCTTCCATTCACCGGAGAAAGACTTCTGGGGATCCTGTTTCGCGTCAAGCGACAGGACGCACATTGAAAGGCCAAGAACTCCGACAATCACAGCACGCATGCTTCAGCTCCTCTAAACCAGATCCTGTTGCGCCCCTACGTCATGTCCCAAGTGGTCACCGTCCTGAATCGCGCTACTTTGCGACCCCGAGGCACGTGCCTTTTCCCGCAGAGGGTGGGAGCGGTGCCTTAGGGGTGCGTAAGTCTAATGCGGAGTGTTGGCTTCTCCTTCATCGACCATCGACGCGCTGTCGGGTTAAACGGGTGTTGGACCGAATGGAACAGAGTCCCACCGAGTGCTTCAGAAACTGACTTTTTCTTAGGAAATCTGGAGCCGGCGATCAGACTTGAACTGATGACCTGCTGATTACGAATCAGCTGCTCTACCAACTGAGCTACGCCGGCCAGGCGAGACTTCGCAGTTTATCAAAGAATCACCGCTCCGCATCACTCCGCGGCCATCCCGCCGCGCGAGGCGTCCTGAGTGGTGTGGGCATGAGCTTCCGGGCTATTTCCCGCCGAGTCTCAAATCCTGAATCTTCTTCTCCCCCGCCGCCAGCGTGATCTTGAACGACGCCCTCACACGAGGGACCATTCCATTCAATGACCGGCAGCGCCAGGTGATCAATCGCATGCTCGACGGCGACTTCGATCCAAGCGCGGCCGGCGGCCGCGCGGGCAAACTGACGAGCGCCAAATGGGCAACCCTGACCACGTGCTCACACGACACGGCACTCCGCGACATCCAGCAGCTTGTTGAGAACGGCGTGCTCGGACGGAATCCCGAAGGCGGCCGAAGCACAAGTTACGCGCCTCGACAGCTCACCTAGGGGCGCGGTCCTCGTTCGGCGGGGTCCCCTGCACCCCGCCTCGGCTTGACTGGGCCGTACATACATCGGGCGGCAGCATCGCCGCCGCCGCCCGACGCTGTGTCAAAGAAACGTTACTCGATGTTGAGGGTTTCGTCCGACTGACCTGCCGAAATGTCCAGGTCGGCGCCTTCGCCGGCCGCCGACAGGTCGATCTCCGAACCCTCACCAGCCGCCGACAGATCGACGTCCGTGCCTTCGCCAGCCGCCGAGAGATCGACGTCCGAACCTTCGCCGGCCGCGGACAGATCGACGTCCGTGCCTTCACCAGCCGCAGACAGATCGACGTCCGAACCCTCGCCGGCCGCCGAGAAGTCGTCGCTCGCCTCGCCGGCCGCCGAAAACTCCGTCACCTCTTCACCGGCTGCGTTGAAGTCCGGATCGTCCTTGCCGCCGGACACCCCGCCCAACGGCTGCGGGTGCTTCGGAGTTGTCGACGTGCTCTTCTGACTCTTGATTGTCTCCGCCATGGCAGATCTCCTCTTCAGGGAACCGTTGTCAATAAGCTTCAGTAGCGGCCGAACATCCGGCGTTCGGTTCGGCCTTGGGTTGGAAATTACAGTGGTCCGGCGAAAAGGTCGGCGATGCTCCGGACCAAACGCCGACAGGATACACCACCACCAGGGGCTCGGATCCAACGACCTTGGGATAGCGCCCGTTCCCGGCCGCCGCCCCTTTTTGAGTGCGGGGGGGATAGAATGCGCCCGTCATCAGAAAAGGGGGGGCAAAAGGGTGCGAAAAGCCTTGTTCCTCCTCGGCATTCTCCACGACACGGATCTGGATTGGCTGATCGCGGCCGGGTCGCGCCGGGACCTGGACTCCGGCAGCGTCCTGATTCACGAGGGATCGCCCGTCGACGCGATCTTCGTGGTCATCGATGGGCAGGTCGCCGTGCGCACGAAACGCACCGGCGACACGAACATCGCGTGTCTGCGCAGCGGGGAAATCGTCGGGGAGATGTCGTTCGTCGATTCGAAGCCTCCGTCGGCCTCAGTCCTCGCGATTGAGCCCTCGGTCGTGCTCGCGATTCCGCGTGCCGCCCTGGCGGCGAAACTCCTCGATGACGTCCCGTTTGCCGCGCGATTCTATCGATCCCTCGCCGTGTTCCTGTCCGATCGGCTGCGAACCACGGTCAGCCAGCTGGGCTACGGCACGGGCGTCGAGCGCGAGCGCGACGACGAAGTGGATCCCGAAACCCTCGACCACGTCTCGCTCGCCGGCGCGCGATTCGACTGGCTGCACAAGCGTCTGAAGGAGATCTGACCGCCATGGCCGAGCCGAAGCGTCAGCTCTTCCGGACGAAGGCGCTCGAGCGAGCGAATTCTCCCGACAACCTCGATCAGCTGATCGAGATCGTCACGCCCCGGGACTGGTTGCCGCTGGCGGTCCTCGGTGTCCTGCTCCTCTTCGGGCTGATCTGGAGCGTGAAGGGCGAGATTCCGACGACGGTCACCGGCCGCGGCATCTTGACGCACCCGCGCGGGGTGGTCGACGTGCAGACGCTCGGCGCGGGGCAGATCGGGTCGCTCGCCCTGAAATCCGGCGCCATCGTGCGCGCCGGCGAAACCATCGGTCATCTCGATCAGTTCGATCTGCGGAAGCGCATCGACGAAGACCAGGCGCAGCTGGCAAAGCTGAAGCAGCAGGATACACAGAAGGCGACGATCCAGACGGAGCGGACGCGGCTGCAGCAGGAGCAGACGCGCCTGTCCAATTCGTTCATCGAGTCGCAGACGGCCAGTCTGAACCGCGTCTTGAGCGACGCGCTGGCCATGGAGCCGATCCTCAGGAAGCACGTCACCGCGATGCATGCGCTCCGCGATCGCGGGCTCCTCGCCGCGCTCGCGCCCGAACTGATCGCCGCCGAGCAGGCCGATGTCGACAACACCGCCAAGCTGACCGCCGCCAAAGCCAGACTCAAAGAGCTCGATCTGCAGCGCGCGCAGAGCCAGGCGTCAGAGACGGGCATGGTCAACGACACGCTGGACGCGGAGACGGCGCGACGCAATCAGATGCAGGAACTGACGTCGCGCATTGCGCTGAACCGGGTCGCGCTCGATCAGAACAGCGACATCATCGCGACGCGTACCGGTCGCGTCCTCGAAGTGCTGGCCGTGCAGGGACAGATCGTGTCGACCGGTGCGCGCATCGCGACCATTCAGGCCGACGGCACGGACGATGACCTGCAGAGCGTGTCGTACTTTGCGGTGGGCGACGGCAAGAGAATCCATGTCAACGACCGCGTGCTGGTCACGCCTGATACGGCGGAGCGCCAGCGTTTTGGCGGCATTACCGGCCGCGTCATTTCCGTCTCGACGCTGCCGGTGACGGCCGACGGCGCGCGTCCGATCCTCGGCAGTGCGGAAGTCGTGCAATCGCTGCTCGCCGGAGGACCGCGCCTCGAAGTGATCGCGGCGCTCGACCGCGATCCCAACACCGTCAGCCGGTTTCACTGGTCGTCGTCGGGGGGACCCGCCCTGGCCATTACACCGGGCCTGACGGGCTCGATGCGCGTGACCGTGGAGTCGCGCGCGCCGATCACGTACGTGCTCCCGTTCCTCAGGGACATCACGGGAGCCTATTGATTCGTGCCTGACGCCGCGACCGGCCCATCACACGCGCCCCAGGCACCGGGCGCTCCCCAGGCGGCGGCGCCGGCCGCGAAGGCGCCAGCCAGGCGGACGCACAGGTTCGAGAACGGGATGCGCATCGACCGCGTCCGGACACCGACGCTCCTGCAAATGGAGATGGTCGAATGCGGCGCAGCCTGCCTCGGCATCATTCTCGGGTTTTACGGGAAGATCGTTCGGCTCACCGAGCTGCGCCGCAACTGCGGCGTCTCACGCGATGGCAGTAAAGCGTCGAACGTCCTCGCGGCGGCGCGGTCGTACGGGATGCTCGCGAAGGGCTTCAAGAAGGACCTCGCTGACCTGCACCAGCTGAAATACCCGTTCATCGTCTTCTGGAATTTCAAGCACTTTCTCGTCGTCGAGGGCTATAAGCGCGGGCGCGTGTACCTGAACGACCCGGCGACGGGACCGCGCACGGTCAGCTTCAAGGAATTTGACGAAGGGTACACGGGTGTCGCGCTGGCGATGCAGCCGGGTCCCGAATTCACGAAGGGCGGACGCAAGCCGAGCGTGCTGGGCGGCATCTGGCAGCGTCTCCAGTCGTCGATCGGGGCGTTCGTGCTCTGCGGACTGACCGCGCTGTTCCTCGTGCTGCCCGGCCTGGCCGCGCCGGCGTTCTCGCGCGTCTTCGTGGACAACGTCCTCATTCGACACATGGAGGACTGGGCACGGCCGATCATTTTCGGCATGGCCCTCGCGGCGCTGACCAAGGCCTTTCTGACGGCGCTGCAGCTGCGGCTGCTGCGGCGGCTCAAGGTCAAGCTCTCGGTCTCGATGTCCAGCCGGTTCGTCTGGCACCTGTTCCGGCTGCCGGCCGATTTCTATGCGCAGCGGTACGCCGGCGAAGTGGCGAATCGCATCGCGCTCAACGACCGCGCGGCCGACAGCATGTCGGGCAAGCTCGCGTCCACGGCCATCGACATCCTGATGATGTTCTTCTACGCGATCGTCATGTGGCAATTCGACCGGTGGCTGACGCTGGTGGCGGTGCTGTTTGCGTCGATCGACTTCCTGGTGCTCCGGTACATTGCGCGCCAGCGCGTCGACGCGACGCGCCGGCTCATGCACGAGTACGGTCGCATGGCCGGCGTCGGCATTGCCGGGCTGCAAAGCATCCGCACGATCAAGGCCTCCGCGCTCGAGTCGGATTTTTTCGCCAAGGTGGTCGGACACCACGCGAAGGCCGTCAACACGCACCAGACGCTCGCCGTCGCGAATCTGTATCTCAGTCTCATCCCGAAGTTCGTCTCCGCGCTGATGGCCGGCTTGATTCTCGTGCTTGGCGGATTCCGCGTGATGGACGGCGCGCTGAGTATCGGCATGCTCGTCGCCTTTCAGAGTCTCGCGACGAGCTTCCTGCTGCCCGTCAACAACCTGATGGGCCTCGGCGCGATGTTGCAGGATCTCGAGGGCGACATCACGCGCCTTGACGACGTCTTGCAGCATCCTGCCCCAGACGAGAAGCCGGTGCCCGTCGATGAGTCGTCGCCGGTCCGGCTGTCCGGGCGCCTCGAGCTCAAAAACCTCCGCTTCGGCTACAACCCCACCCAGCCGCCGCTGGTCGATGGCTTTTCGCTGACGCTCGAGCCCGGCCAGCGCGTGGCGCTCGTGGGCGGGAGCGGCTCCGGCAAATCGACGATCTCCCGGCTCGTGGCGGGGCTCTACGATCCCCTCGAGGGCGAAATCCTGTTCGACGGCATGCCGCGGGACCGGATTCCCGAAAGCCTCATGTCGGCGTCGCTGGCGATGGTCGATCAGGAGATCCTGCTGTTCGCTGGCAGCGTGCGCGACAACCTGACGCTCTGGGATGCGACGGTGTCCGACGAACAGATCGAGCGGGCCTGCCAGGACGCCGCCATTCACGACGCCGTCGTCGCGCTACCGGACGGATACGACACGCAGCTGATCGAAGGCGCGGCCAATCTGAGCGGCGGCCAGCGGCAGCGCCTCGAAATCGCGCGCGCACTCTGCGGCGAACCGACGATGCTGATTCTGGACGAAGCGACCAGCGCGCTCGACGCCGAAACCGAGCGGCTGATCGATCAGCGCATCCGGCTGCGCGGCTGCTCGTGCCTGATCGTCGCGCACCGGCTCAGCACGATCCGCGACGCGGACGAGATCATCGTGCTCGATCAAGGCAAGATTGTGCAGCGCGGGACACACGCGAAGATGGTCGCCGAGGGCGGCCCGTACGTGAAGCTCGTGTCGATCGAAAGCTCCGCGATGGAAGCCGATGTCCCCGTTTGACGCGCCCGACGCCGCCGCCCGAGTCCGTGTGCTTGGCGGCAACGAACCACTGGCCCTCACCGGACAGCAGGTGTGGCTCGTCCGGAGCGGATCGATCGCCATCTTCGCGCGCTCGGGGCGCGCGGATACCGACGCCGGTCTTCGCCGCTTCGTCTTCAGCGTCGGCGCCGGTGGCGCCATCCTGTGGGCCGTCGGCGACGCGGCGCTCACCGCCGTGCCCACGGAACGCAGCGAGCTGATCCCCGCGCCGCTCGTCGAGGAAGCGGCCGCCATCGCCGGCGGCGATCGGGACGCCACCACACGATTCGTCGCGTGGCTCGGCGCGTTGAGCGCCGAGATCAGCGCGGCCGGCGTCGAGATCCCGGCCTCGCGCTGGAAGACCGACCGCACCGCGGCTGCCGTGGTGGCGGATCTCGAAATGTTCCAGACGTCATTCCTCGAGGCGGTGCAGCGCATCGATCGGCTGCGCGACACCGACCGCCGCAAGCGCTTTCACGAACGCCGCCGGCTCGACGCGCGCCTCGCCCAGGACACGCTGGCCGATCTGATCGCGCTGTCCACGGCGCGCACGACTCCTGAAGACCAGCCGGCCGCCGACGAACCCCTGCTCGCCGCGGCTCGACTCGTCGGCCAGGCCTGCGGCATAGCGATCCGCGAACCGGCGGTGGCCGCCACGTCCCACACGCCGCTGGAAGCCATCATCGAGGCGTCCGGCGCGCGGATGCGGCAGATCACGCTGCCGGAACACTGGTGGCTGAAAGACCAGGGCCCGATCCTCGCGTACCTCGGTGACGGATCGCCGGTGGCGCTGCTGCCAAAATCCCGATCGGTCTTTCGCCGGCCCGGCTATCTCCTCAGGAGCGGGACCGGGCCCGCGGTGCCCGTCGACGCACGCGCCGCCGCCACGGTGGCGCCCACCGCCTGGATCTTCTACGCGCCGCTGCCGGAACAGGCGACGACCCGCGAGTTGCTGTGGCGGGCCGTACGCCCGGAATCGCGGGCGCTCAAGACGGCCCTGCTCGCCGGCGTCGGCACGGCGCTGCTCGGGATGCTGACGCCGCAAGCCACGAAGGTGCTGTTCGAGTACGCCGTTCCCGACGCGAACCGGTCGATGCTCTGGCAGGTCGGCCTGATGCTGCTCGCCGCCGCCACGGGCGGGTTGCTGTTCGACATGGCGCAGGCCGTCAGCATTCAGCGGCTCATGACGTCGACGTCCGCCGCGCTGCACATTGGGGTCTGGGATCGGCTGCTGCGGCAAAGCCCGTCGTTCTTCCGCAAGTTCACCGCAGGCGACCTCGAGAACCGCAGTGAGGCGATGACGCGGATCCGATTCGCGCTGAACGAGACGGTCATCGCGACGATGCTCGGCAGCCTGGTCGTGCTGTTGAACCTCGGGTTGATGCTCGCCTACAGCCTGTCGTTGGGGGTGGTCGCGCTCGGCATCATCGCCGTCATCGTGATCGTCGACGTCCTCGCGGCGCGGCGGATGATCGCGATTACGCGACCGCTCCAGGAGCTGGAAGGCCAGTTGACCGGCTTGATGGTCCAGCTGATCAACGCCGTCGGCAAACTGCGCACGGCCGGCGCCGAAACGCGCGCGTTCGCGCAGTGGGCGCGCACCTACGGCCGCAAAGTCAAACTCAAGCAGGATCTGCAGGTCGTCAACGACCGCGTGCGTCTGATGGGTCTCGCCCTCCCGCCCATCGGGATGGCGCTGTTGTTCGGGGTGGCGTACCGCGACATCTTTGCGGGCGACGGCAGTCTGACGCTCGGCACGTTCGTCGCCTTCAGTGTGGCGTTCGGCATGTTCCTCGCGGGCGCGACCGCGCTCGGCGACAACCTGGCAATCGTACTCAACGCCGCCACGCTCTGGGGCCGCATGGCGCCGATCCTCGACACCAAGCCCGAGCTCAGCGTGCAACAGAACAGTCCCGGTGTCCTGACGGGGAAGGTTCGCCTGGACCACGTGACGTTCCGATACCGTGACGATGGGCCGCTGACCCTGGATGACGTCACGATCGAGGCCGACGCCGGCGAGTGCATCGCGCTCGTCGGGCCCTCGGGCAGCGGCAAATCGACCATCATCAATCTGCTGCTGCGCTTCGAAGTTCCGGCCGCCGGCGCGGTCTATTACGACGACCACGATCTGGCGAGTCTCGATGTGCTCGCCGTGCGGCGCCAGTTGGGCGTCGTGACGCAGGAGAACAAGATTCTCGCCGGCGCCATCTACGACAACATCGCGTGCGGCAGCCTCGCGAAGCTCGACGATGTGTGGGCCGCGGCGAAGGCGGCGGGGCTGGACGAAGAGATTCGCGCCATGCCGATGGGGATGCACACCTACATCTCGGAGGGCGGCGGCAACGTCTCAGGCGGCCAGCGCCAACGGCTGTTGATTGCCCGCGCGCTGCTGCAGAAACCGCGCATCATCATCCTCGACGAGGCGACCAGCGCGCTCGACAATCGAACGCAGGCGATCGTCACCGACAGCATGAACAGCCTCAAGGTCACGCGCATCGTCGTCGCGCATCGCCTGAGCACGATTCGCTACGCCAATCGGATTTACGTGATTCAGGCCGGGCGCGTCGTCCAGAAGGGGACGTTCACCGAGCTCATGCAACAGGACGGGCTCTTCCAACGAATGATGGCGAGACAGGTCGCCTAGCCGGTTGCTCTCAAGCCACAGGCATCCGAGGAACGCCTCAATGGTCAGCGCGTGCCGGCGCCATGCCTTGAGCACAGCCCGAGCGGCCCTACTTCCCTCCCAGCCTCAAATCCTGAATCTTCTTCTCCCCCGCCCCGAGCGTGATCTTGAACGACACCGCCGCGAGGGACTCGAGGAGCACGGGGTCCGTCAGACTGATCTCCGCATCGGTGACGGCGCACACGTAGTACTCACCCGGCGCCAGCCCCGTGATCTTGAACTTGCCGTCGCTCGCCAGCTGCACCCGGCGCACGCGGTTCTGGCCGGCCGGCCAGTGCGCGCGGTTGGTGGAAAACACGACGATCGGAAAGCCGGGCGTCGGGCGGTTGAGCTCATCGAAGACCGTCCCGGAAATCTCGGTCGCCTGATCGGAGAACGTGACGACGATGTCGACGACATCCTCGCCGGGTTTGATCTCGATCGGCAGATCAGCGACGTCGCGCCCCTTGAAGATGACGGACTTGATGGCCCAGGTCGCGGCGAGGGGTGGTGCGAAGCCGCTGTTGCCCACGGACAGGATATTGAAGATATACATGCCCGGGGCAATGCCGCCGATGGTGAAGCGACCGTCCGACTCGGCCGTCGCCGTGGAACTCCCTGAGGCCGCCAGCGGATTCCCGTTCTGGGACGCGACGCCGAGTTCGACAGCCGCAGAAATCCCGATCCGTACGCGCGCCATGTCCGGGACGGCGGTCCCCGCCACCGGCGGCTCGAACACGACCTTGCCGGCCACCGTCATCCCGGGCTGCAGTTGGACCAGGAGACCGGAGAGATCGCGTCCATTGATGTCGAACTCCGCCACGCCCCAGAGCGTGGGGTTGGCCGCGCCACGGCCGGCATTAGGCGGCGCGCCAGGCGCCGCGGTCACGGCGGGTGAACCTCTGGCGACCAGCGTGTAGTGACCGGGCGAGAGACCCGTGCCGACGAACGATCCATCCGGCCGCATCGCGACGGTTCCCGTCCCGGAGTACTGCTCGATTGCCGTGCGGTTCGCAGACATCAGCGTGAATCTCGTGAGCTGGGGAGGACGTCCGTCCGGGCCCATCACGGTGCCCGTGATCTGCGCGGTCTGCACGTATTGAAACGTCATGTCGACGCCGCCCCGCTCCTGACCCGCCACCAAGGGCAGGACGAGGGCGGCGCCGGAGTCTGAAGTTCCCGGATAGAAGACCGGCGCGAAGTTGACACTCGGGCCCGGCGCCGGCGGTGGCGGCGGCGCGACCGACGCCGCAGCCGCGCCGGCCAGCGACTGAGCGGCCGTGATCTCCGCGGCCGTCATCCGCCGAATGTCGTTGCCGTTCGAGATGTAGGGCGGAGAGACCTGCACGACATAGTCGCCGGGCGCGAGCCCGTACATGCGGTACTCGCCGCGCTCATCGGTCATCACACTGCGGCCAGACTCGAATTGCCGCTGGCCATTCACCATCGTCACGCGCCGCACCATCACGATGGCCTCGGTAACGAGCCTGCCGGACGGCAGCCTGACGATACCCGTGACGACCGCCCCGCGCACCATCGTCAGCCTGATGTCGGAGATGCGCTGGCCGGGCGCAACCGCGATCGGCACCCCCGGCCCGCGGCCCAGCTTCTTCGCACCGTAGTAGGCGGTGACGAACGTGGGCCTCGCGGCCGTCAGCGTGTAGTTGGCCGGCGGCAGCCCGGTGAACGCAAATCGACCCGTGTCGTCGGTGATTGCGGCCCGTGGGAGGTCGATCGTGCCGGACGACAGCGTCACGGTCACCCGCCGCAGCGGTTTCGACTCGACGTCATCGACCATCACGACACCAGAAATGACGCCGGTGCCAGGGCGCGGCGGCCCGACGACGTCGCGTGGGGGCGTCTGCGCGAGCAGCAGCGCGGTCAGCAGGATGGTGATCATCGCTTCACCTTGACGAGCGCGAGGTCCTGCGTTTTCTTTTCGGCGTCGCCGACGGTGATGCGCGTCGCGACACGGGCCAGCGCGTCGAAGAAGACCGCATCCTGATTGTCGCTGACGTCGGCGTCATCGATGGCCACCACAAAATAGTTGCCGGGTACAAGAGCGCTCACGGTGTACGCGCCCGTTCGGGACGCCGCGACGATCTGGCTACGGCTCGGCACGAGGGCGTTGGGCACCAACGGACGATAGTCGACGGGAAAGAGAATCACGGTCGACGTCGTCGCGGCCCCACCGCTGGCTCCACGGACGACCCCGGCCAGCGTCCCGAATCGATCCGACACCGTGATGACGACATCCGGGACGTCCGCGTCCCGCAGTTCCAGCACCGCGTTCGTCACGTCCCGCCCGCCGATCGTGACGGACTTGATACCGGGGGAACCACGTCCACCGCGCCCAAAACCAATCACGTAACTGCCCGGAGCGAAACCGAGTGTCTTGAACCGGCCGTCGGCTTCCAACACTGAAGAGTCCATCCCCATCATCCCGCCCACGCCCGATGCACCGCTGAGCGGCGCCACGACAACCCCGCTGCCGGTGATGACCTGGGCCGCTGTCCGCGGAGGCGTCAACTCAAACTCCACGCGTCCGCTCACCTTCGAGCCCTCACGCATCACCAGTGACACCCCGGTCACATCGGTGTCGCCCACGGTGACGATCTGATCGGCCGCGAACGTTGGGGTTGCGGGGGCGACGGGCGTTGTGGACGGCGCGCCGGCTTGTCGAAACGATTGGGCCAACAGGCGGTTCATTTCTTCGCTGCGTCCCATCCTCACGATCCGCAGCAGGTACTGCCCGGCCGGCACATTGTGAAACGTGAATGAGCCGTCTGGTCGGGTGATGGTGCTCCCCACTTCCAGGTCGGGCACGGCCGCGCCTGCATCGGACGGGGCGGGCTGCAGGCGAACGGCCAGGTTGCCCACACTCCCCGCGGGGCTTTGCACGGTTCCGGACACGCGAGCCGTCGGCACGAGGACGAGTTGCAGATTGACGCCAGCGCGCTCCTCGCCCGCGCGGACCGTGATGACGGTCGCCTCATTCGACGAGGTGGCGGCCGGATAGTAGGTGGTCCGATAGGCGGCCGTCCGGCCACTTTCGGTTGGTGGCGGCATGCCGGCGAACGAAGCACTCCACAGGGTGCCGTTGACCAGGACCGGCGGGCCCGATCGGAACATCGACTCGCCGCCCGACAGCATCAAATCCATGTACCAGTCCGGCGGCGCCGCCGGATTCGTCGTGACGGCCTGGATGAGCGAGTCGTACACCGCGGAAGGCATCGTCGATCCCGTCAGGGGCGCGACGACGACATAGTCGCCCGGCGTCAGGCGGGGGAAGCGAAATCGGCCGAGGTCGTCAGTGCTCGCGGTCTGGACGCTGCCCGGTGAGAGTTGCGACCGGCCATCGACGGTCATCCGTCGATACGCGTGCACGGTGAGTTCAACGGCCGGGTCGCCGGCCTCATCGACGACCGTGCCCGTGATGAGCGCGTATTTCCACAACCGAACGGTCGCGTCGAAGATGCGCTCACCGTCAGCCAAATCGAGCGCCCTATCCGGACCGCCGGGCCGGCCTTGTCCGACCATGCCGGCGACGTAGCCTCCGAGCGAAGCCGTCACGGGATAGTTCCCTGGAGGAAGATTGCGGAAGACGAAGCGCCCATCGGCGCCGGTGATGACGGGTTGTACAAGGTTCGTGGCGCCGGGAGACGCACCGCGTGGTCCGGCCACCCTCGCGCCTCCACCGCCCTTGATGGACACGAGCGCATCAGCAATGGGCTCGCCCGAGACGCCGTCGATCACTTGTCCGAGGATCAGGCCGGTGCCCACGACCGGCTGGGGCGTCGTTCCGCGCCCGGCGGGCGGCTGGCCCTGGGTGCCTGCGACGTGCACGACACCCGCGCCGCGGGCCAGGACGATCGGGGCGAACAAGGCAAGGCCGAGCGACAGAGGCACAAGGAAGCGCCGCATGAGGGGAAGTTTACACGGGGCGACCTTGGAATCGCGGAGCCGTGGAACCGCGGAACCGTGGGGTCACGGAACCGCGGAACCCAAATAGAACGATGGATATATGGATCGGTAGCCGCTGCGTTTAGTGCAACGTCTTGCTGATCGGGCGTTCTGGCTGCTCCACGTGGTCGCTGAACCCCGGCACCAACTCGCTCACCAGCTGAATCGCCTTGGCCGACGCCAGGCTCAGCAGACCGTTGGCGATGTGGCTCCACGTCTGCCCGACTTCGCGCTGGATCAGGTTCACGGTTCGCGACGCGTGTCGCGGCGAGGCGGAGCCGTTGAGGCGATAGACGTCGTGCGTATTATCGCGCTCCGGCACTGCCTCGGCGTCATCGGAGTCGTACGCCGCGGCCGCCGGCCGTGCTTTCGACACCGTGGCGAGCGCCAGCACGATGCCGGCGCCGATTGCCGCCCCGAGAAACACCTTCGGGTGTTCGCGGTAGTGGGTGCGCCAGTCCGCGAGCTGGCGCGCCTTGTCCTCGAGCTCATTGAGATTGCGACCGAGGTCGGAGCGCCGCTCGCGAATCTCCTGCTCTATCTGGTTCGTGTCTTCGCCCACTGCATGTTCTCCCGGACGGTTGACACCGTCCTCTGCGGTAGAAGATGAACGTCCTTCAGGCGATGAAGGCCGATAATCGCGCACAGACCGCCCGCAGCCGCGACACCCACCGCCACGGTCAAGGCCGCCGCCCAGGGCGGCCAGATCGTGGCCAGCGCATATACGGCCGCCAGCAGTGCGAACCCCGCCGCCAGGATCAGCACGATGCCGGCCGTCACGAGCATGGCCGCGCCCCGCTTGGCTTTGGCCAGTTCTTCGCGAACCTCGACCGTCGCCAGCCGCACTTCCGCGCGGACGATCTGTTGCAGATCGCCGACGATGTCGGACAGCACGGCCGCGATGGATCGATCGGTCTCAGGCACGGCTCGCCTCACCGACGGCGCAAGAACGCCGCGGCCACAAAGCCGAGGGCGGCAGCCGCCAGCAACGCCTGCGTCGGATGGGACTTCACGTAGCCGTTGAGGTCCTCGAGCATGTCGTTGGCGTCATGGTTGCGGAAATAGTCGACGACCTTCTGCTGCGCGCGCGACGCCGCTTCCGTCACGCGTCCTCCGACTTCGGAGGCCGCGTCGGCGGCTTCGTTCGCCATCGATGACAGGTCACGACCGGATTCACGAACGGACGATGAGTTGTAGTTGGTTTCAGACATGCCCGGGGTATTGCAGGAGATGTGCCAGAGAAACATCGGCGGCGCGACTCAACCCGTGCGTGACGCGGGCCGCGCGTGGGCTTCCGCTACCCAGAATGAGTCGCGATGCGCCCTCGCCGGCCGGACGGCTGGTCGCCAACCGCCGATGTTTGTGGTCAAATCGATCCCAGGCCTGCCAGTGAAGATTAGGAAACGCAGATGAGGACGATAGCGCGCTGGTTCCCCGTCATGGTCGCCGCCCTGGGCGTGCTCGCGCCCCAGGCCTCGCCCCAGGCCTCGCAAGACCCGCCGCAGCAGGCGCCCGTCTTCCGCAGCACCGCCGATGTGGTGCCGCTCTTTGTCACCGTCGCCGACAAGGCCGGCCGGCTGGCGCTGGAGCTGGGCCGGGAGGACTTTCAGATTTTCGACAACGGCAAGCCCCAGCCGCTGACGCAGTTCGATCACTCGCCGCAGCCGATCCGGCTGATCACGCTCATCGATATCAGTGGCAGCATGGCGGGCAACCTGCCCATCCTGCGGACGGCGTGTCTCCAGTTGATCGCGCATCTGACGGCGGGCGATCTCGCGCGCGTCGGCACGTTTGGCCAGGAGATTCTGATCAGCCCGACGTTTACGCGCGACGCCCGGGCACTCGCCTCGGCCCTGCCGACATTCGTGCCGCCCAATCAGCCCACGCCGCTCTGGCGCGCCATCGATCAGGCGATCGGCCTGTTCGCCGAATCATCGGCGGGCCGGCGCGTCATCCTGGTGCTCAGCGACAGCAAGGACGGCGGGTACCAGATGGGCCAGAAGTTCCTGTTGCCGCAGCAGATCAGTGAACACGCCCAGCGCGAGGACGTCATGATTTACGGCGTCGGTGTCCACAGCCGGCTGCAGCCGGGCGGCGGGGGCGGCTACGGCGCCGCGGGTCTGCGCGATCAACTGGTGTCGACCTATCCCGACCCGAGTCTGAGCGTCGTGGCGCAAGACACCGGCGGCGGCTACTTCGAGCTGAGCATGCATGCGAACCTCGCCGAAACGTTCGCGCAGGTCGCCGACGAGTTGCACAGCCAGTATCTGCTCGGCTTCGCGCCGCCGGCGCGCGACGGCAAGGTCCACAAGATTGAAGTGAAGGTGAAAGACATGAAGCCGCGCGTCAGGAAGACGTACGTGGCGCCCAAATAGGGTGCAAG